>Ga0181519_10000440_pt1 | contig 38587 bp, 31 predicted proteins | sample PEATcosm2014_Bin_26_FD_121102 | JGI IMG/M metagenome (GOLD analysis project Ga0181519, IMG submission 121102) | Peatland microbial communities from MTU Mesocosm Facility, Houghton, MI, USA - PEATcosm2014_Bin02_10_metaG | ecosystem: Environmental > Terrestrial > Soil > Wetlands > Peat | place...
CGTGACGGTCAACAACTTCGTCTTCCTCGCCCGGTGGCACTACTACGACGGCATCGTCTTCCACCGGATCATCCCGGGCTTCATGCTCCAGGGCGGCGACCCGGAGGGCTCGGGGCGCGGCGGCCCCGGCTACCGCTTCGAGGACGAGCTCCCGGCCCCCGGCCGTTACGAGATCGGCTCCCTGGCCATGGCCAACGCCGGGCCGAACACCAACGGCAGCCAGTTCTTCATCGTCAGCGGACCCGACGGCGTCGGCCTCCCGCCCAACTACTCGCTGTTCGGCAAGGTGGTGAAGGGCACCGAGGTCATCTCGGCCATCGAGGCCACCGGCAGCCGGTCGGGCAAGCCGTCGGAGCCGGTCACCATCGAGTCGGTGACCATCACCGAAGCCGACTGAGCGGGGCTGCGGCCCGGAGGGCCGGGGCCGGTCGGGGGCGGCCGTCCGACCCGACCGGGGCTCAGCGGGGCAGTGCGGCCAGACCGTGGGCGGCCGGGGCGCCGTCCACGAACACCGCCACCGTGCCCTCCCCGGCGGTGCGCCAGGTACCGTCCGGGTCGCGGATCAGGGCGGTGCGCTCGGGGACGCCGGCCACCGGGGTGCCGGTCGGGGCCAGCAGCACCGAACGGTGGAGCTTCTCCCCGTGGGCGTCCTCGTGGGTGTCGCCGAAGTGGGGCACCACCGCCAGATCCCGCACCAGTCCGAGGCCGAGGGTCAGCCCCCCGCCCCGGGCGTCGACCATCGGGTCGGTGAGCACCATGGCCGCCCCGGAGGTGGCGGCCACCACGGCGCCGCCGGCCCACGCCTCCTTCAGGGCGGCCCACACCGCCGAGCCCTTCAGCACGCTGCGGAGGTGCATGGGCGAACCGCCGTTCAGATAGACGAACCGGGCGCCGCGGAGCACGGCGGCGATCCCCGGGTCCTCGGCGTCGCCACGCGAGAGGACCATCAGGCCTTCCACCCGGCCGCCCAGTCCGGCGAACCACTCCCCGGCCTGCGCCACCGTCCGCTCCGGGTGCTCGTAGGCGGCGGCGGTCGGTACCACCACCACCCGGTCGGTGCCGGACCGCGCCAGCAGCTCGGCATCGAAGGTGCAGCCCGGCTGCCACTCGCCCCCTCCCACCAGGGCGAGGGTTCCGTGGGCGGCGGGGGTGTCGGTCATGGCTGCATGGTAGGGGGCACGCCCGACGTCGCGCACCCCGACCGCCGGGGCCGGTGGGTGGTCAGTCGGCCGGTGGCGGAGCCGGGGTCGGGCGGTGCATCAGCCGCCCCATGGCGTCGGAGACCTCGACGGCCAGGGCCAGCGAGTCGGGGAGGATCCCCATCCCGAAGAACCCGTGGATCTGGTCCGGGTAGTGGCGGTGCTCCACCGCCACCCCGGCCTCGGCCAGCCGCCGGGCGTAGGCGTCGCCGTCGGCCCCGAGCGGGTCGAACCCGGCGGTGACCACCACGGCCGGGGCCGACCCGGACAGGTCCGGGGCGAGGAGGGGGGAGACCCGCAGATCGTCCTTGTCCGTGCCCGACGGGAGGTAGGCGGCCTCGAACTGCTCCATCCCCTCCTTGGTCAGGAAGAAGCCCTCGGCGAGGTCCATGGAGTACGGCTCGACCCGGGCGGACACCACCGGGTAGATGAGGCACTGGGCCCACGGGCCGGGGAGGTCCGGCTCGGCGGCCGGCCCGCCCTCCCGGGTGAGGAGCGCCACCACCGTCGCCAGGTTGCCACCGGCGCTGTCCCCCGCCACCCCCACCCGGTCCGGGTCGACGCCGAGGTCGCCGGCGTGGCGCTGCACCCACCGGAACCCGGCCACCGCGTCGTCGACCGGGGCGGGGAACGGGTGCTCGGGCGCCCGGCGGTAGGCCACCGACACCACCGTGCACCGGCTGACCGCCGCCAGCAGACGGCACTGGGCGTCGTGGGTGCGGAGGTCGCCGGCGACGAAGCCGCCGCCGTGGAAGAAGACGATGGCCGGGGGGCGCACGCCGAGGCCCACCCCGGCGCCCACCCCGGCGCCGAAGCGGCGGTACACGCGGGCCCGCAGGGGGCCGGCCCCCACGGGGGTGTCGACGGCGGGAATGGTGACCCCCACCACGTGGACGTCGGTCCGGACCGGCATGGACATGCCGGTCCCCCGCTCGAGGTTCCCCCGCACCCGCTCCTTGTCGAAGGTACCTCCCCCGGTGAAGCCGGCGACCGGGTAGCGGTCGAGGGCGGCCAGCATGGCCTGGGTGTTGCGGTTGAGCACCCGGCCGTCGATCTCCACCGGCGGGCGCCGGCCGAGCAGCGTGAGAACCGTCTCCGGGTGGCGGAACATCCAGGCGTTCACCCGGGCGAGGATCGGCCACCGCTCGGCGGCCCGCTGGCGGCCGCGGTCGTGCACGCCGCGGCCGGCCCACCGGCGGGGCCCGCCGGCGTCGGGGGCGGCGTCGACCCCGCGGGTCTCGACCGACGACGCGGCGGTGCCCGGGGTACCTGGCGCCCGTCGGCCCGACGCCTTCCGGCCGGCGGCGGAACGGGCGGCCGACGGGCGCGACGGACCGGTGGTGGGTTCGGTGGTCATGGCCCTCATCGTGTCGGTACAGTCGGCCGGGGGCAAGCGCACCGCCCCGGCCACCGGCGAGTGGAACGCGGAGGAGACCGATGGGCACCAGGGCGGACGAGCGGGCCGAGGCCCTCCGGCGGCACTACGACGGGAAGGTGGCCCTGGTCACCGGGGCCGCCTCGGGGATCGGCAGGGCCCTGGCCACCGGACTGGTCGACCGGGGCGCCACCGTGGTCCTCGCCGACATCGACCGGAAGGCGGTCGTCGAGGTGGCCGGGTCGCTCGAGCGTCGGGCCGGGGGCACCGGCGCCGTCCCCACCCGCGCCATCCCCGCCGTCCTCGACGTCACCGACGCCGACGCGGTGGCCGAGGTGGTCACCCGGACCGCCCGCGAGCACGGGGGGATCGACCTCCTGTGCAACAACGCCGGCATCGGGGTGGGCGGCGAGGTGAAGGACCTGAGCACCTCCCACTGGCAGCGGGTGCTCGACGTCAACCTGTGGAGCGTCATCAACGGGGTGGCCGCCGCCTACCCGCTGATGATCGCCCAGGGGCGCGGCCACATCCTGAACACCGCCTCGCTGTCGGGGCTGCTGCCCAGCCCGATGCTGGTGCCCTACTCCACCACCAAGCACGCGGTGGTCGGGCTCAGCCTGGGGCTCCGGGTGGAGGCCGAGGCCTACGGCGTGCGGGTCAGCGTCCTCTGCCCGGGTGTGATCGAGACCCCCCTCCTCGACAAGGGGAACCCGTCCGACCTGCCCGACGCCGGCGTTCCCGACATCCGGGCCCTGCTCACCGCCCTGATCGGGAAGCCCTACCCGGCGGCGTCCCTGGCCGCCGACGCCCTCGACGGCGTGGCCCGCAACCGGCCGGTCATCGTCGCCCCCCGCCGCGCCCGGCTGGTGTGGGACGCCTTCCGGCTGGCCCCGGCGCCCTTCGTCGACGGGGGCGGCAAGCGGGTCCGCAAGGTGCTCCGGTCCCAGGGCCGGGCCACGCCGGGCGCCCACTGACCCCCGCCGGCGCGGCACCCGGCTACCCGCCGGTAACATGCCCTCCCATGTCAATCGCACGCGTGGGAATCGTCGGATCGGGGATCATGGGGTCGGGCATCGCCGAGACCGCCGCCGTCAACGGCTTCGAGGTGGTGCTCCGGTCGCGGAGCCAGACCACCGCGGACGCCACCCTGGCCGCCCTGGAGAAGTCGCTCAACCGGCAGGTGGACAAGGGGAAGCGGACCGCCGAGGAGCGCGACGCCGCGCTGGCCCGGGTGACCGGTACCTCGGACCTCCACGCCCTGAAGGACGTCGACCTGGTGATCGAGTCGGTGGTCGAGGACCTGGCGGTGAAGAAGGAGCTCTTCAACGAGCTCGACCGGATCACCGGGGACCACGCCATCCTGGCCACCAACACCTCGACCCTCCCGGTGGTGGAGCTGGCCATGCAGACCGGCCGGCCGGAGAAGGTCTGCGGGGTCCACTTCTTCAACCCGGCGCCGGTGATGGCCCTGGTGGAGCTGGTCCGGCCGCTGACCGCCTCCGACGAGACGATCGCCGCGGTGCGCACCTTCGCCGAGGCCTGCGGCAAGACCCCGGTGGAGGTGAAGGACCAGGCGGGCTTCATCGTGAACGCCCTCCTCTTCCCCTACCTGAACAACGCCATCCGACTCTACGAGCAGGGGGTGGCCTCCGTCGAGGACATCGACACCGCCATGAAGGGCGGCTGCGGCTTCCCCATGGGCCCGTTCGCCCTCCTCGACCTGGTCGGCCTCGACACCTCGCTGGCCATCCTCGACGCCCTCTACGACGAGTTCCGCGACCCGAACTACGCGGCGGTGCCCCTGCTGCGGCGGATGGTCACCGCCGAGCAGCTCGGACGGAAGTCCGGCCAGGGCTTCCTGTCCTACGAGAAGCGGTAGGCCCGGGGCGGCGACGCCGCCCGCGGTGGAGGGGAACGGGTTCCACACCGCTTCCCCCGCCGTGGGGCCCGGGTCCACAATGGAGGGATGAGCGACGTGCAACGTGACAAGCCGTGGGTGATGCGCACCTACTCGGGCCACTCCACCGCCAAGGCCTCCAACCGGCTCTACCGGACCAACCTGGCCAAGGGCCAGACCGGCCTGTCGATCGCCTTCGACCTCCCCACCCAGATCGGCTACGACCCCGACGCCCCCGAGGCGGCCGGCGAGGTCGGCAAGGTGGGGGTGCCCGTCGCCCACCTCGGCCACATGCGCCAGCTGATGGACGGGATCCCGGTCGAGACGATGAACACGTCGATGACCATCAACGCCACCGCCGGGTGGCTGCTCGGTCTCTACCTGGCGCTGGCCGAGGAGCGGGGGGTCGACCCCGCGGTGCTGTCGGGCACCACCCAGAACGACATCGTGAAGGAGTACCTCTCGCGGGGGACCTTCATCTTCCCGCCGCTGCCCAGCCGCCGGCTGACGGTGGACACCATCGCGTACACCGTCCTGAACGTCCCCAGGTGGAACCCGATCAACGTCTGCAGCTACCACCTCCAGGAGGCCGGGGCCACCCCCCACCAGGAGGTGGCCTACGCCCTCGCCACCGCCATCGGCGTGCTCGACGCCGTGCGCGACTCGGGCCAGGTGCCCGAGGACCGGTTCGCCTCGGTGGTCGGACGGATCTCCTTCTTCGTGAACGCCGGGGTGCGCTTCGTCGAGGAGACCTGCAAGATGCGGGCGTTCACCGCCCTCTGGGAGCGGATCTGCACCGAGCGCTACGGGGTCGCCGATCCCAAGCTGAAGCGGATGCGCTACGGGGTGCAGGTCAATTCGCTCGGGCTGACCGAGGCCCAGCCGGAGAACAACGTGCCGCGCATCGTGCTCGAGTCGTTGGGGGTCACCCTCTCGAAGGGGGCGCGGGCCCGGGCGCTGCAGCTCCCGGCATGGAACGAGGCGCTCGGCCTGCCCCGGCCGTGGGACCAGCAGTGGTCGCTGCGCATCCAGCAGATCCTGGCCTTCGAGTCCGACCTGCTGGAGTACGAGGACATCTTCGACGGCTCTATCGTCATCGAGAAGAAGACCGCCGAGGTGGCCGACGCCGCCTGGGCCGAGCTCGAGGACGTGCTGGCCCTGGGCGGGGCCTTCGAGGCCATCGACGAGCTCAAGTCGCGGCTGGTCGGGAGCCAGTCCGATCGGGTGCGGCGCATCGAGACCGGCGAGCTCCAGGTGGTCGGGGTCAACTGCTTCACCGAGACGGCCCCGTCGCCCCTGTCGCCGGACGGGGAGCACGACACCATCCTGCGGGTCGACCCGGCCGTCGAGGCCGAGCTCACCGCCGACGTGGTGGCGTGGCGGGCGGACCGGGACGCCGTCGCCGTCCAGCGGGCGCTCGACGACCTGCGGCGGGCGGCCGAGGGCACCGACAACGTGATGCCGGCCACCATCGCCCTGGCCCACGCCGGGGGCACCACCGGCGAGTGGGCGGGGGCGCTGCGGGAGGTCTTCGGGGAGTACCGGGCCCCGACCGGGGTCGGTGGTGGCGTCGGTCACCGGGGCGGGGAGTTGACCGCGGTACGGGCCCGGTCGAAAGCGCTGGCGGACCGGACCGGCGGGCCCCCGAGGCTGCTGGTGGCCAAGCCGGGGCTCGACGGCCACTCCAACGGGGCCGAGCAGATCGCGGTGGCGGCCCGGGACGCCGGCTTCGAGGTCGTCTACCAGGGCATCCGGCTGTCGCCCGCCCAGATCGCGGCGGCCGCCCGGGACGAGGACGTCGACGTGGTCGGGATCTCCATCCTGTCGGGCAGTCACCTGGAGCTGGTCCCCGAGGTGGTGGAGCGGCTGCGGGCCGACGGGGTGGAGGCGCCGGTGGTGGTCGGGGGGATCATCCCGCCCGAGGACGCCGCCACGCTCGAGGCCCTCGGTGTGGCGCGGGTCTACACCCCCAAGGACTTCGAATTCGGCCGCATGATGGACGATCTGGTGTCCCTGGCCGAACAGCACCGGGCCGCCGCCGGCTGAACCTCCCGGGAGCTCCGACCCTCCCCGACCCGACGGTGGCGACACCCCGCCGGCACCCCATCCGCCGGCACCGGGCCGGCCGTCCGGTACCTTCGGCCGGGTGAGCACCTTCCGCGACCCGATGGCCGGCATCCTGTCGGGCCCGATCGACGCGCCGGCCGCCGACCGCCGGGCCGCCGCCCACCCCGAGGTGCCGGCCGTCCCCGGCCTGCAGGTGACCCACCGGGCCTCCGGCTTCACCGGGGTGGTGGTGCGCCTGGAGGGCGGTGGCGTCGAGCTCCGCGGGGCCACGGGCCTCGAGCGCGTCTTCCGGCAGACCCCCGGGGCGTTCACCGTCGACGGGCGGACGGCCACCCTGGTGCGGCCGCCGACCGCCAGCCCCGCGGCCGTGGCACCGGGGGTCACCGCCTCGGGGTCCTTGGCGGTGGCCGGCAGCCGGGCGAAGGTGGCCCGGGGTGGGCGCCTCTGGGTCGAGGGGGTCCACGACGCCGAGCTGATCGAGCGGGTGTGGGGCGACGACCTCCGGGAGGAGGGGGTGGTGGTCGAGCGGCTCGACGGGATCGACCACCTGGCCGTCGAGGTCCGGAGGTTCGAACCCAACCCTGCCCGCCGACTGGGCGTGCTGGTCGACCACCTGGTGCCGGGCTCCAAGGAGTCGAGGCTGGCGGCGGCGGTGGCCCACCCCGACGTCCTGGTCACCGGCACGCCGTTCGTCGACGTGTGGCAGGCCATCCGGCCGTCGGTGGTGGGCATCGGTGCCTGGCCGGAGATCCCGAGGAGCACCGAGTGGAAGGTCGGCATCTGCGAGGCCCTCGGGCTGGGCACGCCCCCGGAGGCGTGGCGGTCGCTGCTGGCCAAGGTCTCCACCTACGCCGACCTCGAGCCGGCGCTGGTCGGGGCGGTGGAGCGGCTGATCGACTTCGTGACCGGTACGACCTGACCGGTACGACCTGACCGGTACGACCTGACCGGTACGACCTGACCGGTACGACCTGACGAGGGGCGTGCCGAGCCGCCGGTGCAAGGATGGGGCCGGTGGACACCCCCGACACGGAGCCCGACGGTGGGGCCGACGGTGGGGCCGACCCCGATCCGATGTCGCCCGCTGGTCACGCCCGGCACGGTGTCCTCCGACGGGCGGTCGACTGGCTGTTCGTCGACCGCACCACCGGCGGCTACACGGTGGCGCAGTGGCCGAACGTCGCCCTGTGGCTCTTCATCGCCTCGGTGCTGGCGGTCCGGATCTTCCACCCGTCCGGTGCGGTGGGGTCCGTCCTCCGGGTGGTCGAGGACGGCGCCATCCTGTGGTGGGCCGGTGACGAGCTGCTCCGGGGGGTCAACCCCTTCCGGAGGATCCTCGGGCTGGTCATCGGGGCGGCCACCGTGCTGGGCATCATCAGCCAGCTCCTCTGAGGCCGGGCGATCCGGCCCCCCGCCGCCGGTCGGTCAGGAGGTCAGCCCCTCGACCAGGGCCGCTCACGCCGCACCGCGGTCGGCTTGGACCACCACCGGCCGCTGAAGCGCCAGGCGGGGCCCGGCGGGGCAGGGTCGGCGGGGGCCACCCGTCGGGGCCAGGACTGGTCCACGGCGGCGGCGATCACCGCCAGCACGGCCGGGTCGATCTCCGGTCGGGGCGCGATGCCCGGGGGGGCGGCGGCCTCGCTCACAGCGGCATGTTCCCGTGCTTGCGCTTGGGAAGCTCCTCCCGCTTGGAGATCAGCAGGGCCAGACTCCGCACCAGTACCCGCCGGGTCTCCGCCGGGTCGATGACGTCGTCGACGTAGCCCCGCTCGGCGGCCGCGTACGGATTGGCGTACCGCTCGGTGTACTCCTCCACCAGCTCCTTGCGCCGGTTCACCGGGTCGGCCGCCTCGGCCAGGTCGCGGCGGTAGACGATCTCCACCGCGCCCTCGGGGCCCATCACCGCCAGCTCGGCCGACGGCCAGGCGTAGGCCAGGTCCGCCCCGATCGACTTGGAGTTCATGACCACGTAGGCCCCGCCGTAGGCCTTGCGGGTGATGATCTGCACCCGCGGCACGGTCGACTCGCAGTAGGCGTAGAGGAGCTTGGCCCCGTGGCGGATGATGCCGCCGTACTCCTGGTCGGTGCCGGGCATGAAGCCGGGCACGTCCACGAAGGTCACCAGGGGGATGTTGAAGGCGTCACAGGTCCGCACGAACCGGGCGCCCTTCTCCGAGGCGTCGATGTCGAGCACGCCGGCCAGCATCTGGGGCTGGTTCCCGACGATGCCCACCGCCCGCCCGTCCACCCGGGCGAAGCCGCAGACCAGGTTCATGGCCCAGTGGTGGTTGACCTCGAAGAACTCGCCGTCGTCGACGACGGACTCGATGACCTTCTTCATGTCGTAGGGCTGGTTCGGAGAGGTCGGCATCAGCGCCGGCAGCTCCGGGCAGAGCCGGTCGGGATCGTCGCCGGAGTCGACGATCGGGGCCTCCTCCAGGTTGTTCGAGGGGAGGAAGCTGAGCAGGTAGCGGACCTCGTCGAGGCACGACTTCTCGTCGGGGGCCACGAAGGCGGCCACCCCCGACTTGGTGGCGTGGCTCATGGCGCCGCCGAGCTCCTCCAGGGTGACGTCCTCGCCGGTCACCGTCTTCACCACGTCGGGGCCGGTGATGAACATGTGGCTGGTGCCCTGCACCATGAAGATGAAGTCGGTCATGGCCGGGCTGTAGACGGCCCCGCCGGCGCACGGACCGAGGATGACGCTGATCTGGGGGATCACGCCCGAGGCCTGGGCGTTGCGGTGGAAGATGCCCCCGTAGGAGTGGAGGGAGACGACGCCCTCCTGGATACGGGCACCGGCGCCGTCGTTGAGGCCGATCATCGGCACCCCGATGGAGGCGGCGAGGTCCATCACCTTGTGGATCTTCTCGGCGAACACCTCGCCGAGGGCCCCGCCGAAGACGGTGAAGTCCTGACTGAAGACGCAGACCCGCCGGCCGTCGATGGTGCCGAAGCCGGTGATGACGCCGTCGGTGTAGGGGCGGTTGTCCTCGAGGCCCATGCCGTGGGCCCGGTGACGGGCCAGCATGTCGAGCTCCTGGAAGGAGCCGTCGTCGAGCAGGTAGTCGAGCCGCTCACGGGCGGTCATCTTCCCCTTGGCGTGGTGCTTCTCCACCGCCCTCGGCGAGCCGGCGTTCCGGGCCTGCTCGCGGCGCTCGGCCAGCTCCTCCAGGCGTTGGGTCATCGGGTGATCCATGGGGGATGAGGCTACCGGAACCGCCGGGGGGTCTTCCTCACGGGGCGTCGGTCAGCGGGGGCGGTTCACCCAATGGGGCCCGCACCAGACGTAGGACACCCGGTTCTGGGCGCCGGCGCTCCGGTAGGTGGCGACGCTCCGTCCCAGGTACCGGGCCTCGAGCTCCGGGTCGCGCTCCCCGTGGAGCCGGTACCGGGTGCCGGGGTCCTCCGGTGCCCCGGTGGGCTCCCAGCGGTCGATCCGGAGCACCCCGTGGACCAGGTCGTCGACGACCGACACCGCCCAACGGGGCGAACGGGGCGAGTCGAGGTCGGTCCACCTCCGGCCGATCCGCCAGGGCACCGAGCGGGGATCGGGCGGGTCGCCGCCGGTGACCCGGAGGAGGACCACCGGGTGGGAGCGCTTGATCTTGGCGGGGCGGGCCAGTTCGACGGCGATCGCCTCGGCGCTCCGCCGGAGGCCCGCCCCGATGACCCCGCCGGGGTCCAGGCCCAGGGCGTCGACGGCGGTGGCCTCCACCAGCCGGGCCTCCTCGCCGCTCAGGCCGTGCCGGAGGATGTCGACGCGGACGCTCCGGCCCGACGCCTCGATCTCGCGGACCCGGGCGGCGGCACCGTCGCCGTCGGCGCGCCGGAGGGCGTCGAGCCCGTCGAAGGCGCGGTCGCCCTTGCCCCGTCCGACCGAGAAGGGTCGGCCGGTCCGGGGGTCCACCAGCAGGTAGACGTACGACCGCAGCCTGGCGGCCACGTCGGGTGTAAAGCCGGCCGACGGGCCGCCGTCCGTGTCGGGCCCGCCGGTCGTGGCATCGGCGTCGGTCGGGTCAGGGGCTCCGGCCGTGGCGTCGAGGTCGTTGTCGCCGTCCGTCGCGTCAAGGGCTCCGGCCGCGCCGGTGACCGCCGCCCCGCCGCGGTCGGCCTCTCCGGGGTCCCCCTCCACCGGCGGTCGACCGTCCCTACTCTTGGACCAGCTCGATGAGGGTGCCGAAGGCGCCCTTCGGGTGCACGAAGGCGACCGTCGTGCCGCGGGAACCCGGACGCGGGGCCTGGTCGATGGTCTGGCCGCCGTGGTCCTTCACCGACTGGAGCGCCACCGCGCAGTCGTCGACGCGGTAGCCGACGTGGTGGATCCCCTCCCCCTTCTTCTCGAGGTACCTGGCGACCGGCGAGCTGTCCGAGGTGGGGGTGAGCAGCTGGATGTAGCTGTCGGCCACCTTGAGGAGCGCCTCCTCGACCCCGTCGGAGTCGATGCGCTCGCGGTGCTCGACCGTCGCCCCGAAGGTCTGGGCGTAGTAGGCGACGGCCGCCTCGAGGTCCCGGACGGCGATGGCCACGTGGTCGATCTCGGTGAGCAGCGGCCGGGTCACGCCCCGTGCCTCCGGAAGAGGGTGATGCGGTCCTCGCCGACCTCGGCCCGGAGCTCGTGGTCGTCGATACCGAGGCCCTCCTCGGGGGCCAGGCACAGGACGCCGATCTTGCCCTCGTGGAGGTTGTGGTGCACCTGGTAGGCGGCGTCGCCGACCCCCTCGAGGGGGAAGACGGCGGACAGCGGCGGCAGGATCTTCCCCTCGCAGACCAGCTGGTTGGCGTCCCACGCCTCCCGGTAGTTGGCGAAGTGGGAGCCCTTGATGGTCTTCAGCTTCATCCACAGGTGGCGGTTGTCGTACTCGATCATGTAGCCGGAGGTCGCCGCGCAGGTGACGATGGTGCCACCCCGCTTGGCGGCGAACACCGAGGCACCCATCGTCTGGCGGCCGGGGTGCTCGAAGACGATGTCGACGTCGTCACCGACCAGGGCCCGGATGTCCTTGCCCAGGCGGCGCCACTCCTTCTCGTCCTGGGTGTGCTCGTCCTTCCAGAACCGGTACCCGGCCGCCTTCCGGTCGATGACCGCCTCCACCCCGAGGTCGTGGAGGAGTTCCACCTTCTCGGGCGAGGACACCACGCCCACCGGGGTGCCGCCGCCGTTCAGCACGTACTGCACGGCGAAGGCGCCGAGTCCGCCGGAGGCCCCCCACACCAGCACCTTGTCGCCCTGGCGCATGGAAGCCCCGTTCTTCGAGACGATCATGCGGTAGGAGGTGGAGTTGCACAGGGCGTTGATCGCCGCCTCCTCCCACGAGAGGTGCGCGGGCTTGGGCATCAGCTGGTTGGCCTTGACCACGGCCAGGTCGGCCAGGCCGCCGAAGTTGGTCTCGAAGCCCCAGATCCGCTGGTTGTCGGCCAGCATCGAGTCGTCGTGGGCGCTCGGGCTCTGGTCGTCGACGTAGTTGCAGTGGGTGGTGATCCGGTCGCCGGGCTTCCAGTTCCGGACCGCCGAGCCCACCTGCAGCACCACACCGGAGGCGTCGGAGCCGACCACGTGGTACGGCAGGGCATGGCGGGCGCCCCAGACGCTCTCCTTGCCGAGCCGGTCGAGGAACCCGAAGGTCGGGAGCGGCTCGAAGATCGAGGTCCACACCGTGTTGAAGTTGATGGAGCTGGCCATCACCGCGATGTAGGCCTCGTCGGGGGCGAGCTCGGGGACCGCCACCTCCTCGACGTGGAGCGACTTCCGGGGGTCCTTGTCCTCGGAGGCGAGGCCCTCGAAGAGGTCGACCTCGTCCCGACGGACCAGGGCGGCCCGGTACGTCTCGGGGAGCGGGAGGGCGGCGAGCTCGTCGCCGGTGGCACCCGCCTGGATGGCTGAGAGGAACTCCTGCATGGGAGGGGAGGATAGCTCGGCGGGCCGGCTCCGGTGCCCGGAGTTACCGGCTGGTCACTTACCCGCCCGGGCACCTAGGATGGCCACCGAGGGGGCGGCGGTACCGACGGTGCGCCACTCCCCCCCGCCGTGGGCAGCGCCCCGTGGTCGGTAACCTGTTGGTGCTGTGGACGGTCCCGTTGGGGGGTCGCCGCCTGATCCGGCCGCAAGGCCTCGGAGGTCGTCATGTCCGGTTCCGTCATCGTCGCTGGTGCCCGCACCCCGATCGGCAAGCTGTCCGGCGCCCTCGCCGGCTTCGCCGCCACCGAGCTCGGCGGCTTCGCCATCGCCGGGGCCCTGGCGCGCGCCGGGGTCACGCCCGAGCAGGTCGACTACGTCTTCATGGGCCAGGTCATCCTGGCCGGCACCGGCCAGATCACCGCCCGCCAGGCGGCGGTCAAGGGTGGCATCCCGATGGACGTGCCCGCCACCACCGTCAACAAGGTCTGCCTGTCCGGCCTGAACGCCATCTACCTGGCCGACCTGCTGATCAACGCCGGCGAGGCGGAGATCGTGGTGGCCGGCGGCATGGAGTCGATGACCCAGGCGCCCTACCTGCTGCCCGGCGCCCGCGGCGGCTACCGGATCGGCGATCAGAAGGTGGTCGACTCGATGATGTACGACGGTCTCTTCTGCGCCTTCGACCAGTGCGCCATGGGCCTGGGGACCGAGCGGTACAACGGCGCCGACGGCGTCTCCCGTGCGCGGCAGGACGCCTTCAGTGCCCTCTCCCACGAGCGGGCCGCCGCCGCCATCAAGGACGGCAAGCTCGCCGAGGAGATCGTCCCGGTCCACGTGCCCCAGCGGAAGGGCGACCCGATCGTGGTGGACACCGACGAGGGTGTCCGGCCCGAGACCACCGCCGAGTCCCTCGGCAAGCTGAGGCCCGCCTTCGACAAGGAGGGCACCATCACCGCCGGCAACGCCTCGCAGATCTCCGACGGCGGCGCGGCGGTCATCGTGATGTCGAAGGCCAAGGCCGAGGAGCTCGGCGTCACCCCGCTCGGGGAGCTCGTCAGCTACGGCCAGGTGGCCGGTCCCAGCCCGTCGCTCCTCCACCAGCCCTCCCACGCCATCAAGGTGGCCCTGGAGAAGCGGTCCCTCTCGGTCGGCGACATCGACCTGTTCGAGATCAACGAGGCGTTCGCGGCGGTCGGCCTGGCCTCCGCCGATGACCTGGGCATCCCGGGCGACATCGTCAACGTCAACGGCGGGGCCATCGCCCTCGGCCACCCGGTCGGGATGTCCGGTACCCGGGTGGCGCTCACCGCCCTGCTGGAGCTGAAGCGCCGGGGTGGCGGCACCGCGGCGGTCAGCCTCTGCGGCGGTGGCGGCCAGGGCGACGCCGCCGTGCTCCGCACGCTGTAGTCGGCAGGCGGTCCCGGACCGCCAAATCCACCTGGGTTTCACCTACGCTCGGTCGGATGACCCCCGACCGAGGCGCGCTCAGGTCTTTCTCAGGAACATCGGCTTCACTGTCGACGATGGATGGGACCGAGTCCACGCCCCTCCGGCGCCTCACCAGCCCCGGCGAGCACGGCCTCCACCTGCTCTCCGACGCCGGGATCCACTACCTCGACGGGTCGGAGACGAAGCTGTTGAAGGTCCTGCAGCACACCGACGACCTGTCCTCGACCAGCGACGAGCTGGCCGGCAAGGCCTCCAGCTGGCCGGAGCGTTATCACCTCAGCAGTGACCGGGCCAACCTCCTCCGGCCGCTGGACCTCCGGCCCTCCGACACGGTCCTGGAGATCGGCGCCGGATGCGGGGCCATCACCCGCTACCTCGGCGAGCGGTGCGGCACGGTCGACGCGCTGGAGCCGGTGGCGGCGCGGGCCCGGGTGGCCCGGGAGCGCACCCGGGACCTCCCCGGGGTGGAGGTGCTCGTGGGTGAGGTCACCGACGTGCCGGACGGGCGTGTCTACGACCTCGTGGTGGTGGTCGGGGTCCTCGAGTACGCGGCGGCCGGCAGCGCCGAGCGTGCGCCCTACCTCCGCTTCCTGCGACGGGCGGCGTCCCTGCTGGCCGAGGACGGCACCCTGGTGGTGGCCATCGAGAACCGGGTCGGCGTCAAGTACCTCGCCGGTGCCCCCGAGGACCACTCCAACCGCCCGTTCGATTCGCTGGAGGGCTACCCCCGCGGCACCCCGGCCCGGACGTTCTCCCGGACCGAGCTGACGTCCCTGCTCGACGAGGCCGGACTCGACGCCAAGGTGCTGGGCGCCTTCCCCGATTACAAGATGACCCGCCTCCTGCTCGCCGACGAGCTGCTGGAGGCCGCGCCCTCCCTGGCCCACCGGATCCCGACCTTCCCGAGCCCGGACTGGTCGGGCGGGCCCCCGCGGGTGGCCGACGAGGCAGCCGTCTGGCGGACGATGGTGGAGGCCGGTCTGGGCCACGAGACCCCCAATTCCTTCGTGGTGCTGGCCGGCCGCGGTGATCCGGGCCGACGGTGGCCGTCGCACCTTCTCGGCGCCTACTACGCGGTCGGGAGGAAGTCGGCCTACTCGTCGGAGACCAGGATGCTCGAGGACGGGGCGGGTGTGGTCTTCGAACGTCGGCCCGTCGGCGAGCCCGATGCCCCATCCGGACCCGTGGGCTCACCGCCCCCCGACGGTGCCGTCGCGCTGGAATCGCGCCACTCCAGGTTCGTGGAGGGCGAGGACCTGCTCTCCCGTCTGGCCCGCTGCGACGACGAGGAGTTCGCCGACTGGATCCACCGGTGGAGGGAGCTGGTCGTCGACGTCGTCGATGGCCGCCGGCCGGCACCGGTGGACCTGCTCCCCCACAACCTCATCGTGACCGAGGACGACCAGCTGCTCCAGATCGACTCCAAATTCGTCCAGTGGGGCATCGGCCCGGTCGAGGTGCTGGCCCGGGGGGCACTGATCACCGGGCAGCGCCTGTCGCTCATCACCCTCCCCGACCGCTGGGCGGCATTCACGGTCGAGGGGCTGGTCCGCCACATCGGGGCCCTCGCCGGACTGCCCGGCGACGGCAGCTGGCTTCCGGGGGCGGTCGCACGCGAGGCGGAGTTCCAGGCCACGGTGACGCTGATCTTCCCGGAGCCCGACACCCGTGAGGAGATGGCGGCCACCTTCGACGCCGTGCTCTGGCGTGTCCTCCACCAGCCGCTGGTCGGAGAGGTCTCCACCAACAACCGGGCCCGGGGCGTGGAGGCGGTCGAGCGCGAGCTCGGGCGGCTGGGTGGGGCCTACCAGTCGCTGGTCGACAGTCACCGCGACCTGAGTGCCGCCCATGCCGGACTGATCGAGAGCCGTGACCGCGAGGTGGCAGCGCTGAACGCCCGGCTGGCCGCCGCGGCGTCCGAGCTCGACCGGTCCCGTGAGCTCCTCGACCGCACTGCGTCCGAGCTGGAGGGAGTACGGCACTCCACGAGCTGGCGGCTGACCGCGCCGGTCCGGGCGGCGTCACGGGCGCTCCGCCCACCGTCCTGAGCAGGCCGGCACCCGGATGGCGCGGCGGGCCAGGGGGCGGGTCGCTCTCTCGGTGGTGGTGGTCGGTTTCAACATGGGCCGCGAGCTCCCCCGCACCGTCCGCTCCCTGACCCGTCCCTACCAGCGCGGGATCGACGGACTCACCTTCGAGGTGCTGGTCGTCGACAACGGGTCGACACCCCGCCTCGATCCCGGCGCGTTCGCCGGCACCGACCCGGAGGTCACCGTGGTGCGGGTCGAGGACGCCCGGGTCTCGCCGGCGGAGGCCGTCAACCGGGCAGTCCGGTCGACCCGCGGGGAGCACGTCGGCATCGTGCTGGACGGGGCGCGGATGGTGACCCCGGGGGTGGTGGCCCTGGCGCGGTCGGCCCTCACCCTCGACCCCGGCACGCTGGTCACGACCATGGCCTGGCATCTCGGCCCCGACCATCAGAGCCGTTCGCGCCTCGCCGGCTACGACGCCGCCGAGGAGGACCGCCTGCTGACGTCCATCGGCTGGCCGGCCGACGGCTACCGCCTGTTCGACATCGCCGCCCTGGCCGGAGCCAATCCCACCGGGTTCGGCGGATCCATCAACGAGAGCTGCTGCACGTTCCTCACCCGTCGCCGCTTCGACCGGCTCGGCGGCTACGACGAGTCGTTCACCACCCCCGGCGGCGGGTACGTGAACCTCGACTTCTTCACTCGTTCGCTGGCGCTGCCGGACGCCTCCCTCACCGTGCTGCTCGGGGAGGGCTCGTTCCACCAGATCCACGGCGGGGTGGCCAGCAACGCCGTCGACCCCGACGGGACGGGTCGGACCTTCGCCGCCGAGTACGAGGCCATCCGCGGCCACCCCTACGCCCACCCCACCGTCGACCCGCTCTACCTCGGGCGGCTGGGCCCCGCTTCCGCCCGGTGGGTGGGCGGCGGCGGGAGTGGTGCCTGATGCACTCCCTCGAGGTCGCAGTCCGCGACCTCGCCAACATCGAGCCGCACTCGCACGGTCCACCGTGGAGGCTTCGACGACATCCTGCCCCCGAGACGTCGCCATGGCCGCCGGCGAGTACGCCACGTCGGTCGCGACCGGGGACGTGTCCCGGATCGGCGACGTGCTCGGCACCGAACGGCCCGACCGCTCACCGGTGGTGGTGGACACCGAGCCCACCGACCGCCGCTGGTGGCCGGTCTCGAACCCCGGAACGACCGGAACCCGATCCGCGTCGACCGGGACGTGACCGACCGCATCACCTCCGACCCCCGGACCGTCCCCGAGGCAGTGCCGGACCGCACCCGTGCCATCTCCCCGGAACACGCCCCGGACCTGCCCGTCCGGAGCCTCCGCCGGACCACCCGGGGTGGCTGGACGACGGGACCGGGCGGCAGGCGCGGCTCGGCGCCCTCAGTACGGCGGGCGGAACAGTCCGGCCAGCGCGCCCCGGCCCGCGTCGACGTCCTCCCAACGGTCGACGGTCAGGGTGACCACGGCCAGCGCGCAGGTCGGGAAGCCGTGGCTCCGGAGCACCGCACGGTCGCCGTCCGGATCGTCGCCGTCCGGGGCATCGTCGGCGACGCCGGGCACGGGGCCCACCAGCTCCCAGGCCAGTTGGAACATGGCCGGGTTGTGCCCCACCACCAGGGCGCTCGCCACCGCGTCGTCGAGCTCGCGCACGTAGCCGAGCACCGTCCCGGTGGAGGCCCCGTAGAGGGAGCGGTAGGACTCGAGGCGCAGGCCGGCGTCCATCGCCCCGAGCACGAGATCGGCGGTCTCGCGGGTGCGGGCGGCCGCCGAGCAGAGCGCGATGGCCGGCACCGGCACGTCGACGAGCCCGAACGCCCCGGTGCCGGCGGCCAGTCGGCGTCCGAGACGGGTGGCGTCGGCACGGCCCCGGGCCACCAGGGGTCGCTGGGCGTCGCCCCCGCCCGCCGGCGCATCGGCGGCGGCCTTGCCGTGACGGAGGATCCAGAGGTGGCGCACGGGCGACGGAACGGGCGGTCGGATCAGGCGTCGACGACCCGGCGCCCCTCGAGGGCGCGGCCGAGCGTGAGCTCGTCGGCGTACTCGAGGTCGCCCCCGACCGGCAGCCCGCTGGCGATCCGCGTCACCGTGAGCCCCATCGGCTTCAGCAGGCGGGCAAGGTACATGGCGGTGGCCTCGCCCTCGAGATTCGGGTTGGTGCAGAGGATGACCTCGGTGATCCCCTCCTCCTCCAGGCGGGCCAGCAGCTCGCGGATCCGGAGCTGGTCGGGTCCGATCCCCTCGATGGGGTTCAGCGCCCCCTGCAGGACGTGGTAGCGGCCGTTGAACTCGCCAGTCTTCTCCACCGCCACGATGTCCCTCGGGTCCTCCACCACGCAGACCGACGTGCCGTCGCGGCGGTCGTCGAGGCAGATGGCGCACAACCCGCCCTCGGCGACGTTGAAGCACCGGGTGCACAGGGTGATCTGTTCCTTGACGGCGATGATCGCCTGGGCGAGCCGCAGGGCGTCCTCGGAGGGGACCTTCAGCAGGTGGAAGGTGATCCGCTGGGCCGACTTGGGACCGATGCCCGGCAGCCGGCCGAGCTCGTCGATGAGTGACTGGAGGGGTCCGGAGAAGACGGCCACCTATCCCACCTCCTCGGCCCCGGGGAACGCCTGGATCACCCGGGCCCTGGCGGAGTGGTCCTCGTCGACGACCTCGCCGAGCTCGGACTCGTCGAACGACGAGAGGTCCTCGGGTCCGTCGTCGACCGGTGCCGGATGGACCGGCGTCGCCGGCTGGACGGCGGTTGCCGGCTCGACCGGTCGGGCGGGTTCGATCGGTGGGGCCGCCTGGTCCGGTGGGGCCGGTTCGGCCCGTGGCGTCGCTTCGACCGGCGGAGTCGAGGGGGGCTCGGCGGGGAGGGCGGAGGGCGGTGCCGCCCGCCCGGCGCGGACCGTCGTCGGGTCGTCCGTCGGCGCCGACGACGGCCCGGCGTCCACCACCAGGTTGAGCCGCACCGGCCGCCCGAAGTACTCGGCCAGTGCCGGCTCCACGTCCCCTCGGATCTCCTCGCAGCGCGTCCGGTGGATCTCGTTGGGGAGGCCGAAGACGGCGACGTCGCCGTCGGTGCCGACGAACCGGCCCGCCTGGTAGAGCGCCTTCGCCTTGGGGCGGAGGCGCCCCAGGATGTGGTCCCCCCAGGCCTGGACCAGCTGGTCCCGCGTGGGGAACGGGCCATCCGACGTCTCCGGTGCCGCGGCGGCGGGCGGGGGGCCCTCCGGAGCCGCGATCGCCGCGGTGGGGGCTGTGGGTCGATCGGGTGGTGAGGTGACGCCGGGAGATGGAGTGGCGGCAGGCGGTGCCGTGGCGGGGACGCCCTCCCGCCGCACGGCCCCGAGGGTCCGTCGGGCGGGCGCCGTGGCGGCGACGGAGGCCGGAGCGTCCCCGACCGGGGCGGGTGTCGGGGCGTCCCCGACCGGGGCGGGGGTCGGAGCGGCCGCAGCGGGCGGCGAGGGGGTCGGGCCGACCGGCACGTGGGTGGTCTGTTCGGCGGCCGGTCCGGTCGGCACGGGCGATGCGGGCGGCACGTGGCCGGACACCGGACCGGACGGGGACGCGGGCCGAGCCACCCCCTCGCGTTCGAGTCGCTCGATCCGGGCGAGCAGCGCCTCCGGCGAGTCGTCGGCGTCCGGGTGGGCCAGGCGCACCAGGGCCACCTCGAGGTTGACCCGGGGGTCCGGGGCGTCTCGCATCCCCACCTGCGATCGCCCGAGCACCTCCATGGCCCGCACGGTGGAAGCCAGGCCCAGCTGCTCGGCCAGGGCACCGATGGTGTCCCGCTCGGTGCCCACCACGGCCACCAGATCGGGGGCGACGAGCGCGAGGAAGCCCTGGCGGAGGAGCTCCACGAGGTCGCCGGCGAGCTGCTGCGGGCTGAATCCGCTGGAGGTGAGGTGTGCCACCGCCACCAGTGCCCGTCCGGCGTCCCGCTCGGCCAGGGCCTCGACGATCTCGTCGAGCTCGGGGAGGTCGTCCTCGACGGTGTCGGACGCCGCCACCTGATCGAGGATGGAGAGGGCGTCGCGGGCCGAGCCGCGGCCCCGGCGGACGGCCACGTCGACGGCTTCGTCCGGGATCTCCAGGTGGGCGGCCCGGCGGACCTCCTCGAGGAGGTCCCCGAGGGTGTCCGCCCCGAGGAGCCGGAACTCGAAGTGCTGGGTGCGGCTGCGGATGGTGGGCAGCACCTTCTGGGGGTCGGTGGTGGCCAGGACGAAGACGACGTGGGCCGGCGGCTCCTCCAGCGTCTTCAGCAGCGCGTTGGAGGCCGCCGTCGAGAGCATGTGCACCTCGTCGACGATGTAGACCTTCTGTCGCCCCGGGGTGCCGAGCGCCGCCCGCGAGACCAGGTCGCGCATGGCGTCGACCCCGTTGTTGGAGGCGGCGTCGAGCTCGTGGACGTCGAGTGAGGTGCCCCGGGCGATCTCCTGACACGACGAGCAGACCCCGCACGGCTCGCCGTCCCGGAGGTCGGTGCAGTTGAGGGCCTTGGCCAGAATCCGCGCCGTCGAGGTCTTGCCGGTGCCGCGGGGTCCGGAGAAGAGGTAGGCGTGGGCGACCTTGCCGTCGCGCACGGCGTTGCGTAGGGCCAGCACCACGTGGTCCTGCCCCTTGACCTCTGCGAACGTCCCGGGCCGGAACCGGCGGTAGAGGGACTGGTACGGGGCGTCGCCGGTGCCGCCGTCCGGGATGTCGTCAGGAGCGTCGGCCACGCCGGGGAGCCTACCGGCCGGCGGGGACGGCGAGCCCCGGCGTTCGGTGCGGTGGCCAGGTTGACTGCGGCACACGGCCGGGCCTGCTGAGAGCTGCTGCCTTCCGACCCTGACTCGATTCACAGGGGACCGTTGCGCAGGACCCAGCCACCGCACGGAACGCCGGGGCGGAGACACCCTACCTCCCGTCCATGGGGCCCGGGGTAGCGGAGTAGCCTGACGGGGCTGTGCGCGCCGGTGCCGGGACTCCCGGGAGGGCGCGTGCCCGGAGGCGTGCGAGAGCGGCCGAATCGGCACGATTGGAAATCGTGTGTGGGGAAACTCACCGTGGGTTCAAATCCCACCGCCTCCGCCGATGACGAGCGACGCGCCGGTGGACGACCACACCGCCATGGGCCTGGCCCTGGCCGAGGCGGCGCGGGCGGCGGACCACGGGGACGTCCCGGTCGGGGCGGTCGCCCTGGTCGAGGGCCGGGTGGTGGCCGCCCGCCACAACGAGCGCCAGCTCCGGGGGGATCCCACGGCGCATGCCGAGCTGCTGGCCCTGGCCGACGCCGCCGCCGGCGTCGATGGCTGGCGGCTGCCCGAGGTCACCCTGGTCGTCACCCTCGAGCCGTGCCCGATGTGCGCCGGGGCACTGGTGGCCTCCCGGGTGGGTCGTCTGGTGTTCGGGGCGGCCGATCCCAAGGCCGGGGCGTGCGGATCGCTCTACAACCTCTGTGCCGACCCCCGCCTCAACCACGAGGTGCCGGTGACCGCCGGGGTCCGGGCCGGCGAGGCCACCGAGCTGCTGACCGGGTTCTTCGAGGCCCGGCGCCGCGGCTAGCCTGGCCGGCGGAGGGATGCGAGAGTGGCCGAATCGGACGGTCTCGAAAACCGTTGTGTCGCAAGGCACCGTGGGTTCGAATCCCACTCCCTCCGCCAGCGTGGTGTCCAAGGACATCGGTGCCGACCAGGGACCACCGGTCACGGCTGTGGCTGGTGGTCCCTGGTTGTCTCACGGGTCGGTTGACGCCGGGATGAGCCCTCCCGGACGGAGATCCGCACGACGGTCCCCGACACGATCGGGTCGGACGGCACGGAACGACGGCGTCGCCCGGCCTCGGCCGGTCAGGGGCCCGCGCTAGACGAAGGCGCGGACGACGGCCCGGTAGCGGGCGCTCGGGGCCGAGGTCGGGGCCTCGGCGGGGGCCTCGGGCTCCGGAACCCCGCGCCGGCGCCGGGTTCGGGCCGGCATCGGCTCCGCCGGACGGGGCGGCGGGGCCGCGGGCGGCCCCAGCACCGTCTCGACGTGCCCGAATCCCGCCGCTCTGCAGAGGGCGTGCAGGGCGGCGATGGTCGGCACGAACCAGTTCCCGAAGTCGGTGTGGAGGTCCCCGCCCTGGTGGAAGCGGAGCAGGCACTCGTCGTCATGGTGCTGGAGGTGGATGGCCTCCGTCTCGATGACCGCCACCTCACCGGTGACCGAGCGGAGCCGCTCGAGGCAGGTCAGGGGTTCCTTCATGTGGTAGAGCACGCCGAGGTACAGCACGACGTCGAAGGTCCCGAGGTCGGCGAGGTCGGCGGTGGCGAAATCGAGGACGACCGGCCGCACCTTCGACCCGAGGGACTCGGCGGCGAACTCGAAGCTGCGCCGACCCGGGAGGTCGGCATCCCAGAACTCCGTGGTGTCGCGGTCGTGGTCGGGGAGCACCCCCTCCGCGAAGCACCGGTTCCAGTAGGCGTTGCGCCGATCGAAGTCGACCCCCCAGACGTAGTGGTCGAGCGCCGTGACGGCACGGGCTCCCGATCGCTCCGCCAGGAACGAGTAGTAGCCGTCCCACGCACCGATGTCGAGCACCGAGCGTCCCTCGAAGGAGGGGAACGCCGAGGTGGGGATCGGTCCGTCCGAGTCCCCCTTGGTCAGCACGCCGTCCCCCAGGTCGATCGAGTGGAACCAGTGCAGGGCGTCGGCCTGGCGCTGCAGCTCGCTCGGCGGGGGCATGGGCGGAGAGGATACGTGACGTTCGGTGGCCCGTGGTCGACCGGCGGCGGGCCGGCGGACCGTGCCTACTGCTGGGCGAGCATCCGGGTCAGCTCGGCGGCCGGCTCGGCGAACAGCCGGCCGGTGATGTCGAGCTCGACGGTGGTCAGGCCTCCGGTGAACGGGAACGGGGCCTCGTAGACCGACGGGTCGACGGTGTCGAAGTAGGCCATCCCGCAGCTGGCACCGGTGGTCGAGAAGGTGACCGGCACGGAGTACGGCAGCTCACCGAACCCGACCACGTCGGAGCCGTGGAAGAGGCGCACCTCGGCCGGGCAACCCTTCCCCCCGGCGAAGGTCGGCGGACCGGTGGGGGCGAACTCCATCCGGAGGTCCACCGGGCCCCGCGGCAGTGGAACCGTCGACCGCACGGTGAACAGGGCCAGGCTCAGGTAGTTGTGGACGAAGCAGAGCCGGTCGTCGACGACGTACAGGGCGTAGCCCCCGTGGCGGTTCCCCTGGGTCAGCAGCACACCCTCGGCACCACCGTCGGGGACGGTGACGTGGGCGGTGATGGCGTGCGCCCGGTTGTTCACCCGCGGGGCGGCGGAGAAGGAGATCGGCGAGCCCCCGGGGTGGAAGACGTACACGTCGCGGGGCCCGCCCACCGAAGGGCGCCGGGCCAACAGGCGGCCGAGCTCGGTGGCGGCCAGGGGAAGTACGCCGCAGCGCTCCGCCTCCGACCACCAGAGCGCCTTCAGCTCCTCGAGGGTGCCCGGGTGGTCGGCGGCGACGTCGTGGCACTCGGCCGGGTCGGTGGTGAGGTCGTAGAGCTCCCAGTCGTGGGCGTCGAGCTGGTCGAGGATGGCCTCGGTGAGCGGTGTCCCGAACGGGTGGCCCCGGTCCGCCCCCTCCGCCAGGCTCGGGCCCGGGTAGGGACACACCGCCTTCCACCCCCGGTGGTAGATCGACCGGTGGGCGAACATCTCGAAGTACTGGGTGGTGTGCCGGTCGGGGGCGTCGGGTTCCGACAGCGCCGCGGCGAAACTGACACCCTGGATCGGTGACTGGGGCACCCCACGCAGTCGCTCCGGAGGGTCGATGCCGATCGCCTCGAGCAGGGTCGGCAGCAGGTCGACGGCGTGGAGGAACTGGGTCCGCACCGAGCCCGGGTCGTCGATCCGGGCCGGCCAGGCCACCAGGCACGGGTCGGTGACGCCGCCGCGGTAGGTCTCGCGCTTCCAGCGTCGGAACGGCGTGTCCCCGGCCCACGTCCACCCCCACGAGTAGTGGTTGAAGGTGTCCTCCGTGCCCCAGGCGTCGAAGACCTCGAGGTTGTCCTCCAGCGTCTCGGGGGCCAGGTTGAAGAACAGCCCCTCGTTGCGGGTGCCGTGCTCGCCGCCCTCGGCGCTGGCCCCGTTGTCGGAGACGCACACCACGATGGTGTTCTCGAGCCGTCCGATCTCCTCCACGAAGTCGAGCACCCGGCCGATGTGGTGATCGGTCTGGGTGAGGAAGCCGGCGAAGACCTCCATCTGGCGGGCGTACATCCGGCGGGCGTCCTCGGGGAGCGAGTCCCACGGCTCGACGTCGGGGTCGCGCACGGAGAGCTCGGCGCCGGCGGGCATCAGGCCGAGGGCCAGCTGCCGCTCGAAGACCTCCACCCGGTAGGCGTCCCATCCGGCGTCGAACCGTCCGCGGTAGGGCTCGACCCACGCTGGCTCCACCTGGTGGGGGGCGTGGCCCGCCCCGGTGGCGTACCAGAGGAGGAACGGCTTGTCGGGGGCGGCGACGTGGGCGTCCTTGATGAAGTCGATGGCGTGGTCGGCCAGGTCGGCGTTGAGGTGGTAGCCGTCGGCCGGCGTCCGGTCCGGCCGGACCGAGTGGTTGTCGTAGACCAGTTCGGGGTGGTACTGGTCGGTGTCCCCCCCCAGGAAGCCGTAGAACCGCTCGAACCCCCGGCCGAGCGGCCAGCGGTCGAAGGGCCCCGCGGCGCTGGTCTCCTGGGGCGGGGTGAGGTGCCACTTGCCCACGCAGAAGGTGTTGTAGCCCCGGCTCCGCAGGATCTCGGGGAGCATCCCGTGCTCGTCACCCACGGTGGCGTTGTGGGCCGGGAAGCCGAGCGAGAGCTCGGTAACGCTGGAGAGGCCCACGGAGTGGTGGTTGCGGCCGGTGAGCAGGCAGGCCCTCGTCGGTGAGCAGAGGGCGGTGGTGTGGAAGTTGGCGAACCGCAGGCCCCGGTCGCCCAGGCGGTCGAGGTTGGGCGTCTCGCACAGCCCGCCGAACGCCGACAGCTGCCCGTACCCGACGTCGTCGAGGACCACCACCACCACGTTCGGGGCGCCGGCGGGCGGGGAGGGCACCGAGGGCCAGGCGGGCGAGGACGTCTCGAGCGTCCGTCCGACGGTGCCGGGGAACGGCTCGCCGGATGGGTACCTGACCAGGGGCTCTGTCATGGGAGGACTGTAGTGGCCGGGTGCCGGGCCGAGCGGGGCCGTACGCGGTGTGCGCGCATCAGCCGACCAGGGCCGGCACCGGACGGGGAGGCGTCAGCCACCGCCGCCCGACCTCGTCGACCCTCGACGACAGTTCGACGGGATCCGCACCAGGGCACTCGATCCGGTAGGTGGTGTGCACGGTGTCCACCACGACGACCGCCCCGGTCGCGCGCCCGTCGGCGACCACCCGGAGCCTCCGGATCCACGACCAGGCCAGCACCCCGGGCTCGGCGGCGTCGGGGCTGGTGACCGCGATGCCGTGCCGGCCGATGGTCAGCTCCGCCACCGGCACGGACCGGAGCCCGTCGTCGAGCTGCTCGGTGAGGCGGACGCCGGTGAGGCGGAGCGCATCGCCGTCGGTGCGGTCGTCAGCCCCCACCGCGCCCGCCACCGACATGACGGCCAGCGCTCCGAGCCCGGTGGCCCGCCCGGCCTCGACGGCCTCCTCGGCCCGCTCCTCGGCACGGCGCCGCTTCCACCACCGCCTGAAGAGGACCAACCCGACCACCACCACGATCGTCACGGGGATCCCCCACGGCCAGTTGGAGGTGGTGGTGGTGAAGGCGAGCTCCGGATCGGTACCGGTGACCTCGCCGGCCACATGGAGCGTGCCCATCGTGAGTGGGTCGAGCGTGAACGGCATCGAGACCACCCGTGTCCCCCCGGCCGGGACCGACACCGGCGACGGACTGGAGATCACGTGGGTGGGACTGGTCGACGATCCCCACCGGGCGGTGATCAACGTACGGATCGGGGACCCGCCGGCATTGTGGAGGGTGACCACCAGCGTGCGGGGGGCGGCGCCGCCGACCAGTGCTCCCGGCGTGGTCGCCGTCATCACGGTGGCGTCGGCGGTCAGTCCACGGCCGACGGGCACCGTCGGCGTCGGCGACACCGGGGCGCTCGGGGCGCCGACCACGGTCACCGGGACGGTGGTGGTGAACCCCCCGGCGGTGGCCGACACCTGCACCACGCAGGGGCAGGGCACCGGCGGTACCACCACCTGCAGGACCCCGTGGAGGGTCCCGTCGTCGAACGGTACGAAGGTGGACGCGGCCTGGACGGCGCAGTCGTTGCTGCCGGCGGTGGCGTCGGAGCCGCACAGGACGGCCTGGAAGGCGGTCCCCTGCGCCCACCCGGCACCCTCGACCGTCACCGACTGGCCCGGCACCAGGGTGTCGGTGCTGAGGCTGACCGTCGGGGCCGAGGCGGAGGCGGGGGCGGCGAGCCCGACGGTCACCAGGAGGGCGGCGCCGAGGCAAGCCACCGCCAGGCGGCCGCACGCCAGGGTCCGGCCGCGCCGGACGTCAGCTGACCGGACCACTGCCCGCACGCTCGAGCCGGTGCTTCCGGCGGCGCCACGCCACCAGCAACACGACGATCACCACCAGGACCAGCAGGAGCAGCCAGGGGATGACCAGGGTGGACGCCGAACCCGAGGAGCTCGAACCGGTGGCGATGATCGAGACGTTGGCAGTCAGCTGTCCGTAGGTGAGGGTGCTCCCGAACGGCACCTTGTAGGTGACGGCGTTCTGGGGGAGCAGCTCCGGCACCGTGACCGTCCTGGTACCGGCCGAGCCACCGAAGAGGGGGGCCAGTGTCACCACCGCCTTGGAGGTCAGCCGGACGTTCCCGGTGTTGGCCACGGTGAAGGTGACCGTGGACGGGGCTCCGAGGCCGAAGAGCGAGGCGACCGACGTGTGGGCGGCCACCGACAGTCCGGTCACCGCCAGGCTCGGGCTCAGCTTGCCCTGGACCCGCCCGTAGACCCGCACGCCCACCGCCCGGAGGGCGGTGATGGCAAGCGAGCCGTGGACGGTGGTGGTGCCGGTGGTGGACTCGATGACGATGCCGCCGGCGTGGTCGCCGGGGGCGGTGCCGGCCGGGACGTCGATGGTGAAGGGGATCACCTCGTACGACCGGGGCTCGAGGGTGATCTGGGTGATCGGGAGCTGGATCCACGCGCCCATGGCCGTCTGGTGGTCGGTCCGCCGCTTGAGGGCGAACCCGCCCGTCGGCGTGTTGTAGGCGTCGGCGGCGTAGAGGTTGAACGTGGCCGCGGTCTGCGTCTGGTTGGTGACGGTCACCGAGTCGGCGTACGACTGGCCGGCGGTCAGCACCGGCTGGAAGTAGGGCCGGACCAACTGGCCCGACACCGTGGTGGGGAAGATCGACCAGGATCCGTTGGTCTCGGCCCCGGCCGGGGCGGCCGCGCCGACCAGCACCGACGCCGTGGCGACCGCCAGGGCGGCGGCCACCAGCACCCACGTCCGTCGACCGGCCCTCGACCGCTTGGTCACGAAACCAACTCCCCCCGACACTCCCCGGACACGCACCGATCCCCGAGATCGCCTGCGGCTCCGGGGTCCCGAAACCGTAGGCGCTGGGGAACAGGGTGTCCGGTCGGACCCTACCAACGGACGGAAACGGGGGGCGGCGCCTGGGCGCCGCCCCCCGTTCCCGGTACTTCGGTACTGCGGTACTGCCCTACGCCACCAGGTACTCGACGGTGCCGTCGTACGTGCCGGCGGCGGTCGAGGACGGGACGGTGAGGGTGAAGGTGCCGTTCACGGAGAACGACCCCCCGCCCGTGCCGGCCGTGGCCGTGCACAGGGTCTGCGTGGTGGCGTACGTGCCACCCGCCCCACCGGCCGGGGCCGGGTTGTTGTTCCCTGCGAGGGGCGCACAGGCCACTGCGCTGATGGCCAGGTCGCTGGCGGCGATCTGGTTGACCGGCAGCGACGCGTTCGACCCGGCCTGCGAGTTGCAGAAGTTGGCCTGCGTGTCACAGCCCGAGTTGGGGTTCGACGGGGTGGCCACCATGTAGGAGGTCACCGTCCAGCCCACCGTCGGATCGCCCCGGTTGTCCGAGACGTAGATGGTGTTGATCGGCGCCGACGACGTCTGCTGGGTGCCGTTCAGCGTGACGGCCGGCAGCGTGATCAGCGGGCAGGTGACCGAGTCGGCCGGCGGTGCGGAGCAGCTCAGCACCAGCTGACCGGCGGTGATCTGCTGCTGCAGCGGCTGGTCGACCGGCGGCGTGCCGATGACCACCGTCTCGGTGGCCGGTGCACTGGTCAACGGGTACCCGTCCGTGGCCGTGAAGGCGAACGTCACCGTCGCCACACCCGAGCCGGCATCGGTCAAGGTGGCCGAGCAGACGGTGGGCGTGTTGGAGATGGTGACGGTCAGCCGCGGGAGCGACGGCGGTGTGCTGACGGCGCACGACACCACCGGCTGTCCGACGGTCCCCGGCGTGGTGGACAGCGTGACGGTCTTGGAACCGCCGACGCCGAGGTTCACCGTGCCGGCGTTGGCCACCGGCGGCGGCTCCACCAGGCTCACGTACGCACCGGGCTGGAAGACCGGCGAGGAACCGCCGGTGATCAGCGCCGTGGTGGTCCCCGGCGGGAGCTGCGGGGTGGTGGCGTTGGTCTGCACCGGACCCGGGACCGGGCCGGCGGCCCATCCGGTCAGCAGGCAGTTGGCCGTGCCGATGCCGGGAGCCCCACCGAAGAGCACCGGGATGGCCGCGCCGATGGTGACCGAGGTCACGCTGGTCACGCCGATGCCGGCGGTCTGGCCGTTGACCCCGGCCGTGGTGAAGGCCGTGGCCCCGGTGTTGAGCGTCGGATCCTGGAAGGTCATGGAGGCGCCGTAGCCGACCGACTCGGTGGCCGTGGCGGTCGCCGCGTTGTCGAGGGTCACCGACACACCGGTGGTCTCGGCCACGATCACGGATCCCTCGGGGATGCCCGTCCCGGACAGGAAGTAGGTGCCCGGAACGGCGGCCAGGCCGGCCGGGAAGTCACCGGTGACGACCGGGCTGGTGGCCGTGGTACCCGCACCCGACACCGAACCGCCCAGCGTGGTCACTGCGGCGAAGGAGTGGGTGTAGGTGTAGCTGCCGGTGGCGTTGCCGTCGGTGGAGCCGATGGACTCGGTGATGGCGGCACTCGTGGTGGCCGAACCGGCCACCGAGTTCTCGAGGCCGGCGATCACCGCTCCGGGGAGGGTCACCGAGGCGTCGCCGGCGAAGCCGAAGGCGACCCCGGTCGGGAGCGACGAATTGAGGGTCGTGTTCCCGGCGAGCGAGGTCACGAACGGTGCCGCGATGCCGGCCTGGAGCGTCGACGTGCAGTCGGCCTCGTAGGAGAGCGCCGGGCTGGTCGGGTTGCCGACCGGATTGTTGTTGGTGGCGCCGGCCGGTACGGCGCTGAGGCCGACCGCTCCGATCAGGGTGCCGGCCATGACGACGCCCGCACCCCCTATGGCGAAGAGTCGCCTCTTACGTGAAACTCCCATGTCCATCCCCCTGTCCCGCACGAGGCGGGCTCCGTGGGTGTCGCAACCGTTCGACCCTGCGCCCGGACGCGCGGACGGGATCCGCCGGAACGGACCCCTCACCCCTGCACCCGAGTCGCCAGACCGCACGTTTCGACATCCCCCCATTGTGGCTACCCGTGGTCCGGGTAGGTGCTACGGAAGGTGATCTAAACACCACGTTCCGTGCCGGTCAACTCACCCCGGGCACGCTATGTGACGATTTTCGGATCCCCCCAGCGTATGCACCACTTTTTGTGGGGAGATCCGATACGCAGGGATGTCGGATCGACGACCCGGGGAGCCGGGCGGGCCTCAGGGGAGTACGAAGTCGGCGGGGACCGGGGCGATCCCGACCATGGGGCGGTTGAGCGGGTGGCCGCCCATCGACCCGAAGAAGCCGGCGTCGCCGAGGGCGAAGACGCCGCCGTCGGAGGCCACCAGCCAGTAGCCCCTCCCGTCGGCCGTCGCCGCCATCCCCACCATCGGGGCGTTCAGCACGGTGGCCCCGAGCGAGCCGTAGAAGCCGGCGTCGCCGATGGCGAAGACCCCGCCGTCCGAGGCCACCAGCCAGTAGCCGCCTCCGTCGGGTGTCCCGGTGATGCCGACGATCGGTCGGTTGAGCGGCAGCTCGCCCATCGACCCGTAGAAGTGGGCGTCGCCGACGGCGACCACCGTGCCGACGGCGTTCACCAGCCAGTAGCCGTCGTCGTCCGGGGTCGGGGCCAGTCCCACCACCGGCTGGCTCAGCGGGATCCCCCCGGTCGAGCCGTAGAAGCGGGCGTCGCCGAAGGCGAAGACGCCGCCGTCGGAGGCGACCAGCCAGTAGCCGCGGCCGTCGGAGGTCGCCACCATCCCCACCACCGGACGGTTCAGGGGGTGACCGCCCGTCGACCCGAAGAAGCCGGCGTCACCGAAGGAGAAGATGCCGCCGTCCGAGGCCACCAGCCAGTAGCCCCGGCCGTCCGGCGTGGACTCCATGCCGACCACCGGCCGGTTGAGCGGATGGCTGCCCATCGAGCCGTAGAACGGGGCCACGCCGAAGGAGAACACGCCCCCGTCGGAGGCGACCGTCCAGTAGCCGTGGACGGTGTCCGGCAGCGCCACCCCGAGCACGTAGGGCGCCGACTGCGACGCCGCGGTGCGCTCGTCGCCCGAGTAGACGGCCGTGATCACCTGGGTGCTCACGGTCCCGTAGCTCTGGGTGCAGTGCACCACGTACGGGCGCGACGGCGGGAGGGGGAGGTTCTGGCAGCCGGCGACGGGGACACCGCCGTCCTCGAAGCTCACCGTACCGGTGGCCGGCTCGGCCGACGTCACCGTGGCGGTGAGCACCACCGGCTGGCCGACGATGGCGACCGGCGGGGAGGCCGTCACGACGGTCACGGTGGGGCCGGGCCGGACCTGGACGGTGATCGGCTGGGTGATCCCGCCCGGCGGTGCCGCATGCCCCCGGGCCGACGCGGCGGGGGCCGTCGAGGTCGGGGCGCCCGGGGACGGGTGGGCACTGCAGGCCGCCAGCGTGACGGCGACCAGCGCGAGGAGCGCGCCGGTCGCCCGACGCCGAACGGAACGGCAGGCCGCCGGGTCGACGCCTCCGATCGGGCCCCCCGGCCCCGCACATCGCATCTCCGCACTCTGCCACGAAACGTGGGAATCTGCGCGCAGAGTGAAAAAGGGCTCACGCTACGTGTAGATATGCCGCAGATCCGCGGCAACACCCCGTTCGGTCCGCAAGGGAGCCGGCGACGGGGGAAGGCGGAGGGAGGTGGCGATGGGCGGTGACCCGCTCACGCCGGGTTGACCTCGATCACCACCTTCACGTCGTCGGGGTGGCGGTCGAGCGCCTGCTGCCACGACTCGATGGGCACCCTTCGGGTGATGAGCTTCCCGAGCCATGCCGGGTCGGCGGCGGCCAGGGCGTCGGCGGCCGCCTGGTAGTGGCGCCGGTTGGCGTTGACCGAGCCGACCACCGCGTTGTTGTCGAGGACCATCGACCGGTTCAGCTGACCCTCGTCCACGTCGACGGTCCGACCCGCCGACGACACGCCGGTGAGGCACACCACGCCCCCCGGCCCGATGTGCTCCATGGCGTCGAGGACCAGGGACGAGACGCCGGTGCACTCGATGATGACGTCGGCCGCCTTGGCCAGCTGCTCGATGGGGCCGGTGTGGTAGGTCGCACCGAGCTCGGCCACCAGATCGGGCTTGAGCCCCTCGGTCATCTGGTCGAACACGTGGACCTCGAGGCCGCGCTGGACCCCGATCATGGCGGCGAGGAGCCCGATGGGCCCCGCTCCGGTGACCACCGCCGTCTTCGGGTCCCAGTGGGCGCGGCCGCCGATCCGGTCGACCTGCTCCCACGCCTTGGCCACCACGCTGGTCGGCTCCATCAGCACCCCGTGGATGCCCAGCTTGGCGTCGAGCTTCACCGCGTACTCCGGGTGGATCCGGTACCGCTCGGACAGGAAGCCGTCGTGCTCCTTGATCCCGTGCTCGGTGTACAGGCCGTTCCGGCAGAAATCCCACTCGCCGACGGCGCAATTGGCACAGGGCACCGGGTCGGGGTGCCGGACGATGCCGACCACCAGGTCACCCTTGGCCAGCCCGCTGCCGTCCGGGGCCTCGAGCACGCGCCCAAGCGACTCGTGGCCCAGGACCAGCCGTTCCCGGCCGGGCGGCGCCCAGCCGTAGAGGCCCGAGAGGATCTCGATGTCGGTGCCACAGATGCCCACGGCCAGGGTCTCGACCAGGAGGGGGCCGTCGGACTCGGGCGGCTCGTCGACGTCGTCGAGTCGGGCGGAGTCCTTGGTCAGCGGGACCACCGTCAGTGCGTGCATCGTGCTTCCTCCCAGTGGGTCGGTCGGTCCGTCGGCGTCGTCGTCGTCACCGGCGGGGGGTGAGGTCGGGCCCGGCGTCCTTGGCGGCGGTGTCGCCGGCCGCGGTGTTCGAGCCGGCGGTCACCGCGGTGTCCGGCTCGTCCTGGGAGGCACTCCGGGGGCGTCCGTCCAGGGACCGGTGCGGGGCCGTGCGGCCGCCCCGGTGGAGGCCGCCCGCCCCCGAGGTCGACCGGCTCTTCACCCGCCGCGAGGAGGTGAAGACCTCCGGGCGGGCCGACGGACGCCCGTGGCCGCTCAGCTTGGCGGCCGAGTTGACCAGCGACACATGGGAGAACGCCTGGGGGAAGTTGCCCACCAGGCGGCCGGCGTAGGCGTCGTACTCCTCGGAGAGGAGGCCGAGGTCGTTGCGGAGCGAGAGCAGACGGTCGAACATCGACCGGGCGTCGTCGACGCGCCCGAGCAGGTAGAGGCAGTCCACCAACCAGAACGAGCAGGCCAGGAAGGCGCCCTCCCGCCCGGTCAGCCCGTCGACGTCGCCGTCGTCGGCGGTCCGGTAGCGGAGCACGAACCCGCCGTCCATCAGCTCCCGCTCCACGGCCTCGATGGTCCCCTTCACCCGCGGGTCGTGGGCGGGGAGGAAGCCCACCAACGGGATCATCAGCAGGCTGGCGTCGAGCTGGTCGGAGCCGTAGTACTGGGTGAAGGACCCCTTGTCGATGTTGAACCCCTGGTCACAGACCTGCTCGTGGATCTCCGCGCGAACCTTCTTCCACTCGTCGATCGGGCCCTCGACCCCGCACTCCTCGATGGTCTTGATGGCCCGGTCGATGGCCACCCAGGCCATCACCTTCGAATGGGTGAAGTGCCGACGCGGCCCCCGGACCTCCCAGATCCCGTCGTCGGGCTCCCGCCACCCCTCGCTGAGGTACGACATCAAGGCGCGCTGGAGCTCCCAGGCGGGCAACTCCACCGAGTCGCCCGAGCGGGACGCCTCGTAGAGCGCGGACATCACCTCCCCGTACACGTCGAGCTGGAACTGCCCGGCGGCGGCGTTGCCGATCCGGACCGGGGACGAGCCCTCGTAGCCGGGGAGCCATTCGACCTCCCACTCGTCGAGGCGGCGTTCGCCGGCCGCGCCGTACATGATCTGCATCTGGGAGGGGTCGCCGGCGATGGCGCGCAGCAGCCAGTCGCGCCAGGCCATGGCCTCGTCGTAGAAGCCGCCGCGCATCAGGGACTCGAGGGTGAGGGTGGCGTCGCGGAGCCAGCAGAACCGGTAGTCCCAGTTCCGGCTGCCGCCGAGCGTCTCCGGCAGGGAGGTGGTGGCCGCGGCGACGATGCCCCCGGTGGGTTCGTAGGTCAGCGCCTTGAGGGTGATGAGCGAGCGGACCACCGCCTCTTTGTGGTCGCCCTCGTACGTGCACTGCTCGATCCACTGGCGCCACCAGTTCTCCGTGTCCTCGATGGCGTAGACGGCGTCGACCGGACGGGGGGGCTCGTCGCTGGCCGGGAACCAGGTCAGCGAGAAGGGGACGGTCTGCCCCTCGGACACCGTGAAGCGGGCGACGGTGGACATGTCCTCGCCATCGGTGTGGACCGGGGTCCACAGCGACAGCCCGTCGGGTCCGGCGATGGCGCTGAGGGTGCCGTCCAGCCGGCGGACCCACGGGACGATCTGCCCGTAGCCGAAGCGGATGGTGAGCTTCATCTCCATCTCGACCTTGCCCCGCACCCCCTCGACCAGACGGACCACCTCGGGGTGACGCTCGCGGATCGGCATGCACTCGGTGAGCCGGACCGTGCCCTCGGGGGTGACGAACTCCGACTCCAGTACAAGGGAGTCGCCCCGGTAGCGGCGGTGGGTGGCGAGATGGGCGCCCTTGGGCGCGATCCGCCACGAGCCGTGGTCCTCGTTGCCGAGCAGCTTCGAGAAGCAGGCCGCCGAGTCGAACCGCGGCAGGCAGAGCCAGTCGATGGAGCCGTCCCGACCCACCAGGGCGGCGGTGTGGAGGTCGCCGATGATTCCGTAGTCCTCAATGGGGAGCGTCACGGGAACTGTTCTAGTCGGGCCGGCCCCGGAGCGCTCCCCATGCTCCTCCTCCGGCCGGCCGGGGGCCGCCGGACCGGCTCATCCGGAGGTGCAGGCGCCGGTCCCCACCGGCGCGCTCAGGCGCTCGGCCCGGCCGACCCGCGTGAGCACCCCCGGGGAGGTGAGGGCGTAGCCCACGTCCCCGTTGATGGTCGACCGGGAGAACACCACCCCGATCACGGTCCCGTCGGGCTCGACGAGCGGCCCCCCGGAGTTGCCCGGGCGGACGACCGCCTGGACCTCGTAGACGTCGCGGACGGTCAGCCCCTGTCCGTAGATGTCGCGTCCCTCGGCGGAGAACTGGGCCATCACCCCCGCGGGCACGACGGTGAAGGGGCCACCGCCCGGGTAGCCGAGGACGGCGGCGGGTTCGCCCCGGCCGACGTCGACGGGGTCGAGGGCGAGCGGACGCCCGCCGAGTCCCGGCACCCGCAGGACGGCCAGGTCGTACGACGGGTCGAAGAGGACGACGGTGGTCGGGTGGTCGCCGGCGCCGTCGACCACCGCGGGGTGCGGGATGCCGGCGACGACGTGGGCGTTGGTCACCACCAGGTCCGGAGCCACCACGAACCCGGAGCCCTCCTGGACGTCCCCGCACCCCACGCCGACGATCTTGACCGTCGACGGTCCGGCCACCGCCACCGCCGAGGCGACCTGGGCGACGGCCGCCGGCGGCACCGGGCCGGCCGAGGCCGGGGCCAGCTGGGCGAACACCGGTGGGAAGCCCTCGTCGGTGAGGAAGCCCTGGACCCGCGAGAAGACCGACGGCGGCGCCGGGAGCACCGTGTCGAGGGTACGGATGATGCGCGACCCGGCGATCGAGGCGTTCAGCCCCTCGAAGGAGCTGTTCACCAGCGTCGACGCCACGAGCCAGGCGGCGAGCAGTGTCGCCACCACCGCCACCACCACCCCCAGGGCGGAGTCGACCGGACCGAGCCGGCCACGGTGCACCCGCCGGACGAGGCGTCCCCCGACCAGCCGGCCCGTGACCCCGAACAGCATGGCGACCCCCAGCATGGTGGCCAGGGCCACCACGGCCCGGGCGATGGTGGAGTGCGCCCAGGTGGTGGTCACCGAGGCCAGGAGCGCGCCGAGGGTGAGCCCGATCCAGAAGCCTCCGAAGGTCAGCACCTGGAGGATCGCCCCGAGGCGGAGGCCCTGGACGGCGGCGATGGCCACCACCGCCAGCACCACCAGATCGACCAGGTTCACCTCGCCCGCCCGGTGCCGACCACCGGTACGTCGTGTCGGCGCGGAGGGGAGGACGTCACCGCCGGTCCACGGTAGACGGGAGCCGGTCGGCCGCGACGTCACGGAGGGTCAGATCCGACCGACGCCCTGCGTGGCGTGCAAAGATCACGGGGTCGAGCGATCGGCGCTCGCCGGGTCGATCGGCCCTGACGCGGTCGGCGGAGCTCGGCCGAGGAGAACGTACAGATCCATGACCGACGTCAACCCACCGGATCCGGCCGGGCACCTCCCCGTCGAGACCGACGTCGTCACGGTCGGATGACCCCGCCGTCGCGTCCGCCGGGTCTCGCCACCCGGTGCCGGTGACGGCCCCCCGCCGAGCCGCCCCCCGCCCCCTCAGGTATCCCCCCGGCGACCGGGCGAGGCGCCCGGGGGCACCGGCGGTGGGTCGTCGGCTGGCCGCCGGTGCCCTGGTGACCATCGTCCTGTGCGCCGCCGGGTGCTCGAATTCCACCGGGTCGAGCGCGACCACGGGCGGCCCCGGCGGCACCACCTCCTCGACCACCAGCTTCGCCGCCGGCTCCCCATGGACCGGGACCCTGGTGCCGGTGGCGCTCCCGGCGCCGGTCAACGCCACGGTGGCGACCACCTGCGCGACCGCCACGGACTGCTGGGCGGTTGGCTCCACCGTCGGCTCCGACGGCGCCCCCAACGGCGCGGCCGTCATCGCCACCACCAACGGCGGCACGTCGTGGGTCGCCCAGGCCATCCCCGCCACGGTCGGCTTCCTCTCGGCGATCGCCTGCAGCACGGCCCGCCAGTGTGTGGCCGCCGGCCAGGGACAGGCCACCCAGGGGGTGGTCATCACCACCACCAACGGGGGCACCACCTGGACGCAGGGAGCCCTGCCGGCAGGCGTCACCGATGTGACCGCCGTGGAGTGCCAGGCCGGCGTCCAGTGCATGGCCATCGGGTCGACGGCCTCGGGGGACGTGGCCCTCACCTCCACGAGCGCCGGTGCTCCATGGACCCAGGTCGGCGCGCTGCCGGCGGCGGTCGGGGGGGTCCGGTCGATCGCCTGTGTCGGTGCGACCGACTGCTGGGTCACGGGGTACACGCTGACCGACGCCGACCACGTCTCCGGCGTGGTGCTCCAGACCACCACCGGGGGCACCACGTGGCTCGCCCTGCCACTGCCGGTCGTGGCGGGCTACCTCAACGGCGTCTCGTGTGTGGTGGGTCCCGACGACGCCGCCGGCACCATCCCGGCCAGCACGGTACCCATCGCCGCCCCGGCCACGGTCCCGACCGGTGGCGCGGGGTCCGCCACGACCACCACCGTCGTCCCGACCGGGACTTCCACGACGACCTCCACCACCGCCCCCGCCCCGGCGACCTCCAGCACCGCCCCCGCCCCACCCGGCGCCGGTGACGCGGGGGTCCGCTGCACGGTGGTCGGTACCACCGCCGACACCGTGGTGGGCGTCCGGAGCGGCCACGCCCTGGTCCTCACCACCGCCAACGGGGGCGCCACGTGGGCGGCCCCGACGGTCACCACGACGGCGGCCAGCCTGCTCGGGGTGTCGTGCACGGCCGACGCCACCTGCGTCTCGGTGGGGAACACCGTGCTGTCCACCCCGCAGGCCGGGCTGATCGTCTTCACCGGGCCCACCGACCGGGCCTGGTCGCGGTCGTCCGTGGTACTGACCCCGCAGTCCCTGACCGGGGTGGACTGCGTCTCCACCTCGAGGTGCGTGGTGGTGGGCGAGTCGCTCACCGAGCACCTCGCGGGCTCGTGACCGACCCGGGGTTCCCCGGGCCGGCCAGAACGACTAATTGAAGTTGATGGTCGCCAGGTAGAGGTCGGACATCACTCGGGCGAGCAGGTCGAGCGAGACCGGGTGGGGGTCGAGCAGCCAGTCGACGATGAGCTCCTGGGTAGCGCCCACCAGCGCCCGGGTGGTCAGGACGAACTCCTCGCGATGGACGGCACCGCCGTCTCCCAGCCGGGCCGACTCCGACTGCAGCAGGGCCGAGAACCGGTGGATGAGCTCCCGTCGGTGCTCCTCGAGCTCGATGCTGACCCCGACCGATTCGATGCACACCACCCGGGCGCGACGGGGGTCGTCGAGGAAGGCGTGGACGAAGGCGGTCATGCCCTGACGGATCAGACCGGCGAGGTCGTCGGACCGCACCGTGGAGCCGTCCACCTTCTCGACGATCTCGAGGATGGTGGTGTCCACCGACCGGTCGAACACCGCCTTCAGCAGCTCCTCACGGGAGCCGAACTCCTCGTAGAAGTGCCGGGCGGTGACCCCCGCACAGGCGCAGATCCCCTCGATCGTCGCCTGGGAGTAACCCTTGGCGAACAGCTCGAGTCCGGCGTCGAGGAGGCGTTGCCTCCGTACCGCCTTCCGTTCGGCGACGGTGAGTCCCCCGTACATCCGTCCCTCCGCCGGCTCCACCGGGTCGATCAGGTCGACCTTTCCGAGCCAGGCACTGAAATCCGTCAACGTGGCACTTGCGTCCTTGTCCACAGGAGTTCTCCTCTTCGTTATCAGGCAATGAATGAATGTGAAGCTGATACCGCAATAGTGAGAATGGTAGTTCCGCCCTCCCCGAGTGGATACGGGTTCACGCAGAGTGACAAGCGATCAGAGCAAACCCCCAGGGTTTGCGAGAACGACGTTCTCAAAAGCGTTAGCGGAGGGGACCAAAACCGTTAGCGGGGCCTCCCACGCGCATCCCGGTCGTCCACCCCGGACCGCGCCCTCCGCCGGGTCGGCACCGCCGTCACCCATCCACGGGCGCCCGGGACCTCGCCGCTAACCTCGATCCCATGTGGCCGCGGCGAACCGGAGGCCGTCCAGGACCCGTGTCGCAGCCCGTCCGTATGCTCGTCCCCGTGCCGAACGTTCCCGCTCCCCTCCGTCGCGCCGGAGCCCGGCGATGACCACCGTCGACCCGGAGCGTCCGGTCGTCCGACGGGCCGGCACCACCACCTCCGCCTTCGGCGTGGGCCGGCGCGAGAGCCAC
>Ga0181519_10000451_pt1 | contig 38051 bp, 32 predicted proteins | sample PEATcosm2014_Bin_26_FD_121102 | JGI IMG/M metagenome (GOLD analysis project Ga0181519, IMG submission 121102) | Peatland microbial communities from MTU Mesocosm Facility, Houghton, MI, USA - PEATcosm2014_Bin02_10_metaG | ecosystem: Environmental > Terrestrial > Soil > Wetlands > Peat | place...
CCGGGTCAGCTCGGCCAGCCGGCCCACGAAGGTGTCGACGTCCGCTTCGGTGCTGTCGAACGACGCCATCCACCGGACGACGCCGGAGGCCTCGTCCCACACCGCGAAGGGGAAGTCGGCCTGGAGCGCACCGGTGACGCCGTCGGGGAGGGTGGCGAACACCGCGTTGGCCTCGACGGGTTGGACCACCTCGACCCCGGGGAGGGCGCCCGCCGCCTCCGCCAGGCGGGTCGCCATGGCGTTGGCCTGCAGGGCGTTCCGGCGCCAGAGGTCGTCGGTCAGCAGGGCGACGACCTGGGCCGCCACGAAGCGCATCTTGGAGGCGAGCTGCATGGCCTGCTTGCGGAGGAAGGGGAGCACCGACGCCCCGTCCGGTCGGAGGACCACCACCGCCTCGGCGCCCATCGCCCCGTTCTTGGTCAGGCCGAAGGAGAGGACGTCCACGCCGACCGGTGCACCGAGGTCGCCCAGGCCGCAGCCCAGGGAGGCGGCGGCGTTGGACAGGCGCGCCCCGTCGACGTGGAGGAGCAGGCCCCGATCGTGGGCCCACTCGCCGATCGCCGCCACCTCGGCGCGTGTGTAGCAGGTGCCGAGCTCGGTGGACTGGGAGATCGACACCACCCGGGGTTGGACCCGGTGCTGGTCGCCCACGCCGGTGACGGCCGGCTCCAAGAGGTCCGGGGAGAGCTTGCCGTCGGGCGCCGGGATCCCCACGATCTTGCTCCCGAGGAAGCGCTCCGGTGCCCCGCACTCGTCGACGTTGATGTGGGCCCCGTCCGCCGTCAGCACACTCTCGAAGGGTCGGAGCATCGACTGGAGCCCGACCACGTTGGCCCCGGTGCCGTTGTGCACGAGGAACGACCGGGCGGTGTCCCCGAAGGCGAGGCGGAGGAGGCGGTCCGCCTCCGCGGTGACCGGGTCGTCACCGTAGGAGGGGGCGTGCCCGACGTTGGCGGCGACGACGGCGGCGAGCACCACGGGGTGCACGCCGGCGAAGTTGTCGCTGGAGAAGGTCCTCCGTCCGGGCTCCACGGGTCGTGGGCTCAGTTGATCTTGTAGAGGTCGACGATGAAGATCAGCGTCTCGTTGGGACCGATCGGGCCCTGACCGGAGGCGCCGTAGGCGAGGGCCGGGGGGATCACCAGCTCCCGGCGTCCGCCGACCTTCATGCCCACCATGCCCTGTGTCCATCCGGGGATCACCCCGCTCAGCGGGAAGGAGACCGGTTGGCCGCTGCCGTCGTCCCACGAGGCGTCGAACTGTTTGCCGGTCGACCAGGCCACGCCCACGTACTGGACGGTGACGGTGTCGCTGGAGGCGACCGCCGCGCCCTTCCCGGTGATCAGGTCCGATGCCTGGAGCACGGTGGGAGGCGCACCGGTCGGCACGGTGACCGTGGGCTTGGTGCCGAAGGTGCCGGCCGGGGACGGCTCGGAGACCGGCGGGAAGCCCGGAACCGTCGCCGCCGTTGACGTCCCCGCGCCCGACCCGGCGGTGGTGGCGGTGGTGCCCGATGGGGCCGCGGTGGTCGCGGGAGCGGCGGTGGTGGTGGTCGACGAGGACGAGGAGCTGCTGCAACCGGCCAGCCCCACGGCGGTGACGGCGAGGGTGGCGATGGCCAGGGTGCGGAGGCGGGGCATGGTGGGGTTGATCCTCTCGGGGCGGGGGACGGGGCCGGTCCACCTGGCGGGCGGACCTGTAGACGGTACCCGCGCCGGCCGGGTGGCGGCGGGCGACCCACCCCCTACCCTGGGGGGATGCGGTTCGTGATCATCGGCGGCGGTCCGGCGGGGAACCAGGCCGCCACCCACGCCGCCCGCCTGGGCGTCGAGGTGACGCTCGTCGAGCGTGACATCGTGGGTGGCGCCGCCAACCTGTGGGACTGCATCCCGTCGAAGGCGATGATCGCCACCGGGGGGGCGGTCGCCTACCTCCGCCGGATCTCCGGTATGGGGGTGGTCGGGGAGGAGGGTGTGGTCGACCTCGAGCTGTTGCGCCCGCGGATCCGGGCGATCGTCGCCCACCTCGAGCGGTCCTACGAGCAGATCCTCCACAGCCAGGACGTCGACCTGGTCCGCGGCACGGCCCGCCTGGCCGGCCCGAACCACGTGGTGGCCGACACCGCCGACGGGGAGCGTCACTTCGAGGCGGACGCCATCCTGGTCAGCACCGGGAGCCGCCCGAGGATCCCCGACTGGGCACCCGAGGGGGACGACCGCGTGCTCACCACCCGCCAGGCCTACCCGCCGGCGGTGCTGCCCGAGCACCTGGTGGTCGTCGGGTCCGGGGTCACCGGGGTGGAGTTCGTGCACATGTTCGCGTCGCTCGGCTCGGAGGTGAGCCTCATCGTCAGCCGCCAGCAGGTACTCCCCCAGAAGGACCCGGAGGTGGCCGCCGTCCTGGAGGCGGACTTCGCCGGACGCGGGGTGCACCTCCTGAAGGGCGCCCGGGCGGTCGGCGTCGACCGGTCGGGCGACGGGGTCACCGTCCGGTGCGACGACGGACGGTCGGTACGGGGCTCCCACACCCTGCTGGCCATCGGCTCCCTCCCGAACTCCGAGGGCCTGGGGCTCGAGGCGGTGGGCATCGAGCTCGACGCCGGGGGGTACGTCCCCGTCAACCACCACTGCCAGACCGTGATCCCCCACATCTACGCCGCCGGGGACCTCTCGGGGAAGCTCCCGCTGTCGTCGGTGGCCTCGATGCAGGGCCGGAAGATCGCCGAGCACGTGGTCGGGGGCCACTCGGTGGCCCACCGGCATCTCAATTACGACAACGCCCCGTCGGCCATCTTCACCGAGCCCGAGATCGCCGACGTGGGCCTGGCCGAGGCCGAAGCCTTCGCCCAGGGCCGGAAGATCCGGGTGACCAAGGTCCCCTTCGCCGCCAGCTCCCGGGCCCTGATCGACAACGACCCGAGGGGCTTCGTGAAGATCATCTCCGACCCGGCCACCGGGGTCGTCCTCGGCGGGTCCATCGTGGGCCAGCACGCCTCGGAGCTCATCTCGGTGCTGGGGGTGGCGGTGACCGCCGGGCTGCGGGTGGCCGACATCGTCGAGTCGATGCCGGTGCACCCGTCGCTCTCCGAGGCGCTGGCCGAGGCCGCCGAGTAGCGCTCCCGGAAACGGGGTGCCGGTCACACCCACGGTCCCCACGGCGCTGTGACACCCCCCTGGCACGATGGACGCATGAACCTCACGCTTCTGGAGCGGGTGGCCGAGGAGCTCCGGACCGGACTGGCCGGCTACGAACCCGAGCGCATCAGCGGTGCCGACGCTGACCGGATGCTGGCCGCCTTCGCGGAGGTCGAGCGCCTGGCCACCGCCGGTCGGCTCCTGTCGGCCCGGCGGGTCGAGTCGTCCAACGTCTGGCGGCGCAAGGGCCACCGCTCGGCGGCGGCCCACGTGGCCGAGGCGACGGGGACGGGCCTCGGCCCGGCCATCACCACGCTGGAGACGGCGCGGCAGCTCGGGGAGCTCCCGGCCACTGACGACGCCCTCCGGGACGGTCGGCTGTCCGAGGCCCAGGTGAAGGAGATCGCCGGAGCGGCGACGGTCCAGCCCGACGCCGAGCAGGAGCTGGTGGACGCGGCCGGCAAGCAGCCGATGAGCGTGCTCAAGCTGCGGTGCCGGCGGGTCCGGGCCGCCGGCACCGACCAACACGAGTCCTACGAGCGGATCCGGCGGAGCCGCTACCTGCGGCACTGGACCGACAACGAGGGTGCGGTGCGGTTCGATGCGCGCCTGACCCCCGACGACGGCGCCCGGCTGCTCGGGGCGGTGAAGGCGGAGGCCGAGCGGCTGACAGCCGAGGCCCGCCGGGCCGGGAGGGATGAGCCTCCGAAGGCGCTGGCCGCCGATGCGCTGGTGGCACTGGCGTCGGCGACCTCCGACCGGGAGCGTGGCGGGGGTGGTTCGGGAGCGACGTCGCCGCCGGCGCCCGGTGCCATGGTCCATGTCCGCGTCGACCACGCGGCCCTGCTCCGGGGGCATGTGGAGACGGGCGAGGTCTGTGAGATTCCCGGGGTGGGGCCCATCCCGGTGGAGGTGGCCCGGCGCCTGGCCGTCGATTCGATCCTGAGTGTGCTGGTCACCGACGGGGTGGACGTCCGGTCGGTGACCCGTGCGGTCCGCACCATCCCGACCCCTGTCCGCACCGCGCTGGTGGAGCGGGACCCGACGTGCGTGGTGCCCGGGTGTGACGTGCGTGACCGCCTGGAGATCGACCACCTCCACGAGTTCGCCAGGGGCGGGCCGACGGAGCTCTCCAACCTGGCCCGGCTGTGCCACTGGCACCACTACCTGAAGACCCACCAGCGGTTCCGGCTGGAGCGCGACGGTGAGCAGTGGGTGTGGTCACCACCGCCCGAGCGACCCGGGGCGGGGCCGCCCCGCTGGCGGACGGGGTAGGCGGCCGGGGCCCCATCCCGACCTGCCGCACTCAGCGCGCGGTCGGGGTCCCGTCGCGGTCGGGGTGCTGCTCGCGCCACGACGCTTCGGCCCGGAATGCCACCTCACGGAGCGGCTGCCCCAGCTGTCTCGCCGCCCGGGCCACGTCATCGTGCTCGGCCTTGACCCGTCCGGGGCTCACCTTGATGCGGACCAGGTTCCCGTCGAGGTCGACGGCGTCGAACGACCGGGCGGCGGTCCACCGCTCGGCGGTGGTGGCGCGCACCCCGAGCGTGCCGGTCTCGGCCCGCAGCACCGCCCGGAGCGCGTCGGCGTCGACCGGGTCGCACAGGGCGTGGACCACCGTCCCGGGCCGGCCCTTCTTCATGATCACCGGTGAGAGCCAGGCGTCGTGGGCACCGCCGTCGAGGAGGGCGCTGACCGTGTGGGCCAGCTGCTCGCCGGTGGCATCGTCCACGTTCGCTTCGAGGTGCACGACCGGCTGGCCGGCGCCGCCCTCGCCACCGCCGATACCGGTGCCCCCCGCCCCGACGTCCCGGCCGGTGGTGCGGTCCGTGCGGGTGCCGACGACGACCTGGGTCATGTTGGGCAGGTCGTCGAGGTCGCGCGCACCCGCCCCGAACCCCGAGGCGGACACGCGCAGCGGTGGCATCGGCCCGAACCCGGACGAGAGGGCGGCCAGCAGCGCCGCCCCGGTGGGCGTCGTCAGCTCGACCGGGAGGTTCCGGCCCCAGGTGGGGATGCCTTCGAGCAGCGAGACCACCGCAGGCGCCGGATTGGGGAGCATGCCGTGGGACGTCCGGACCATGCCCATGCCATGGGCCACCGGGCTCGCCTCGACCTCGTCGACCCCGAGCACCTCCAGAGCGACGGCGGTGCCCACGATGTCCACGATGGCGTCGTGCCCACCGACCTCGTGGAAGTGGACCTGGTCGACCGGTCGCTGGTGGAGCCGGCCTTCGACTTCGGCGAGCACGCCGAAGGTGGCGAGGGCACGCCGGGTGACCCGCTCAGGGAGCCTCGCCTCCTCGACGAGGCCGACGATGTGGGCGTGGGTGCGGACCACCACCGAGTCGTTGGCGGTGACGATGGCCCGGGTGCCGGCGATGCCCCCACGGAGGACCGGCTCGCGCTCGAGCGCCCACCCACCGAGCGGTAAGCGCTCGAGCAGGCGCATCACCTCGTCGAAGTCGGCCCCGGCGTCGAGCAGGCTCCCGAGGGCCATGTCGCCGGCGATCCCCGCGAAGCAATGGAACCAGGCCACCGTCCGCCCGGGGGAGCTGCCACCACCTGCGCCACCACCTGCACCTTCAGGACCGGCACCCCGCGCCGCCGTACGCGGCCCGGCGGCCCGGCGGTTCGGGTCCTCGGCCCGGCCGGGACTGCTCACGGGAGCATCCGGGCGACCGCGCAGGCCGCCCCGAACCCGTTGTCGATTCCGACGACGGTGATCCCCGCCGCACACGAGGCGTGCATGGCCAACAGCGCGGTCACCCCCTCGAGCGCCGAGCCGTAGCCGGTGCTGGTGGGCACCGCCACCACCGGAGCCGGCGTGATGCCGCCGACCAGGCTGGCGAGGGCACCCTCCATGCCGGCGACCACCACCACCGCATCGACCTCGGCGAGCTCGTCGGCGGAGGCCAGCAGCCGGTGCACGCCGGCCACCCCGCAGTCGGCCAGGACGGTCGGCCGGAACCCGAGGGCCCCGAGCGTCGCCCGGCACTCCTCGGCGACCGGCAGGTCGGAGGTCCCGGCCGTGATGACCAGCACCCGGGCCGTCCGGAGTGCGGCCGGACGCCACACCACGGTGGCGAGCTCCCCCCGTGTGCGGTCTGCTCCGGTGGCCGGCCCGGTGACCGTCACCTCGCCTCCGGGGTGGTCACCCGTGACCAGCTCGAGCTGGGAACCGTCGGCGCGGGTGAGGATCACCGGGTTGCCGGAGCCGTGTGTCCCGCCGCGCTCGCTCCCAGCGCCCTCCGCTCCGGCCATCCCGTGGAGCAGCTCGCCGACGATCGCCGAGCACTGCCCGGGTGTCTTCCCCTGCCCGTAGACGGCCTCGGGGAGGCCCTGGCGGAGCGAGCGGTGGTGGTCCACCTTGGCGAATCCGAGGTCGGCGAAGGGGAGCCGGCGCAGCCTGAAGACGGCGTCGTCGGGGGTGCAGGCGCCGGTCCGGACGTCATCGAGGAGGCGTTGGAGTGCGAGCTCGTCCATATGGGTCACTATCCTGCCTGGGTATGTCCCCGGACGCACCTCAGCAGGCCGCGGTGTTCCGCGGGGGTCGGATCGGCTTCCTCGGGCCCCAGGGGACCTTCACCGAGGAGGCCCTGCTCTCGCAGCCCGACTACGCCGGCGCGGAGCTGGTGCCGTACGGATCCCTGGCGGAGGTGCTCGAGGCCGTGCAGGCCGGACGGGTCGACCTCGGGTTCGTCCCCATTGAAAACGCCATCGAGGGCACCGTGCGGGACACCATCGACAGCCTGGTGTTCGACCACGACCTGCTCATCCAGCGCGAGGTGGTACTCGACATCCACCTGCACCTGCTGGCCCGGCGCGGCACCGCGCTGGCCGACGTGAAGCGGGTCGCGTCGATTCCGGTGGCCACCGCCCAATGTCGCCGGTTCCTGACGGAACGGATGCCGTGGGCGGAGACGGTGGCCACCAACTCCACCGCCGAGGCCGCCCGCCTGCTCGGCCAGGGCGACCCGTCGATGACCGCGGTCCCGACCGCGGCGATCGCTCCGCGCCTGCCGGCCACGCTCTACGACCTCGAGATCCTGGTGGAGGATGTCGAGGACCACCCGGAGAACAAGACCCGGTTCGTCGCTGTGGCCTCCGCGGGCATCCCGGCCCCGACCGGGCACGACCGGACGAGCATCGCCTGCTTCCAGCGGGCCGACCACCCCGGAAGCCTCTACGGGATCCTCGGCCAATTCGCCGCCCGGAACATCAACCTGACCAAGCTCGAGTCGCGTCCCACCAAGCAGGCCCTCGGCGAGTACTGCTTCATCATCGACCTCGAGGGCCACATCGCCGACGAGCTCATCGCCGACTGCCTCCGCGACCTCCACGCCGAGCTCTCCGGCGTCAAGTACCTGGGCTCCTACCCGGCGTGGGGCGAGAGCGGGGCCGAGATCCGCCGCGAGGCCGGGGAGGCCTGGCTGGCGGCTGACGCCTGGATCGAGGGTCTGCGGACCCAGGTCCGACCGCCCGGTACCGGCTCGGACTGACCCGTGCCTCCGCGGTGCCGTGGTCGGCGTCCCCGGTGGGCTCCACCGGGCGTCGACGGCTACCCTGGCCATCGCTCGGAGGGATGGCAGAGCGGACGAATGCGCGGCTCTTGAAAAGCCGTGAGATGCAAGTCTCCGTGGGTTCGAATCCCACTCCCTCCGCTCCACGCCCTCGGGTTCGGCACCCCGGCAACGCACCACGGGCACGCCCGTGCCGTGACGTAGGCTGAGCCGCTGGCCAGAGAGGGGTGCGGAACGTGTCGGGGAATCACCGGGGAGCGTTGCTCCCCAGCGGCCGGAAGCGGTAGGGGCACCGACATGGAGCACGAGCTCGACGTCACCAACCTGGCGGTGATCGCCGCCTGCCTGGTGGGCTGGGGCCTGGTCTCCGCCCGCCTCGAGCGGTGGCAGGTCACCGCCCCCATCGCCTTCGTGGTGCTGGGTCTGGTGACCACCCACGGTCCGGCCGACATGGTCCATCTCCAGCTCCACTCGTCGACCATCCGGTCCGTCGCCGAGCTGACCCTGGCCCTCCTCCTCTTCGCCGACGCCTCGCGGGTGAACGCCCGCACGCTGGCCGCCGATGCGGCGATCCCCGCCCGCCTGTTGGGCATCGGGCTCCCGCTCACCATCGGTGCCGGGGCGGCGCTCGCCGCCGGCCTGTTCTCCTCGGGGGGCCTCTGGGTGGCCGCCGCCATCGGCGCCATCGTGGCCCCGACCGATGCCGCCCTCGGGGCGCCGATCATGTCGGACGAGCGGGTGCCGGTCCGGGTGCGGCGGATCATCAACGTCGAGAGCGGGCTCAACGACGGCATCGCCACCCCCTTCGTGAACCTGTTCCTCGCCGGTGCCCTCGCCGTCGAGTCCGTCAGCGGCGGTGGGGCGGGGAAGGCGGCCCTCGAGCTGCTTGGTGGTGCGGCCATCGGCACGGCCGTGGGCCTCGCCGGAGGGTTCCTCCTGGTGCTGACGGCCCGCACCGGCTGGAGCGCTCCGGGCTTCCGGCCGCTGGCCGTGCTCGCCCTCGCCCTCCTGGCCTACGCCCTGGCGCTCGTCGCCCACACCAACGGATTCGTGGCCGCCTTCGTGGCCGGCATCGCCTTCGGGACGGTGCACGGTACCGGTCAGGACGAGCTGGCGTTCACCGAGGAGGCCGGGACGCTCCTCTCGCTGCTCGTCTGGTTCGCCTTCGGCGCCGTCATGCTCGTTCCCGGGCTGGAGGCGGCGGACTGGCGCGACGTCGTCTTCGCCGTCCTGGCCCTCACCGTGGCGCGCATGGTGCCGGTCGCTCTGGCCCTCACCGGGTCCGGGCTCGACCGGGCCACCGTCGCCTTCGTGGGCTGGTTCGGTCCGCGGGGACTGGCGTCGGTGGTGTTCGGCCTCATCGCCGTGGACAGCCTGGCGCCGCCCGATGCCCACCTGGTGCTGGGAGCGGTGGTCGTCACCGTCGCCCTGAGCGTGATCGCCCACGGCGTGACCGCCGCGCCGTTCGCCGCCCGTTACGGCGCCAGGGGGCACCAACTGCACCCGGATCTCCCCGAGCACCGACCGGTTCCACCGCTCGACGTCCGCAAGCTCGGTGCCGGGCGGCGTCAACGGGCCGGGACCGGTGACTGACCGACCGACGTCGCCGGCCCGGCTCCAGCCCCCGCCGACTCCCGCCGGGACGGCGATGTCCGTCCTGGTGAGTCCCGCACCGTCCGCGCCCGCCGGACGGGCCTGGCCGTCGGGTGCCTGCAGTACGTTTGGGCCGGTCAGGTCCCTGACGCCGGAGACGAGGGAGCAGCACATGGAACGACCCGCCGAGCGCACCGGGGGCGACCGGGGGGGCGTCGGTCCGGTCCGGGCACCCGGGCGGCCGGCGCTCCTCCTCCTGGGCGTCGTCACCGTCGCCGCGCTGTTGGCGGGCTGCTCGAGCAGCTCGAGCAGCTCCACCACCACCACGACCGGCGCGGCGTCGACCACCACGACCACCAGGGGGCTGTCGCCGGCCGCCGTCCGGGTGCTGCAGACCGCGTTGCTGGCGGTCGGCTGCTACCACGGGTCGGTCGACGGGATCGCCGGACCCGCCACCACCGCGGCGGTGCGGTCCTTCCAGGTGGCGGAGCACCTCTCCGCCGACGGTGTCTACGGTCCCACCACCAGGACGAAGCTGACGGCGGCCGCCGCCACCGGGGCCAAGGTGTGCGCCACCCCCACGACCACCACCACGACGACTTCCGCCGCTTCCTCGACCACGACCACCACCTCGACCTCGGGGGTGCCGCCGGCGGCCATGACCGCTGTCGACAACTACTGGGTGGGCCTCGGCCACACGCTGAGCTCGGTGGTGACATCGTCGACGGTGTCCACGGTCGATCCCACCTGGGTGCGCTTCAACATCGGGCCGGCACCGGGCTACGCCAACTCCGTCCAGGGCGGCTACGGCTTCGTCCACAACTCGGGCGGAACCTGGACGGTCGCGTCGTTCGGCTCCGCCGAGGTCGGGTGCCCCGGCGGCGCCCCGGGGTCCGTCGTCCCGTCGGCGGTGCTCACCGGGTTCGGATCGGTCTGCCCGTCGACGAGCTGACCGACGTCACGGCGCCGGTCCTGACGTCGGGTGGTCCCGGCGCTCCGGCGCCTACCGCGCCCCGGACCCGGTGATCCTCCGGAGCGCCTCCACCACCGTCGCCGCGGCCTCGTCCGGCGTGGTGGACAGGGTGTCGACGCGGACGTCCGGGTCGGTGGGGGCCTCGTAGGGGGAGTCGACCCCGGTGAAGTCGGGGAGCTCCCCGCGGCGGGCCCGGGCGTAGTGCCCCTTCGGGTCCCGGGACTCGGCGACGGTGGGGGGCGTGTCCACGAAGACCTCGAGGAACGTCCCCGGTTCCATCAGGGAGCGGGCATGCGCACGACCGGCGCGGAACGGCGAGATGAACGAGGCGACCACCACCAGCCCGGCCCCGGCCATCAGGGCGGCCACCTCCGCCGCCCGGCGGACGTTCTCCTCACGGTCGCGGTCGCTGAACCCCAGGTCCCGGTTGAGCCCCCGACGGAGGGTGTCGCCGTCGAGCAGGACGGTGCGGACACCGAGCCGGCGGAGCCGGTCGTGGACGGCCAGCGCCACGGTGGTCTTGCCCGATCCGGGGAGCCCGGTGCACCAGATCACCGCCGGCCGCAGGCCCCGGTGGTCGGCGGGCCCCTCCGGGTCCGGCGGGGCGGGGCGGGCCACGCCGTCCGTCCCGCCCCACGGATCCGTCCCGTCCCCCGGTCCGGCTGCAGTGCTCACTTCGTCCATCCGGCGCTCTCCGATGGCATCGGCGGGCGCCGTGCCTGCGGAGATTGTGCCCCACCACGCCGCACCGGTCCCGCATCGGGCCCCCACGGCGCCCGCACCGGGTCCGCATGCGCCCCACCGGGCCCGGTGGGCGTGGACGCCGCCCGGCCGGATCGACAACAGTGTCCCGGTGGAGCACGACACCCCCGGGCCAGGTGGAACGCGTGCCGGGGTGGTGGCCGGCGCCGTGGCGAGCGCACCGGCGGGAGCCGGAGCCGGCGCCGGACCCGGCGCGGTCCCACCCGGCGTCCTGGTGCTCGGCATGCACCGGAGCGGCACCTCGGCGGTGGCCGGCCTGACCGCGCGGCTGGGCCTGGCGACCTGCGTGCCCGACGACCTCATCGCCGGCCAGCCCTGGAACCCCTCCGGGCACTGGGAGAGCCGCTCCCTGACCCGGCTCAACGACCGGCTCCTGGCCGAGATGGGTGCCACCTGGTGGAGCCCACCCCCGTCGGGTGCCGGCTACGCGACCGTCGCCGGGCGCATCGCCACCAGTCCCGACGAGGCGGCCGGGTGGTTCGACCGGGCCCATCCGACCGGGCCGTGGGTGTGGAAGGACCCGAGGACCTGCTGCACCCTCCCCTTCTGGCGCCGGGCCCTGGACGGTCCGGTGGCCGGGATCGTCGTCTTCCGGCACCCCCTCGACGTGGCCGCGTCGCTCCGGGCCCGCAACAGCTTCCCGGTCCCGTTCGGGGTCGCCCTGTGGGAGCGCACCAACCGGCTGCTCCTCGAGCACGCCGGCGGGATGCCCCTCCTCGTCACCTCCTACGACGACCTGGTGGGGGACCCGGTGGCCTGGACGGAGCTGGCGACCGGGTTCCTCTTCGACCTCGATCTCCCGGTGCGGACCGGTCCCGACCTGGCGGAGGCGGTGGCCGGGTTCGTGGACCCGTCGTTGCGGCACAGTTCGAGGTCCGCCGCGGGCGACGACGGGGCCCTGCCCCCGGGCACGGCCGCGGTGCTCGACGCCCTCCGGGAGGGAGTCGGCACCCACCGGGCCTTCGCCCCGCCCGCCCTCGACGTCGAGGACCCGCAGGTCTCCGCCGAGCTCGGGAGCTACGGGCCTGACCGCCCGCCCGGGTGGAACCGGCCGCCCTGGGCGGAGGAGGCCCGGCCCTAACCGGCGGGGCGGCCGGCCGCGGCGGGTCCGATCGGGCCCTCGGGATCGAGCCGCCCCCAGGTCCTCGGCACCATCGACCGACCCGCCCGCGTGCGGCCGAGGAGTTCACCGAGCCTGATCCGCATGGCATCGGGGGACCAGTGGTCGGCCACCAGCTGCCTCGCCTCGTTCGACAGCTTCTCCCACAGCGCCTCGTCCTGGTAGAGGCGCACCACCGCCTCGGCGAACGCCTCGGCCTCGTCGGCCACCAGCACGTGGGTCCCGTCGATCAACCCCATGCCCTCCGCCCCGATCGTGGTGGTGACGACCGGGAGGCCGAGGGCCATGGCCATCCCGACCTTGCCCTTCATGCCGGCGCCGTAGCGGAGCGGCGCCACGAACACCCGGGCCCGGTCGAAGTGCCCGGTGACGTCGCCCAGGTACCCCGGCACGTCGAGGAGCTCCGAGGCGAGCCCCTCCACCTCCGGCGGGGGGTCCGATCCCAGGGCGACGAGCCGGACCGGCTCCTCCCGGCGGACGAGGGGCAGGATCTCGTCGGCGAACCACCGGACCGCGTCCACATTGGGGAGGTGCCGGTACCCGCCGATGAACAGGAGGTCGGTGCGGCCCGCCGGCCCCGGCACCGGGCTGTCCCGCACCGCGTGGACGTTGGGCAACACCACCGTGTCCAGTCCGTCCCCGGCCACGGAGCGGACCACCTCGGCCTCCGCCCCGGTCACGGTGGACACCACGTCGGCCGCCCGGATCTCGTCGATCTCGTCGCGGCGCGACCGCAGCAGCGCGTGCCGCGCCCGGTCCGCCTCCACCGTCGGCCCCTCCACCTCCAGCTGCCGCTCGGCCCGCAGGAAGTGGAGGTCGACGGCGTCGTAGACCACCACGGCCTGGGGGAAGTACCGGCGCACCGTCTCCCGCTGGGCGGCCGACACCGTCGGTCGGCTCAGCACCACCAGGTCGTAGAAGCCCTCGCGGCGGGCGGCCAGGGCGGCCAGGTCGTCGCCAGTGCACCAGACCTCGATGCCCGATCGGCGCAGCCAGCCGGCGTAGGGCTCGAGCTCCACGCGGTCGAACGGGAAGACGGTGACCTCGCAGCCGAGCTCATGGAGGAGGCGGATGATCCAGGCCATGCGCTGGCTCCCCGACGACTGGTCGGGCGGGGTGAGGTCGAGGTCGGAGACCAGCACCCGGGGTCGGTCGGGCACCCGCCCACCGCGGAGCCCGTGGGCCGTCCCCGGCGGGAAGTGGTGGAGGAGCTCCTCGGCCCACTTGGCCCGGAACAGCAGCCGGTTGAGGTCCTCACGGGACTTGGAGTGGTGCTCGGAGACGCCCTGGGTGTCGGCGGTGCCGAAGGTGGCCCCCTCGAGGTGGACGATGCGGGCGCCGGGCTCGTAGAGGACGGTGTGCCCGGTCGCCCGGAGGGCGAAGCAGAGGTCGGTCTCCTCGTAGTACCCGGGGGCGAAGCACTCGTCGAAGGCTCCCGCCTCCTCGAAGAGCCGGCGGACGATCAGCAGGCAGGCGCCGGAGCAGTAGTCGACCTCCCGCCGGTAACGGAACTCCGGCTGGTCGGGGTCGCCGCCCCGTCCGAAATTGAGGGCTCGGCCGTCCGACCAGACGACACCGCCGGCCTCCTGCAGGGTGCCGTCGGCGTTGAGCAGCATGGACCCCACCGCCCCGATGTCGGGTCCGGAGCGCGCGGCGTCGAGCAGCGCCTCCAGCCATCCCGGGGAGACCTCGGTGTCGTTGTTGAGGAACACCAGGTACTCGCCGGTGGCGTGGCTGGCCCCGAGGTTGGCGGCCCGGGTGAAGCCGAGGTTGTGCTCGGCCCGCACGTACCGGAGTCCGGGGAGGTCGCCCAGCGAGCCCGCCGCGGGGTCGGGCGAGGCGTCGTCCACCAGGATCAGCTCGTACTCGGCCCCCGCGGTGTGCCGCTCGACGAGGTCGAGGCAGCGGGCGGTCATCTCGACGGCGTTGTAGAAGCAGACGATGATCGAGACCAGCGGGGCACCGGGGTGCCCCGCACCGCCGGGGGTCATCGCCGTTCGGCCGCGGTCATGCCCCGGGCCGCGGTGCGCGGTCGGTGAGCGATCCGCGGAGTGTCCGGTACCGGGTGATCGCCCCCCAGGCCCGGGAGCCGGTCACCTCGTCCAACTGCGCCCGCAGGGCGTCACGCTCGGCCTCGGCCACGCGGGCCTCCCCGTAGGCGGCCCCGGCCTCCTCACGGAGGCGGTCGATCTCCTCCTCGGCCCGGTCGAGCGCCTCACGGAGCACCCCGACGCCCACGTTCAGCTCGTGGATCCGGGTGCGGGACAGCCGGTTGGTCTCCAACTCGGCGCCGACCGCCTCCTCGAAGATCGCCGCCAGCCGACGGAGCCGCTCCGGCTCCCAGAGCTCGAACTCCCGGCCGGTCTCCTCGTCGAGCTGTCGGGAGAGGGATCCGGCCGGTGACACGGGGGCGGGGTCGGGAGCGGGGGCCACCGTGGCCGGGGACGCCGATGCGGCCCCCGCCGGCTGCAGCCCGCCGGCGTCGCGGTCGTTGAGCAGCGAGAGGTCGGGGAGGGCGAGCAGGGGCCACTGGGAGGCCACCGCCACCAGGTAGGGCACCGGCTCCGACCGGCGACGCACCCAGCGGTCGCCCTCCCGCCGGAGGAAGACCTCGTCGACGGAGGTGGAGGCGGGGTCGTGCTCGAGCCGCTCGAGCGTCGAGCCGACCGTCACCGTCTGGCCCCACAGGCGGTGGTGGGCGAAGTAGCGGTCGAGCAGCTCGTCGAACTCGGGCCGGCTCAGCTCCCGCACGTGGTACGGGTTGTGGTAGCCGGCCGCCTCGGAGTAGATCTCACGGTCGGGGGTCGAGACGACGAAGACGCCGTCGGGGGCGAGCACCCGGCGGGCCAGGGCCAGGAGCTCGTCGTGCTCGGTGATGTGTTCGATCATCTCGAAGCAGACCACCAGGTCGAAGGAGGCGTCGGGGAGGTCGTCGAGCTCGAGCACCGAGGCCTGCCGGAATTCGAGGTTGTCAACGGGGTAGTTGGCGGCGGCGTGGGCGGCCGCCTCGGGGTCGAGCTCCACCCCGAGCACGTGCTTGGCCCGCTCGGCCAGGATGGCCGACCCGTAGCCCTCACCACTGCCGAGGTCGAGGACCCGTCGCCCGTCGGCCAGGTCGGCGGCGAAGTGGTAGCGGTGGAGGTGCTCGTAGAGGACCTGCCAGTCGTCGACCCAGGGGACGCACCGTTCGCCGGTCCACTCGATGCGTCGCTCGGGATGTGCGGTGTCGTCGACCATGGGAGGGTGTCCGGCGCGTACGCGCTCCGCCGGAGCCCGTAGCTTACTATGCGCCCCCCGACCGGCTCAGGGCCGCGCCGTGTTCCGACCGGCGCCCGGCGATCGCCCCGCGGATCGACCGGTGCGGGGCTCCGGGGATCACCCCCGGTCCGACCGCACCGGTCGTCCGGCGGGGATCAGAGGATGTAGGCGGTGACGTCGAAGAACGCCTGGGCGTTCGGCACGGGGCCGCCACCGTCCCAGACGATCGCCAGCTTGCCGAGGTCGGCGCCGGTGCCCAGGGCCACGGTGACCGTGTTGGAGATGGCGAAGCAGCCCGCCCCGGCGTTGATGTTGGCCGTGGCCGGCGTGGCCACGCCGGCCGGGAAGATGGTCGCCACCCCGTAGCCGTTGAGCAGCGCGCCACCGACGCCGGAGATGGCGAAGTTGCCGACCAGGGCCGTCGCCTGGGAGGGGATGCCGTGCGCACCGGTCAGGACCGAGGTGAGACGGGCCCCGGAGCTCGGGGCGAGGGGTCCGGCGATGCCGCCGACCGACCCGCCCGAGCTGGTGGTGTCGACGATCCGGACCGGGGCGGGCAGGGGCACGACCCCGGACAGCGGGGCCCAGTCTCCGTCGGCGTAGGCGTAGTACAGCTTGCCGTTGGAGAGGACGATGAGGCTCCCGGTGTCGCCGCCGGGCAGCGTGGTCGAACCGTACGGGTAGAGCTGCAGCGCCGGGCCGGAGGTGTTGGTCCCCTGGAGCCCGGGGGCGACACCCACGCCGGTGCCGGCGACCCCGGCGGTCGAGGTGGAGGTGGTGCCGTTGGCCACACCGAGGACACCGGTGCTGCCCACGCCCTGGACCCCGACCGAGGTGTAGGTGCTGTTGGGGCCGGACGAGCCGTAGACCCCGGTGCCGTAGGTGATGGTTCCCTTGACGCCGTAGCCGGCGCCGGTGGCGTCCGTCGACGATCCGAGCACGCCGATGCCGGTGCCCGTGGTCCCCTCGACGCCGGTGCCGGATCCGCTGGCGGTCCCGAGGACGCCGGTGCCGGTGGCGCTGCCGATGCCCTTGACGCCGGGCAGGGCGAAGACGCCGTTGCCCACCACCCCGGCGCCGCCCTGGGAGCTGGTGGCGTTGGAGGTGCCGATGACGCCGGTGTTGCCGACGCCCTCGACGCCGACGGACGTGTAGGTGCCGCTGGCGCCCGACGAGCCGTACACGCCGGTGCCGGCGGTGATGGTCCCCTTGACGCCGTAGCCGACGCCGCTGCCGTCGTTCGATGTCCCGAGCACGCCGGTACCGCCGCCGGTGGTGTTGCCGTGCACGCCGGCCTGGGCCAGGGTGGTGGAGGCGGCGAACTGTCCGTTGAGGGTGGTGACGTCGGTGGTCAACGTGGGGGCGTTGACATCGCCGATCAGGAGGGGCCCGCCGGTGGCGGCACCGGCCGGGGTGGAGGTGAGGCCGTCCAGGGCCGCGGCACCGGCCACGGCCGCGGCACCGGCCAGCCCGATCTGGAAGAGGCGCCGCCGACTGGTGGGGGAGTCCTCGGCTCCGTCGCCCACGTCCGTCGTCTCGACGTCCACTGATTCCACGTGCTCGGTCATGCCGCCTCCAATCCGGGCCGGGTGTCCGCCGCCCGGTCGACTTCGGTGGACCGTGAGTCCACCTCCCCGAAACGTAAACCAATTCCGGCCCGATCGTCCACTACCGGTGGTCGGGTCCTCCCGACGCCCGGCCGGTGAGCACCGCCGCCGGGCCGGCGACCCGGTAGGAGGTCCGGGCGGGCAGTTCCAGCGACCGGTCCGCGCACCGCGCCAACAGGCCCTCCGTCCGGAGGGCCTCGGCCTGTTCGAGGGCCTCCCTGTAGGTGATCCCCAGGTCGGAGGCGAGGTCGTCGAGCCGCCCGCCCCGCCGGATCCAGGCGGCGAGGACCAGGACGGCGGCGGGAACGGCCAGGCCCGACCGGTCGCAGAGCTCGTCCCGCAGTGCGCCCAGGGCGGCCAGGCGCTCCTCCATCAGTTCCGCCCCGGCGATCGACAGCTCGGTGGTGGCCACCACGCAGGCGGTGGGGTCGCGCTCCTTCAGGGTGTCGCTCCAGGTGTCCTGGTGGAACCGCAGCTGCTCCACCACGCCCCAGTCGACCGTCCGGGGGAGCTCCTCGCCGGCGATCAGCAGGTAGAGGAGGCGGGCCACCCGGCCGTTGCCGTCCCCGAAGGGATGGATCTCCCCGAGCACGTGGAGCATCCAGGCCGCCCGCGCGGCCGCCGGGGCGCCGCTGCCGCCGGCGGTGACGGTGCCCACCGCCTCGGTCAGGAGTGCCCGGCACGATGCCCTCGTCGGCGGTGCGTACGACGCCACCGGCAGGTCCCCGATCAGCTCGACGGCCCGGATCATGCCGGGGTTCATCTCGTCGGGGTTGAGGACGGGTCCTTCCACCAGGGCGTGCAGCACGTACGGCGTCTCCGGCAGGAGCGCCGGCGGGTCGTCGATCCCCTCCCGCACGACCGCCAGCCGGCTGTCCACGTGCCGGTAGGCGACGTCGCTGCCCGCCAGGCGACGCCGCTCGACCTCGGCGAGGAAGGAACGGGGCGCCGGAAACAGGGCCGGCGAGGCCCGCCCCCTCGACGACGGGCGCACGTTGGCGACGGCCGCCACCATGGTCCGGTTGGCGAAGCGGGTGAGCAGACGGCCGACCCCGGGTCCGGCGTCGGCGATGGCCCGGTCGAGCCGGGCGTGGGCCGCGTGGTAGGTCTCGAGGAGCGTCGGATCGAGCTCCGGGACCGGCGGCAGCGCCGCGGTCACGGGTCGGCCGGGGGCGCGGTGTCGACGCCGGCCGTGAACACCAGGGCGGCGTCGGCGCCCAGCAGGCCCTTGACCAGCTCGGGGTCGACCACGAACAGCTCCCGGTGGTCGACCACCGCGGCGCCGGCCTCCTCGAGGCGCGACCGGACGGCGGCGAGTTCGTCGGCCGGTAGCGCGAAGTTGAGCTGCGACAGGCGCGGGTCGGGGAAGGAGTGGGGGACGCCGTCCCCGGTGTCGGTGGGGCACAGCAGCGTCAGGACGATCGCCCCGGTCTCCACCTGGACCAGCGAGGCGTCGAGGACCGGATGGCGCTCCGGTCCCCGGATGGTCATGCCCAGCACGTCGCGGAAGAGGGCGATGCACGGACCGAGGTCCGGCACGGTGAACTCGATCGACACCAGCTGGGGGGCGGCCACGGGCACATGCTCCCCTGCGCGCTCCCCGGTGTAAAGGGGCGCCCGCCCGGCCCCCGGTGTCCGGAGGACCGGACGGTACACTGCCCGGCATGGCAGGCGGTGAGGTGGCGGAACCGAGGCCCCGCGCCCTCTTCGTCCTCGGCGCCCCCCGTTCGGGTACCACGCTCATCGGTAACTACCTGGCGTCGTCGGAGCGGATCCTGAACCTCCGCGAGTACGGGGGGTTCCACCTCGCCTACAACCTGGCCCCGGCGTCGCTGGGCGCCATGCCCGGCACCTTCCGCGACGCCTACCTGGCCGACCTCCGCACCCACGCCGCCTGGTTCGCCGAAGGACTGTCGGAGACCGCCGGCGCCGACTGGTACTGCGACTCGACGCCGTTCAACCTGGCCGCGGCCGGCGCCATCGCCGAGGACCTGCCCGACGCCGTCTTCGTGGTGATGCTGCGGCACTACTCGGGGTGCATCCAGAGCCTGCGGCGCTCGTACGCCTCGGGCTTCACCTGGGCCGGGCGGACCTGGGCCGAGTCCGCCGAGGTGTGGGCCGCCTCCTACCGGGCGGTCGGCGGCCTCCCGCCGGGGCGGACCGTGATGGCCAGCTACGAGGCCCTCGCCGAGGACCCCGAAGGCACCCTCGCGGCGCTCTGCGACACCCTGGGGTCGATGGGGGTGCCGGTCTCGGACCTCGACCCCGGTGAGCTGGCGGTCAGCCACGCCCCCCCGTCCACCGGCCCGCGGCCGACCATCGGCGTCCTCGAGGACGGCGAGGTGAAGCTCCATCCCATTCCCAGCTACGAGCCGTCGCACTGGAGCGGCGACATCCACCGCATGGTGTGGCCGGTGGTGGAGGGCGTCCACCGCGACCTGCTGGAGCTGTTCCCCGGCGCCTACCGGTGCCCGCCCCCGCCCAACCGGATGTGGGTCCACGACGACATCGAAGGGCTGGTGGACGCCGACCCGGCCGGGCAGTGGTGAGCTCGGCCGCTACGGGTCGGGGAGCGGTGCGGGTCGGGCCGTGGTGCGGGTCGGGCCGGTGCGGGTCGGGGAGCGCTACGGGTCGGGGAGCGGTGCGGGAGAGCTCCCCGAGACGGCGGGACGTCGGGGTCAGTCGGCCTCCGCCGGCCGCCGGCCGACGGCCATCAGGTGGCCGCTGGACTCCAGCAGGCCGGGATCGGACTCGAACCGGTGCAGGAGGTCCAGCAGCGCCGAGGCGGACGCCGGATCGTCCAGTCGGGCGCTGATGTCGCCGAGGAGGTGGAACCAGCCCTCGATGGCGAGCACCTGGACGTCCACGAACCCGGCGGCACGCACCTCGGCCCCGAGCTCGTCGGGCCGGTGGGCGTGGGCGGGGAACGGTCCCCACCCGTCCGGACGGTCGCCGGTCTCGACGATCGACGAGATGCGCTCGACCACCCCCGGGCTGCGCACCTCGTTGCCGGCCACCGCGTGGCCGAAGAGGAAGAACCGGCCCATGGCCGAGGCGGCCAGCACGCCCCCCGGCCGGAGGACCCGGTAGGCCTCGGCGAGGGCACGCGCCCGGTCGTCGGCCGCCACCAGGTGGAAGAGGGGTCCCATCATCACCACGGCGTCGGCCACCCGGTCGTCGATGTCGAGCTGCCGGGCGTCGCCGACGTGGGCGTCGAAGGCCGCCCCCCGGGCGGCGGCCTGGCGGGCCTGCTCGACGTGGAGGGGGATGGGGTCGACCAGGTCGACCCGGTAGCCGAGGGAGGCGAACCACGAGGCGTACGTCCCGGGACCGCCCCCGACGTCGATCAGCCGCCCCCCACCCGGAAGCCGCTCCGAGAGGATCGTCCGGGAACGGAGGTACTCGAGCCGGTTCACGTGCTCGAGCCGGCCGAGCTCGGTGCCGCGCTCGTAGTGGGCGAACATGGCCGGGTCGGGCGCGGGTGCCGCCGCCGTGCCGACCGGCGACCCGACGTCGGTGTCCGGGGCGGGCCCGGATGCCGGCCCCTCCGCGTCGACGGGCCAGAGGTCGTTCGGCACCTGGCCGCGGAGCACGGCCACCAGGTGGTCGAAGTCGTCGAAGGCGGCCCGGCGGAGGAGCAGGCGCATGCGCTCGTCGGCGCCCTGGTCGGTGGAGCCGTAGAACCAGGCGGGGCGGCTCCCGGCGCCGTGGTGGTACACCAGGTCGGCGTAGAGCCCGGCGAGGATGGGGTGGGCCTCGACGGCATTCGTCCGCTCGAGGGTGGCCACCGCCAGCCCCGTCCCGGTGAGGGCCTCGGTCAGCCGGAGGCTCGGCTCATCGCCGTCGCCGCCCCCGCCGAAGGTGACCCCGGTCGCCAGCATCTGCTGGCGCCGGATGCAGAGACAGCTGACGTGGATGAACGGCGGCACCCGGGGGGCCTGCTCGTCGCGGAGGATGCCGATGGCCGCCTTGCCCTCCTCCAGGACGGCCGTCATCCGCGGGAGCCAGCCGTCGGCGACCGGAAGGGCATCCGAGTCGAGGAAGACCAGGTACTCGACGTCGTCGCCCACCCGGGCGACCAGCTGGTCGAGCGCGTCACGGTGGGAGAGCCGGGCGCCCGGACCGATCTCCGCCTCCCCCTCCCAGAGGTGCGCCCGGTCGTGGCTCCGGATCGCCTCGAGGTGCTCGGGGATGCCGGTGCTGTCCCAGACGTGCACCTCGTAGTCGACCCCCGACGAACGGCGGTCGACCTCGTGGAGGCAACGCTCGATCCACGGGTAGGCGACGGCGTCGGCCCTGGTCTCCTCCGTGACGGGGAAGAAGCCGTTGGCGATGAGGATGGCGCAGCGTCCGGCCACGGGCTCTCCTTGGTGGGCCTTCGGGACAGGGCCCGACCATTCAAGCAGCTGGTGCCCGCGTCGACGCGGGCCGGCCCGGCGGCCCGGCCGGCCCTCAGAAGCCGGGGAAGGTCCGGCGTACCTCGTCGAGGTCGATGCCGTCGGCCGTCACCGAGGCGGGGGTGTGCTCCGCGTCGAGCCGGCCGTAGACCAGGCGGATGAGGGATTCGGCCGGGAGGACCACCGAGGGCGGGTCGTCCGGAGCACCGTCGCCGGTCCCCGCCGCCCGCAGCTCCGCACCCGACTCCCCGGCCGAGAGCACCAGGTGACGCGCCGGATCCGTGGTGGTGACCGCCACCCGCCACGGCGGTTCGGCCGGCTTGCCGAGCCTGCCGACGAGCTCGTCGACCCGGTCGACCAGGAGGGTGGCGGCATCGTCGGGCACCGTGGCCGACGGGTCACCCTCCACCACGATGTCCCAGGTGTGGAGGGTGTGCTCGCCCAGCCGCATCTGGAGCACCTGGTCGAACGATCGTCGGGCGCCGAAGAACTCCAGCGACCATGCCTCGCGGGCCGCGGGGTCGATCGACGCGATCCGGTCGAGGAAGGCGCGGTTGGCCACCACGCTATCGGCGGCCTGGTCGGCCGGCGACCGACCGTTCCACGCCTCCCAGATCGGACCGAAGGCGTCGGGCCCGGGCGCCGGGGAGCCGGTCAGACCGGCGTCGAGGATCAGGCCGAAGATCTCCGCCCCCGAGCCCAGGTGGGAGAGGACCTGGGCGACGGTCCACTCGGAGCAGTAGGAGGGCCCGGTCTCCGCCCCGTCGGCCAGTGCGTCGACGGCGTCCGCGTTCCGTCGGTACGACGCCTCGAGGGCCGCCACCCACTCCCCGGTCGTGGCCGTCATCCGTCCACCCGGGGGTCGAGCGCCGGGTCGGGGGCTGGGGTGCACGTGATGGTTCGCATGGTCCCGTTCTACCGCACCGGTCGCCCGCGCCGATCAGGGGCGGCCCCGGGGGAACCGGTACGGTGCGGTAGCGTCGAACCCCTGTGGCAACGGACGCCGACGAGGCCCAGACGACGCTTCCCGTGGGCACCCCGGAGGTGGACGGTGCCGCCCGCCGTCCGACCCGGGAGCGCAGTTCGGTCCGCGGCTGGTTCCTCGAGTGGGTGATCATCGTGGTGGTGGTCCTGGCCTGCACGGTCGGGATCCGGCTCTTCGTCATCCAGACGTACTCGATCCCGTCGGGATCGATGTTGCCCACCCTCCAGATCGGCGATCGGATCATCGTCGACAAGGTCGGCTTCCACATCCACCGCGGCGACATCGTGGTCTTCGCCCGACCGCCGCTCGAGCACCAGGACTACGCCGATCTGGTCAAGCGGGTGGTGGGACTTCCCGGCGAGACGATCTCGTCCGCCGACGGCAATCTCTACATCGACGGGAAGCTCCTGTCGGAGCCGTGGCTGCCCAAGGGACCCCAGGCCTACACCGGCCAGCTGGGCGAGGACGATCCGAACGCCCAATTCGATCTGCCCGGACCCGTCAGGATCCCGGCCGGGGAGTACTACGTGATGGGCGACAACCGGACCGACTCCGAGGACAGCCGGTTCTTCGGCCCCATCCCGCGGTCGCTCATCGTCGGGCGGGCGGTGGCGGTGGTCTGGCCGCTGAGCCAGGCCAAGGGCCTCTAGGGGGTCCGATGGAGCCGCCACCGGTGCGTGGCGTGGTCTTCGATCTCGACGACACGCTGCTCGACCACCGGGGTTCGGCCACCCGTGCGCTCGGACGCTGGCTCCCCCGGCTCGGGGCGTCCCCGGACGCGGGGGTGGTCGCCGCCTGGTTCGAGGCGGAGGAACGCCACTTCCCCCGGTGGAGCGCCGGCGAGATCACCTTCACCGAACAGCGGCGCCTCCGGCTCCGCGACGTCCTCCCCGCCGCCGGGGTGGAGCCTGGCGACGACGAGGAGCTCGACCGCCTGTTCGCCGGGTACCTCGCCTGCTACCAGGCCAGCTGGACGGTGTTCGACGACGTGGCCCCGACGGTCCGCTCACTCCACCGGGCCGGGGTGGCCATGGCCGTCCTGACCAACGGCCTCGGCGAGCAGCAGCGGGCCAAGGTGGCCGCCACCGGACTGGCCCACCGGCTGGGGCCGGTCCTCACCCCCGAGGAGACGGGCGCCTCCAAGCCCGATCCCGCGGCCTACCTGACCGCCTGCGCCCGCCTCGGTCTGGAGCCCGGGGTCGTGCTCCACGTGGGCGACCGTCACGACCTCGACGTGGAGGCGGCACGGGCGGCCGGACTCCGGGCCGTGCACCTCGACCGCCGCGGCGCCGGACCGACCGACGAGCCCTGGCGCATCTCCTCGCTGACCGACCTCCCGGCCGGCTGAGCCGGGTGGGCCCGACCGGCGGATCGGACCTGGGAGGTGCTCAGCCCGGTGTCACCGGTTCGGCTTCAGCCCGGCGTTGACCCGCTCGCACGTCTGGTCGATCCGCCGCCGCCGTGTCTCGGGGCGCTTGGCCTCCTCGATCCAGCGCACGTACTCCTTGCGGTGGGAGTAGGCGAGGGCGTCGAAGGCGGCCCGGGCGCCGCTGGCGTCGAGGGCGGCGGCCACGTCGTCGGACAGCTCGACGGTCCGGGGCCGGTCGTCGAGCCGGAGCGACACCTCGACCTCGTCCCCGGGGACCTTGCCGAGCTGCTCACGGATGTCCTTCAGGATCACCAGGACGGGGCGGGGACGACCCATCTTGGCCAGGCTCCCCCGGTACTCCACGGTGCCGTCGAACACGGCGACCACCGGGACCAGGTTCCCCACCCCGAAGAGCTCCTTCAGATCGTGCGGGAACTCGACGAAGGCCGAGGCGTTGGCCACGTCGCCGCCCCGGACGATGGTTGCCCGGAAGGTCACGGGCCCCGGGTCGGTGAACGACGGGGTCATGCCGCAACGCTACCGCCGGCGGCCCGGACCGTCCCGGTGCCCGGAACCGGCGGGTCACCCCCGGCGTCCCGATGACCGGACCTCCGGCCGACGCCGGCTAACCGCCGAGCAGCAGCTGGTAGTTGGCGCCCCGCCGGAGGTGGTGGCCGCCGTCGACCCCGATGTTCTCGCCGGTGATCCACGACGACTCGGGGCCGGCCAGGAACCGGACGAGGGCGGCCACGTCCTCGACGGTGCCGACCCGGCTGACGGGCATCTCGGCCAGGTAGTCGTCGAGCAACGGTCCACCGGCGGTGATGAACGACATCAGCTCGTCGTCGATGATGCCAGGGCGGACGGTGTTGACCCGGACGCCGGTGGGGCCGAGCTCCTCGGCGGCATATCGGCAGAGCATGTCGATGCCGGCCTTGGACGCCCCGTACGCCCAGAGGAACCGGTGCGGGAACCCGCCGGCTCCCGAGGACATGCCGATGATCGAACCGCCGGTGGCCGCGCCGCCCCCGACCCCGTTGCCGACCCCGGCCGCCATCAGCGGGGCCCCGTGCTTGATGCAGAGGAAGGTGCCGGTGAGGTTGAGCTCGAAGGTGGCGCGCACCCCGTCGGCGTCGGCGGTGGTGATGGCACCCATGTGGTGGGCACCGCCGGCGTTGGCGAAGAGGATCTCGAGGCGGCCGCGCTCCTCGGCGGCCACCCGGACCGCCCCGGCCACCTGCTCCTCGACGGTCACGTCGGCGACGACATAGCGGGCGGAGCCGACCGGGTGGCCGCCCGACGAGGGCACGTCGGCGAGGGTCGCGACGGCGGTGCGGAGCTTCTCCTCGGTCCGGCCGCAGATGGTGACGTGGGCCCCGTCGGCCACCAGCCGGGCGGCGGTGCCCAGTCCGATCCCGCTGCCGCCCCCGGTGACCAGCGCCGCGAATCCCTCGATGCCCCCGTTGCCCTGGGTACTGGCTGTCACGTTCGAACCCCCTCGTGGTCGCGGCCCCGCCGGCACGGGTGCCCTCTCGGTTGCAGCATGATACGGGGACGAATCGGGTGGGCCACCGGGGCCGCCCCGCACGGGGGAAGGTGACGATGGCCGCCAGAGAGCTCAACCTCGCCGATCTGTTCGAGGTGGTGGTCGACACGGTGCCCGATCGGGAGGCCCTGGTGGCCGGCGACCAGCGCCGCACGTACCGCCAGCTCGACGAGCGGGCCAACCGGTTCGCTGCCGCCCTCCTCGACCGCGGCGTGCCCACCGGGGCCCACGTCGGGATCCTCGCCCACAACTGCGCGGCCTGGGTGGAGGCGATGATCGGCTGCTACAAGGCCCGCACCGTGCCGGTGAACCTCAACTTCCGCTACATCGGGCCCGAGCTCCGGTACGTGGTGGACAACGCCGATCTGGAGGTCCTGGTCTTCGAACGGGGGCTGTCGGCGCTGGTCGAGGAGTCGCTGGCCCCCGGCCCCGGCCCCGACCCCGACGCCACCGCCCCCGACAACGGAACCCGTGTGCCGGGGCTCCTGCTCGTCATCGAGGACGGCACCGATGAGCCGGTCCGGATCGGGCATCCCGTCGTCGGGTACGAGGAGGCCCTGGCCGCCGCCTCCCCGGACCGGTCCGGTCTCCCCCGCTCGCCCGACGACCTCTACCTCCTCTACACCGGCGGCACCACCGGGATGCCCAAGGGGGTCATGTGGCGCCAGGAGGACATCTTCTTCGCCGCCATGGGTGGGGGAGGTTGGGGCCAGCCGTCCATCACCCGGGCCGAGGAGCTGGCCGGTCGGATCAACACCGACGAGGCCGCCCGGGCGGTGATGCTGGTGGTGGGTCCGCTGATGCACGGCAACGCCCAGTGGGCGATGTGGAACGCCTTCATGATGGGCGGCACCGCGGTGCTGTACACCAACCACCGGTTCGACCCCCACGAGCTGTGGCGCATGGTCAGCGACGAGGGGGTGGTGTCCACGGCCCTGGTGGGCGACGCCATGGCACGGCCCCTGGCCGAGGCCCTGGCCGCCGCCGAGCCCGGCACCTACGACACCTCCACCCTCTTCGTGATCGGCTCGGGAGGGGCGATGCTGTCGGCGACGGTCAAGGCCGAGCTCCAACAGCTGCTCCCGGACACCATCATCATGGACCGCTTCGGCTCCAGCGAGGGCGGGGCCACCGGGGCGGTCGAGACCGGGGCCTCGGGCCCCCGGTTCACCATGGGTGCCGACACCAGCGTGCTCGACGACGACCTGCGGCCGCTGGCGCCCGGGGACGGACGCATCGGCCGGCTGGCCCACACCGGGCGGATCCCGGTCGGCTACTACAAGGACGAGGTGAAGACGGCCGCCACCTTCCCGGTGGACGCCGACGGTGTGCGATGGTCGGTCCCCGGCGACCTGGCGTCGGTCGAGCCCGACGGCACCATCGTGGTGCACGGGCGGGGCTCGGCGTCGATCAACTCGGGGGGCGAGAAGATCTTCCCCGAGGAGGTGGAGGCGGCGGTGAAGGCCCATCCGGACGTCTTCGACGCCATCGTGGTCGGCGTCCCCGACGAGCGGTTCGGGGAGCGGGTGGCCGTGGCCGTGCGGCCGCAGTCCGCCGCCGACGCCCCCACGCTCGACGTGCTCCAGGCGCACTGCCGGTCGCTGATCGCCGGCTACAAGATCCCGCGTCAGATGCTGCTGGTGGAGGAGGTGCCGCTCACCGCGGCGGGGAAGCCGGACACCAAGGCGGCCAAGGCACTGTTCGTCTCGCTCGACCCCGGGGAGTGACCGTGCTCCCGGTCGGGGACGTGATCGTCCACCGGGGTGGCCCCGGGGGTGCCGGGGGGACCGACCGAGGCTCGTGAACTACCCGGGGACGGTCGACGGCCGACCCGCCGCCGTCCACTCGTCCGCCTCCGCCAGTGCAGCCTCGATGGCCCGCACCAGTGATGCCCGGGCTCCGGTGAGGTCCAACGTCGGCCCGAAGGCGAGCGTCGCGACGGCCGCCCCCTGCAGGGTGCTGAGGACCAGGCCCATGAGCCCGCGGAGCCCGGGCCATGCCGCGGCTTCCGGGAACAGCTCCCGGGTGAAGGCGAAGATGGCCTCCGCGTTGGCGGGTTCGACCGACGCGAGCTCGGCTCGGAGGTGGTCGTTGGTGCGGGCGGCGGCGAAGAGCTCGTAGAGGGCCTGCATCGGTGGCGACTGGAGCGCGTCCCACAGGACGTCGACGATGCGCTCCACGGGACGATCACTGGTGCGGGCCTCCGACAGGAGCTGCGGATTGAGTTCGCCGGTGAAGCGGACGTAGAGGTCGTGGACGGTGGCGCAGAGCAGGTCGTCCTTGGTGGGGAAGTGGTTGAAGAGCGCCCCGGAGCTCACCCCGGCGCGCTGGGCGATCACCAGGGTCGAGGCTCCCGAGTACCCCAGCTCGACGATGCACTCGAAGGCGGCGTCCAGCAGTCGCTGCCGGGAGGCGTCGCGTTGTTCGGCGCGCGTCCGCCGGGTCGCCGACCCGGTCGCACCCCCATCGGTTGTTGCTTCGGGCACGGATCGCCTCTCTCGCGTTCGCCGTGATCCTACTCGTCCCCGACTTTCATTGACAGAGTACTCACTCTGTGAAACGATGCATCGACGCCAGGCGACGATCCCGGGGGGGACCGCTCACGCGGGTGTCGGAGGAGGGATCCCGATGCGATGCCGAGGACTGTGCAGCACGGTGCGCCGACGTTCCGCCCTGGTGAGCGGCGTGGCGCTGGCGGCGCTGATGGCGCTGGTGATCGGTCCGGTGGTCACGCCGGTGGCGCCGGCCGCCGCCTCGACCCCGGTCTACCCGGTCGGAGGACTGGCCACCGCGGTGAGCAACTTCGTCTTCAGCCCGGACGCCGTGGCCGGCGCCAACAACTGGTCGTGCCGTCCCAGTGCCGCGCACCCGTACCCGGTGGTGCTGGTTCCGGCCACCTTCGTCAACGAGGGGACCAACTGGGTGGCGCTGTCGCCCATGCTGGCGGACGCCGGGTACTGCGTGTACTCGTTCAACTACGGCATGACCGCCCTCTCGCTCGGCCGGGTGGGCGGCCTGGGGGACATCGCCGCCTCGGCGCAGACCATGGCGGCCTTCGTGAACCAGGTGCTGGCCGCCACCGGTGCCGCCCAGGTCGACGTGGTGGGCCACTCGCAGGGCGGCATGATGCCCAACTACTACCTCAAGTACCTGGGAGGGGCGCCGAAGGTCCATGCGTTCGTCGGACTGGCGCCGAGCAACCACGGCACCACGGTGGACGGGATCGTCACCCTCGGTTCCGACCTCGGCGTGCTGGGCTTCGCCAACAACCTCCTGCTGACGCTGGGCAGCCCCGGCCTCACCGAGCAGGAGGCCGGCTCCAGCTTCCAGCAGCACCTCTTCGCCGGTGGCGACACCGTGCCCGGCCCGGCCTACGTGGTCATCGAGACCCAGCACGACGAGGTGGTGACCCCGTACACCAACGCCTTCCTCAGCGGCCCGAACGTCACGAACATCGATATCCAGCACCAGTGCCCGGCCGACCCGGTGGGCCACATCGGGATGTTCACCGATGGTCCGGCCCTCCAGGACGTGATGAACGCCCTCGGAGCCGACAGCCCGACGTTCGAGCCGAGCTGCAGCAACTACGGGCTACCGCTGTAGGGAACCACGGGAACCACGGGGACGGCCACCGACGTCACCCGGGCGCCGCTCCGGTCCGGACCGGCACCGCCCGGCGGTCGCCGGTCGACCCGCCGGCGGGGTGCCCGTCCGGCTCCCCGTCGGCCGGGGCGCCCAGGCCGGTGGCAGCGTCCGACACCATGGCCTCCAGGCCGCCGAGGACCAGCGTTCCGGCGTCGTCGAGGACCTCCTCGGTGATGTCCACCACCACGTGGCGAGCCGTGTCGGGCCACAGGCCGACCACCCGCGCCGGAACCGGTCGGGACGGTGAGCGGAGGGCGGCCACCAGGGCCAGGTAGCCGAGCTCGACCTCGCAGTCCGGCCGGGGCGAGCCCCCCGACACCGACACGAGCACGGTGCCGGGGGGAGATCCGGCGTCGCCCGGCACCACCACCCGGAGCTCCGAGCGCCCCTTGAGGTGGACCGTCCGGGGTGCGGGGCAGGCCCACTGGTCGTCCGGACCTCCGAGGCGCGGCGGTGGCCGGAACCGGCGCCAGTCGAGCGAGGTCCACAGCTGGGTGGCCCAGGTGGCCGACTCGGCCAGGACGGCGGCACGGGCGCCGCCGCCCAGGGCCGCGAACCACGGCTCCCAGTGGAACGTCCGCCAGCCCGAACGTTCCCACTCGTCCACGGCCCGGTCGGCGACGGGCCCGACGGCCTCGTGCGGGGACCGGGCCCGACCGTCGAGGCACGCCCCGATCGCCGCCAGGCCGAGCGACCGCCGCACGAAGCGGGGCTTCCAGGCGAAGGGGTCCTCCACCCCGGCCCCCGGGGTCGGATCGGAGCCGAGGCGTCGGAGCTGGGCGAGGGACACGACGACCTGGTCCCCGGAGGGGAGCCGGTCGACGAGCGCCGGTACCTCCTGCGACAGCCGTTGGCGTGCCCGGGCGGCGGCCTCCGGTCCGAGCAGCGCGGTCGGCGGACGGATGATGGAGTCGGTCACCTCGGCGGCGGTGCTCATCCGGGGATGGTCCCGTGCTCCCCCGGCCGCCCGGTACCGGCGAGGGTTCGACCGCCGGTCACCCGGCGCTCCCCACCGTCCGGTGGGGTGCACGCCGCCAGGGCGAGGGCGCCGGCCACCGTGCGGTCGGCGGCCGCCCACAGCAGCTCGTCGCTGACCGGTTCGACGTCGAGCTCGCCGGTACGGGTGTAGTAGGTGGCGACCGCGAAGGGCGGGGCCGGGTGCCGGAGAGCCTCGATCAGCGCGTAGAACCCGAGGTCGTCCCGGTGCTCGCCGCGTCGGGCCCCCGACTTCACCTCCACGACGGCCACCGAGGCGACGTCGAGTCCGGGCCGGCCGACGGCCAGGTCGACCCGGGCCGCCAGCACCACCGCCCCCCCGGCCAGGTCGGCACGCATCGGCTCCTCCGTCCGCGGGAGCCACGCCGGATCGAGTGCCGGCCAGCGGCGGACCAGCCCCTCGGCCTGACGGCGGACCTCCGCGTCGAGCGCCCTCCGCTGGTCGTCGGGGAGGCGACCGACCCACGCCAGGAGATCGGCGTGCCGGTCGTCCACGGCCAGTGCCCCGAACCCGTCGGCCACCGGATCACCGATGGACCCGGTGGTGATCAGCTGGCGGAAGAGCACCCCGATCAGGATGCCGCAGGCGATGGCCGGCGTGGGGGCCCGATCGCCGGCGGCCCGGGGACCCGGGCGCGAGTGTGCCTCCGTGAGCCGGGCCTTGGTGACGACCAGGGGCGGACGGGCCACGGAGCCCTCGTGAACCCCCGGCTCCCTTCCGAGCGGCTCGAGCCCCTCCTCGAGAAACTGGCGGAGGGAGTCCGCCCGCTCGGCGTCGGCGACGGGTCGGGGACGGCCGGTGAAGCGCAGGCGGTCGAGGAGCTCCGGACCGGCGAGTGGGGTCCAGATCGGGCCGGAGCGCCGCACCGGGGTGGTCGCGGCCGGGACCACCCCGGTGCGGGCCGGTCCCCACCCGGGACCGGTCCCCCCCGGCGAGGCCGGGATGGCGCAGTGCTCCCATCGGTGGGTCCCGGTCTCCATCACGGCCATGGGGACAGTGTGGTCGGGGGGTGTAACAGGGCACCGCGTACGCCGCCGGTAGCCTTCCGTCGATGACCCCGGGCGCCGTCGACGATGTCTTCGTGGTGGGCTTCACCGTCTTCGTGGTCGCCTTCGTCATCCTCCTGGTCCTGACCGTCCGCTTCATCGTCCGGCAGGGTCGGGCCGCGCGTCGCGACTGGCTCGCCGAGCGGGGGGACCTGGCCGACGTCGAGGCCGACGAGTCCGGGGCCAGCGGCCCGGTCACCGCCCTGGTGCTCTCGGGCGGGGGGACGCGCGGCGCCGTCCAGGTGGGGATGCTCCAGGTGCTGGCCGAGGGAGGGTACGTCCCCGACCGGATCTACGGGGCGTCGGTCGGGGCGGTCAACGGTGCGGCGTTCGCCGGCGACCCGACCGTCGGGGGCGTCGAGCACCTGACGGAGATCTGGAGAGGCCTCCGCAGCGAGGACGTCTACCCGCAGAAGCTGGGTCACGGTCCGTGGCGCTTCCTCCAGCAGCGCGAGTCGATGCACCCGAACTCGGGGCTCCGGAAGATCATCGAGGACGGGATCACCTTCGATCGCCTCGAGGACGCCGAGGTCCGCATCGAGGTGGTCACGACGTCGATCGTCGACGGGCGCGAGCGGTGGTTGACCTCGGGGCCGGCCGGGGAGGCCGTCCTGGCCTCGGCGGCCATCCCGGCGATCTTCCCGCCGGTGGAACTCGACGGGGACCGGCTGATCGATGGCGCGGTGGTCGACAACGTGCCGATCAGCCGGGCCATCGATGCGGGGTGCACCCGGATCGTCGTCCTGCTCTGCGGCTCCCCCGACTACACGCCGATGCCGACCAAACGCCCGGTCGAGGCGATGCTCAACGCCCTCCTCATCTCGGTGCACGCCCGGTTCGTCCGTGAGATCAGCCGACTCCCCGTGGGGGTGGAGGTCGTCGTGTGCAGTGCGGGAGCGACGACCTCGCGGGACTACACCGACTTCTCGGAGACGGAGGCCCTGATGGCCGCCGGCCGGGCCGAGGCCCTCGACGTGCTGGTGCGCCACGGGGTGATCCCCGCGCCGCCGAAGGAGGAGGCGCCGCCTGCGGCGCCGGAGGTCGTCGACGCCGGAGGGGCAGATGACGTCGAGGGGGACGAGGTGGGTGGGAGCACGGTCGCGGCCGATGAGGGCACGCCCTCGCCGGAGGGCGCCGGCGCCTGACCGGAGTGGCCCGGGTGACCCACCCGATCACCGCCCCGGGTGATCGGGTTCAGCCGCCGAGGCCGAGGAGCCCGGTCCCCGGGGCGCCTGAGGTGGAGGTTCCGGACGACCCGGTGCCCCCGGTCGACCCGGTGCCCGATCCCCCGGTGAGGGGAGGCAGACCCAGCGTGCCGGTGAGACCGCCCACCGTCTGGCCGACCGTGCCACCGACCGCCGGGGTGATCGAGCCCAGCCCGCCCGTCGCCGACCCGACGGTGGGTCCGAGTCCGGCGGTCGCACCGCCGACGGTCGACCCCAGTCCTCCGACGGTGCCGCCGACGGTCGACCCCAGCCCACCGACGGTGCCGCCGACGGTCGACCCCAGTCCACCAATGGTGCCCCCGACGGTCGACCCCAGTCCTCCGACCGCGGTCGTGGTGGTGGATCCGAGCCCGGAGGCGGTGGAACCGACGGCGCCGGCGATCGAGGCGGCGGAACCGGTCGCACCGCTCACGACGGGAGCGCCGGCGGTGGCGGTCCCACCCGCGAACGACGGGTCCGGGGTCCCGGCCCCACCCGCGGGTCCACCGAGCGGGGCGGTGGCAGGCGACGGCGCCCCGGCCCCGAGGCCGGTCGGTGTCCCGGCCCCGGTTGCCGGGACCGTCGCCGACAACGACGGGATCAGCGCCGCGACGCCGGGGGGTCCGACGATCGGGGCGGGGTGCGTCAGCGCGCCGGCCGCGGGTGGTGCGGCACTGCCGTTGACGGCACCGGTCACCATGAGGGTGCCGAGCACGACCACGCCGGAGGCGGCCGCCACTGTCGGCCCGAAGACGCCCAGGGCCCCTGACGGGCCGAAGACCCGCTCGAGGGCGGCGGCGAGGTGGTGCGCGGCGTGGCGGGCGCCGGTCAGGTGGCGGCGGGCCAACGAGGTGAGGGAGCCGAGGACCCGCACCCGGAGCAGCGCCATGAAGCCCACCAGGGAGCCGAGCTTGCCGCGCTGGGAGTCGAGGAGCATGAACTCCCGCCGAAGCGCCTGGCGCGCCCGCCAGAGGAGCGTCTCCACCGCGGTGATGCCCACGCCCTCGTACTCGGCGATCTGCCGGTAGGACCAATCCGATCCCTCCCGCAGCTGCAGCACCCGGCGGTGCCGCTCGGAGAGCTGTTCGAACGCCGCGGTCACCAGCTTCGAATCGACCTCGCGGAGGATCGCGTCCTCGGTCTCGTAGGTCCCGATGTCCGCGGCCTGGAGGCGGGACTCCTCGACGGGCGTCTGCCGTGACCGGCGGCGGAGGGTGTCGACACAGAGGTTGCCGGCGATGACGGTCAGCCAGGGGTAGAAGCGGCGTTCCCCGGCGAACCGGGGGAGCGCGCGCCACGCCCGGGCGAACGTCTCCTGTACGACGTCCTCCGCATCGTTCGGCTCGCCGAGCCGCTGCATGCAGAAGCGGTGGAGCCGCTGCTGGTACCGGAGGTAGAGGTCGTCGAACGCCGATCGGTCGCCGGCCTGGCAACGCTCCACGAGCTCCCGGTCGCGGGCGACGTCGACATTCCCGTCGCGCGGCGGAGCCACCCACCGGGGAGCGGGTCCGGCCTCCCTCGTCGACTCATACAACTCGTCCTGTCGGAGAGCCATGTGGACCTCTTCCCCCGTTTTCCTGCTCTCAGCTGGATGTTCACCGCACGTTGCCACCCGGTTCCATGCGACCTGTCTCCGATGTTACGGAGTCCGGAGGCCAAATGGAAGGCGGAAAATTACCTGGAAGAAGTTTCGCAAGATCGCCGAATCCCTGAAGTTTCCTCCGTGTCCGGCAGGAATCAGAACCATCTGTGTTGCATCAATATCGAAGAGGAGGAACGAGATGCGGGCATCGATCTCGACGGTCGTTGGAGCACTACTCATCGGGGCGGCGACCGTGGTCCCGCTGTCCATGGCGACGGCCGCGCCGATCGCCGGGGCGGCCGCGTCGACGTCCCCCGGCTCCGCCCAGGGGAACGCGGCCGGGGACGCGCTGGTGGTGAACGTGGGCGGCAACAAGCTCGTCGGGGGCGACAGCTCCGCCGCCGACTCCTCCCCGCCCGCGTCGTCGGCGGCGACCGGCTCCGGCCAGCTGCTCCCCACGCTCACCGGCGGCCAGAGCGCCTCCACCACCGCCGACAACACCAGCCAGGTGCTCCCGCAGGCCTGCGGGACCCCGTCGGTGCCCTCACTGCCGGCCCCGCTCGACTCCCTCCTCTCCCTCGGGGCCGCCTGCGGGTCGGCCCAGGCCGCCGTCGACGGCTCGGGCGAGCCGTCCTCTTCCGGTTCGGGCACGGTCGCCTCGCTCAACGTGGGGCTCGGGAGCCTCCTGACCCAGGTGGTCACGGCCGGCTCCCCGCTGGCCGGTGCCCTCCAGACCCTCTTCGGTGCGTTGCCGACCCTGCCGACCGGGGGGGTCGACCTCGGTTCGCTCCTGACGCAGCTCGGCGTGTCCGCCGCCTCGACGACCGGCCTGCTCTCGGTCGACGCCGGCTCGTCGACCTCCGCGGTGACCACCGACCCTTCGTCGGTGACCGCCACCTCGTCGGAGACCGGCGCCACCGTCTCCCTGTTGGAAGGTGCCGGGGCCGGCGGAGGGCCCGCCGTGACCATCGCCGTCGCCAAGGCCTCCTCCACGGCGATCCTCGACCGCGGGGCGGGCACCGCCACCGCCAACGAGGATCCCGCCGTGGTGACGGTCACCACCAGCTCGGCGCTCACGCCGGCCCAGACCATCACGCTCAACGTCGGAGCCTCCGACACGGTGCTGGCCGGCACCCCGCTGGCGTCGACCATCGCAGTGGGGAGCGGTAGCACGACCCAGTCCGGCGGGAGCGCCTCGGCCACCTCGAACGGCGTCACCCTCGACCTGTTGACGGGCGTGGACGGGGGGATCGACCTCGATCTGGCCACCGGGACCGCGGCGGTCACCGGGGTGGCGCCTGCCGCGGCGGTGACCGCCACCACCACCCCGGCCACCACGCCGCCGACCACGGCGCCCACCCCGGTCACCGCTCCCGCCCCCGTCGTCGAGACGGCCGCGCCGGCCGCGGTGCCCGGCGTGACCGCCGTCCACACCGGCGAGCCGTGGTCCGGTTCGATCCCGTTGGCGGTGGCGGTGTTCGCCCTGGGCGTCGCCCTGGTGTGGCGCCGGCGCCTGCGCTCCATGGTCGGGCTCCTCGCCCACCGGCTGCCGGGGTCCGGCCGAGGTGGCCCCGGGCCGGGATGATGCGGAGGGCCCATGCGGCGCCGGGGCGGACTCGTCGATCGGCGGACCGTCGGGTGTCCCGGTGGGTGGCCCCGGTGACCGGCGCCGCCCTGATCTGGTCGTCGCTCGGATTCGTCGGGTACGCCGCCGGTTGGACGGTGCGGGAGCACCGGGCCGACGCCCGCCTGGTGGCACAGGTCCGGACACCTCCGGCGGTGGCCGCGGTCCCGGGCGGGATCCGGATTCCACCGGGCCCGGCGGCGACCACCGGCGGGGCCACGGCGACAGCCGACACCACCCGCCCCGGGGTGCCCTGCGTACAGGCGGCGCCCCAGCTGGGCCAGCTGGCCGGGGTCCTCGACATCCCCAGCCTGGGGCTTGACGCCCCCGTGGAGGAGGGAACGGACGACGCCGAGCTGGCCGTGGCGGCCGGGCACGCCCCGGCGTCGGTGTGGCCCGGTCAGGCCGGCTCCGCGGTGCTGCTGGCCCACGACGTGAGCTACTTCGTCCACCTGGGCTCACTGCGACCCGGGGACCTCATCACCTACCGCGACCAGTGCACCTCGGTGGACTTCCGGGTGACCGGCCAGCAGGTGGTGGCCGCCGGCTCGCCCGTGTACGACTCCACGACGCCCACCCTCGTCCTCGACACCTGCTGGCCGACCAACGCGCTGTTCTATACGTCGCAGCGTCTCCTGGTGACCGCTGACGAGGTGCCCGCCGCCACCGTGGCCACGGCCACGAGGTCCGCCCCGGCGACCGGTACGGGCCCCTTCGAGCGGTTCGCCCGGCTCGACCCGGTCCTGCGGGCGGCCACGCCGACTGCTCCGGCCCCTCCCTCGAATCTCCCGGCTGTCGACCCGGTGGCGTACACCACGCCGGCGCCGCCGGGGCTGGTCGCCGAGGGTCTGACCCTCGAGCAGAACGAGGTCCCGATGGGCACGCTCACCCTCACCGGTGACCCGTCGACCGCCTTCGAGGAGTCGCCCGGGCCGCTGAGCCTGACGGCGGCCGCCCTGGAGGCGTACTTCGGAGGGATCCACGCCGCCGGGCAGGACCGCGCCGACTGGTGGTCGGCGATCGCCCCGGGGGTGACCATGCCCGCTCCCCTGACCGGGGCCACCATCACCGGCCACGACGGCGCGCTCGATGTGTCGATCGGCTCGACGGGCGGCGCGCCCTCCACGGTGACGTTGACCACCGGGGTCACGGTGTCGGGCGGGGCGGCACCCGGTTCGTACCAACAGACGGTGGGGCTCGCCGTGGCGGGCACCACCGTGACGATCGACGGATGGGGGATGACCGATGGATGAACAGCCGATGGTGTGCGGTGTGCCGCGTTACGGGAGGCACTCGCTCGGCGTGCACGACCGGATGGCGGCCGAGGAGGAGGCGAGGGAACGGGCCGCTGCCGGAGGGAGCGGGGCCCGGTCCGACGCCCTCCGCAGGCTGCTCGATCCCGCCGTCCGTGCCCGGGTGGTGGGGATGGCGGTCGTGGCGCGGACGGTGGTGGTGGCGGTGGCCGCCGGCTTCGCAGTGGTCGGGACGGTGCGCCTGGGAGCCCGGTCGGCGAGGCGCCTGGCGGCGCGGTGTTCCCCCCGTACGCACCTGGACGCCGTGGCGGGGGCACCTCCGTCAGGGATCGCCTCGACGCGGGCGGGGCGGCGGCTCGGGGCGTTCGTGGTCGTGGGCGGCGCGGTGGCCAGCCTCGCGGTCGGCGGCGTGCTCGGCGGCGCCGGACAGTCGGTCACCGCCTCGCTCCCGGCGGTCCACGACCTCTCGGTGGTGGCGGATCGACCGTCCCCGGTCGACCGGCGCGCTTCGGACGCGTCCACCACCGGGGGCACGTGGCCGGTGGCGGCCTCCGACGACATCCGGTTCGGGGCGACGTCGTCGCCCGCCGGTCCGGGTGGGGTTCGTCCCGGTGCGTCCGCCACCCCGGCGGGCGACTCGGGTCCGGGCGGCCGGACCGCCTCCGTCTCCCCGGCGAAGGGGGGGTCGGCCGGAGGGTCGGTACCCGCCTCGTCACCGCCGGCTGCGACAGGCGGAGGCCGCTCGGGCGGGGGTGCCGGGAGTGCCCCGCCCACCTCGTCGTCAGGCGGGTCGGCCACCGGAGGGTCGACGTCCACCGGCACCGGCGCGGGAACGGGAGCGACCGGGAGCGGATCGGGGAGCACCGCAGGATCGGGGGGTGCCGCGGGTTCCGGCGGCACCGGAGGGTCCGGCGCCACCGGTGGATCGGGAACCGCCACGGGCTCCGGCGGCACCGGTGGATCGGGGAGCACCGGCGGGGGAACGGGGTCGACGGGGACCGGCACCACGCCTCCGACCACACCACCGACCACGCCTCCGACCACGCCTCCGACCACGCCTCCGACGACGCCTCCGACCACCGTGCCACCGACGGGTGGGCGTGGGAGCGGCAGTGGCCTGGGCGGCATGCTCGGGGGTCTGCTCGGGGGACTCACCGGGTCGTGAGGGTCGTCCGGCCGGTCCCGCCGTCCCCGACGTCAGATCCCGGTCGCCTCATGCCCGGTGGAGCACCACCGGTCGGTCGACGGTGAGGATGTCGGGGGCCTCGTCGAAGGATTCCGGTCCCGGATCGTCGTAGGCCACACGCCGGTCGGTCGCCGCCAGGACGCCGACGGCGGCGCCGGCGCCGAGGACCAGGGCGGCGACGCCCCATCCGAATCCGGACCGTCGGCGACCACGCAGGGCGTCCACCGACAGCACGCCGGGCCCGTC
>Ga0181519_10000452_pt1 | contig 38045 bp, 31 predicted proteins | sample PEATcosm2014_Bin_26_FD_121102 | JGI IMG/M metagenome (GOLD analysis project Ga0181519, IMG submission 121102) | Peatland microbial communities from MTU Mesocosm Facility, Houghton, MI, USA - PEATcosm2014_Bin02_10_metaG | ecosystem: Environmental > Terrestrial > Soil > Wetlands > Peat | place...
GAATACCGAGAGCGGTCGTTGCAGGGTCAGAGAATTGGACGCACCACTACAGTTCTGTTCGGGCGCCACCACGGTAACGTCGCCAAGCGGTGCCAGCGCTTCATACAGCGCGGCCAGGCCTGGTGCCTGATACCCATCGTCGTTGCTGAGCAGGATTCGCATGCAGCAATTGTAACCGAGGAAAGGTGCTCGGATATGACGCCATCGCGACGCCATAACAACGCCATTACGACGCCATCGCGGCATCGGTCGCGTCGTCGCCACGACACGGTGTCGGCAAAATTGCCACGGCAGTGCCGCACATTTGCCGCCTGTCGGGCACGTTCGCCTGCGGCAACGCCACCGGCGAACCGCCCGATCCCTATTCCCCCATCCCGATATGCCGTTACATCTTCTCCGTCTCTCCGGCCTGCGGCTGCCAGACCAGCAAACGCCGCTCCACCACGCCGACGAAGCCATCGAGCACGAGCGCAAACGCCGTGAGGATCAGCACCCCGGCGATGACCGCGTTGATGTCGAAGGTGCCTTCCGCTTGCAGGATGAGATAGCCCACACCGCGAGCCGAGCCGAGATACTCCCCGACCACTGCCCCGACGAACGCGAGCCCGACCGAATTGTGCAGACTCGAGAACACCCAACTGGTGGCACTCGGCAGATACACGCGGCGCAGCAACTGGCGTTGATTCGCCCCCAGCATGCGCGCGTTCGCCAGCACGACCGGGCTGACTTCCTTTACGCCCTGGTAGACGTTGAAGAACACGATGAAAAACACCAGCGTCACGCCCAGCGCAACCTTCGACCAGATACCGAGCCCGAACCACACGCCGAAAATGGGCGCGAGAATCACGCGAGGCATCGAGTTGGCCGCCTTGATGTACGGATCGAGCAGCGCGCCCGCGCTCGGCGAGAGGGCCAGCCACAGGCCTACGCCCAGCCCGAACACGGTACCAATCGCGAAAGCGAGCACCGTCTCGAGCAGCGTGACGCCGAGGTGAATATAGATCTCCCCGCCGGCAAACCACTGCCAGATCTGGAGCAGCACCTTCTGCGGCTCGCCGAAGAAGAAAGCCGCCTTGTCGGGGCTGTCGAAGTAAAACGCGGGCAGCAGCGTCGGGCTTGTAAGGACGTACCAGACGAGGAAACCCACCACCAGCAGCAGCCACTGCCACAAACGCAAGTGCCGCATGATCGAACGATTACGCATGACGAACGAATTCCGGGAAGAACAGACGAGCCATCAGACGATTCAGACGAGCCAATCGAGCAAACCGAAGCCATCCGGCAAACTGAACCATTCCATCCAGTCCAGCCAAGGCATCCAGCCGCACACGCTCATCAGAAAGCCCGCGATTTGCCACATGACGATTCAGACAGCTTTCAACTGTTGCGCGTAGCCCTTGAGCACTTCTTCACGCAACACGTCCCATATCTGTGCATGCAGTTCGGTAAAGCGTGGATGATTCCGGATTTCCGCCACGTCTCGCGGACGCGGCAGATCGATCCGGAACTCCCCGATGGGGTGCGTTCCCGGCCCCGCGGCAAGCACCACGACACGATCCGACAGCGCAATGGCCTCATCCAGATCGTGCGTGATGAAGAGCACTGCGCGGCGCTTGGCAGCCCACAACTCGAGCAACTCGTTTTCCATGAGCTGACGCGTCTGGATATCGAGTGCCGAGAAAGGCTCATCCATCAAGATAATGTCCGGATCGAGAATCAGCGTTTGCGCCATGGCGACACGCTTGCGCATGCCGCCCGAGAGCTGGTGCGGGTACCGGTCACCGAAGCCGCCGAGCCCCACACGCTTGAGCCACTCGTTGCCGCGCGCCGAGGCCTCCTCGGGCGCCACGCCGCGAAACTCCAGACCTGCGGTCACGTTGTCGATCGCGTTGCGCCAGGGCATCAGTGCTTCGGCCTGAAACATGTAGCCGGCGCGCGAATTGATACCCTTGAGCGTTTCGCCAAACACCTTGACGGTGCCGGACGACGGCGAAAGCAACCCGGCCGCGACGTTGAGCAACGTCGACTTGCCGCACCCTGTCGGGCCGACGACCGAGACGAACTCGCCCGGCGCAATGTCGAGCGACGTATCGGCTACCGCCGTGTAACGCTGGGCGCGATCGTCTCGCGCGACGAACGTACACGAAATACTGTCGAAACTAAGAGCCGGCGCAGTCATCATTTGTACTTGGCGTCGGCCTTTTTGGTGAACTCGTTCGTGAACGTCTTCGACAGGTCGATCGACTTGCCCTTGACCGTTTCGTCGAACGCCTGCAACGTGCGCAGCGCGGTGGCCGGGCCGTCGGCAGGAATCAGACCGTCCGGCGAAATGGCTTCCTTCACTCGGCTCCAGGCATCGAGATAGAGCGCGCGGTCACCCAACAGATACGCATCGGGCACCGTCTTGATGAGATCCGACGGACCCGCCGTCTGAAGCCAGCGCAACGCACGCACCATGGCATTGGTGAGCGCCTGTGTCGTGTTCGGATTCTTCTGGATGAACGATTCGTTCGTGTAGAGACACCCCGCCGGCATGTTTCCGCCGAATACCGAGACTGTTTCCTTGAGCGTACGCGTGTCGGAGATCACACGGATCTCCTTGTCGCGCTCGAGCATGGTGATGACCGGGTCGAGGTTGACGATGGCGTCGATATTGCCGGAACGAATCGCGGCGAGCGCACCGGACGACGCGCCGACACCGACAAATGCCACCTCATTGGGCTTGACGCCCCCCTTGGCAAGCACGAAGTTCGCCATGATGTTCGTTGAAGACCCGGGGGCCGTCACGCCGATTTTCTTGCCGCGCAGGTCGGCCAGCGACTTGTAGTTCGGCAGGGTCTTGTTCGACACGCCGAAGACGATCTGCGGCGCACGTCCTTGCAGAACGAACGCGCGGATGTATTGGTTCTTCGCTTGCAACAGGATCGTGTGCTCGTAAGCGCCCGAGACCACGTCGGCGCTCCCGCCCACGAGCGCTTGCAGCGCCTTGGACCCACCGGCGAAGTCGGAGATCTCGACGTCGAGCCCTTCGTCCTTGAAGTAATTCAGACGTTCGGCAATCGTGAGCGGCAGGTAATAGAACAGATTCTTGCCGCCGACGGCGATCGCGATCTTGGTCTTCTCGAGCCTGGCCTGTGCGAAGCCAGGGCGAATGCCCGCGCCGATCAGGCCAGTGGCGGCCAGTGCCGTGACGAACTGACGTCTTTGCATGGTGTTTGTCTCCGTGGTTGCAGCGTTCTTTCTTGGTATGACGTGCTTTTTATTCACGGTTCGCAGCAAGCGCCGCGCCCCGTGTTCCTGCGCAGGATCGTGTCAGCTCAAATGACGCCGCCCTCGCGCAGTGCTTTGATTTGCCCGGCATCATAACCCAGTTGCCCAAGCACTTCGTCAGTGTGAGCGCCAAGTTCCGGCCCGAGCCATTGGGTTTGTCCCGGCGTCTGCGAGAGCTTCGGTGTGACGTTCGGCAGATCGATAGGCGTGCCATCCGGGAACGTGTGTCGCTGGATCATCTGACGCGCGATGAACTGCGGATCCTTGAACATATCGGCAACGGTATAGATGCGGCTCGCCGGCACGTCTGCGCCTTGCAGTACGGCAAGCGCCTCGTCGATGGATCGCTCGCGTGTCCAGTTGCCGATTGCTTCGTCGATTTCCTGCGTGCGTGGCACACGCCCGTCGTTATGCGCCAGCGCGGGATCTTCCGCCAGATCGGATCGGCCGATGGCATGCATCAGGCGCTTGAAGATCGGGTCGCTATTGCCCCCCACGACAATCATGCCGTCGGCGCACGCATAGGTGTTCGACGGCACAATGCCGGGCAGCGACGCGCCCGTGCGCTCGCGCACCATACCGGCCACGCTGTACTCCGGCACCACGCTTTCCATCAGGTTGAAGACGGCTTCGTACAGCGCGACATCGACCACCTGCCCTCGCCCACCGTTCACGTTGCGGTGATGCAGCGCCATCATCGCGCCGATCACACCGTGCAGCGCCGCAATGGAATCGCCAATGGAGATGCCGATGCGCGGCGGCGGCAGATCCGGATAACCCGTGATATGACGCAGCCCGCCCATCGACTCGGCAATCGCGCCGAAGCCGGGCCGGTCGCGATAGGGCCCCGTCTGCCCATACCCCGACAGGCGCACCATCACGAGCCCCGGATTGTCGGCCGACAGTTGCTCATACCCCAACCCGAAGCGCTCGAGCAGGCCGGGACGAAAATTCTCGACCACGATGTCGGCCTGCGCGGCGAGCTTGCGCACGATCTCCTGCCCCTCGGGGGACTTGAGATTGATCGTCACCGATTTCTTGTTGCGGGCCTGGACAGCCCACCAGAGCGACGTGCCGCCGGCATCGGGATGCAGCTTGCGCCACTTGCGCAACGGATCGCCGTGCTGCGGATCCTCGATCTTGATCACCTCCGCGCCGAACTCACCGAGCATGCGTGCGGCAAACGGACCGGCAATGAGTGTGCCGAGTTCAAGGACCTTGACGCCCGCAAGCGCACCACGCGCCGGCAGACCGGCGCCACTGGCGGGATGCGATGCGGAAGATTCGGAAGCGGTGCCGGCAGCGGATGCCGTGGACGCCGCGGCAGGACCTTGCGGCGAGGCAGATTCGAACGGCTTGGACGACTTGGACAACGCGTAGACTCCTGTGCCTCGTCGACGGCCATCACCGTCGACTTCGAGACGCCGCCTGTGGCCAGCGCCCGTAAAAATGGGTGGCAAATGAAGTTCGTATAGTAATTCGACAGTCGGCTATCGGCCAACAACCTCGCAACATATCCCGGAAAGTTCCGAGTCAAATCGCTCCGAAGTCCGATTCAACTGCCCGACTTTCCAACGGTGCACCGGCGATCGCTTACGTCTCGAACAGATGGCGCGCGCCGCGCTGCGCCGCAATGTAGATCGCCTCGCCCCGATTGCGCGCGCCGAGCCGCCGGTACAGGGCAGAGACGTGCGTCTTGGCGGTCCCTTCGGAAATCACCAGTTGCTGGCAAATCGTTTTGATAGATAAACCGCGCGAGAGGAGTGCGAGAATTTCGTACTGCCGCTGGGAAATGCCGAGCAGCGCCGACTCGGCCAGTTGTGTCGCTTTGTCGCCCCCCAACGGGAACACCGGCAGACGCGCGAGTGGCAACGCCTCGCCCAGCGCTTCCTGCCGCCAAAGCACGAGCAGCGCCGAGAGGGCTTCCTCCGGAACGAATCGGCCGCCCGAGAACGCCAGATCGAAGACCGAACGAATGCGCGCGACCGAATTCGGCCACGGCAGACAGGCGGCAACGCCGGCCTGCAACCAGCGAATGATCTCATCGGGAAAACCCGCATCGCCAATCACGATGACAGGCACCGGCGGCACACATTCGGCCGCAATCGCGCACAGCGTGTCGACAGCCGGTGTGCGGGCCACGGCCTCTTCGAGCACGAGTGCGCGACGCGACGGCAATTCGCGTAACCAGATCCAGTCCTGCACCGTCACATCACCGACGTGGCGCAAGACGGGCGGTGTCGCGTTCGCCTCGGTTTGCAACGCGACTTGCAGGCCGCTCAGCCAGACGGCAGCCTCACCCACGACCAGCACACGCATGGTTTCCCCTGTCGTTCCAGTCGGCACGCTTGCGCCGCCGTCCCCCGCTTTTCTTGTTACGCCTGCCGCATTCTTTGTGTACCGGCCCGGAGAATATTACGGACTCCCGCGGCCAGGACGAGAACCGAAGAAATCATCGAGCTTTCGTCATAGTTTACGCATTAGGCGTCACCTTGCTTTCGACCCAGTTTACGCGCGAAGGCCGCGGCGGGGCGAACCCACCGCTCGGAGACACCGATCATTGTTGCCTCTGCGCGACAAACCGCAATCTGCGTAAATTATTTACTCATTTTTCAGAAATTCCGCTATTACTTTTTCCCTTTCATTTCTTGAAACGCGCAATAGAATACAAGCAGTGCTGAAGGACAGCATGCGGAGGCCGGGGGGCACGCCATGTTCAAGATCACCGTCAACACGACGCGCAGTGCCATGTTATGTCTGGCGACCGCGTGCTTCGCAAACACCGCTCAGGCCGACATTACCGGCATCCCGGGCGCCGTGAGCGACGCGCTACTCGCCAGCACACGTGCGGCAAACCTACAGCAAAGTGTCGTCGCCAATCTTTCCGGCGCGGCACCTGCCGGCATTGCCCCCGTCAACGCGACAAACCTTGCCTCCAGCAGCGTTCGCCTGTGGGACGAAGTCATCCCGCCTGCACCGGCACCGAAGCCCACTCAGGCATCGATGATTTCGCCGAATCAGCCGCGTACGACCGTTGCCACATCGGCCTACGCACCCTATTCGTCTAACGCATCGCCCGCTTTGGCGTCAGGCATGCAGACAACGAGTCTGAAGGCCAACGCGAGCGTGAGCCGCATGCCATCCGGTATGGCGCACTGACCCGTACTCCGGAAAGCGCCGCCATCGCTTCAACACCGTTCTGTGCTCGGCGCTTTCCGATTTCCCGATGTTTCTGTCTTGCGGCGCGTCCCCGAGTGAGGGGGCGCGCCGCCCTTCCATCTACCATCCCGCTTAGCTTCGCACCGGACACGTCATCAGAACGTGTACGGGAAGCGCAGACCGATCACGTAGTTCGGCGCATCCGGCGACATGCCGGCGTTGACGTAACCGTTGACGGTCCAGTGCTTGTTGATGGCGTAGTTGATACCGAAGTTGAGCGACGCCGCGTTCGTCGTACTGCCGGCCACCGTGGTGTAAGAACCGCCCAGCGGCGCCGTCTTCGTCGCACGCGAGATCGCCGTCGAGTACGAGATCGACAACGCCGTCTTGTCGTTGAGCGCCAGCGCCATCCCGGCTCCCACCTGAACGATGTCGCCCAGCTTGACCTTCGCGGGTTGCGTCGTGCCTTCGATCGTCGAGATGTCGTCGAACGTTCGGGCCATGTTGTACGTGTACGCCACGTTCGCGAACAGCACGATCGGATCGTAAGTGCGCAGGAACGACAGACCGGCCGTGAACGCCCAGATGCCGTTACCCGTGGGCAGGCGTGAGGGGGTCGTCAGATTGTTGTTGGTCGGGTCGGGCGTGCCTAGCTTGATGCCGAACGGTGACGTACCGGTCGGCGCCGTGACGCGGAACGACGCCACGATATCGGGCCAATTCGCGTTCTCCTTGACCAACTGGTAGTACAGGGACGCATTCACATCGCCGATGTTCGCCGAATTCTTGCTGATATCGCTGATCGACGACGACGCACCGCCGACCCCGCCCGAAATGAAGTCCGAGTTGCGGTAGAGATACGGCACGTCGAAGGCCACGCTCAGCCGGTCGCTGATCCCGTAGCGCGTGTTGACGTCGAACGTCCACACGTTGGCTTTGGTCTCGCCGAGGTTCAACTGACCGAGGAAAATGGCGTCCAACGCCAGAAAGCCGCTCAACACGAGCTGACGCCGGTCGTAGTAGCTGTAGCTGATACCGGCGTCGATGGTGAGCTTGCGATCGAACAGCGGTGCGTGCTGCGCCTGCACGACAGCCTCTTCGGCCGGCGTGCGCTGCGAGTCGCTCTCGCTCTTTTGCATCTGCTGCGTCTCACCAATCGGCGCGGCCGACGTCGGCCCCGCAGCACCGGCGGCGCCGCCGCCGGGTGTGCCTGCGGAGCCGGCGGCAGAGCCGTCGCCGGGCGAAACCTGCGCAATCTGCGCAGTGTCCCACGCAGTCAAACCGCGACCGCGTTGCGCCATCTCAATGTCAGTGAGGCGCTGTTTCAGAGAAGAAATTTCCCGCTGCTGCCGGTCGACCATGTCCATCAACATCTGGAGACGGTCGTCCGGCGATGGGTTCGTATGCTCCTGAGCCTGGGCCGATAGCGTGAAAAGCAGTACCCCCAACGGAATAGCGGCAACGGGAAAAAAGCGGTGAGTCTTCATGATCCCCCCCGGGTAAAGGTGCGGACGGGCGTCCGCGCGCAATCCAACAAACGCGTATTACCAACAACGTTGTCCTTGCTGCTCGACTGCGGGGTGATGCGTGCGAAACCCGTTGCCATTCACCTCGATGTGTCATGCCCGGGCCCTGCCGACATCACCTTCTTGTACGCCGCAGGTGCTTTTGCGGCGATGCCCCACTTCTAGTTTTCTTGGCGTCCGGTACCAAGTTGAATTACCGGACACTGCTACCGGCGTCGCACCGTTCATGCACGGCAGCGCAACGCCATCACTTCACTTGCCCTTCACTTCATCGACGCACGGCGATCATGTTCGCCATTGCGTTCTGAATGCCGACCTGACGCAGGGCATTCGACGTCAGCGGACTGGTCTGGAGGTTCAACTGCATGGTGTTCATCACCTGCTGAGCGTTACCCGCGACCTGCACGACCTGCATGATCTGGTTCATCGCCGCACCGGCGCCGCCGCCCACGCTCTGGCCCAAATTGCCGTTCGGCGTATTGAGCGCTATTTGCATGCCCGCCGACGTGATGGCCACGCTCGCGCTCAGATTGCCCAACGTGGTCTGCGAACCGTTCGCGCCCTGCCCGCTAACCGGTATCAGCGTGGCCATCGGCACCCCGGGAGCAAACTGGATTGTGGCCTTGTTCAAAGCGTTGTTTGCGTTGCCCGCAACCTGCGTAACCTGTGCGACACCGTTCACGAGCACGCTCGCGCCACCCGAGACGATCTGGGTGACGGGCGTGGTCGCGTTGACAATGCCGGGGATGATGCCGGTCGTCGCACCGGTCTGCACCTGATTGCCGACACCGCCCTGATTGACGCCCAACACGCCGGTAGCCATCAGGCTCGCACCGGTGGGCATTTGCCATTGCGACTGCATAACCAACTGGAAGCCCGAGATCATGTTCTGTTGCGCATACTTGCCGGTCGCGTGCGAGAGCACTTCATCGCTCACAGGCGTCCAGGACTCAGGCAACACGCTCGACGCAAATGCCGGCAAGGCGCTCGCGAACAGCGGGATTGCCAGCATCGGGACATATCGATTCATGATGGTCTGGTCTCAAAACAGGTCCGCCCGGATGATGCCGAAATCCACCATCGGGGTCGGTGACGTCCCGGTCGCCAGCGCGCTGTCGCGCAGCTTGGCCGCCAGGGATTCGTTTCCTTTGAGCAGCGGTGAATCCTCCATAAACGGCTTGCCGATGACCGCCAGTACCAAGCCGTTCCACTGCTTGGCAAAATCGGCTTGCTCGATGATGCGATTGCCGAGCGCCGGGTCGGACACGAACACGCGTCCGTCCTTCGCTGCCTTGATGACCACGAAATGCTGATAGCCGTTGACGTCGATCAGCGCAATGACCGGGATCTTCAGGTCGTAAAGCGCACTCACGTCAACTTTGAAACCCCGCCCCTCGAGTCCGAGCGTCTCCACGAACTTCTTCATGTCGAGCATCGAGAAGCCATTTTTGATGACCGTTTCCGGATTGGAAAACACCATCATTTTCTGGATCATTTCCGGCTCGGGAATATCGATCCCGTAGCCATAGCGCAGCAGTGTTGCCAGGGCCGCGGATCCACAACTGAAGTCGTATTCCTGCTGGACCAGATTCACGTAGTGCATCGACTTGAACGAGCGCATTGTCTTGACCGCCGGTACACCGGTCGAAGACTCGAGGTTCACCGATGCATACTGCGCGTGCCCGGCCACGCTTGCGCACGCCAGAGCGCAAACGGTAGCGATCCTTATTGCGGCACGACGCGCATCATTCATGACACACCTCATGAAAAAACCGGTCCGGGAATTCCCGGACCGGTTAGCTGCATCACTTGATTGCCGAGATGGCGAGACTGTTGGCCTGCACGTTGCCGATACCCGCAGCCACGTTCACGCCGACGTTGCCGCTGGCATAGGCGAGTGCGCCGTTGCCCAGTGCAGCGTTGGCGATGAAGTCGCCCGAGGCCTTCATGCTTGCCGTTTGGTCGGTTTGCGCCGTCGAATTAGCCGCACCGCCCTTGTACCAGCCACTCGCACCTTGCGAGACTGCTGCGGCCAGACCGTTCTGCTGCACGTTGCCGACACCCGACGCTACGTTCACACCCACGTTCCCGGTCGCACCGGCGAGCGCGTTGTCACCCACGCTGGCTTTGACATAGAACTGCGAGATGCTGGCCGAGCCCTTCGACGACTGATTCGCAAACACCTGAGCCGAGGCATATACCGGCTGGGCGTTGAGCGAAGCGATCGCGACGTTGTTGGCCTGCGCGTTGTCGGCGCCGGCTGCCACGTTCACACCAATGTTGCCGTTGGCGCCAGACAGCGCACCGGTGCCCAGCGTCGCTCCCATCGTCTGCAACGTCGAGGTGTTGACGTGGAGCGTGAGCGCACCCTTTTCCCACGTGGTGGATTTCATGTACGTATCAGAAAATCCCCACAGTGCGCCCGCAGCAATCGACTCGCTCGAGACCGAGTACTGACCTTCGTTCAACATGCCATGGAACGCTGCATCAAAGCTCTTCTGCGTGTTCAGGAAGCCACTTGCGAGGAAGCCGGCGGACGACTGCGATTGGTGACCGTAGGCATAACCACCCCAAGCGGAACCCTGACCTGAACCGGCATCGCCAACGATGTAGCCGCCATACAGCGCGAGGCCACCCGGCAGCGGAATGATCCCGCCACCGATGATGCCGCCGGCAGCGGCCACGTTCGAATACTGATACCCACCACCCGCGATGAAGCCGCCCGAGCCGGAGCTGGATTGCCCTGCCACATACCCGGCACCGGCCTGGAAGGACTGGCTGGTGTTCAGGTGACCGTTGGCTTCAGCGTTGACCCACGAGGTCGAGTTGTTGTACGACGTGCTGGTCGAGCCGCCGATCAGGTAAGCGCTACCCTGATTCGAGACCGTCGTGGTCTTCGAATCCACACCGTATGTCACCTTGCCCGTGGTGTACGAACCCAGCAGCGGTCCCTTGAGGTTCACGCCCCATACGTCCACGTGCTGATCGCTTTGCACGACGGCGTTGCCGGTGTTGTCCACCGTCACGCAACCGCGAATGCCGACCACACCAAAAATGCCGACCAGGTTCAGAACGTTGGTCTCATTGCCGATCAACGAGAGGCTATATTGCTGGTGATTGGGCGACGCCATGGCGCTACCCGTTGCTACCAGCAGTGCAGCCGCTGCAATTGCTTTCGTTTTCATGACCATCTCCTTGACGAGAGAGTTACCCAGTTAAAAAGATGTGCCCGCCGGGGGACGGAGCACAAAAACATTTGCGGTTACATTGCCTATCCCAGCCGACTGGTTGACTTGCACCACACCGCTCGCACCGCGGAAAGCGTCACCGGAAATCGACGCCGAACGGAATTGATCGTTGAGGTTGTCGCGCCCAGCCGGGCCACCCTTGGAGATCGCAGCGGATAGTGCCGTATCCGATACGCTCGCCACTCCAGACGCATCGCCGGTCACAATGACCGTCGCGTTGCGTTGAAGATTGCCGGCACCGCTCGCCTGGTTGACTTGCGTCAGCCCCGAGGTGCCTGAAAATGCGTTGCCTTGAATTGCGGCGCTGGCAGCGCCGGTCGTCGTCGTGACGAGGGCTTGCTGATTCGTGCTCGACGCGCCAGCCGTCAGCCCGCCGCCGTTGGCAATCACAGCGCTGTTGGCCTGCGCGTTGTTGACCCCGGCGGCCTGGTTCACACCCAGCGCTCCGGTCACGCCCACGCCCACACCGCTCTCGATCGTGGCGTGCGTGCCGGCCAGTTCACCGTTCACGATCCACACGTCCTCTGCCGAGGACACCCCGGCGAACGCGGCCAGCAAGGTCGCTACCGCCAGAGGGAGGGCGCACTGTGCGCCAAACAGGCTGAGATGTGCGGTCATTTCGCCGCTCCTGCCGCACCGATGCTGGTGAGGGGGGCCAGTGCCGAGCCGATCACCGAGGGCACGAGCGAGCCGATATTGCCGATGCCGCCGCCGCCCGATCCGGCGCCAAATCCGCCGCCCACCCCGTTGCTGGTATTAAGAGCGTTGCCACCGCGGGCATTGCCCACGAGCACGCCCATCACCGGATTGATGCCCGATTGCACCGCGCTCGTCACGAGCCCCGCATTGCCACGTCCGGTCAATTCGCCATCGGTGACCTGATTGACAGACCCCATCGCGGCATTGAACGGTCCCGTCGGGAAGGCAGGTACCGACACACCGATGGGATTCTCGACGCGTGGCAGCCCGCGGTACGCGATCTCGGGGCCGATGTCGCGCTCGATCACGATGTCGCCCGGCGCTGCCGGTTCGGCATGTGCGCGGCCGGGGAGCATCGCCGGTGTCAGCGCCACGATCATCGTGGCGAGCAGACTACCGGCATGCGTCATGGAGATTTGGGGCATGTTGTTCACCGCGTGGTGTAGGTCACACGTGTCACCTGAACGTTGCCCACGCCATTCGACAGTTGTTGCGGACGCGGCGTCGGCGTCACGGCGCCGGGCAGTTCGTCCCACAACGTAACGCCGTTGGCGAGTGCCATTCCGGGTGACTTGACCATCGCGCCGCCTTGCAGATTGCGGCCACGCTGGCTCCCAAGTTGTTCGTCATCGATACGGGCCGCGGCCAACGGCATGCCGCTGGCAACACTGCCCGAGTCGTCGGTGCTGGCAACGGCGGGGGCTTGGTCCGCCGGGGCTTGCGCTGCGACCGGCATCGCGGCTTCGACCGGTGCCACAATTCCTGCATCGGCGTCGGAGATCGGCATGGCCGGCAGCACGGTCGTACCCAACGATGCAGGCACCATCGAACCCGTGAGCATCGCAACGTGCATGAGCGGCGAGCGAGAGACATCCTGAGCTTGCGCCGGTGCTGCACACAGACCGAGCGTCACGACGATGGCAGCGCTCAGTGCGCCTGCGCCTTGTCGTACGCGGTACTGCATTTCGGTGGTGAGAATTCGCATCGCTGTGCCCTCCTTGCCCGGCTCAATAAAGCGACTTCCGTGCCACCCGCCTTAAGTACTTGAAAACATTGGCGTTAATTTTTTCAGCCCGATAGCACTCCCGGGGAGACGTACGAAAACGTTTCAGCATTGATACGTGGACTGCAACGCGCCATCGATGTCGGCCAAATTGGCCGATCGGCAAACATTCCGAACTACGAACGATATCGGCGTGACCAGCGAGGCGTGCGCAAGACGCCCTGTTTACAAGGGTCTTGCGTGACAGATTTGCGGCGCAATGGCAGTGCAACGGCAATACGACATGGGAATGTCACATGGACCGGCACGCAGCACGACGGCATTCGACACCCCGGATGTTTCATCTTTGATGTGTTCGCGGGACAACCCTTGGTACCGGTTTTACGCCATGGCGCAGCCCTGAAATATGGCCTGGTGACGACATTGTGAAAGGCGTTCGAGGTGGTCGATGACACATCGCGATCGAGCACGCGTGACGTCGCAACACGCGATCGCTCGATCGGCAAGACAACGCAATGCGTACGGGATGCGCTCGATGGAGAGGCCCGGGACATCGCCTCAATCGCCCGTCGTTATTGGCGATGGCTGAAATCGCGGAACGCGAGGGAAGCGGTGGAAATCTCGACGTTTCGCGGCGCAACAGCCCACGCCAATGCACGTCAATACACGTCGAGATGGAGATAATCAGGATCCCAAAAAGAAACGACCGCCCTGCTCATCACAGGACGGCCGCCCTCTCTTCGCCAGAAGATATCAGGCCGGCACGCCCGATTCGTCACCACGCAATCCGTACCGGCACATGAGCCGATAGAGCGTAATGCGTGAAATACCCAGTTCTGCTGCCACGTCCGTGAGCCGGTGACAGTGGCGCAGCAATGCCTGCTCGATGGCCGTTTTTTCGGCCTCCGCGCGAATTTCCTCCAGCGTGCGCACCATTGTCGGCACCCACGGCAGCAAGTCGAGATCCTTGGCCGAAATCATGCGGCTGTCGGCCATGACGATGGCACGGCGCACGCGGTTGATCAGTTCCCGCACGTTGCCCGGCCAGTGATATTCGTACATCGCCTGCACCGCGCACTGCGTGAAGCCGCGGATCTTGCGATGGTTGTCGCCTTTGAAGCGTTGCAACACGTGGTGCGCCAGAATCTCGATGTCCTGCCCGCGCGCGCGCAGCGGCGGCTCGTCCACGCGCAGCACGCACAGACGGTGGTACAGATCCATACGGAAGCGGCCTTCCTTGACGGCGGTCTCCAGGTCGACGTGCGTTGCCGAGATGATGCGCACATTGACCGGAATGACTTCGTGCCCGCCCAAACGCTCGATCGCGCCCTGTTGCAGGAAGCGCAACAGACTCGCCTGACTCTCGAACGGCAGATCGCCGATTTCGTCGAGCAACAGCGTGCCGCCATTGGCAGCCTCCACCCGGCCGATCTTGCGCGCATTGGCGCCGGTAAAGGCACCCCGCTCGTAGCCGAATAGTTCGGACTGCATCAGGTGAGGCGGAATCGCGCCGCAATTGATCGCAACGAATGGCCCCTTCGCGCGCAATGAGCGCTCATGGATCGCCACCGCGCTCAATTCCTTGCCGGTGCCCGACTCGCCCGAGATGAAGACCGGGGCGTCGGTATTGGCGACCTTGCGGATGGTGCGGAAGAGTTGCTGCATCGCTTCGCACGTCCCGACCATTTCCTGATCGCCACCGACTTGCGGCGTGAAGGTCGGCACGTCGGAGAGCGATGCCATGCCCCACGCATGACCGATCGAATGCGCAAGCTGATCGTTCGTGCACGGGACGTTGACGTAGTCGAAGCAGTAATCGCGAATCAGCCGACGGATCGACGTTGTCGCGAGTTGCTCGGGATTCGTTGCGGCCACCCAGCCGACGGTGGCGGGCTGCATGCAGGACTCGAACGCCCCGATCTCGCGATCGCTATAACCGCTCGCCAGATCGATCACTGCGGCGCTGGTGATCCCCGGATTGAGAATGCGACCGACGTCGCTGGCGCTCTTGGCCGGCATGACTTGCCAGCCTTGCTCTCCCAGAAACGAAAGCAAGCCATCGCTATGCTTTCGGGAGGCGTAAATCAGGGTGCGCCCGGTATCGTTAGCCATACCTTAACTCCCTGCCTAAGCAGTGCCTGCGCGCAGTTTTTAGGTCTCAGACCGGATCAGCGCAACAGGTTATCGGCCCCACGCCGCTCGGGAATTGTAATGTTCCCTGCAATCCTTGGTACCCAAGTCGGCAGGTTCAGTCTAGAAGACAGGGAGGGGGAGCAGATATAGCGAATAACAACTAATCCGATTGGATGACTGGTATCAGTACCTACGCGCAAGCGCAGACGCGTCACGTCTGCGTCATGCTCAGAGCGTATGTCTGTCGAGTACGGCACGGGCGATGGTGCCGGCGTCCACGTACTCCAACTCGCCCCCGACGGGCACGCCCCGGGCGAGACGGCTCACACGCAAACCGCGCGCCTTGAGCATCTGTCCGAGGTAATGGGCGGTGGCTTCGCCTTCGTTGGTGAAGTTGGTGGCGAGCACCACTTCCTTGACCACGCCGTCAGTGGCGCGGCGAATCAATTGCTCGAAATGTATCTCGCCCGGCCCCACGCCGTCGAGCGGCGAAAGATGACCCATCAGCACGAAATACAGTCCTTTGAAGGTCATCGTCTGCTCGAGCATGTTCTGATCGGCGGGCGTTTCCACCACGCACAACAGGCTCGTGTCGCGCTCGGGATCGAGGCACGTCTCGCAGATCTCGACTTCGGAGAAGGTATTGCAGCGCGCGCAGTGGCGAATCTGCTCGGAGGCATGCACCAGCGCCTCGCCCAGCCGCACCGCGCCTTTACGGTCGCGTTGCAGCAGGTGGTAAGCGATGCGTTGTGCGGACTTCGGACCGACACCCGGCAACGCGCGCAGGGCGTCGACGAGTTCCTGCAGGCTCGAGAGCTGGGGCATGCGTCGTCTTTCTCTGAGTGCTGGCGGACGATGCTCAGAACGGCATCTTGAAGCCCGGCGGCAGCGGCAGACCGGCGGTCAGGCCACCCATCTTTTCCTGCGCGGTCGCTTCAGCCTTGCGCGCGGCGTCGTTGAACGCGGCCACCACGAGGTCTTCGAGCATGTCCTTGTCGTCTGCCAGCAGGCTCGGGTCGATGGTCACGCGACGCACTTCGTTCTTGCACGTCATCACCACCTTGACCAGACCGGCGCCCGACTGACCCTCGACTTCGATCTGGGCCAACTGTTCCTGCGCCTTCTTCATGTTTTCCTGCATTTGCTGAGCCTGTTTCATCAGACCCGCGATGTTTCCTTTCAGCATCTTGACTCCTGAGTAAATCGTATGAGGGGCGTGCAGCGTGTCAGTGCGTCGGCATCTGTAACGCGCGTTTGGGAGAAAAATTCGACAACCCGGCGCCGCTTCGCGAAAGCGAATTTGCTTATTGTACCGGGCGAATGCTACCTGGCAGGATCTGGGCGTCGAATTCGTCGATCAATTCGCGCACGACCGGATCGTTGGCAATCGCCTGTTCCGCCGCCCGTTGGCGTGCTGCGGCGGCCTGCGCCGCAAGCGATGCCGCCGTCGTGCCCACCTGCCCCAGTTCCACCTGCAATTGCACCTCGGTGCCGAAGTGCTCGGACAGTACCTGACGCAGCTTGTCGCTCGTGGCCGCATCAGCCAATTGGCGCAACGGCACCCGCAGATGCAACACGCGACCGGCGACCTCCGTCAGTTCACTCTGGAAGGCCAGTTGTTGGGCGAGACCGCGCGCCGGGAGTTCCGCGGCCAATGCCGGCCATTCGCCGGTAAAGACCGGCGCGACGCCATCGGCTTCACGGTAAACGCAGGCACGCAGCGGGGCCGAAGGCGCAGTGGCAGAGGCTACCGCAGCAGGTCCGGCAGGCTCGGGCTCCGGATCGGCACCGGCCGGCACATCGTCCGACGCGCGAGACGTACCGCCGCGATTGGCATTGGCAGCACCGGCGCCCGTGCGCCCTGCCGTGCCCTTGCGTCCCGCATTGAGGGCGGCGAGCGCCGCACGGGCGGGCGACATCGGGGCGCCGTCGGTCGGCGCAGTGCTGCGGGCGGCCGGGGCACGACGCGTCTCGGGTTGCGCCGCCGGCGCCGCAGAAGGCGACGATGCATAAGCGGAAGGCGCGGATGTGCGGGCCGGCTCTGCCATCGGTGCACGCGACGGCGCGGCGGCAGGTGCAGCGGCACGCGCGGCGCCAGCCGCTTGCGGCGTTGGCGGCTCAGCGAGCGTGCCGCCCGCGAGCAACGGCGTGAACGCCGCCATGCGCAGCAGCGCCATCGAGAAACCGGTGTATTCGTCAGGCGCGAGACCGAGTTCGCCGCGTGCTCGCGTGGCGATCTGGTAATAGAGCTGAACGGCTTCGGGCGACAACGCTTCGGCCAGACGTCGCACGTCCGCCGCTTCGGGCCAGTCGTCGGAAACCGCTTGCGGCGCGTATTGCGCCAATGCAATTTTGTGCAGCAAGCTGCCGAGATCCTGCAATCCGGCGGCAAACGAGAAACTGCGTTCGGCCATTTCGTCGGCAATCGCCAGCAGGTCCGTGCGCGATTCGTCCTTGAGTGCGTCGAGCAGACGCACGAGCACGCTCTGGTCGATCGCGCCGAGCATGCCGCGCACGGCGGTCTCGCTCAGCGGGCCGGCCGCGTAGGCGATGGCCTGATCGGTGAGCGACAACGCGTCGCGCATGCTGCCGCCGGCCGCCTTGGCCAGCAGTCGCAACGCCTGCGGTTCGCTCTCGATGCCCTCTTCGCCGAGGATGTTCGTGAGGTGCGACACGATGTGCCCGGCCGGCATCTGCTTAAGATTGAATTGCAGGCAGCGCGAGAGCACGGTAACCGGAATCTTCTGCGGATCGGTCGTCGCGAGAATGAATTTGACGTGCGCGGGCGGCTCTTCCAGCGTCTTGAGCATCGCGTTGAACGCGTGGCCCGTGAGCATGTGCACTTCGTCGATCATGTAGACCTTGAAGCGCGCGTCTGCGGGTGCATAGACGGCTTTTTCGAGCAGCGAAGTCATTTCGTCGACGCCGCGATTCGAGGCCGCGTCCATTTCGACGTAGTCGACGAAGCGCCCTTCATCGATGGCACGGCAAGCCTTGCAGACACCGCACGGCTCGGCCGTGATCCCCGTCTCGCAATTGAGCGCCTTGGCCAGAATGCGCGAGAGCGTCGTTTTGCCAACGCCGCGCGTGCCGGTAAACAGATAGGCGTGATGCAGACGCTGTTGCTCGAGCGCGTGCGTCAACGCACGCACGACATGCTCCTGGCCCACCAGGGTCGAGAAGCCTTTGGGGCGCCATTTGCGCGCGAGTACTTGATAGGTCATGCCAAATTGTAACAGTTCGGCGGTGTGCTTCTGCACCGATGTCGACGCCCGATCAGACGGCTGCGGCCCGCCCAATCCGGCAGGCTATCGGCGCGATAGAAAAAAATGTTGCGCGATTCTACCAAGCCCGTCCGGCCCACGCGATACGCGGCGAAACAACGATCACGCCAATCGCCGACAAACATGCGCAGACAGCGGCAACAACGTCACATCCACCCACGACGGGGATGATTCACGGCAGGTTCGAGCGGGGAAAAATATGCGCAGAACGCGCGGAGAACATCGATAAAACAAGGAGATAGGTGACGAGCCTGACCCTCGGCACTGGTAGAAAACGGCTGTGGCTGCTTCGTTCCCGACCTGACCAGATTGGCCGCGCCACCATGCGAGGAGGCCCGTCAGGAACGAATTCTACCAGAGTCGACGCGTCAACAGAAGCGCAATTTCCGCGAGATCGCCATATCTCATCGCCTGTGTGCGGTGTTGCGGCACGTGGGGCAGCGCGCGCAAGCGTTTGCGATTTCCGCTAAGATGGGCACAAACTGCATTGGCAGATGCTATTGAAGCATGCGATTGCAGCCTCCATATGGAGAATGCACGCCCGCGAAAGTTGGGTGACATCTCCAGCGACGGTGAAAACGAACCGTTCTCGCCGGACGTTTCCGAATAGTTAGACGAGGCAACATTACTCATGAGCGAACAAATCAAGCACATCTCCGACGCCAGCTTCGACGCGGACGTTTTGAATTCCGACAAGCCGGTACTTCTCGACTTCTGGGCAGAATGGTGCGGTCCGTGCAAGATGATCGCCCCGATCCTGGAAGACGTGGCCAAGGAATACGGCGACAAGGTGCAGATCGCCAAGATGAACGTCGATGACAACCAGGCAACGCCGGCCAAGTTCGGCATTCGCGGCATCCCGACGCTGATCCTGTTCAAGAACGGCGCCGTTGCGGGCCAGAAGGTCGGCGCACTGGCCAAGGGTCAACTGACCGCCTTCCTCGATCAGCATCTGTAATCCCGAGCCGATGGCAGCAGTTGCCGGGGCCTTTGTCGTCACAGAGCGACACCCCGGCACTGCATAATCGGTACAGCGCTTGCGCCCCGCGCTGCTTGCTATATAATCCGGCGAAAAGCATCCCAAAGTTCTTCGAGCGTTCGCTCATCTTTTTTCCCTGATCCTTCACTTGTCGTCCATTGGACGGCACCTCCGTATGCATTTATCCGAACTAAAGTCCCAGCACGTCTCCGAACTGCTTGAAATGGCGAACGGTCTCGAGATCGAGAACGCCAACCGCCTTCGCAAGCAGGAGCTGATGTTCGCCATTTTGAAGAAGCGCGCAAAGACCGGCGAAACCATCTATGGCGACGGTACGCTCGAGGTGCTGCCGGATGGCTTCGGTTTCCTGCGCTCGCCCGAGACGTCGTATTTGGCCAGCACGGACGATATCTACATCAGTCCGTCGCAGATCCGCCGCTTCAACCTGCATACCGGCGACACGATTGAAGGGGAAGTGCGTACGCCGAAGGACGGCGAGCGTTATTTCGCGCTCGTGAAGGTGGACAAGGTCAACGACCACCCGCCCGAGGCCTCGAAACATAAGATCATGTTCGAGAACCTCACGCCGCTGCACCCGAACAAGCCGCTGCTGCTCGAGCGCGACATTCGCGGTGAAGAGAACGTGACGGGCCGCATCATCGACATGATCGCCCCGATCGGCAAAGGCCAGCGCGGTCTGCTCGTGGCCTCGCCGAAGTCCGGCAAGACCGTGATGCTGCAACACATCGCTCACGCGATTGCCACCAACCATCCGGAAGCCAAGCTTTTCGTGCTGCTCATCGACGAGCGCCCGGAAGAAGTGACCGAAATGCAGCGTTCGGTGAAGGGCGAAGTGGTCGCGTCGACGTTCGACGAACCGGCCACGCGTCACGTGCAGGTCGCCGAAATGGTGATCGAGAAGGCCAAGCGCCTGATCGAAATGAAACAGGATGTGATCATTCTGCTCGACTCGATCACGCGTCTGGCCCGCGCCTACAACACCGTGATCCCGGCCTCGGGCAAGGTGCTGACCGGTGGTGTCGATGCCAACGCGCTGCAACGCCCGAAGCGTTTCTTCGGCGCAGCCCGTAACGTCGAAGAAGGCGGTTCGCTCACGATCATCGCCACGGCGCTGATTGAAACCGGCAGCCGCATGGACGACGTGATCTATGAAGAATTCAAGGGCACCGGCAACATGGAAGTGCACCTTGAGCGCCGCCTCGCGGAAAAGCGCGTCTACCCGGCGATCAACCTGAACAAGTCGGGCACGCGTCGCGAAGAGTTGCTCATCAAGCCGGAAATCCTGCAAAAGATCTGGGTGCTGCGCAAGCTCATCTATGACATGGACGAGGCCGAAGCGATGGAATTCCTGCTTGGCAAGATCAAGCAGACGAAGAACAACGCCGAGTTCTTCGACCTGATGCGCCGCGGCGGCTGACCCCACTGCCGCGCATCAAGCGAAAAAGCCGCGACCCACGTCGCGGCTTTTTCACTTTTTCCGTTTTGATTGTGGCGCGTCGTCAGCACCGCCCTTCCCCCTGCCCCCCCCGCTTTCCGCCCGTTTCAGCGTCACCGCGCACCTACGTCGCTGCGGTGCGGGCTGTCACGATGACTGTTATATGATGGGACGGTACCGCGCGATGGCCGCCGGCACGCGTCCCCCAAAGCTGTTCCCGAAGGAGAAATTGCAATGTCCGAGCAAGATGAATTGATGGCGGAAGCCTTTGCCCACCTCGAAGCCGGCGATCCCGAGTCGGCATTGGAGATCGGCAAACGGCTCGAGTCGATGCAGTACTCGGGCGCCTATGAGGTGCAGGCGATGGCCTACGCCGACATGGACGAAATGGAACAGGCGGTGGCCGCGCTCGAAGCTGGCGTCGCCCATGCACCGGGCGTCTGGCTGCTCTGGCAACTGCTCGGCAACTACCGCTCCGATCTCGGACGCTTTCCCGCTGCCATCGAGGCCTACGAGGCCGCCAGCCAGTGCGCGCCGGACGAAGACCTCGTGATCGTCGACTTCAATCACGCCAACGCCCTCGCCCGCCACGGCGACCTTACGGCGGCACAGACGCGTCTCGATCGCGTGCTCGAAAGCCCGCACCTGGCGCAGGCTGGCCGCGCCTTCATCGAAAATGCCATTGCGCTGCGCATGCATCTGTTCAATGCGCAGGGCGAGCCGAAGGCTGCCATCGCCACCTACGAGGCGCTGCACCAGCAGGAGCCCGACGACGAAGGCAGCAACGTCTCGATGGCCGATGTTCTCGCCGAGTTGTCGCTCGCCTACAAGCAGTTGGGCGAGAACGACAAGGCGCTCGCCCATGCCCTGGAAGCGGTGCAACTCTACAAGTGGAGCGACGCGGCCTTGTGGGCGTTGCGGGCCGCACGCGACGCCCAGTCGGACACGGCGCGCGCCATGCATCTGATCGTGGAAGGCCAGTGGTATGAGCCGTTGGAAGACGAAGATCCCGACGGCCCGGCGCCCGAGTTCGTCACCACCTACGATGTCGTGGCCGACGATGAAGAAGAAGCGCTGCGTCTGATTGCGGAATGCGAGCCGCCGCAAGTGCGCGAATCGCTGCGCATTGCCGAGACGCATCCGATCGATCATGAAGGTGAATCGCCCGCGCCGTACAAGGGGGTCTACGCCACGGGCGATTACCACATGTACCAACCGGGCGAGGAAGAAGAGGAAGCGCTCGACTAAGCCAGTCGAGCTGGTGGACGGAGAACAACAACGCCGTCGGCCAAACTACGCAAAAAAGAAAAAGGCACCCGAATTTGCACTGTCCCCCCCGAGCGTTGGACAAATATCCAACCTGTGGGGGTGCAGATCAGCGATTCGCGTGCCTTTTTTGCGGCCCTGTCCGGGACGCGATAGGGCGTAAGCAAAGACGGATCGGGGCCCCTTTCTGCAGCGAGTTGGGTCTATGTCTGAGAGGCGGAAAGGGGCCCCGATCCGTCTGGAGGGCGGTGTTTATTGGAAAAACGGCCCGCCCACCCCATTATTTGTAGCCTGCGCGATCGAGAATGCGCTGAGCTTCGGGCAGATTCTTCGCGATGGTGCCGATGGGCACGTCTTCCGCCTTGAAATCGCCGAGCGTGGCGAGCGCTGGATTGTCGACCTTGGTTGTCGACACGGCGGGCCATTCGTTATTGCCGTTCGCGAAGTACTGTTGTGCTTCGTCGCTCGCCAGGTATTCGAGGAATTTCACGGCGTTGGCGTGGTTCGGCGCGTACTTGGCGATGCCGGCGCCTGCCACGTTCACATGCGTGCCCTTGCCCGCCTGATCGGGCCAGATGAAGCCGACCTTGGACATCAGTGCCTTGTCTTCCGGCTTGTCCGAGCGCGCCATGCGCACGTAGTAGTAGGAGTTCGCCAGCGCCACGCCGCACTCGCCGGTCGCCACGGCCTTGATCTGGTCGGTGTCGCCACCGCGCGGCGCGCGTGCGAAGTTCGTCACCATGCCCTCCGCCCACTTCTGCGTCGCCTGAGCGCCTTCGCGTGCGATCAGGGCGCCCACCAGCGAGAGCATGTACGGATGCGAGCCCGAGCGCGTGCAGACTTGCCCCTTGAGTGACGGCTCGGCGAGCGAGGCGTACGTCTGTACCGTTTTCGGGTCGACCTTGTCCTTGTTGTAGACGATCACGCGCGCACGCGTGGAAAAGCCGTACCAGTCGGTGCCTGTCTTCGCGCTCGCGGCGTGCAGCTTGGCCGGAATGCGGGCGTCGAGCGTGGCCGACTTCGTCGGCTGGAACAGCCCTGCCTCGTCGGCTTTCGCCAGACGTGCGGCGTCGACCATCAGGATGACGTCCGCCGGGCTCTTGGCGCCCTCGCTCTTCAGACGCTCCAGCAGTGCCGCATCGTCCGCCTCGATCCGATTGATCTTGATGCCCGTCTGCTTGGTGAACGTGCCGAAAAGCTGTTCGTCGGTCTGGTAGTGACGCGCCGAGTACAGGTTCAGCACACCATTGGTGTCCGCTTGCGCGCCGAATGCCGCGGCCATCGTGGTGCCGAGCACCGTCAGTCGCGCCAGTTTGCCGATCGTCTTCGCCTTCATGGGCCATTCCCCCGCAGTCTTGGTTTCGTAGAGAGGAACAGCATAATGAAAAACATTCTTCAACGCAAATGATTCCCATTTGCATTTGTTTCAATGTTCACTATTTATTGCGCGAAATGCGCTTGAGCGGCCCGGATGGCACGGATGCCTGTAGAAGGATTTGCGAGGACAGTCACCGCGAGAAGACGAAGCTTTCAGGCAAGCCCACGCGACGGGTGCCGCCAGACGTCGAGATACCGACAGAGCGCCCTGTAAGACGCGGGTTGCGGCAGATAAGACGAGGCACGACGTGAAAGGTTCCATGACAGGTGGCCGCACATTGAAGTGCCTCTCGAAAAGTGAACTGATTTACGCCTGCGCCGCTCCAATCGCCGTAAAATTGCGCGTCGACGCGCGCCGGTCGCCTCCCATCCCAATGATTAACGGCACCGCGAGCGTCATCCTGCCTTGCCGGAGTTTCCCTTGTTGTCGTTGATTCGAATTTTGCGCCGCGCTGTCATGCCGACCGCCGACGCCGCCCCTGCCTTGCCATCCGCCCTTCTGCCCGTCGTCACTTCAACGCGCAGCCGACTTGCCGCCTCCCCACGCACGGCCCTGAGCGCCCTTGCCATGGCTGCCGTGCTGGCCGGGTGCGCGAGCGCCCCGCCGGTCGACTCGCAGGGCAATGCGCCTGCCACGCCCACGAACCCCACATCACCGCTTGCGCAGACGCCGACAGTCCCCGCCACGCCGATCGCGCCGCCCAAGGTCGTACGGCCACTTAAGATCGGTCTCGCGCTCGGTGGAGGCGCAGCCCGTGGCTTTGCCCATGTGGGCGTCATCAAGGCACTGGAGGCGCGCGGCATTCATGCGGACATCGTCGTCGGCACCAGCGCCGGCAGTGTGGTCGGCGCGATGTACGCTTCCGGCCTGAACGGCTTCCAGCTCAATCGACTTGCCTCGACCATGGACGAGGCGTCGATCAGCGACTGGACGATGCCCTTCCGTTCGCGCGGCATGTTGCGCGGCGAGGCGTTGCAATCCTACGTCAACAAGATCCTCAAGGACCGCCCGATCGAGCAGATGCCGCGTCAGTTGGGCATCGTGGCCACCGACCTTCAGAGCGGCGCGCCGATCCTGTTCCGTCGCGGCAATACCGGCCAGGCCGTGCGAGCCTCGAGCAGCGTGCCGGGCGTGTTCGAGCCCGTGCACATCGGCACGCGCGACTATGTCGACGGTGGTCTCGTCGCGCCGGTGCCGGCCGAATATGCCCGCCAGATGGGCGCTGACTTCGTGATTGCGGTCGACATCTCGGCCAACCCGACGGCGCAGGCGACGCAAGGCCAGTTCGACATCCTCATGCAGACGTTCACGATCATGGGGCAGTCGATCAAGCAGTACGAGCTGGAGAAGAATGCGGACGTCGTGATTCGCCCGTCGTTGGCGAAGATGGCGGCCTCCGACTTCCAGGGCCGCAACCGCGCCATTCTGGCCGGCGAGGAAGCCGTCGCGAAGATGTGGCCGGAGATCCAGCGCAAGCTGGCCGAAGCGCAGACGCAAGCCACGCGCGGCATGCCTCAGGTCTCACGCTAAGGGGACACCTGCCCCCACCCCGCGCCGGGCCTGCGCCATGCACGGCCCGGCAGCGCCAGCGGATCCGCCTCGGCCCGACTCGCCCGCGTTGCACGAGCCCCTGCCAGCCTCGTCGGCGCCGGATGCGCCAAAAGAAAAGCCGCCCATCGGGCGGCTTTCTCATACGTGTCGATGCCCGCGGACTCCACGGACACCGGCGGCTTACATCGGGTGGTCGTTCTTGAAGAGTTGCTCGACGCGCGTCAGTTCGGCACTGGTCTTGAGCGTTTCCACGCGACGGGCGCCGTTGTAACGGGCCGACCAGTACGATTCACGCAGGTCTTCCACGCGAATCTTGCCGCCCGTGGCCGGGGCGTGCACGAACTTGTCGCCGCCAATATAGATACCGACGTGCGAGAAGCTGCGGCGCATGGTGTTGAAGAACACCAGATCGCCCGGCTTCAGATCGGTCTTGGCAATACGCTCGCCCACCTGGCTCATTTCTTCCGAGCGGCGCGGCAGCATGAAATTGAGCGTGTCCTGGAACACATAGCGAACGAAGCCGCTGCAATCCAGACCGCTGTCCGGCGTGTTGCCGCCGTACTTATAGCGAACGCCAATGTAGTTCAGCGCGCCAAGCACAACGTCCGATGCCTTGTCGGTCACGTTCGAGAGCAGCTTCTGCGCACGTTGCACGCGCGACTCCTCGACAGCCGCCTGCGGCGCATCGGCGACGCTGGTCATGGCATTCGGGGAAGTGTTGCTGGCCTGAATGGCGGCAGCGGCTGCACGGGCAGCAGCGCTCGGGCCATTGTTGTAATCGTCTGCCTGTGCCGTCAGCGAGGCGGTGACGAGGCCAGCGGCAGTCAACGCGAGAAGGAGAGTCTTGCGGGTGCGCGAAGGAGTCGTCGTCTGCATTGGTCGCCGGGTTAAGTGAGTCGGATGGCCGATAAGTAGCGCTTCAAGTGCAACAGGATGCTGCCGTGTCGAACACCTTCGAGTCACGCCCGGCCAAACCCACCGCCGGACTTGTCGTTTTCACTGACCTGTTAACTCGTTGAATATTCAACTTAATTGGTACGCGATAGTAATGTGAACGTCACATGATGTCAAAAGGTAATAGAAAAAAACAATCAGCACAATCAGAAAATTTTCATTAACAATCAAGACTTTGCGATTTAGCCGACGTTCCGCGACGTTATATGACGTTTCATTGTCGCGTCATGGACCTACAACATGGCTGCCGCGACCAGTTCCCGGGTGTAATCGTTTTGCGGATCAAAAAATACCGATTCCGTATCTCCCTGCTCCACCAGATGCCCATCCTTGAACACGAGAACGCGGTGCGCCATGGCCCGCATGACGGCGAGATCGTGACTGATGAAGAGGTAGCTAAGGTTGTACTTGATCTGCAATTGCGCGAGCAGATGGAGCACCTGCTGTTGAATCGAGACGTCGAGTGCGCTGGTCGGCTCGTCGAGCACGAGAATCTGCGGATCGACGACGAGGGCACGCGCAATCGCAATCCGCTGCCGCTGACCGCCCGAAAACTCATGCGGATAGCGCGACATGGCGCGCGCATCGATCCCGACTTCGCGCAATACGTCCGCGACGCGAGCGCGCCGCTGGTCTTCCGTCTGCTGCGGACGATGCAGCGCCAGCCCCTCGCCCACGATCTCCTCGACGGTCATTCGCGGCGACAGCGAGCCGAACGGGTCCTGAAACACAATCTGCATGTGTGAGCGCAGCGTGCGCTGCGCGGTGCCGCGATAGGACGAGAGCGGCGCTCCCTGAAACTCGATCTGCCCGGCGCTCGTACGCTGAAGGCCGAGCAATGCCATCGCGAGCGTCGACTTGCCGGAGCCCGACTCGCCGACCACCCCCAGCGTCTCGCCCTGACGCAACGCCAGATCGACCGGATACACCGCCCGGAACTTCCCGCGCCGGAACCAGCCGCGCATCCCGGGTTGTGCCGTCGGGTAGTCCACCGTGACTCCCCGCGCCTCAAGCAACACAGGCGCAATCGGCAACACGGGATGAATCTCGCGTTGCGGACGGCTATCGATGAGCTTCCTTGTGTACGGATGCTGAGGATTCGCGAAGAGCGTCTCGGTGTCGGCGCACTCCACGAGCACGCCCTTCTCCATCACCGCAACGCGTTGCGCGAAGCGCCGTACCAGATTCAGATCGTGCGTGATGAGCAGCACCGCCATGCCGCGCTTCTCGGCGGCGTCGCGCTGCAATTCGAGCAGCAGTTCGATGATCTGGGCACGAATGGTGACGTCGAGCGCCGTCGTCGGCTCGTCCGCCAGCAGCAGCTTGGGACGGCATGCCAGCGCCATCGCGATCATCGCGCGCTGACGCTGTCCGCCCGACATCTCGTGCGGGAAGTGCGACACGCGGCGCTCCGGCTCGGGAATGCCGGTGCGACGCAGCAGTTCCACCGCGCGCGTCTTGGCTTCCCGCGACGAGAGCCCTTCGTGAAGCTCGAGCGCCTCGGCAATCTGCTCACCAATCGGGTAGAGCGGATTGAGCGCAGTCATCGGCTCCTGAAAGATCATCGCGACGTCGTTGCCGCGCACCCCGCGCATGGCACGCTCGCTCAGCGACGCCAGATCCACGCCATCGAGCATGATGCGCCCTTGTATCTGCGCGTCCTGCAACAGGCGCAGAATCGCCAGCGCCGTCACGCTCTTGCCCGAGCCCGACTCGCCGACCAGCGCGACCCGCTCGCCGCGCTCGATGGCGAGGCTAACATCCTTCACGGCGTCGGTGTCGCCGAAGCGCACCGACAGGTTTTCGATACTGAGAAGCGGCGTGCTCACATCGCCCCCCCGGCCGCAGCCTGCTTGTCGGCAACACGCGTGTCGAGCGCGTTGCGCAAGGCGTCTCCCATGAACGTGAGCAACAAAAGCGTGAGCACGAGCACGACGAAAGTGGCGAGCGAAATCCACCACGCGTCGAGATTCGCCTTGCCTTGATTGAGCAGTTCGCCAAGGCTTGGCGTGGGCGGTGGCACGCCGAGCCCGAGGAAGTCGAGACTCGTGAGCGCCAGAATCGCCCCGCTCATGCGGAACGGCAAGAACGTGATGACGGGCGTCATGCTGTTGGGCAACACGTGACGCCGGATGATCTGCCAGTTCGAGAGCCCCATCGCCCGCGCCGCGCGAACGTAATCGAGCTGACGATTGCGCAAGAACTCGGCCCGTACGTAATCGGACAAGCCGATCCAGCCGAACAGCGAGAGCAGCACGAAGAGCAACCACAGATGCGGCTCGAAGATCGACGCAAAAATGATGAGCAGATAGAGCTCAGGCAGCGATCCCCATATTTCGATCAGGCGTTGCAGCGTGAGGTCGATGCGTCCGCCGTAGAAGCCCTGCACGGCACCGGCCAGCACGCCCAGCAACGTACCCGAGACGGTCAGCGCCAGCGCAAAGATCACCGATAGCCGGAACCCGTAGAGCAGCCGGGAGAAGACGTCGCGCCCGCGGTCGTCCGTGCCGAGCCAGTTTTCCGCCGACGGCGGCGCAGGATTGGGTACCTTCGCAAAATAATTGATGGTGTCGTAGCTGTAGCGCACCGGCGGGTAGATCGCGAAGTTCTCGCCCGCGCGGATGCGCGCTTCGATGAACGGATCGAGGTAATCGGTCGGCGTCGGGAAGTCGCCCCCGAAGGTCGACTCGGGATAGGTCTTCACGAGCGGGAAATACCAGTGTCCCTCGTAGCGCACGACCCACGGCTTGTCGTTGGCGATCACCTCGGCAAAGAGGCTGATGCCAAACAGCACGACGAACGCAATGAGACTCCAATAGCCCGTTCGATGACTGCGAAAGCGCCGCCATACCCGCCAGCGCGGAGGCCGCGAGGGGGCGGGCGACGGGGCGAACGACGACGGGCGTGGCGATGGCGTGGCGGATCGGGTCACGTCAGTGCTCCACTCGATCGAATTGAATGCGCGGGTCGACCAGCACGTAGCACAGGTCGGAGATGAGCTTGGTCACCAAGCCGATGAGCGTGAACAGATACAGCGAGCCGAGCACGACCGGATAGTCGCGGCGCTGCACCGATTCGTATGACAGGCGGCCAAGCCCGTCGAGCGAGAACAGCGTCTCGATGAGCAGGCTGCCCGCGAAGAACGCGCCGATGAAGGCGGCCGGAAAGCCGGTGATGAGCGGAATCAGCGCGTTACGGAACACATGCTTGAACAGCACCTTTCGCTCCGAGAGGCCCTTGGCGCGCGCGGTCAGCACGTACTGGCGGCGAATTTCGTCGAGAAAGGCGTTCTTCGTGAGCATGGTGATGACCGCGAAACTGCCGACGACCGACGCCGTCACCGGCAGCGTGATGTGCCACAGATAATCGGTGATCTTCGCCGGCCACGACAGCTCGCTCCAGTTATCGGAGACGAGTTCGCGCAACGGGAACAACTGCCAGAACGAGCCGCCGCCGAAGAGCACCAGCAGCAGCACCCCGAGCACGAAGCCCGGGATCGCATAGCCGATGAGCACGACCAGACTCGTGAGCGTGTCGAATCGGGAACCGTTGCGCACCGCTTTGGCGATACCCAACGGCACCGATATCAGGTAGGTGAGGAAAAACGTCCACAAGCCGAGAGAAATCGACACCGGCAACTTCGAGACGATGAGCGACCACACGCTTTGGTGACGGAAGTAGCTATCGCCGAGGTCAAATTTCGCAAAGCGCTTGAGCATGAGCCAGTAACGCTCCACTGGGGTCTTGTCGAAGCCGTAGAGCGCCTTGATCTGCGCGAGTTGCTGCGGGTCGATGCCGCGCCGCCCGCGATAGTCGCTCCCGCCTCCGCCGCCGCTCGCCTCTGCGCCCCCGCCCGCACGCCCCTTGAGTTCGAGCATCACCTGCTCGACCGGGCCGCCCGGCACGAATTGAATGACGACGAAGGTCAGCGTGATCACGCCGAGCAGCGTCGGAATCATGATCAGCAATCGTTTGAGGATGTAGGACCACATGGTTGGGGGACAGCTCCTGTCGGTGCCTGACGCTCACAAAGAATCTAACGGGACGCAGCAGACGCAGCGGATGCCGGCGGCGCAGTCTTGCCAGACGCACCAGACACCGCTGACGACGTTGCGGCCTTGCCCTGCCCCAGCCTTGCATCCCACCACATCGCCACGAGCCAGCCTTCCGCGGTGTAGTACTGCGGCAATTTGTCGGGGAAGCGCAGGTATTGCTTGTACGCCATGCGATGCGTCGACGAGAACCATTGCGGCACGATGTAGTAACCGTGAGTCAGCACCCGATCGAGCGCGCGCCCGGCGGCCACGAGGTCCTCGTAGGTATGCGCGCGCACGAGAGCGGCCATGAGCGCGTCGACGGCCGGGTCCTTCAGGCCGATGACATTGTCCGAGCCCTCCACGTCGGCCGACTGACTGCCGAAGCGATCGATCAATTCCGTGCCGGGGATTTGGGCGTCGGGATAGCGCAGCGAAATCATGTCGAAATCGAACGCCTCGATACGCTTCTGATACAACGCAAAGTCGCTCGTGCGGAAGTTCAGCGTGATGCCGAGCTTCGCGAGATTGCGCGCATAGGTCGATGCGACCGGCCCCATGGAACCGCCATCGTCGAGAAACTCGAATACGAACGGCTCGCCCTTCGCGTTACGCAATGCGCCATCGCGATAAGTCCAACCCGCCTGCGCCAACAGTTCGCGCGCCTGACGCAGGTTCTCGCGCAGGCTCGCAGGCGGCGTCGTGGTGGGTTGCACGACCATCGGTCCGAACACCGCCGGATCGAGCTGCTTGCGCAGCGGTTCGAGCAGCTTCAATTCCGCCTCGCCCGGCATGCCGCTCGCCGCGAGGTCGCTGTTGGTGAAGTAGCTGTAGATGCGCTGATACTGGTTGTAGAACAGTTGCCGGTTGAGCCACTGATAATCGAGCGCGAGATCCATGGCGCGTCGCACGCGCACGTCGCGGAAGAGGTCGCGTCGCAGGTTCAGGATGAAGCCCTGCATGCCTGCGGCGTTGTGATGCGCGAACTCGCGCTTGATCAGTTCGCCGTCGCGAAAGCGCTTGCCCACGTAGCTGCGCACCCAGCTCCGGGCGCGGTACTCGGTGATCGCGTCGAACTCGCCCGCCTTGAAGCCCTCAAGCCGCACGATGTCGTCGGAGTAAAGCTTGTAGACGATGCGATCGAAGTTATACGTGCCGCGTCGCACCGGCAGGTCGTTGCCCCAGTACTTCGGATCGCGCCGGAAAGTGATGCGCCGACCGCCGTCGTACGACTCGATCAGATAAGGGCCACTGGCCACCGGCGTCTCGAATGTCAGCGCGTCGAACGCCTTGCGCTTGCCGTCGGCCCCGACACTCCACTTGGGCGAGAAGACCGGCACCGATGCCACGAGCAGCGGCAGGTCGGGACTCACGCGGCGAAAGTCGAAGCGCACGCGACGGTTGTCGAGCACCGTCACACGCTTCACGTCGGCGAGCATCACCTTGAAGCCCGGTGCGGCCTGCGGACTCATCAGGGTATCGAACGAATATTTGACGTCCTGCGCCGTCACCGGATCGCCGTTATTGAAATGCGCGGCCGGATTGATATGGAACGTGACCGAGGCACCGTCGGGCGCCACGTCGATGTCGTCGGCGAGCAGGCCGTAGACGGTTGCCGGTTCGTCGGCACTGCCGATGCCGAGCGTCTCGAACATGAGACCGGCGACGCCCGGTGGCGACGTGCCGCGCAGCGTGAACGGATTGAACTTGTCGAAGCTGGTGCGACGGTCAGGGTTCGCCAATGTCAGCGTGCCGCCGCGCGGCGCATCGGGATTGACGTAGTCGAAGTGCGTGAACCCCTGCGGATATTTCGGCTCGCCGTATTGCGCAATGGCGTACTTGGCGTGGGCCGTCGGCGCGAGCAAGAGGCCCGCCGCGACGACGGGCGCAATCGTCAGAAGGCGAATCAGGGGGCGAATCAAGGTGCCAATCAAGGCGTGAAACAGGGACCGGGCGGCCCCGGGGATTTCACCGAAGCAGGCGGCGCGGGCGACCGAGGCAAAGAAAGAGACAAAGAAAGCAGCGGCAGCGGAACGAGCGCGAGACGTCAGAAACGCCATAGAAGCCAGTGAAGACACGAAGCCTCGGAGCGAGCCCTGCGTGACGTATGGATACCGTGTTGTGCGCGCGTTCATGCGTCTCCTGTGTTGGTCGGCCAGTCCTACCGTGCCAGGGCCCGGACGCATCCGGCCCCTCCCCTTCGGCCCGCCGCGAGGTCTCAGGACCTCTCGTAGCGTCTCGTAACGTCTCGTAACCACGTCCTCGCGCACATTTCCCGCATGAGGCTTGGCGGCACGGCCGGACCGCGCGACAATTGTACCCAAAAGCCCGGCGGTCACCGCACTGAAAGACACATGGTTGCCGGCCCGGTTCCCCCATTTCCGCCCTGGAGGCCGACGTTGAGTACTACACGATCGCCCGTGCAGAACCCTAACCGTACTCTTCCCCGCTGGCTCGCCAGATTTTTCTTTCAGTGTGTCGAAGCTGCGCAACGTCGCATTGCTCGCAGCTCATTGGTCGGTGACAAGCCCATTTTCGATAACGCCCAGTTCCCTTGGGTCGAAGCCCTCGAAGCGCAAGGCCCGGCCATCGCCAAGGAACTCGAAGCCGTTCTGGCAAATCCCGGACGCCTGCCCGCGTTTCACGAAATCTCGCCCGACGTCGCCACCATCACGCAAGACCATCAGTGGCAGACCTTTGTCTTTCTCGGCTACGGCATGCGGGCCGAGCGTAATCTCGCACGCTGTCCGGTCACCGCTGCCGCCCTCGAAGGCATTCCCGGGCTGCGCACGGCCTTCTTCTCCATCCTCTCGCCCGGCAAGCAGATCCCCCTGCATCGCGGCCCCTACAACGGGGTGCTGCGCCTGCATCTCGCACTGAAGGTGCCACGTCAGCGCGAGCATTGCTGGATCGAAGTCGATGGCCAGCGTTACGTCTGGCAAGCGAATCGCGCGGTGATCTTCGACGATGCGTATCCGCATCAGGTGCACAACGACACCGACGAGACCCGTGTGGTGCTGTTCGTCGACTTCGAGCGTCCGTGCAAAGCGCCGGTGTCGTGGCTCAACAAGTTGCTGCTCGCCTTTGCCCCGCTCACGCCCGAGTTGCAGCAGGCCAAGGCCAACCACGAAAAGTGGGAGCGTGACTACTACGCCACGCCGACAGCGACAGAGATGGCGACAACGGCGACGGCGACGGCTACGGCTACGGCGACACAGCATGCCGTCAGCACGCCTGCCGCAAACGCGCCCGAGGTCAACCCGGCAGTGCACGCCGGGCACGCGAACGCGCGTCGCGAGGCAACCGTGACTGACGAACGCGCGCACGGCTGAGGGCGCGCGCACAAAAAAACGCCAGCGAACTGTCCGCTGGCGTTTTTGACTTCAGGTCCGATTGACGACTACCGTGCCGGTTGTGCGAGCGCGTCCTGCGCAGGTGGCGGAACGAAGTTCGCCGCGAGCACTGCGACGAGCGCCGCCGCGGTCATCGCGCCGATACCGAGCGCCGCGTCCCCGAAGTGGAGATACGCCATCTTCATCGTCTCGATCACGGCCACCGCAACCACGATGGTGATCATGCTGAGCATGCCCGCTACCGTCGCCCGATTGGGGCTGTCGACAGCGAAGAGCGACTGCCGATAGACGACGCCGTAGCACATGCCCATCCCGAACGCGTGCAGCGACGTGCCGACGAGCAACGCCGGATACCCCGGCGCAAGAATCGCCGTGCCGACCAGCGATACCGCCGCACCGATCAACATGGCGGCTACGCCCGTCGCCAGCAAGCGACCGTTGGACCAGCGGCCAACCTGACGCGCGAGCAGCACATTGCCAAGAATCAGCGCCGCAAACACCGGTACCTGCAACGAGGCGTATTGCATCTGCGACAGACCGGCGCGCTCGATCAGGAACACAGGACCGAGCGCAATCCACGTGAGCAGCGGCGTGATGGCAAGCCCCGTCAGCACAGCGCCGCGCCAGAAGCGTGCGCTCGAGAGTGGCAGCTTGTAGCCCGCCCAGAGCTGCCTGGCGTTGAGCGCCGTGCGGTCATGACGCGACATTTCCGGCATGGTGCGATACAGCCCGATGAACGAGAACACGGCCACGATGGCAATCAGCCAGAAGATGCTTCGCCACGGCCAGTACGACACCACCGCAGCGCCCGCCAGCGGCCCGAACAACGGCGAGAGCAGCGAGACGTTCGCCATGAGCGCCATGACACGCACGGCCGTCTTCTCTTCGAACGCCTCATGCACGGTCGGATAGCCCACCGTCAGCACGAAACAGCACCCCATGCCCTGGAGGAAACGCAGCACGATGAATTGCGGCATCGTCTGCACGTAGTGCATGGCCAGACAGGCTACGACGAACATCGCGAGACCGGAGAGCAGCACACGACGGCGTCCGAAACGATCTGCGAGCGGTCCGAGCAGCCATTGCAGGCTGGCGTTGCCAAGCATGGCGGCGGTGAGTGCCAGCGTGGTCATGTCCGCCGACGCGCCGAATTCGCGCGTGACCAGCGGCATGCCGGGCATGATCATGTCGTTCGAGATGTAGACGGCAAACTCGAAGAGGACTAGCGAGAAGGGAAACCAGAATCTGGAAACCGATGTTGCGCTGTGAGACACCTCGTAAAGGCTCCTTTGTGCGACCAACGCTCGTGACGATGGCTCACGTAAAAAAACAACACCCCCGGTGCCAGTGAGGCACCGGGGGTGTCTTTGGTATCGACGTTGCCGTTGCGTTACGGCATTCGATCGTTCAGACGTCCAACAGTTCGACCTCGAAGACCAGCGTCGCGTTCGGCGGAATCACGCCGCCAGCGCCGCGTGCGCCATAGCCCAGTTCGGCCGGAATAATCAGCTTGCGCTTGCCGCCGACCTTCATGCCGGCAACGCCTTCGTCCCAGCCGCGAATGACCATGCCGCCGCCGAGCACGAAGGCGAACGGATCGTTACGGTCTTTGCTGGAATCGAATTTCTTGCCGTCGGTCAGCCAACCCGTGTAGTGCACGGTGACGGTCTTGCCCGGGGTGGCTTCGGCGCCATCGCCCACTTGAAGATCGTCGTATTGCAGGCCGGAATCGGTGGTGATGGTCGACATGGTTGTCCTCGCTCGAAGCAGAGATGGTATCGACGCGCGAGGTATCGCCAACGCGCGAACTCGGGAAAGAAAAAACCCCCGGCTCTCCGCGAAGAGCCGGGGGTGTTCCGCCAAGGCGACTTGGCGGAGACGGAGGGATTCGAACCCTCGATCCAGGTTTTGGCCCAGATGCTCCCTTAGCAGGGGAGTGCCTTCGACCTCTCGGCCACGTCTCCCAAACTTGTCGTCACATCAGGGAGGTGATGTAACGAAGGCGTGATATTACCTAGTGTTCGCGATGCCGTCAAATATTATGCGCATCAAAATCCAACTTTTTTTGCGCAGGTGTCATGCACTCGACACGTTCGGGGAGTTTTCCCCGCATTGCAGCGCGAAAATCGCGCTTCGCGCCGCATGCACCACACGCGCACGCGACGCGCCTCCCGACTCGATCGATGAGGCTTACGCCTGATCGAGTTCGAACGCCTTATGCAGCGCACGCACCGCCAGTTCCATGTACTTCTCGTCGATCAGCACGGAAATCTTGATCTCCGACGTCGAGATGAGCTGGATGTTGATGCCCTCTTCCGAGAGCGTGCGGAAGGCCTTGCTGGCGATACCGACGTGCGAGCGCATGCCCACGCCGACGATCGACACCTTCGAGACCTTCGGGTCGCCCACGACTTCGGCAGCGCCGATGTGGCCCTGCACTTCGCTTTGCAGCAGCGTCATGGCGCGCTGGTAGTCGCCGCGCGGCACCGTGAACGTGAAGTCGGTCTTACCTTCGACGCTCAGGTTCTGGATGATCATGTCGACGTCGATGTTCGCATCGGCGATCGGGCCAAGGATCTGGTAGGCGATGCCCGGACGATCCGGCACGCCGCGCACGGTGATCTTGGCCTCGTCGCGCTGGAATGCGATACCCGAAATGATGGCCTTTTCCATTTGTTCGTCTTCCTCAAAAGTAATCAGCGTGCCCGAGCGCGCTTCTTCGTCGAGCGCAATCATCGGATCGGTCAGGCTCGAGAGCACTCGCGTCTTGACCTGGTACTTGCCGGCGAATTCCACCGAACGGATCTGCAACACCTTCGAGCCGAGGCTGGCCATTTCCAGCATCTCTTCGAAAGTGACCTTGTCGAGGCGGCGCGCTTCGTCGACCACGCGCGGGTCGGTCGTGTACACGCCGTCGACGTCGGTGTAGATCAGGCACTCATCGGCCTTGAGCGCAGCAGCCACTGCCACGGCCGACGTGTCCGATCCGCCGCGACCCAGCGTGGTCACGTTGCCGTTCGGATCGATCCCCTGGAAACCGGTGATGACGACCACGCGGCCGGCATCGAGGTCGGCCATCACGCGCGTGTCGTCGATTTCCGAAATACGGGCTTTGGTGAAAGCGCTGTCAGTCTTGATCGGTACTTGCCAGCCGGCGTAGCTCACGGCGTCGACGCCCGCTTCTTTGAGCGCCATGGCCAGCAGGCCAACGCTCACTTGCTCGCCCGTGGCGGCAATGGCGTCGAGTTCGCGCGGATCGGGGTTGGCCGAAATTTCCTTGGCCAGACCCAGCAGACGATTGGTCTCGCCGGACATGGCCGACGGCACCACCACCATCTTGTGACCGGCCTTATGCCACTTGGCCACGCGCTTGGCGACATTCTTGATGCGCTCCACCGAGCCCATCGACGTGCCGCCGTATTTGTGTACGATCAGAGCCATAACATTGCTAACACATTGATTTAAAACCGTTTATGAATCCTGCGCAGATACCTTTCGAGGGTATCGATGACGTTTCGATTCGCGGAACTTTTGATTATCGCACGAATGTATCGCCCCTGAGCCAGTTTGGCGCAGATTGCACTGTCATTGGCGCGCCGCACCGCATTCGGCAGCAGATTATGCTGTTTGCGGCCCCCTCACGCCTCGTCGCGCCACATCATCCGCCAGCGCACACCGGCGCGCTCACCACTTTGTGCCGCGCCGTCAATGCCCAGACGCGCAACGAAAACGATGTCCTTACCCTGCCAGACGATCGGCACATGCCGCAGCCACGCCGCGACACCACGACTCTGGTACCAGTGCTTGAGCGAACGCGAATGGCCGTCGGCGCGCTCACGCCACCGCTCGCCGCCCATGCGCGGCCTTGCCACGAGAGGCTGGGCGCGCAGCACGTGCTCGTCGATCGTGCCGTCGGCGGACTCCCCCTCGGCGACCGGCTCGAACACGATGCTCCCCTGCCATTGCGGCAAGGGCCACTCCCGCTCGCCTGACCAGCGCAATACGACGTCGGACACCATATCGTCCATGTCATCGGGATCCGCCGAGCCGTAGACGGCCGTCCATTGCAGTTCGTCGCGATACAGCCGCAAGACAGCGTCACCGTGGGGCAACTCGAGCGACGCGTCCGCCTGCGCGTCACGAATCTGGCGCACCCACTCGTCCAGCCGTGCTTCCGGCGGCATGGCCAATCCGCGACGCGCCGTCCAGTAGCGCAGAAGATTCGCCAGTCGCGGCGCGTCCAGCGCCTGCAAACGACTGCGTTGCAAACGCTCGTCGCCATGCGTCGATGCCGAGCGCGCCATGTCAAAGTCGGTTTGTGCGAGTTGATCGAGCAGCGACTGCGCTTGTGCGGCATGCCGCGCAAACCGCGCCAGCGTTTCGCGATATGCCGGCACGTGCGCCGCGATCGCGGGCATGACATCGTGACGCAACGCGTTACGCAAGTAATGGCGATCGTCGTTGGACGGATCTTCGACCCACGTCAGCGAACGCGCTTTCGCATAGGCCCGCATCGTCTCGCGCGAGATATCGAGCAGCGGGCGCAGCAAGCGCGCGCGGCACAGCTCACCGGCGGCAACGGGGAACGCGCCCTCCACGGCCATCGCCGCCACGCCGGGCAACCCCGCACCGCGCAGCATTTGCAGCAGCACCGTCTCGGCCTGATCGTTCGCGTGATGGGCCGTCATGAGCCAATCCACACCATGCGCGTTGCAAGATGCCGCGAGGGCTTCGTAACGCGCCGCGCGAGCC
>Ga0181519_10000454_pt1 | contig 38013 bp, 27 predicted proteins | sample PEATcosm2014_Bin_26_FD_121102 | JGI IMG/M metagenome (GOLD analysis project Ga0181519, IMG submission 121102) | Peatland microbial communities from MTU Mesocosm Facility, Houghton, MI, USA - PEATcosm2014_Bin02_10_metaG | ecosystem: Environmental > Terrestrial > Soil > Wetlands > Peat | place...
AGGGCTGGAGCGCGATCGGCCGTTGGGGTGGCGTGCGCTTCTCCGAATTCCTGCAGCGCATCGGCGCCGATACCTCGGCCCGTTATGTCGGCTTCAAGTGCGCTGACGATTATTTCACCAGCATCGACATGCCCACGGCGATGCACCCGCAAACCCTGCTCGCCTTGACCTATGATGGCAAGACGCTGCCGCGCAAGTACGGCTTCCCCATGAAGCTGCGCATGCCCACCAAGTTGGGTTACAAGAACCCCAAGCACATCGTCGAGATTTTCGTCACCAATGACTACCCGGGCGGATACTGGGAAGACCAGGGCTACAACTGGTTCGGCGGTTCCTGAGAGCGGCGCCGCCGCGCTCGATCCGCGTCCGGCGCTCGTCCTGTTCTCGGGCGGACAGGATTCGACGACCTGCCTGGCCTGGGCCCTGGCCCGCCACGCGCACGTCGAGACCGTGGGTTTCGATTACGGCCAGCGCCACCGCGTCGAGCTGGCGCAGCGCGTCGTCGTGCGCGACCAGCTGGCACGGCACTTCCCGCAATGGCGCGCGCGCCTGGGGCCCGATCATCTCCTGGACCTTGCGGTGCTGGGCACCATCAGCGAATCGGCTCTCACGCAGGACCGCGCCATCGCGCTGCAGGCCAATGGGCTGCCCAACACCTTCGTCCCGGGGCGCAATCTGCTTTTCCTCACGCTCGCGGCGGCCCTGGGTTACCGACGCTCGATCCGCGTGCTGGTGGGCGGCATGTGCGAAACCGACTTCTCCGGATATCCCGACTGCCGCGACGCGACGATCAAGTCGCAGCAGGCGACGCTCAGCCTGGGCCTGGCCGAAGCGGTCGAGATCCTCACTCCGCTGATGTGGAGCGACAAGGCGCAGGTCTGGGCCCTGGCCCAGGCGCTCGGCGGGCCTGCGCTGGTGGAGCTCGTGGCCGAGCATACGCACACCTGCTATCTCGGAGAGCGCGCGCAGCGCCACGAATGGGGCTATGGTTGCGGGAGCTGCCCCGCCTGCGAATTGCGCGCGGGCGGCTTTGTCCGATGGCGCGCCGCGCTGCAGTCGGCCGACCCCGAAGCCGCCCCGGCCACTTAAGTTCCCCATCGCCGCGCCGATTAGCAGTGGCATTGGCCACAGCCCGGCCCCGCATCGCTGAAGCAAGCATAAGAAATGGCGAAGCAAGGTGTCGGCGCGCACGCCCGGCCGCTGTTTTTCTCGAACCGCAACGGAGATACCGCATGAATCCCGCTCGACACGTTTCGCGCTTTCGGCTGCTGAAGAACCTTGGCATCGCCGCCATCGCGCTCTGCGCCGCACCGGCCTGGTCCGCCTGCACGCCCCCCGTCGTCGACGGCCACCCGGTGCATCCCTTCCGTGTCGACGACGGCGTGGCGCGCGAGGTCGGCTCTCGTCTCGAGTGGCAACGTTGCAGCGTCGGGCAGCATTTCGACGACGGCAAATGCCGGGGCGCCGCCGACAAGCTCGACTGGAATGACGCGCAAAAGGCCGCGTCGGCCGCCGGCCATGGCTGGCGCCTGCCCACGCAGTCGGAACTCTCCACCCTGGTGCTGAGCTACTGCAGCGCCCCGGCCACGGATACGGCCGTTTTCCCCGAGACGCCCGCAACCTGGTTCTGGACGTCGGCCACCGACGGCGCGCAAGGCGCCTGGTTCGTCGACTTCGAGGCTGCGGGCGGCAATGGCGCAACCCTGCGCACGAGCACGGCCGCGGTGCGTCTGGTCCGCCAGGGCGAGTGACAACGGCCTCAGCGCATGTTTCCCGTGTGCCCCAGCGAGTAGCGGCCCGGCTGCGGCCAGACGGTCAGGCCATGGGGCTCGCGGCCCACGGGAATCTTCTGCACGGCGCCGGTGTCCGTGTCGAAGACGTAGACCTCGTCGTCGAAGCGGCCCGATAGCCACAGCTGCTTGCCATCGGCGCTGACGTTGCCCATGTCCGGGCTGCCGCCGCCCGGTATCGGCCAGGTCTTGACGACCTTGCGGCTGGCAAAGTCGATCACCGATACGCTGCCCTTGCCGTGGCGAGCGCCGTGAACGCGGTTGGAGCCGCGATTGGAAACGTACAACTGCGTGCCGTCGCGGCTGGGATACAAGCCGTGCGTGCCCACGCCGGTGGCCACCTTGCCCAGCTGCTTGAAGCGATCGCCATCGATGATGAAGACGCCATCGGCCATCATGTCGGCGACGAAGAAGACGGATCCGTCCGGGGCGATGCGGATGTCCTGCGGCATGCCTCCGCCATCGAGCTTGAGCAGGCCCACGACCTTGCGATGCACGAGGTCCACCTTGGCGAGGGCTGCCGTGAACTCGCACGTGAAGATCGCATAGCGTCCGTCGATGGCGAAATCGGCGTGGTTGATGCCCTTGCACCCCGGCACCGCCAGCGAGGAATGCAGGGCCATGGTGTGCGGGTCGCGAAAATCGAGGCGCTCGTGCGCCTCGGCCACGACGATGGCCTCGCTGCCGTCCGGAAGGAAATACATGTTGTAGGGATCGTCGACGGCGATCGGCGAGCCGGGGCGCCCCGTCCTGGGGTCGATGGGCGTGAGGCTGCCGTCGCTGCGGCGTTCCGAATTGTTCGTGACCCACAGCGTCTGCAGGTCCCAGGCCGGGACGATATGCTGCGGATTGATGCCCACCGCAAAGTGCGCGACCACTTTGCGCGTTGCCGGGTCGATCACCGAAACCGCATTGGAGCGCAGCTCGGGCACGTAGACGCGGACGAGCGCGCCGGCGGTCGCCGTGCTCAGTGCGCCGGCGCCGGCCGAACCGTAGACATTTCCGGGCGTCAGCACGGGCGGCATGCCGGGGAAACCCGCGGACGGCGCCGGAGGCGGCGTTTGGGCCGGGGCAGCGCTCGCCAGGAGCGCGAGCGACAGGAACGCCGCCACGCCCGCCGCGATCGGGCGCGCTGCCGGATTGCCGGGCTGGTTCGCGCCTCGTGCGCGCGCGCTGGGGGTTTGCATGCTGCTAATCCTTGGAAGTGGAAACGCGCCGGATCTCGATCATCGATATGGCGCCAGCCAATCCGCTCCGGCGTGCGGCGGGGCAGGACGCGAGGGACGCACCGCACTTCATGGGCGCGCCTCGTGTTTCTTCGCCGTGCCGCGCGTCGCAGCGGCCGTCTGCGCCCGGATCGCCGCCACCGACTGCTGCACGATCTCGTCGAGCCCCAGGGCCCCCAGCGCCGCGCTGGCGCGGCGCGGATCCCCCCCGGTGACGCCCACGCGCGCGTCCAGCGGCTGGCCCGACTCGAGGACCTCGCGGCGGACCATGGTCGCATCCACGGCCAGCTGCAGCGAGGTGTCCGCGAGGGCGGCATGGGTGCCGATCTCGTCGGCGGAAAAGCCGCGCTCGCGCAGGATGCGCGCGAACCCTTCGGATGCGGCGCGGTAGTACTCCGGCGGTGCAAAGGCCCGGACCGGCCCCGCCGCCCATTCCTTGTCGAGGCGTGCGGCCGCCTGCGCCAGCTGGCCTTGATAGCCGCCGTGGTCGCCGAGAAAGACGATGTCGCGAAAGCCGGCCGCGCGCAGGCTGCGGCCGATGGCCAGCAGACTGGCCTCGAATACCGCGGGCGGCAGGCTCAGTGTTCCGGGAAACCGCATATGGGAGCTTGGCGGTTCGATATTGCCTTCCGGGACATAGGCGAGCACCGGCGCAACGAGGGCATTGCCCAGCTCGCGCGCGATGCGCCCCGCCAGCAGCCGCACCCGGACATTGTGCTTGCCCAGGGCCAGCGCGGGCCCGCTCTGTTCGGTTCCGCCGATGGGCACGAGGGCGGTGGTCTTGCCCTGCGCGATGGCGTCGCGCAGCTCCGTCCAGGTGAGGTCCTCGAGGTATACGCGTGCCGCCGGCTCCGCCGGGGCCGGCGCGGCCGCCGCTGCCGCGACCGTGGTGCGCACGGCGCCGCCCGCAAGCACGGGCGCGCACAGCGCCAATGCGAGAAGCCGATACGGGAAAAAACGCGCAGTCCGGAAGAACATGGGCGATTCTACGATTGCCCGGCCGTTGCGGCGGCCCGCACCGCGGGTCAGTTGCGCGCGCGCGCGGCAGCCACGGCCACCGCCAGCCAACCCAGGAGCAGGAAGACGCCGCCGATCGGCGTAATGGCGCCGAGCATGCGGATTCCGGTAAGACCCAGGGCGTAGAGGCTGCCGCTGAAGAGAACGATTCCCACCGTGAAGCACGCGACACTGGCCGAGGCGGCGCGCCCCGGCCATTCGCGCGCTATCCAGGCGCAGCCCAGCAGCGCAAGCGCATGAACGAGCTGGTAGCGGGCCGCCGTCTCGAACACGGCCAGGGCGTCGGGATCGAGCCGTGCCTTGAGCGCATGCGCCCCAAAGGCGCCGGCGCCCACGCCCGTGAAGCCGAATGCGCCGGCGGCCATCGCCGCCCAGCGCGCAGTTCCCGGCGGCGGCCGCGCGCCGCGCGTTTCGTGTGCCCTCAAGCCAGCGCTGTCGGCCGCCACCCGCTTCAATGGGCCGCGCTGGACGGTGGCGCGGTGCCGGCGTCCGCCGATTCCATGACCGAGCCCCGGCCACCCTCGCCCGGCTCGGCTTGGCTGTGCCCATTGCCGTAGTCGCCGTGGTGCTCTTCGTGCGGATCGCCGCGTTCGCAATGACCGCCCATGCCGCCATGGTGGCCGCCCTCGGCCATGGGCCCCATCCCGCCGTGCTCGTGCGCGAAATGCCGGGCGGCTTCGTCGAACACCAGGCGCTGGTCGGCGCTGAGGGCCTGCTGGAGTGCGGCTGTCGCATCGGCGAGCTGCGCGAGCTTTTGCGCGCGGGCGCTGGCGTGGTCCGCCATCTGCCGCGCCAGGGCCGCCGCATCGGCCTGACCGGCCTTGTCCGCTTCGCCCATGGCCTCATGGCCCATCATGGCGTGCATGCGCATCGTGTCGTGGAATGCTGCAGAGAACTTCTGCCAGGCCGCTTCCTGCGAGGCCTTGATTTCCAGGCGCTCGGCCAGCTTGTCGAGGTGCGCCTGGACATGCTGATCCCAGTGCCGGGCCATCGATTCGTGCGAGGAATGCGCGCCAGCGCCCGCGCTCGGCGGCTCGACCGGTTCCGCGGCAGAACTGGAAACGAGCCCGATGGTTGCGACCAGGCCGGCCGAAATTGCAGCGCCGGCCAGCGAACGGATGACGCCGCGAGCGGTAATCGATGGAATGGGGTTCATGGGAGGCTTTTCGCTGGGTTGGGGGTAGTACTTTAGACGAGGCGACGGCCCGGAGGTTGCCTGCGGATGGCGCCCCGGGCAGGCAAATTTGTAAGCAAGTGGTTCGGGTGCGCGCGCGCGGCAACCATCGGGCGGCGCCGGTGCCGTTTCAGACCCGCCTTCCGGCGTTTCATCGCAATGCGCTCGCGCGCGCACGGGCCGCTGCGTACAGTCAATCCATCGACGCAGGCTGCGCAGTGCGCGCGGGGCGCCACGGACAAACCCAAGGCAAGGAGCACCAACATGAACTTTCGCCAATCCTCTCTCGATACCGATACCGTCCTGGCCGGTGGGCTGGTTGCCGCCGCCATCCTGTGGCTTGCCGTGGCAGCCTTCGGCGGTGCGTCGGCCGACCCGCGGCCCGAAGTCTCCGCCCCGGCGATCGGAGCGGTTCCCGTTGCGCAGGACCTTGCGGCCGCCCCGCCCCGTGCAGCATTGCCGCAACGTGGTTAGGCACGCGGCCCGGCTGCGGCGGCCGGGCCGCGTTGGCGAATTAACTGCTTGAATTTTAGGTATTTTGTCCCGGCCGCGCGCATCCGGGGCCGGTAAACGGGTAAGCGTCCTACTAGCGGGCAATGCGAGGCGGTGCTAAAAGGTAGCGTCCTTAGTCCAGCAGGGTCGGGCCATGCGTTTGGGTTTTTCGTTGCGTGCAGCCGGAGCGGTATTGGGCGTGATCCTGGGTGCGGTTGCGACCAGCGCCGCCGGGCAGATCTACGCCGGCGAAAGCAGCAATGGCGTGGTGGTGCTGTCCAATTTCTCGACGGACGAAACCCCCCAGCTCGTCGTGGCCCTGCCACCGGTGGCCGCCCTTGCCGCACCCGTGGCCGCCACGGCGGTCCTGCCGGTCATAGCGGATCCGCGGAACCCCGGCGCTGCGTATCGCCCCATCATCGACCAGGTTGCCCGCGAAATGTCCATGTCGCCGCAGCTGCTGCAGGCGGTGATCCAGGTCGAATCCAACTACCAGCCCCATGCCCGTTCGCCCAAGGGCGCGCAGGGGCTCATGCAACTGATGCCCTCGACGGCGGAGCGCTTCGGCGTGCACGACGCCTTCGACCCCCGCGAAAACATTCGCGGCGGCGCGCTCTACCTGAAGTGGTTGCTCGATTTCTTTCGCGGCGACCTTCGGCTGGCCCTCGCCGGCTATAACGCGGGGGAAGCGGCCGTGGTCAAGGCCGGCTACCGGATCCCGCCGATCGCCGAGACCCGCGAGTACGTCCCCAAGGTGCTCTGGCACCTCAATCACCCGGTTGGCAACGGCTGAGCTTCGCGCCGGCGTAACCACCCCGGTCTGCGGCAGTCGCCCGTAGGCTGAGCGTAGTCAGCCCTCTTTTGTTGTTTTCCCGCGCCAAACGGTAGGCCGCCGCGGCCACTGGACGCGCGGGCACCGGCGCCCAATGTCGTTGGACCGCCGCACCCGCCCAAAGTTCGCATAGCCCCATTGCGTCTCCTCGACGAGCGCGCCCCTCATTTATGGGCGCTCTTGCGCACTGCATCTAGGGAAAATCTCCATGATATGGGTATAAACCAGTAGGAAACGTCTCAACAAAGTAGGGCATCTACCTAAATGTTCCGCGGGTTATAACCTAAAGACAGGATCCCGCCTCGCCCCAACAATGCGCCATCCCATCCGCTAGTCCGTTCGATTCGGATTTTTCTGATCGAACAGGCGGTAGGGCAGGGGGTGTGCCGCGGTGCAGCAGAAATAGGTATCGCAGCCATCCGGTCTTCCAGAATCGATTCGCAGTCCCATGCCCGCCGCGCCGCGGTTAGCCGTGCCGGGGCGGGGTGGGGGAGCAGAAGCGTGCAACAGAACGGACGTCACCGGATTCGCCGCGCGACATCGACGGTCATTGGCCTGCTGGCCTTTGCCGCCGGTTTGTGCCCGGCGTTGTCCCTGGCCGACGCGTCCGCCGTTGCGGGCGCCGGCGGCGCACCGATGGTGGCCGCGGCAACGGCAGCGGGCATCGATCCCGCGCACCACCACATGGACGCGATGACGGCCGACGAGCACGCACATCACGCTGCCGCGCCGAGCCTGTCGCGCACCGTCGTCTCCTACCAGACCCCCGATGTGCAGCTGGTGCGCGAAGACGGCCAGCGCGTCGGCCTGCGTGCCGAGATCGACGATGGCCGCCCGGTCGTCCTGGCGTTCATCTACACGAGCTGCAGCGCCGTTTGTCCGCTGACCAGCCAGACCCTTTCCGCCCTGCAGGACCGGCTGGGCGCCGACCGCAGCCGCGTGCACTTGGTTTCGATCTCCATCGACCCGGAACAGGACACTCCCGCGCGCCTGCGCGAATACGCGCAGCGCTTCCATGCAGGCGCCCAGTGGCACTACTACACGGGCAGCCTTGCCGCGACCCAGGCGGCGCAACGCGCGTTCGATGTGTACCGCGGCGACAAGATGAGTCACTCCCCGGTAGTCCTCGTGCGCCCGGCGCCCGGGGACCCCTGGGTGCGCCTCGATGGTTTCGCGACGGCCGACCAGCTGTACGCGGAGTTGCCGCACCCGATATTTACCGCAAAACGGTGAGCACGATGTTTTCACGCCTGCACCACTTTTTCAACTTCAACCTGGCCACGCGCCGCGACACCACGACGACGGGGCCCCAAGAAGCCCGCACGAGCGCTGACGGAGGAATGGATATGATGAACGATAGAACCCTGGTTCGCCTTCTGTCCGCTTGCGGATTGATGCTTTTCGCGTTCGGCGCGCAGGCGCAGAGCTTCCGCGTGCAATGCCCGTCGACCACCGCGCAGCACCCGGGCGGCGTCGGCATCGACAGCGCCGGAATCGCCACCCCGGTTGCCACGTACCAGACCTCGACCATCAAGTGCCAGCAGGTCGGCGGCGGCGACGGCTACGCCACCATGGCCGATGGCCAGCAGATCTACCTCTTCGGTTTCGGCCCGCTCTCCGGTCTTGCCGACATCTACAACGGCGCGCCCGGAACCCAACCCTACGGCGTGTTCAACACGACCTTCGGCGCCAACGGCACCAGCGGCGACGTCGGCACGCCCAGCAACATGGTGGGCCTGCCCAACGCCACGACCACCTTCAACGGCGCCGTGGGCCTGACCAACGACATCGGCAGCACCGATCCGTGGACGGCAGGCAACTCCTACGTCACCGGCGCGGTGGTCCGCACCGCAACGGGCATCTACTCGGCCATGGCGCCCGGCGGCACCGCGGGAACGACCGCACCCAGCGTGGTCGGAACGCCCGCCAACCCCAATCCGACGCAGAGCGACGGCGGCGTGACCTGGGCCTTCCAAAGCACCCTGCTCGACGGCCACGTCGACGCGCGTCCCATCATGGACGTCGGTGTGATGAACGCCAGCGCGCCCGCGCCCCTGATCGCCATCGACGAGGACGACGAGCTGTTCCTCACGCTGACCAACGTCGGCATGATCATGCGGCCCGACCTGTTCGAGCAGCACACCATCCACTTCCACGGCTACCCCAACGCCGCCTCGTTCTACGACGGCGTGCCCGATGCCTCCATCGCCATCTCCATCGGCGGCAGCTTCAGCTACTACTACCTGGCGCCGGATGCCGGCACGTATTTCTGGCACTGCCATATCGCGCCGCCCGAGCACTTGCAGATGGGCATGGTCGGCCAGCTGTATGTGCGGCCGCGGCAGAATCGCATCGCCCTGGGCGGATCGCTGCGGGCCGGGCTTACCCAATGGGAAGCGGCCAACGCAGGCACGGTCCTGATCGACCCGAGCACGGTCACGGGCGCCGCCCGCACCGCGGCCTTTGCCGCATATGAACCCGTCCGCAAGCGTTGCGGCGGCGACATCATCTGCACCTCGCCGATCCCGCCCGCGAATACGGCCGTGCAGGTCACGAACGCCAGCGGCACGCCCAGTTTCTATGCGTACAACGACGGCGACGGCTCCACGCGCTACGACGTGGAGTACCCGATCCAGATCCACGGATTCGATCCCAATTTCCACTTCATCGGCATGACCTTCAATGCCGAGGACTTCTTCGACATGAAGAACAAGTACTTCACCCTCAACGGCCGCAGCTATCCCGATACGGTGGGCGGCTACGTCTGCACCGGCAGCGAACTGCCGGGAACGCGCAACGCCGAGGCCTGCGCCAACGCGACGGCCTACAACAAGGTGAACGGCCAGACGGTGGTCGCCGGGACCCAGACCACGCAATCGTCCGACGGCACGTATCACGCCTCGCAGCCCCTGCCCGCGGTGATCAACATCCCGGTGGGCGGCAAGGCGCTGCTGCGCATCTCCGACCTGGACGTCACGGAGTATCAGACCCTGGCCTCGCTTGGCATCCCGATGCACGTCATCGGCTTCAACGCGCGCCTGCTGCGCGACATGGCCGGCAACAACACGGATTACTACACGAACTCCATCACGCTGGGCGGTGGCGAATCCATCGACGTGATCCTGGATGCCAGCAACACCGCGACCTTCACCGCCGGCCAGAAGTACTACCTGTTCACCCCGCAGCTGGACCATCTGTCGAACGACGCCGAGAACTTCGGTGGCCTGATGACCGAAGTCAACATCTGCGGTGCGGTGGACCCGATCACCAAAGTCTGCAGCTAGATCTAGGAGAGCAGCCATGCAAGGCCTGAAAATGAAAAAACTGCTAGCGCAGATCGTGCAAGGAACCGGATCCGCCGTGCTGGGTTCGGCGCTGTGCCTGTCGGCGCACGCGGCCGCACCCGGCATCACGGGTTCGACCACCACCGGCACCCCCGGCGCCGCCGCCACGACCGACACCTTCAACCTGAGTGCCGGCGACACGAACATCACCCAGCCCGACGGCACCGTGATCTATTCCTGGGGCTTTGGATGCTCGGCTGCGCCGGTGGCGTTCCTCCCCGCCGCCATCGCCGGGGCCCACTGCCCCGCGGCCCAGTTGCCCGGCCCGACCTTGATCGTCACCGAGGGGGACACGGTCGTTGTCAACCTGACCAACAACCTGCCCGCAGTTGCCGGCAACACCTCGATCCTGTTCCCCGGGTTCCAGGTGACCAGCACCGGCGGCATGCCGGGCGTGCTGGCGCAGGAGGCGCCGAACCTGACGCAAGGCTCCAACACGGTCACCTACACCTTCACGGCAACCACGCCCGGCACCCACGCCTATTACAGCGGCACCCGGGGTGACGTGCAGATCGAAATGGGCCTGTACGGCGCGCTCATCGTGCTGCCCAAGACGCCGGTCTCCGTTGCCACGCCGGTCTCGATCGCGGCGGGCGTGCACTGCACGGCGCTGACCGCCGACCCGGCCAAGAACGCGCACGGCGAAGCCGAATTCCGCCTGGCCACCTCCGCCTACGACCACCCGGCCAGCTGCTACGACCGCGAATACCTGTTCCAGTGGGCCGAGGTCATGGGCACGGCGCACACCGCCGCCCAGCAGCAGGTGACGGCGGACAAGGCCAAGCCCGCGGGCACCGGCTGCACGAGCGCCGAGGGTTGCCTGGACGTGATCACCGAGCCCTACGTGCCCAACTACTTCCTGATCAACGGGCGCTCGATGCCCGACGACATGGACGCGAACTACGCGCCCAACTACCCCAGCCAGCCCTACAACGGCAACCCGCACATGCACCCGGGCGAGCTGACCCTGCTGCGCGTCATCGGCCAGGGTCGCATGCAGCACCCCTTCCATGAGCACGCCAACCACGTGCGCATCCTCGCGCGTGACGGAAACCTGATCCTCGACCCCAGCGCGGTTGTCAATGTCAACACCGCGCTGCCGGCCGGCCCCTTGCTGTTCACCACGACGACCACGCCGGGCGTGGCATTCGACGGCCTTTTCTACTGGACCGGCCGCGGCCTGAACTGGGATGTGTTCGGCCATGGATACGCCGGCGACACCACGCCCTGCGTGCCCGATGCCAACGGCTATTACACCTCCGTTCCCTCCGCACCCAACTATTACGAATGGTGCGGCGACCACACGAAGGCCCTGGAGAAGAACCCGTTCGGCCAGGTCAACAACGGCGGTCCCATGACGCTGCCCGACCCGACCATCGTCGTCAACGGACTGTGGTACTCCGGCAGCCCTTACCTCGGCGCGGAGGCCACGGCGCGTGCGGTTGGCGGCACGCCGCTTCCGGTGGTGGGAACCACCGCCAACAATCCGGCCACCGAAGCGGGCTATGCCTACATGTGGCACTCGCACAATGAGCGCGAGATCACCACGAACAATATCTTTCCCGGCGGCATGATGATGATGATGTTGATCGACGCCCGTAGTTTCGTGATCAACGAATCGAACTGATATCCAGGAGCAATGCGATGCGCACCATGAAAACTGCAGCCAACCGGATTTTTTCCGGACTGGCAGCCTCCATTCTCCTGCTGTCGGGCGGTGCTGCGCTTGCGCAGACGGCCGCGACCGTCAGTTTGGCGGCAGGATCCACGAACACCACCCTGCCGGACGGCCAGACCGTGCCGATGTGGGGATACACCTGTAACGTCGGTGCCGGCGGCGTAGCCACCCCGGCCGGCGGCGGGGCTTCCTGCGCGGCGCTCAACGCCAGCGGAGCCTGGTCGCCCGTGGTCATCACGGTGCCCTACAACACCGCGGGTACCAGCCTTGCGATCACCCTGACCAACAACCTCGTGTTCACGACCACGGCAGGGGGCACCAACGCGCTGCCGACCTCGCTCATCATCGTGGGCCAGCTCGGTGGCGGATTGGGTGGTGGCGGCACCACGACGGCCAGCCCGCCGCACCCGGTGCAGCAGACCACGTGGCCGATAGCCTCTGCCGGGCCGACCAACACGCCCGTCGCGCAGTTGCCCCGTACGCAGTCGTTCGGCGCCGAGGTTGCGGGCGGAAGCTCGGCAACGCTTACCTGGAGCAACCTCAAGCCCGGCACGTACCTGATCCAGTCGGGCACGCACCCGTCGATCCAGTCGCCCATGGGCCTCTACGGCATCCTGGTCGTGACGACGCCCGCCGTCGCCGGCACCACGCCCGCCTACACCTACAGCAGCTGCGCGGGATTGACCGCCGGCACGCCGGCGGCTGCGCGCTGCGACAGCTACGACGCCAATGTCCCGATCCTCACGTCGGAAATCGACCCGCTGCAGAACGCGTCGGTCGCCGCCGCGGTCATCAACCCGAACTTCAGCGAAACCCGCGTCTGGTCCGGCCTGGCGACCGGCCCGGACGGCAATCCCGGCTGCGGCAATGCCAATTCGGGCGCCTTCTACCAGTCGTGCTACCCGCCGGCCGTCAATTACAGCCCGCGCTACTACCTGCTCAACGGCACGTCCTTCGACCGCACCGCGATCAACGCGTCGACCATCGCCAGCCTGGCTGCCGGATCCGCGGCAACCACCGGCCGCATTGAACTCAACCTGGTCAATGCCGGATCGCACATCCACGTGCCCTCCGTCGTGGGCCTGCCCCTGACCCTGATCGCCGAGGATGGCAACGCCTTGCCGGGCCTGCCGCGCGTGCAAAACGAGGTGTTCCTGTCCGCCGGCAAGACCTACGATGTGCTGGTCACCCCGGCGCAGACCACGCCGACCAGCGGCTTGTATGCGGCCGCCACCTACCCGATCTTCGACCGTGCGCTCAGCCTTTCCACCAACAATTCGCGCGACGGCGGCATCCAGGCCTACATCGCCGTGGCCGGCGGCGCCGCCACGGGCGTGGGCACGGTCGGCGGTTCCGGCATAGCGCTTGCCGGTGCAGCCAGCCACACCTTCTATTGCACGGCCGGCACCACGCTGGCGGTGACGGACCCGACCCTGGGCGTGCTCGCGGGCGCCACCGGCGCCAACGGCGCCGCCGTGGTCAGCTCCGCCGGACTTCCGACGGGAAGCAGCCTTGCGTTCAATTCCAACGGCACGTTCGTCTACACGCCGCCGGTTTCGCCCAGCGCCACCGGCGCTGCCGTGGCGTGCGGCGGCAGCTTCACGTTCTCGGTCAACGGGATCTCCACGACCACGTACACGGCGACGATCGCCGAGTGCGATTCGACGGCCAAGGCCGGCAGCTGCGTGATCGGCGGCGCCCCGGTACTGCAGAACGATACCTACACGGTCTCCAATGCCGCGCTGTTCCAGACCCCCTCGCCCGGACTGCTGCTCAACGACACGGACCCCAGCGGCCTGCCCCTGCAGGTCGATCTGACAACCGTCGTCGCGCCCGCCGGCCTGTCATTGAGCGTCCACCCCGACGGTTCCTTCACGGCCCAGCCCACCACGGCCTGTACCGCGCCGCCCACGTCCACCACGAACGCGCTCGGCAACAAGGTCTTTTCGCCGGGCCTGTGCACCTATACGTTCACGTACAACGTGCGCAATCAGCAGGGCACCGCCGCGACCACGCCGGCAACCGTCACGCTGAACTACCCCGGCGGCTCGGGAATCGTCCTCAACCTGCGTGACGGCAAGCATCCGACCTGGCCCGCGCTCACGGACTACCGCTGGGTGATCGAGGAAGACAACACCCTGTGGACGGATCCGAAGTGCCAGGTGGCCACGAACGCCACTGCACCGCGGCCCACCGACTCGTATGGCCGCGCCTGCCCGCCCATGCCGGTCGAGTCCATCGGCTACAACTTCCATACCGCCAACCTGAAGGTCGTGGCGACCGGATGTGTCGGCAATGTCTCCTGCGCCACGGGCCAGACGGTCTGGAACGGCAGCAACCACGTCCCGACCGTCTGCGACATCGGCGACGGCGTCTGCCGCACCACCGACGCGAGCGGAAACGCCCTTACGGCCGCCAACGCCACGCGCACGCCCCTGTTGCCCGGTTCGGTGTACCTCGACCCGAACAAGCATTACTTCATCTCGGTGCTGCCGGGTGACGCGATCAACCCGACGATCGCCACGCCGTCGACGCCGCCGGTGGCAAGCTGCACGGCCGCCGGACAGACCATCTCCGGCACATGGTACGGCGCTGCCGCGCCCGGAAGCGCCACGGGCGGTGGTCCGGTCGTCACGCAATTCACCTGCAATGCGCAGGCCGGTGGCGGATTTACCGTGGCGGCAACGAAGACGCGGGCCTTCAGCCCGGATATCGATTGCCCCAACTACACCGACTACACGCCGGCCCAAGGCGGCCCCGGAACGGGCGGCAAGTGCGGCCACAACCTGAGCGGCCGGCAGATCCCGCCCCAGTTCGACCAGGGCGGCAATCCGCTGCCCGCGACGGACGCCGCCGGCAACCCGCTGCTCAATACCATCACGATCGGTCTGGCCGAAACGCCGCTGCCGACGGCCCGCATCGCCGTCGAGATCTATGAAGACGACTACCCCCTCAACGGCGAGAACGACGCCGGCGGCGGCGTCGACATCCTGGCCCCGAACGAGCACGGCCTGGGCAGCTTCCAGATCGAACTGCTCGACCAGGGCGGCCAGTTCGGCGACAACAACGGCCAGCCGACGTACGACATGTTCAACATGCCGCTGGCCAACTCGCTCAACGGCACGCTCGACCCGAGCACCGGGCTCAATGCCTGCCCGATTTCGGCCAATCCGGACAATCTTTCGCCGATGATCATCACCTGCCCGCAATATGAAAGCGACGGCGTGACGCTGTCGCCGCTGGCGGGCCAGGCCATCATCGAGAACCTGTACCCGGGCCTGTACGAAGTCTCGGCCATTGCCGGCGCCGACCGCATCGCGCGGGGCGAGCAGTGGATCCAGACCAATACGCTGGACGGCGGCAAGCCGCACGAGGCGTTCGTGCGCCCGGGCGAGCCCTCGTACTTCCAGGAATTCGGCCCTGGCGGCTTCCATGTGAACATGGGTTTCGCCAATCCGAAGATCATCAACAACCGCCGCACCAACAGCGCCAAGACGGGCCTTTGCGACCCGGCGCCCACGGGCGGTGGCTTGACCTGCAATTCGTCGATCTCCGGCCAGGTCCACGGCGACCACATGGCGCGCACGCCCGACGAGCGCACCTATGACACCGGCAGCTACGACGCGCTGAAGTTCTCGAACTGCTACGTCGCCCTGAGCATCCCGGACGAGCAGACGATCGCCTTCGCCACCTGCGATTCGCAAGGCAACTTCTCCATCAGCGGACTGCCCGACGGCGTGTTCCAGATGGCGGTGTTCGACCAGTGGAACGACATCATGCTCGACGGCCTGGTTGCGGCCGTCACGGTGAGCGGCAACACCGTGGTCCAGCCCACGGTGATCCAGTGGCGCACCAACGTGTACACGCGCACCTATCTCGACGTCGGCACCGACGGCACGGCCGCCACCGGCGCCGGCAACGGCATTCCCGACCGCGACGCCAACGGCAACGACCTCGAGCCCGGCATTCCGCTCGTGCCGATCCACCTGCGCTATCGCGACGGCAGCGTCGGCTTCAAGATGCAATCCGACCTGAACGGCTACGCCAACAACAACGAGGTGTTCCCGTTCATGAACTGGCTGGTGATGGAGCCCGATACGAGCCGCTACAAGCTCACCGGCATCCATGTCATCTATGACGCCGGCGGCCCCGACGACTGCTCCGCTGCGGCCATTGCCCAGAACACCGGCGCCCGGTACAAGTGCTCGATCGCGGGCAGCCACCTGGCCGGCACGCTGGAACAGAACTCGCTGCCGGTCACCCTGCGCTTCCCCGGCGCCATCTACTGCCCGGATGCCGATTGCAAGCTGGCCAGCGATTCGATCCTGAACAGCGCCTACTACCTGGGCGCGACCGGCAGTTCCGGTCCGGTGCCCGATGGCGTGACGTCCTTCCTGTCGAGCGGCCGCATCGATCCGCCGTACGCGTTCCTCGAAGGCTTCCAGGGCCTGCTGGGCCAGCACAGCTTCTTCGACTACGGATTCAAGCCTTTCAAGGCGGCCAATCCGGCGACCGGCGCGCCCGCCGAGAACGGCGGCATCTACGGTCACGTGGTGTACGCCTCGACCCGGCCTTTCGACGACCCGTCACTGCTGATCCAGAACCCCTGGGAACCGCTGATCCCCAACGTGGTGGTCAACCTGTACCAGGTCAACACCAATGCCGACGGATTCACCACCCTGACCCTGGTCGACACGACCAAGACGTCCAGCTGGGACAGCTATGCCCAGGGCTTCCGCACCGACGGTTCGGGCACGGGCACGCTCGTTCAAGGGCCTGACAGCACGAGCGCGGCGCCGACCTACGTGACCAACATGAACTGCCCGGGCCAGGACCCGACCAGCCCCTTCTTCTATACCCTGAAGGGCAGCAAGGAATGGCTCGACAGCGCCGATCCGACGACCGGCCTGAAGAAGAACCTCGCCTTCGGCGCGCAGTTCAAGTGCTTCGACGGCTGGGCGCTCATGAACCAGATCCAGCCCGTGCCGTATGACGGACGCTTCCAGTTCCCCAGCGTGGTCGATCGCAACCCGATCACCGGCAAGCCCTCGGGCACCGGCCAGCTCAACGGCGTTGCCACGCCGGTCGCCGGCACGAACTGCACGATCTGCATCGCCAATCCGGACGACGCCACGCCCATGCTGCCTGCCGGCAAGTACGTGGTCGAGGCCGTCACGCCTCCCGGCTGGCAGATCGTCAAGGAAGAGGACAAGAACATCCTCGTGGGCGACCAGTTCATCGCACCGGTGACGCAGCAGTTCCTCACGCTGGGCAATGTGTTCATCCTGCCCGACCAGGCGGCCATGAACGCCTACTACAACGCGAACAACGCGCAGAATTCGACGACCAGCCTGGGCACCATCACCGAGCCGCCGCGCGGAGGCTTTACCAACATCACGACCGACCAGGATTGGCCGTGCGTGGGCGCGGTGCGCACCGTGCCGGACTACCTGAGCCTGTTCCCGCTCGAGCAGCAGGTGTCGCCGTTCGCCGGCGCCAACCGTCCGCTGTGCGATCGCAAGGAGCTCGTGCTGTCCGACCAGATGTCGGCCAACACCGAATTCTTCATGTACACGGAAACCCACGTGGCCGGCCACTTCACCGGCATGATGACCAACGACATGGCCTCGGAATTCGACCCGTTCTCGCCGCAGTTCGGCGAGAAGTTCGGCGCGACCGACCTGCCGGTCAACATGCGCGATTTCATGGGCACGGAAATGAGCCGCGTGTACGGCGACCAGTGGGGTGTCTACAACGGCATCTACATGTCGACCTGGGAAGTCAATCCGCCCAACCCGACCGGTTATGCCCCGCAGATGTCCGTGGCTTGCATGAACGATCCGGGCCCGATCCTCGACCTGAATCCCAAGTCGCCGACGTATCTCACGCAGATCGTCGATCCGGCCTACAACCCGGCATACAGCAACTTCTGCTATGAGCAGATGTTCATGCCCGGCATGACCAACTACATGGACACCCCGGTCACCCCGGTGATGGCCTTCGCCGACCATTACAACCTGCCGGACGCGGAATTCCCGAACGGCACGCCGATGGTCAAGCGGGCCGACTTCCTCACCAACGGCCTGACGGCTACCGGCGCCACCAACGGGACCGGCAACGGCCCCTGGACGCCGGCCGCCGGCACGACCCTGACCATCCAGGCCATGGGTGACATGCCCGTCCAGAATCCGAACTACACGGGTCCGTCCGGCCTCGGTGCGCCGTACAACACCAAGTCCATCATCCGCCACTATGGCTTCGGCACCCAGTGCACGGCCGTCAGCGCTGCCTGCCCGGCGATCTCCGGCGTGACGATCGGCGGACAGCCCGCCACGGTCACGGGCTGGTCCGACACGACGATCACGGTTACCGTGCCGGCCAACGTGCCCTCCTGCCCGGTCCTGCAGTCGACCAGCACCCCGGGATCGGGTACGGGACGGCGTGCGACCCCGGCGAAGAAGACGGTCATTCCGCAGAGCTGCGGCGAGGTGGTGATCACGGCCGGCAACGGCAAGCAGTCGATCACCGGCATCACCGTGACGATCGGCGGCAACAAGCCGACGCTGGTCACGACGTCCAGCCCGAGCAGCGCCAACTTCGGCGAGACGTACACCAACCCCGTGCAGACGGCCCTCGACAATGCGAACCCGGGCGACCTGGTCATCCTGGATGCCGGTTCGTATCGCGAGAACCTGATCATGTGGAAGCCGGTCCGCCTGCAGGGCGTGGGCGCCGGTGCCGTGACCATCAACGCGGATGCCCAGCCGGCCGGCAAGATGGACGCCTGGCGCCGCCGCGTCGATTGCCTGTTCGGCCTGCAGCTCAACGGCTGGACCAATGCCAATAACGGGCAGTTCGCCGCCGATGGCGAGGTCAACAATGTCGGATCCACGTCCGGACAGCCGTACGTCTGCCCGGGCAGCATGTACTTCCGCGCCGACCGCCTGCCCTTCGAAGGCTTCGTGGGCTGGGATGCATCGAGCAACGGCAACCTGGCACAGGTCCTGCAGGAGCCCTCGCTGATGGGCGCCTACGAAGGCGCCGGCCTTACCGTCGTCGGCCGCGGCATCTGGCAGCCCAATGCCACCGATCTGTGGGGCCAGGGCGGCGGCGCCGGCACGTACATCGCCGGCAGCCGGTACCTGACCTCCCAGGCGGCCGATTGCGCGACGGCGACGACATCGCTGCCGGGCACGCTCAACGGCGCGGGCGACTTCGGCACGGGCAACTACCTGTGCAACCCGTCCGGTGTCGACGGCGTCACGATCACCAACAGCTCCCAGGGCGGCGGTGGCGTGTACCTGCACGGCTTCAACAACAACTTCGAGATCGCCAACACCCGCATCGTGGCCAATGCCGGCACGCTGTCGGGCGGCATCAACGTGGGCAACGGCGAATCCCCGCCGGTATCGGTCAATGACGGCGTCATCTGCGGCCCCGGCGTTGCCGCGCCGGCCCCGCTGTGCCCGCCGACCGGCGTGAATTCGGAAGACGGATTCGCCATGCCCAAGCTCAATGCGGTGATCCCGACGCAGCTGCAGACCAACGTGCATATCCACCACAACCAGATCATCGACAATGCGTCGATCGGCGACGCCCTGTTCTCGGGTTCGCCGGCGGGCGCGGGCGGCATCACCGTCAGCGCCGGTTCGGACGACTACGAGATCGACCACAACTGGGTGGCGGGCAACCTGACGTCCAGCGACGGTGGCGGCATCGCCCACATGGGCGTGAGCTTCAACGGCTACATCCACAACAACTGGGTGCTGTTCAACGAAGCCAACAATCCCACGCTGTCGGTCGATGGCGGCGGCATCATCGTGATGGGTGCGCAGGAAGACCGCACGCTCATCGTGACGCAGCAGGAATGCGGCGGCACGACCGATTCCGATTGCCCCCCGGGCATCGGCGACGGCACGGGCCAGGGCCTGGTGATCGATTCGAACCTGATCCTGGGCAACAGCGCGGCCTACGGCAGCGGCGGTGGCCTGCGTCTGCGCCAGACCAACGGCACGGAAGTGGCCAACTTCCCGAACACGCCGGATACCGACTGGTACGGCATCACGGTGACGAACAACATCATCGCGAACAACGTGGCGGGTTGGGACGGCGGCGGCGTGTCGCTGCAGGACTCCTTCAAGACGGTCCTGGTCAACAACACCATCGCTTCCAACGACACGACGGCATCGGCCGGGGTCCTGTTCAAGACCCTGGGCGCCATCAACGAGGCCTCGCCGGCCCCGGGCTGCGTGCCCACGCCGGATCCGACCCAGCCGCAGGCCGTGGGTTGCCTGAACCCGAACGCGCCGCATATTCCGCAGCCGGCGGGCCTGGTCACGATGCAGAACACGCCCAACATGATGGCCAGCCTCAACGGCTTCATCTCGCCCGAAGCGGTCGTCACCAAGACGACCACCACGGGTGGCGTGCAGGGCGTTACCTGCCCGACGGGCTTCGGCTACGGCGACGGCAGCAACTTCTCGGCCGATTCGAAGGCCTCGCTGGTGGACGGGCGCTGCATACTGGTTTCGCTGCCCAAGCTGGTGAACAACCTGTTCTGGCAGAACCGCGCGTTCCACGTCGAAATGGTGGACACGAACGGCAATCCGCTGGGCAACCAGGGCAGCACCTCGCCCAACGGCACGGGCCTGCAGTCGCAGCAGAACATCATCGCCCTGCTGCCGGAGTTCACGCAGACGGCCACCGGCCAGTGCGTGAGCCCGGTTGGCAAGACGAACACCGATGGCTCCGCCCTGCAGCTGTATTGGGACGTGGGTGTCCGCATGGACACGCTGCCCAATGCCAATGGCCACGCGCTGTTCTTCAATAGCGCGACCATCGGCGCCGGCTTCGACCTGGAAGGCGCGCTTGGCGTCACCGAGGCGGGCGGCAAGGTGACGGGCGTGACGATCACGGGCGTGGGCGGCTTCTACACCACGGCTCCGACGGTAAGCGTGACGGGAGGCGGGCCCAGCATCAACGGCAGCATCTCCGACGCCACCGGCACCACCGTTGGCAACATCCTGACCGTGCAGGCCACCACGGCCGGTGCGGGTGTCGCCAGCAGCGTCAGTTCCACGGGCGCCGCCACGTCGAACCAGATCACGGTTTCCACGCCCAACGGCACCTATGCCGTCGGCGACACCGTGGTCGGAACGGGCATTGCCGCCGGTGCCACCATCACGGCCATCGGCGGTACCGCCGCCACGCCGGTCCTGACGCTGAGCCTGCCCAATACCGCCGCCGTCAGCGGCGCGGTGGAGGCATACGCGCCCACCACGCTGGCGGTCGGCCAGGTCATCGCCGGTCCTGGCGTTGCCCCGGGCACGGTCATCACCGCCCTCGGAACGGGCACCGGCGGCGCGGGAACGTACACGGTAAGCGGTCCGGCACAGAGCGTCGCGCTGGAAACCCTGACGTACGGCGTGACGCCTGCGCAGATCACGGTCACGGTCGACACCGCCCCGGCGTCGGCAACCTATGGCCAGATCACCAAGGCCACGCTGGTTTCCGGCGGCAGCGGCTACACCGGCGTGCCCAGCGTCACCCTCACGGGCGGCGGTCTGCAGGCCAACGTGAAGGACGCAGGCGCCACGGGCATCGCCCTGACGGCGGTCAACTCGCTGTTCAGCGACGCGCTCAACGTTGCCAACCTGGTCAATGCGGCGGGCAACAACAACCTGACGCCGACGGCCGTTGCCACGTCCACCAGCGCCGACCCGTCCGGACTGTTCGTCGGTCACTACTGCAATGGCGCACGCGTGCCGCCCGAGCAGTGCACGACCAACCAGGGCGCGGTCAACCAGGGCATGTGCCTGGGCTACTTCACCCCGGCCGGCATCTCGGAGAACGTGGGCGTGCCGCAGGTGTTCCGCTTCGCGAACATCGCGGCCACGGCCACGGTCGACGAGGGCAACAACTGGATCAACATGACCTACGGTCCGCTGACCCTGAGCCGTCCGACCAACACCGAGGACACCACCACGGTGACGACCGCGACCCCGACGCCGACGGAGCAGATCCTTACGGTTGGCGCCGTGGGCGCGGCCAAGGGCGCGTACTCGCTGCCGGCCGGTTCGCCCGCGATCGGCAAGGGTGCCGCGGTTGCCGCGTTGAAGCTCGCGAGCCTTTCGAGCGACTTCTTCGGCCAACCCCGCAGGGCTGGCGCCCAGGATATCGGTGCCGTCCAGTACCAGGCCCCGGTTCCGGCTCTTACCGGCATCAGCCCCGCCAGCGGCGAGCAGGGCACCCGCACGACTCCCGACGCGGTCACGCTGACGCTGACGGGGACGGCCCTTACGGGTGCCTCGGCGGTGAACGTGTCCGGAACGGGCGTCACCTGCACGGCCACTTCGATCGTGGTCACTGCCGATACGTCGTTGACGGTGAACTGCACGATCGCCAATACGGCCGCCGCCACTGCGCGCAGCGTGACCGTGACGGCTCCGGGCGGAGTATCCAACCCGGTGACGTTCACGGTGACGCCCATTCCGCTTCCGGCGCTGACGGGCATCAGCCCGGCCAGCGGTGCTGTTGGCGCGAATGCCGCTACGCCCGACGTGGTGCCGGTGACGCTGACGGGTACTAACCTGGCAGGCGCCACGGCGGTGAACGTCTCCGGGGGCGGCGTGACCTGTGCCACGAACTCCATCGTGGTCACCGGCGCGGGCGGTACGTCGCTGAAGGTCAACTGCTCGATCGCGAACACGGCCGCCCCTGGCGCCCGCAACGTGACGGTGGTTACGCCGGCCGGCACGTCGAACGCCGAAGTGTTCACGGTAACCAAGCCGGGCTTCGCGCTGGCCGGGACGACGGTGCCCATCGTCAACGGCCAGCTGATCCTCAGCATCACCGGAACCGGCTCGGAACCCGTGACGGTCACCAATACCAACGGCGTGAGCGAGACGATCAGCACCCTGGTCTCCCTGGTCACGACGAACGGTAATGGCAAGAGCGGCAGCTACGGTGTCGGCGCGGGCAGCACGTGCACGCCGGGTTACGTGCTGGCGCCCGGGGCAAGCTGCACCGTGGTGGTCACCTTCGGAACCGACAAGACCTTCACCGAAGTCACCGGCACGATCCAGGTGGCGGGCACGCTGACGGGAAGCACCACGGCGGTTCCGACCGCCACGGTGGGCCTCGTGGCCTTCTGAAATACGTGGCGCGCGGGCCCCAATCGGGCCCGCGCGCCACGGTTGCTGTGCCCCACGCACCTTGCGGGGCGTGCCCGGAGGTCGGCGCCAGCGACCCAGCAAGAAGAGCGTCACCAACCGGACAAGCTAAGATGGATTGTCCGGTTTTTTTTGCCCTGTTCATTCGATGGAAAGCCCGTCTCCCGCGGCACACTCGGGTGGGGAGACGGAGCATCGCGCTTACCGGCGCAAGCCGTCCGGAGTAACCAGATCATGACCCACGCAACACGACACGCCGCCGCACGAGCCACCCTCCACCGTCGCAAGGCCGCCGCGGCGATCTTGACGGTGGCGCTGGCGTCGTTCGGCCTTGCGGTGTCGAGCCGCTCCTTCGCGCAGGACATGTCGTCGCCGGCACCGGAAACGCAGCAGGCTCCGGCGCCCGGACTCACCCCGGCCACGGCCGATGGCAAGCCCACTGTCGCGCGCCTGTCCCGGACCACGCCGCTCGACCGGCGCATGTCGGTCCTGACGAAGGAGCTCAATCTGGACACCAAGCAGCAGGTGCAGATCCGGCGGATTCTCGAGGCGCAGCGCGCCGCGGTTCGCGCCATCTGGTCCGACCCTTCCATCCTGCCGCCCGAGCGGTCCGCGGCCACGCAAGCACAGACGGAACACACGGGCGATGCGATCCGCGCTGTACTCAACGACGAACAGCAGAAGCTCTACAACCGCTCGCGCGCCGACAACCCCATGCCGCCCGGCGACAAGCGCAGCGTCGAGCAGTGGATGGATGCGGCCAAGGCCAAACCACCCGGGAACCCCTGATCCATCGAATTCCCGCGGAACGGAAGGCGTCGTGCCGTGGTCTACCTGCTGCACACGACTCCTCCATTCGGAAAAAGGATATGAGAAGCGATAGCCCTTGCAACCCCGTTGCTGCAGTAGCGCCGATGATTGCCGGAGGGATGCGCGCGGCAAGCCTGGCGCTCGCCTGCGCCATCGGCGCCACGATCGCCATGCCGGCAGATGCGAGCGGCGCGCAGACGCCGGCGCCCGCCCTTCCCGTGCCCGCGGGGGGTGCGCCGGTTCCCGTACCCGCGCCAAGCTCCGCGCAGGCAAGCGCCCAGTCGCAACCGGGCAAGCCGATTCCCGCCCACCGCAAGGCCAAGCCCAGGATCAAGTCCGGCGCACGGTCGCTGGTCGTCAAGCCGATGACGCCCGGTGCCGCCCCAGCCGCAGCGGCACCCAGCGCGCCGGTATCACCGTACGCCCGCGTTGCGGCCGAACATGCGCAGGCCGGCGAGCCGCCACCCGGACATCCGGTCGTGCGGCACCCGGCCCCGCCCTTGCAGCCAACGAATCGAGACTGACATGCGAACCAATCCCCGCTTCCCGAAACGCCCCGGCCCGCCGGCGCTGATTGCCGGCTTGACCGCCGTTTGCATCCATCTTGGCTGCGTCAGCGCAGCCGCCGCCCAGCAGGCGCCGGATCCGGCAGCTGGGACGACGCTGGCGCCGGCACCCGACGCGGCACCCGCGACCCGAACCAAGCCCACCATGGGCCTGAAGGTGCCGCTGTCCACGGGCACGGATGCAGCGCCTGCAGCGAAATCCCAGGCCGCGCCGCCGGTCACCCGGCACAGTTCCGGCCTCAATGAAAAGGCCCGCAACTATTACGCCGCGGTCTGGGGCGTGGACAAGCTGCGCGCCAGCTACACGAATTCCGGCGCCCTGATCCGCTTTACCTACCGGGTGCTGCAACCGGCGCTCGCGGCCCCCCTGGGCGATCATGAAAACAACCCCGAAATGGTCGGCATCCGCAGCAACGCCGTGCTGCACGTGCCAACCATGGAAAAGGTGGGCGCGCTGCGCCAGATGAGCGCTGCCGTTCCGGGCAAGGAATACTGGATGGTGTTCTCCAACAAAGGCAACCTCGTCAAGCAGGGCGATGAAGTGAGCGTGGTAATCGGCAAATTCCGCGCCGAAGGTCTCATCGTCCAATGAAAGCCGTCACTCCCAAAAGGAAATGCACTATGCCCCGTCTCAAACTCCTGGCAGCCAGCCTGCTCTGCGTGGCCGCCGCCGCAGCCGGCGCCGCCGCGCCATCGCTCACGGCCGAGCAGATCGTCGACAAGAACGTGCAGGCGCGCGGCGGCCTCCAGGCCTGGCGCGCGGTCCAGACGCTCACGCTCACGGGCAAGATCGACGCGGGCGGCAAGGACAACCACGAACTGCCGTTTATCATGCGCCTCAAGCGGCCCAACCAGAGCCGGATGGAAGTCGTTTTCAATGGCCAGACCGCGGTGCAGGTCTACGACGGCACCCATGGCTGGAAGGTTCGGCCCTTCCTCAACCGCAATGAAGTCGAGAACTACACCCCCGATCAGCTCAAGGCGGCCGCCGCCGAAGATGCGCTCGACGGCCCGCTGGTGGACTACGCTGCCAAGGGCAGCAGGATAGAATCGGTGGGACTCGAGGCGGTCGAAGGCAAGCCGGCCTACCACCTCAAGGTCACCACGCGTTCCGGCCACCAGCGCAACCTCTGGGTAGACGCCAACACCTTCCTGGAAGTGAAGATCGAAGGCGAGCCGCGCATACTCGACGGCAAGCCGCACAAGGTCGCCATTTTCTACCGCGATTTCAAGAACGAACACGGCCTGCTCGTGCCGGGCGTGACCGAGACGGTTGTCGAAGGCGTCAAGGCAAGCCACAAGCTGCAGGTCACGCAGGTCGGCGTCAACGAACACTTCGACGACGCGCTGTTCCAGAAGCCCCAGGCGGTTGCCGCTGGCAACGTCAATCCGGTGGTTTCGGCGCCCGTGGTTGCGCCGGGTGCCGCCAAGGCCGCGGCACCCGCTGGCGCGAACGCCACGCCGGCAGCAGCGCACGCAAGCGCCACGAAGCCCTGACATGCGACCTTGGCTGATCGCGGCCCTGATGCTGGCAAGCAGCGCTGCGGGCGCCAGCGCCTCCACGCCCGCAAACGGCCCGGCCGCCGGTCCGGGCCCGGCCGCATTGGCGACAACCGCCGCCGAGGTCATCAGCCGCAACGTCGCGGCACGGGGCGGGCTCGATGCCTGGCGCAAGGTGGACACGGTGATGTGGTTCGGGCATCTCGAGCGCAGCGACAAGCCCGGCATGCACACCCCCTTTGTCATGGAGATCCAGCGGCCCAACCGCACGCGCTTTGAAATCAAGGACCGGTTCGACGACTACACCCGCATCTTCTCCGGCAAAAGCGGGTGGAAGGTGCGCCCGGGCCAGAATGGCCAACCCGGCGTGAAGAGTTTCTCCAAGGAAGAGGTCGCGTTTTCCAAGGAGGAATTCCCGCTCGACGGACCGCTGATCGACTACGAGGCCAAGGGCGTGAAGGCCATGCTCGATGGCATCGACACGATCGACGGCCACAAGGCCTACCGGCTGTCGCTGGTGCTGGCCTCGGGCGCCCAGCGCAAGGTGTGGATCGATGTGCAAACCAATCTCGAACTGCGCTACGACCGGCCGGCAACCAGCCCCATGGCGCCGGGTAAGCCGGTGGCAACCTTCTATGGCGGTTTCATCGGAGCCGAAGGCCTGCAGTTTCCCAACGACATAACGACGAGCACCTCGCCCGAGGCCACGCCGCGCCAGGCCGTCGACCGGCTCGTGATCGACCGTATCGTGCTCAATCCGAAATTCGACGATCAAACCTTCCTGCCGCCGCCCACGCCGATGCACCGCGGCGGCAAGGTGGAGATCCCGTCCAACGGCATGCCGGTCGGGCCGCGCGGCCAGTGAAGCGCATCGTCCTGCCCCGCGCATGGCTCCTCGGCGCGATCCTGCTGGCGCCCTTGGCGCTGGCCGCCCCGCCGCCGCCGGCGGACCCCGGGGCGGCCCTGTACATCGACGGCGTGTTGCCCTCCGGCGCGCCTCTGCAGGGCATGCGCGACGCCACCGGGCCGGTGGTCGGCGCGCAGGCGGCCTGCGCCAACTGCCACCGGCGCAGCGGCCTGGGCAGCCAGGAGGCGCGCAGCGTCATCCCGCCCATCACGGGCCAGTTCCTCTTCCATCCCCAATCGGGCACGACGGCGCAGATCGCGCTGCCCTTTGTCCCCGGGGCCCGTCCCGACCGCACGACCTACACCGAGCAGACGCTGGCCCGCGCGATACGCGAAGGAGTGGACCCTTCCGGGCGGCCGTTCAACTACCTGATGCCGCGCTACGCACTGGGCGACGCGGACATGAAGGCCCTGATCGCCCATCTGCGGGCGCTCGATCGGCCGCGCGTGCCCGGCGTGTCCGAGGACGACCTGCACTTCGCCACCATCATCACGCCCGACACCGATCCGGCCCGGCGCCGTGCCATGCTCGACGTCCTGAACCAGTTCTTTGCCGACCGCAACAACACGCAGCGCCTGCCAACCGGGCAGAACATGGTGCCCTCGGGCAATGCGCTGTATGTGAAGCAGATGTTCAAGGTCACCCGGCATTGGAACCTGCATGTCTGGGAGCTCCAGGGGCCTGCCGATGGCTGGCAGGCGCAATTGCAAAAGCTCTTTGCCGCGCGGCCGGTCTTTGCCGTGCTCTCGGGCCTGGGCGGCGCGAACTGGGAACCCGTGCAGCAGTTTTGCGAGCAGAGCAAGGTGCCTTGCCTGTTTCCGAATCTCGACGCGGTTCCCGCCGACGCGGACCGCGGTTTCTACTCGCTCTATTTCACGCGTGGCGTGAGCCTCGAGGCGGACCTCGTGGCCCAGGGCCTGACCGACGCCGCCACCGCGCCGACCGTGCGGCGCGTGCATCAGGTCTACCGCATGGGCGACGTCGGTGCCTCCGCCGCGGCGGCACTGGCCGCTGCGCTCAAGGAGCGCGGCCTGCGCGTCACCGAATCCGCGATACCGGCCGATGCTCCGGCCAGCACCCTGCCCGCTTCACTGCCGGCGCTGTCGCCCGGCGATGCGCTGGTGCTGTGGCTCAGGCCTGCGGACCTGGCCGCGCTGGCCACGCTGCCCGAAGGACCGGTCTACGTCTCGGGGATCATGGGAAACGTCGACACCTCGCCCTTGCCGGAGGCATGGCGTGCCCGCGCGCACATCGCCTATCCGTTCGACCTACCCGAGTCGCGTCGGGTGCGCCTGGACTACCCGCTGGCCTGGTTCCGCGTGCGCAAGATACCTGTCGTGGACGAACGCCTGCAGGCCGATACCTGGCTCGCGTGCGGCCTCGCCTCGGAGACGATCAAGCACATGGTGGACACCTTCGTGCCCGAATACCTGGTCGAGCGCCTGGAGGACACGGCCGAACACCGCATCATCACGGGCTACTATCCGCGCCTTTCGCTGGCTCCCCACCAGCGCTTTGCCTCCAAGGGCGGTTACCTGGTCCACGCAACGCCCACCCTGGCGCAATGGCTGCCCGAGGGAGCCTGGATGGCGCCTTGAGGTCGATCGCAAATGCCATCGCTCGCGGATGCGTAGATTCCGAGGGGAGGGGGGGTGCACCCGCGAATAAAGTAGGGTTATCCCGCGTACGGGGAATCGACCAAGCTGTGGAAAAATACGAGTCTCGCTTCTCGGCGGCGCTCTTGTGGTGCGCCCGCGAGCGGCTGGCTGTTCTTGCGCCGCACTATGGCGCGCGGCGCGTCGAAAGCGAACAACCGCGAGATCGGCAACCGTGATCGGGTGCAACAAAAAGTGCAGCACACATGACTTCGGCACGACCTGACGAAACACTTCCCCTGGCAGCGTCTCCAGGATCGCTGCCTACATTTGCAGCACTTACGCCCTCGGCAGCCGCCATACGCCTCGACGGGCAGGGGCGCATCAGCGATGTCACGCTATCGGCGGCGGCCATGCTCGGCTTCGAGCCCCAGGAACTGCGCGGCCGTTCCCTGAAGGACCTGGCCCTCGAGGGCTGGCAGGCGGCCGCGGAGGTTGCCGCCGCGCGCGTGCGCTTCGGCGCCACCGAGAGCTTCGAGCTGGCCCTGCGCGGCCGCAGCGGCCGCCGTACCCTCGTGGAGATGACGGCGCGCTCGGGCGCCGGCGACGGCGAAGGCACCGTGGTCGCGTGGTCGGAGCGGCGAATCCGCCGCGGCGCCGCGGCCCAGGATGCCGACCAGGATCTCAAGCGCGTGGCCTACGGCCTGCTGCGCACGCAGGAGGCCGAGCGCATGCGCGTCGCCCTCGAGCTGCACGACGAAGTGGCGCCGATCGTCATCATGGTCAAGTACATGATCGAGGACGCGGTAGGCAAGGTCGGTGCGGAAGCTTCCGCCGATTCCGTGCAGATCCTCAACGACGCCGCGCTGCGCCTGCGCGACGTCATCGCCGACCTGCGCCGCATTGCCACGGACCTGCGCCCGAAGCTGCTCGACGACCTGGGCCTCGTGCCTACGCTCGAGTGGTACTGCCGCGGCGTGGAAGAAGCCCGCGAGGGAATACGCGTCGAGTGCCGTGTCACGCTTGCGGAGTCGGACGTTCCCCAGGACCTCAAGCTGGACATCTTCCGCATCGTCCAGGCGGCGGTCAACAATGTCGTCGAGCACGCCAAGGCCCGGCACGTGCAGGTGGCGCTGATGCTCAACGCCGACGAGCTTCTCATTGTCGTCGGCGGCGACGGCAGCGGTTTCGACATCACCGCCGCCATGGCCCGCAGCGACCCGGACACCGTCGGCCTGCAGTCGATTCGCAAGCGTGCCGAGGCCACGGGAGGCCGCCTCATCCTCGAGTCCAATGGAACCAGCGGCACGCGCATCGGCGCCGCGTGGCGCCTGCCGCTTTCGCCCCCGCGCAACTAGTCCTGCTGCGCCATTGCCGCGGCAGGCCAGCGCCGCACGCCCTTGCCGTCGCGCGGCCGGCGCAGCGCGGCCACCGTGCGCTCAGAGGCCTACCGGCTGCGGCGAATTCGACTCCGGATTCCAACCCTCTTCCATCTCCTCGCCGCGGATCAGCCGCAAGACCGTGCCCGGGCGCTCGATCAAGCCGCTCTCGAGCGCCACGAGGGTGAGTTCCGAGACATTGCGCAATCCGAGCTTGCGCATCAGGTTGGCGCGGTGCTTCTCGACGGTCTTGGGGCTGACATTGAGGAATTCGGCCGTGGCGCGATTGGTGCGCCCCTCGGCGATGAGCTTGAGGATGCTGCGCTCGCGCGCGGTGAGCTTGTCCCAGGCGGCGCCCTTGCTTTCCGGCCGGCTGCCGTTGAGGTAGTTGTCCACGAGGTGGCCGGACACGTCGGGCGAGAGGAACTTCTTGCCGCTGACGACGCTGCGCATCGCCATCACCAGTTCGTCGTAGGAGGCGTCCTTCAGGATGTAGCCGTCGGCGCCGGCGCGCAGGGCCTCGCGCACGTATTCGTCCGTCTTGTAGGACGTCAAGGCGATGACCTTGATCTCGGGCTGGCGGCGCTTGATCTGCGCGGTTGCCTCGATGCCATTGAGTCCCGGCATGGACAGGTCCATGAGGATGAGCGCGGGCGAGAGCGTGGCGGCCAGGCGTACCGCTTCCTTGCCGTCCTTGCACTCCCCCACGACCTCGAAATCGGGCAGGGTGCTGATGAGGGACCGCAGCCCCTGGCGCAGCAGGTTGTGGTCTTCGGCTATGAGCATTCGGCTAGTCATGGACATGTCTTTCGTTCGTGCAAGAGGGTGCAAGGGGATGTGGTCATGGCCCTAGTGCAGCGCCGACAGCGGTGAATTGCCCTGGTTGGGGGCAGGGTTCGGGTTGATCGGGACGCCCGGAATGGCCATCCCCGGAGGCACGAAAATGAACTGCCACTGCGAGTAATCCTCTGCATTCGCGAATTGCCGGTAGCGGAGCGGGAAATTCGCGTGCTTGAACGGCTTTTCCTTCGAGGTGGAGCGCACGCCGACGAGGGCATTGTTCACCCGGATCAGCTCGAACTCGGTGTCGGGCGCCATCGGATCCGGATAGGCCGCGCGCAGGTGCATCACCGGATTGGGAAAACGGTCGTCGAGCAGCAGCTGGTCGATGGTGCTGGGCAGCACCTTGCGCCGCCCCGGCGTGGCCTTCCAGTACGACTCGATCGCGCGACGGTACTGGTTGCCCACCCACAGCAGCTCCACCTCGCGTTCGCGCTTGAGCGTGGTCGCCCAGATCTCGGCGGCCGCCAGGGCGCCGACGCTGACCAGGATGAGCATCAGCAGCAGGGCGATCAGCACGATGCCCCGCTGGTTGCGGGGCGCCGACGCATTGCGGTGGCCGCGCCTATTTGCCGCCATTGCCGCTTCCTTGCGTGCCATCCTTGGGCGCCAGCGCGCTCTGGATGTCGTACACCCCGCTCTGGTTCTGGTCGGCCGGCGGCAACACCACCCAGTCGCGTTTGTCGGTGACCGGATCCACCGGCACTTCGCGCAGGTAGCGCTTGTCCACGAGGTCCTGCAGCGTCGCCGGATACTTGCCTTCGTCGCCGTAGTACTTGTCGATGGCGTCGCGCAGCGCGGCGATGTTCTGCCGCTGGACCGAGAGCTTGCCGTTGTCCACCGTGCCGAAATAGCGCGGCACGGCGATGGTGAGCAGGATGGCGATCAGCACCATGACCACCATCATCTCGATCAGGGTGAAGCCGGCGGCCGCGCACGCCCTGGGCGCGGCGCTGCCGTGCGGTGCCGGGTTTGCCGTGGCGCGCATCTCACCAGTCCTTGTAGGCAATGCCGTTCTTGCCGGTGGCGGCGGACTTGCTCGATACGTCGTAGACCTCGGAGCCGCTGCTGAAATCCCCGGGCGGCGAACCGTAGGCGCGGATATTCCACTGCTGCTCGGGAGCGACCGTCTGGTCCTCGAAGAACGGGTCGCGCGGCACCGAGCGCAGGAAGACCATGTGGGTCGGCGGCTGGTCCGGAATCGCCGCGCCGTTGCCGGACGCATTGCTGCCGGGCGCGCCGGCGGCGCCCGCAGCGCCGTTCCCGCCAGCCGCGGGCAGGCCGAAGGGGTTGCTCGCGGCCGGGACACCGGCGCTGCCCACGAGGCCCTGGGCGCCGCTGCCGGTGAGGATGGTGTCCACGCCCTGGACGAGGGTCGTGAGGTCGGGCGGATAGCCGGCGCTGCCGGGCGTCTTGGCTATCACCCCCGTGTCGGTGGCCGCCTTGTACGCGTCCAGGGCGTTGCGGATCTGCCGCAGCGCCGTGCGCAACTCGGACTCCTTGGCGCGCGTCACCGTGACCTCGTACATGGGCACCGCCACCATGGCCAGCACGCTCACGAGCGTGAGCGTGACCACGAGTTCGATCAGCGTGAAGCCGCGCGATGGGCGGCTCGAACGGAGGTGGGTTCGGCGGTTCACGGTGGGCGTCCTGGCTCCTGGCGTCCGTCCGGGCTACTTGTTTTCGTTCGGCGCAGGCGCCACCGGCGCCGCGGGCGGCGGGAAGGCCGGGGTGGGCTGGGATTCGATGGACGGCGCTGCCGCCGGCGGTGGCGGTGGCGGCTCGGCCGGAGCCTCGACGGGCGCGGGCGCCGGCGGCGCCGTGGGCACGGTCACCGTGTCGCCCGGACTGGACGACGAGCCCGGCGGCCACACCGTGCCCGGGGGCGGGGCTTGATGGCGGATGGCGCTGGCAGCCGCGCGCGGATCGGTGGGAACCGGCGGCGCCAGGGGCTGGCTGGCGGTTCCCGGGTTGCCACCGCCGCCCACGAAGCCCGGCGTTACCGGAGCCCCGGAGTCGGGCGTGTTGCTCACCGATCCCACCGGGTCGAGGCGCAGCGGGTTCTCGCGCACGGCCGATTCGGTGCCGGAGAAGACGTCGCGCAGGCGGCGGTCGGTTTCGGCGGGCGCGCGCAGGATGTGCGGCGTGATCGACAGCACGAGCTCGTCCTTGATGTGCGTGGAGTTGTCGTTGCCGAAGATCTTGTTGAGGATCGGGAACTGGCCGATCCCCGGAACCTTGTCCTCGGTCGTGCTCAACTGGTCGTTTATCAGGCCGCCCAGGATCTGGGTCTCGCCGTCGCGCAGGCGCAGGCTGGTGGTGGCCGTGCGCGAGCTGATCTGGTAGGCCTGTGCCTTGGTCACCGGGTCGGTCACCTGCTGGCCCAGGTTGCTCACCTCCATCGAGATCTTGATGCCCACGTCGCCCTCGCGATAGACGTGCGGCTCCACATCCAGCTTGATGCCGACGTCGAGGTAATTGACCGACGAGGTGTAGGCCGCGGTCGCGATGCCGCCGGCGGCGCCGCTGGAGGCCAGGGGCTGCAGCTGCTGGGTGAAGACGGGCACGCGGTCGCCGATCACGATCTTGGCCTTTTCCTTGTCGCGCACCCGGATGCGCGGGCTGGCCAGGACGTTGGCGTCGGAATCCTCGAGCTTGAGGTTGAGCGTCGCGCCCAGGCCGCCGGTCGGCACCATCTGGTTGAGCGCCAGGTGGTTGAGCTGGCTGAGCGTGCCGATGGTCGAAGGCTCGGAAATGCCGAAGGCCGAGGGCCATTCCACGCCCAGGTCGGTAAGGCGGGTGTGCGATACCTCGAGCACCTCGACTTCGAGCATGACCTCGGCGTCGGGCTGGTCGTGCGCGGCCACGATCTTCTCGGCCACGGCGATCACGTCGGGCGTGCCCCGCACCACGAGCGTGTTGGTGCGCTCCTCCAGCGACATGTCGGCGGCCTTGAGCATCGTCTTGAGCAGGGTCTGGATGTACTTGCCGTCGGCGTTGGAGAGCTGGAATACGCGGATCTGCAGGTCCTGGTATTCCTTCTGCTTGGCCGCGGTGGCCGGGTAGATGTACAGCGTGTTGGCGTTGAGCACCTTCTTGTCGAGCTGGCTCTGCAGCAGGATCAGGTCCACGGTGTCCTCCACCGAGGCGTCACGCACGAAGATCGTGGTCTTGAGGTCGGCCTTGACGTCCCGGTCGAAGATCACGTTGAGTCCGGTCGTCCGCGACAGGGCCTCGAACACCAGGCGCAGATTGGCATCGCGGAACTGCAGCGAAACGGGTTTCTTCATCACCGACGAGGCGGCAACCTTGGCCATCTTTGCCTGTTCGGCCGCTTCCTGGCGATCCACCACCTGCGACATGAGCTTTTGCGCCGCTAGATTGGCAGAGTTCTCCAGCAGCACCTTGTGCAGGCGGTCGCGGGCTTCGTCCAGGCGGCCCGCATTCATCAGGTTCTCGGATTCGGCAATGGTCGCCAGGTGCCGGCCATCCATCTCGACATTGCTGATGCCGTGCAGGGCGCGGTCCGATCCGGGGTTGATCCGCAATGCCGTCAGGTACCACTGGCGGGCCTGCTCGAGCTGCCCCTTGTGCCGCGCCTCGTCCGCGTGCGACAGGGCATTGCGCTCCGTCAATTCCTGCTGTTGCAGGAAATCGAGGCGGTAGCGCGAATTGGTCGGCTCGGCCGTGCTGGCCTTGGCCAGCAGCGCCAGGCCCTTTTCGCGATCTCCGGTGGCCACTTCGCGCATGCCCTCGGCGTGGTCGCGCTCCGCGGCGCAGCCGCCCAGGGCCAGCAGGACTGCCATCGGCAGGGCCAGGAGCCCGAGACGTAACGGGGCCTTGCGCGCTCCAGGCGTTCGATTGCTAAGGGACGACATTTATCAACCTCCGGATATGGCAATGGTCTGCCGTTGCTGCAATGGCAGGTAGGTAACGACCACCTGCGCGGGCGAGAAGGACTCGACGCGGTAGGTGTTTTCCAGGACGTCGCCCACGTGCACGACGAGCAGGGCTTCGCCCTTGGTAATGAACGCCGCCGGCTTGGCGGTCTTGTCTTCTATCTGCCCGATGAACTTGAACGGGACCGGCGGCGCGGTGGGCGGTGGCGGCGGTGGCGGCGGTGGAACCGGCGCGGGCGGTGGCGGGGGCGGCGGCGGCGGGGTCCAGCCCTTGGGGGCAAACGGATCGCTGCGCGCACTCTGCGAAACCGGGGCGCGGCTGGGCAGTTCGGGCGCCTCGGCAGGCGCCTCTGCAGCGGGGCGGCCCTGCGCGTCGGCCACGACCGTTGGCCGGGCGCTGTCCCGGACCACCGGCTTGACGACGGCCTCGTCGTCGCCGCCGACCAGCTCGGACAGGACGTAGAAGGCGAGCGCGCCGCCGCCGGCCAGCAGGCCGAGCCGCTTCCAGTTCGTCTTGGTCTTCACGTGGTGCGCGTCCGGTAGTAGAGCGTGAAATGGACACGCGTGTCGAGTTCGTCGGTCGCGGCGGCGGGCCGCTCCACGCGCAGCTCGGCCAGGCTTGCGTGGGGCAGTTCGTTGAGCACGTCGGCGACGAAACTCTTGACCGAACCGTAGTGTTCCTTGACCGGCAGGATGACGTCGAATTTCTGGAGGCCGCCCGAGCCGTCGATCGCGGTGAGCGAATACTCGCCGCGGGTGAGCGTCAGGTGCGATGCCTGCGCGGCCTTGAAGATCGTGCGCAGGTCCGTCGTCGCGGTGTCGGACGTGGGAAACCACTTCTGGAAGCGCGCCAGCCGCTCGCCGGAGGGAAGCACCACCACGGGCTGCGTCTTCACCTGGGCGGCACGGCTGCGCGCCGCCTCGGCCTGGGCCTGCAACAGCTCGGCCTCATGCTGCGTGTGCACGGCGTATCCGAGGCCGGCCAGGGCCAGCACGACCATGGCGATGCCCAGCAGTCCGTTGGCGCCCAGGCGCACGTGCACCCGGTGGGCGATGCGGCGTCCGGCATTGAGCGTGACGTTGAGCGCGCTCATTGGGATCTCCAGCGCGCCTGCACCACGAACCGCACCGGATTTCCCGGTGTCTGCGGCTCGACCTGGTGCGACGCGAGGCTCACGTCCGGGAAGGAGTCGCTGCGCAGGGCATCGACGTAATTGAGCATGTCGTCGAGCGTCTTGGTCTCGGCCGTGATGCGGATGTTGTGGCGCGAGGCCGAGGGCTCGACGCCCAGCAGGGCCACGTCCTTGGCCTGCACGCTTTCGAGCGCGGCAAGCATCTCGGCCCAGGGCACCTGCAGGTCGCGCGCGACCCCGGCGGCCGCCTTGGTGGCGCGCGGATCGGGCGCCGGACCCGCGCCCTCGCGCGCCCCGGCCGGTTTCCCGGTGATGGCCGTCAGGCTGTTGGCCGACTCGAGGCGTTCGGCATGCGCCGAGCGGAACTGCACGCCGGCAACCGAGGCCGCTATCAGGCCGATGCCCAGGAGCAGCCAGCCCATGGGGGCATTGCGCCGCGTCGGCGAGAAATCGAGCTCCAGACGGGCAAGTTTGCTTGCCATCATCGTCCTCCCGGCATTCCGATAAGGATTGCTGTCATGTCGAATCCGCCTTTTTGCATCACGCCGCCGCCAGGCAAACCCAGGGTTCGGGCGCCTTCCAGCCGGCGTGGGAAATCGCATAGAACTGCACGGCGCCGTCGCCGCCGACGCCGGCCACGCGCAGCAGGCCGCGGCCGCGCAGTTCGAGTTCTTTGGGGGCGTCGACGCCGAACTCGAAGCTCATCGAGGTGAGCACCCCGTTGATGAGCACGGCCAGCTGCGCACCGGCCTCGCGGACCACCGCGATGACCGAGCACTTGGGCGCCAGCCTCTGGCGGTGGCGGTTGTATTCGAGGACGAATTCGCCCTCGACGGCACCGGTCGTGAGGCGGTGCGCGCGCAGCGCCTCGTTCAGGACGGGCAGCGCATTGGCAGGAAGTCCGCAGGCCAGGGTGTAGGGACTTTCCCCTTGCGGCTGCCAGCGGCTGACGATCTCCGAGGGCGCCACGCCGGCGACGTCGGCCAGGGAAGAGCCGATGAGCGCGTCGGCGGCGCGGGGCGACAGGCCGCGCAGGTCGGCGCGGACCACGTCGTAGAGCATCCAGGCGTCGTCGATGACGACATCGCAGACGAGGCCGCGCAGGGGCTTGCCGCCCTCGGCGGCGACGCCCGCCTCCATGGCGGCCAGCGCCGGATCGAGCGCAGCTGCGGCGGCGGCCAGTTCCGTCGGCAGCGCGGAGGAGCCGGCATCGCCGCCCGCGACGTAGGGCTGGACGATGCGCGCGACGAGCTGGGGATTGCGGCGGCTTGAAAAGAGTTCCAGTACGAGCCGATCGGTGCCGATGCGGGCGCGCAGGAAGCGCCCGAAGCGCCAGCCCGTGACCTTCCTGGGCGCCGCCGCGGGCGCGCTTGGCGCGGGCTGATCGGCTGCCACGGCCGGCGCCACTGCCGCCGCCGGCGCCGCCTCGGCCGCGGCTACCGCCTTGGACGCCGAAGCGGCAGGGGGCCTGGCGGCGGGCACCGCCGGCTTGGGCGGCGCAGGCGGGGGCGCGGCAGGGCCGGTCACCGGCTCACTCGACGGGCGTGACACGATTGATCTCCTCCAGCGTGGTGTCGCCCGCCATGGCCGAGGCGACGGCGGCGTCGCGCAACGCCAGGTAGCCGTTCTGGCGCGCCTCGGCCTTGACCTGGCTGACCGGGGCGCGTTCGGCAAGCATGTCGCGCAGGCGGTCGGTCATGCCCAGGACCTCGGCAATGGCGCGGCGGCCCTTGTAGCCCGTGCCGCGGCAGTGCGCGCAGCCGATGCCGCGGCGGAACTTGGCGGTGTAGGCGGCCCGCTGGTCGATGCGCGACCGCGCCAGGATGTCCTGCGCCGGACGGTAGGGCGTGGAGCACCGCGGGCAGTTGATCCGCATCAGGCGCTGGGCGACGATGCCGTTGAGGGCCGACATGAAGCTGTAGGTGTCCACGCCCATGTTGGCGAAGCGCCCCATGACGTCGAAGACGTTGTTGGCGTGCACCGTCGTGAAAACCTGGTGTCCGGTCAGCGCGGCCTGGACGGCGATCTGCGCAGTCTCGGGGTCGCGAATCTCGCCGACCATGATCTTGTCCGGGTCGTGCCGCAATATCGAGCGCAGCCCGCGGGCGAAGGTGAGGCCCTTCTTTTCGTTCACGGGAATCTGCAGGACGTCCTTTACCTGGTACTCCACCGGGTCTTCGATCGTCACGATCTTGTCGATGCCGGTATTGATCTCGGTGAGCGCGGCGTACAGGGTTGTCGTCTTGCCGCTACCCGTGGGGCCGGTTGCGAGCAGCATGCCGTGCGGCAGCGCCGAGTTGTGCCGGATGAACTCGAGCACATGGGTCTCGAAACCGAGCGCTTCGAGGCGGATCTGCCGCGCCTCGCCGCCCAGGTTGTTGCGGTCGAGGATCCGCAGCACGGCGTCCTCGCCGAACAGGTTGGGCATGATCGAGATGCGCAGGTCGATCTCGCGTTCGCCCACCGAAACCTTGAAGCGGCCGTCCTGCGGGACGCGGCGCTCGGCGATGTCCAGCTCGGCCAGAACCTTGATGCGCGACAGCACATGATGGGCCGCGTCCAGGCCGTCGACGCGCTTGATCACCTCGAGCACGCCGTCCACGCGGTACTTGATCACCAGCCCGGTGTGCTGGGTCTCCATGTGGATGTCGCTGGCCAGC
>Ga0181519_10000456_pt1 | contig 37887 bp, 37 predicted proteins | sample PEATcosm2014_Bin_26_FD_121102 | JGI IMG/M metagenome (GOLD analysis project Ga0181519, IMG submission 121102) | Peatland microbial communities from MTU Mesocosm Facility, Houghton, MI, USA - PEATcosm2014_Bin02_10_metaG | ecosystem: Environmental > Terrestrial > Soil > Wetlands > Peat | place...
ACGGGCAACACCAAGATCAAGGTCGGCTTTCTCGGGGGCATGATCAGCCAAGAATACTGGATCCTCGATCACGCCGACGATGACCAGAGCTGGGCTCTGATGGCGACTCCGGGGGGCCGCTTCCTGCTACTGCTCTCGCGCCTGCCGAAGATGCCCGCCCCGATCCACCAAGTGGCCGTCGCCCACATCACCGCGCTCGGTTACAACGCGAGCCATCTGAAGGCGTCCCGGTAGGCGTTCCACTAGTTGACATCGAACGAAACCAGAACAACGTTCAGGCCATGGAAGCAGTCGTCCTCACCTTTTCCAGGCCGGAGACAACAGGCGCTGTCACACGCGGGGCAGCGCGGCTGTTTACGGCGCTCGGCTTCGCGCCGCTCACCGAGGTGGTCCTGCCCAATGGCCGCCGCGCCGACATTATGGCGCTGGGGCCGCGGGGCCAGATCGCTATCGCCGAGGTAAAATCCGGGCTCGAGGATTTCCGAACCGACCGCAAGTGGGGCGACTACCTGCCCTATTGCGACGCTTTCTTTTTCGCCGTGGCGCCGGAGTTTCCCCGGCAAATTCTACCCGAGGAGCCGGGTCTGGTCGTCGCCGACGCCTTTGATGGGGCGGTGCTGCGCGAGGCCCCCATTACCTCTCTGCCCGCGGCGCGTCGCAAGGCGCTTACGCTGGCGTTTGCTCGACTCGCGGCCGTGCGAGCCTCGGCTGTATAGGCCGCTCCGTCTATCTGGGCGCGCGTTTGGAAAGAATACGCTGCAGGGTGCGGCGATGCATGTTGAGCCGTCGCGCCGTCTCGGAGACGTTGCGGTGGCACATCTCATAGACGCTCTGAATATGCTCCCAGCGCACCCGATCGGCGCTCATGGGGTTGTCGGGCAGCGGTGGAGGCTCGACGCCGCCGGCGGCTAGGAGAGCGTTGACCACGTCGTCGGCGTCCGCTGGCTTGGCTAAATAGTTCACGGCCCCCGCTTTAACGGCGGCCACCGCGGTGGCGATGTTGCCGTAGCCAGTGAGCATGATAATCCGCGCTTCCGGTCGGCTTTCGCGAAGGGCCTTGACCACCGAAAGGCCTGAGCCGTCCTCAAGGCGCATGTCGAGGACCGCGAAGGCCGGTGGCGCGCGGCGCACGGCGGCCATGGCTTCGGCCACGGTTTCGACCAAGGTCGTGGAAAACCCACGCTCGTCAAGCGCCCGGCCCAGGCGGTTGCGCAATGGCCCATCGTCATCCAGCAACAGCAGGCTGTTGTCAGCGGGCGTTTCCGTCGGGCTATCGGCCGACATCACCATTTCACCGCCCGGGCAGCGTCACGACCAAGTCTCATGCGACAGAATGTCGCACATTCGAAGGTCAGTGCAAAGAGGGCTGCGAGACCGTGACGGACGCCTATTCAAGCTCCTTCGCCTCGGCGCCCGATCTGGGCCATCGAACCGAGACGATGGCCCCTCCCTGTCGAGCGTTCTTGAATTCAACGCGCGCTCCTGTCCGCTCCAGCAGGGTCTTGGCGATGAAGAAGCCTAGGCCCATGCCGATGTGACCCGTGCGAGAGCCCTCGGCGCCGGGTCGCGTGGTCACATAAGGTTCGCCCAGCCGGTCAATGATTTCCGGAGAAAACCCGATCCCGTCGTCGCGCACCTCCAGGGTGATATGTCTGGCCGTGTAACGGGCGGAGACCTCGATCTCCTGGCGCGCAAAATCGAATGCGTTTTCCACAAAGGCGGTGAGGGCATGGAGAACCTCCCGCTGACGCCACATCTGCGGCGCTTCGACCTTCTCAGGACCCTCCACGTCGGTGACGATTCGAACCCGTTTGTCACCCTGAAACGGAGCGGTCACCTCGTCGAGGATCTGGGTGAGACTCATGCGCTCACGCACGGTCTCGGCGGTCTCAGGCGACTCGGCGAGGCGTGATAGTATGCCCCGGCACCGCTGCGCCTCGGCCACCAGAAGGAAGGCGTCCTCGCGACGCGGGCCGGCTTCAGTGACGTGGGCCAGCTCCTTGGCTACCACGGAAATCGTCGCCAGGGGCGTTCCCAACTCGTGAGCCGCCGCCGCGGCCAAGGCCCCAAGGGCGGAAAGGCGCTGCTCGCGCGCTAGCACCGTTTCGGTCGCCAACAGGGCCAACTCCATACGGGCGGTCTGACCGGCGGTCCAGAAAGCGAACCCGGCGGTGACCGCCATCACCAGAAGCAAGGCGATGACCCACCCCACGCGATAGAGCACAGGCAGGTGAAGGAGATGTCCGCCGGTCCAAGGCAAAGGCAGGGCGCTTATCGACAGGACTACGATCAGCCATCCGGAAAGAACGCCGATCGGCAGGGCGTAGCGCTCCGGCAACGTGGCGCCGGCCACTGTCACCGGGACGATCATCAGTACGCAGAAAGGGTTGGCCACGCCACCGGTGAAGTAGAGCAGGCCGCCAAATTGGACAGTGTCGAAGACGAGCTGAGCGGCCGCCTCCCAAGGTTTCGCGAAGCGCCGGCTGGCTGGGCCGAGCATAAGAATAAAGTTCAAGATCGCGCTGGCGGCGATGAGCAGGACGCAAGGCAGCACCGGCGTCTTGATATTCAATCCAACGGTTACGATCGCCAACCCACCGGCCTGACCGACCAGAGCCAGTAGTCGCATGACGATCAGGGTTCGGGTGCGCAAACGTTCGCCGCGAACGTCGCGGCCTTGTCCAACGACAGGGACCGGGTTATCGCGACGATCCGCTGTCCGCCGTTCGGCGCGACTTTCATCGCTCAGCCCGCGTGTTGGGCCTAGCACTTCCAGAGAGCCCACCGACCTCGATGCCATGGCGCCAAGGATCGCCTGAAACCGCTCGCCAAACCAGCCCTTCCGGGGATCAGGCCGGATGAGCGAGCGCGCGAAGGTTTCGGTTTTGTCGATATGGGTCATCGCTGGGCTCGCGTTGGCGGCCCTGTTGGCTGCTTTGGCCTGGAAAGCTGAACGTGTTTCACCGGCTTCCGCCCCGTCCGCCATCGGCGGACCTTTCCACCTGACCAGCCAGAGTGGAACACAGGTCGATGAACGAATTCTCAAGGGGAAATGGACGGCTGTCTATTTCGGTTACACCTCCTGCCCCGACGTCTGCCCGACCACCCTGACCAATCTCGCCCAGGCGATTGACACCTTGGGTACGCGCGCGCGCGATCTGCAGGTCGTGTTCATTACGGTCGATCCCGAGCGCGATACGCCGTCCAGACTCGCCGCGTATCTCTCGATCACGTCCTTCCCCAAACGGATGATCGGCCTGACCGGCTCACCCGCCCAGATCGCCGCGGCGGCGAGCGCCTATCGGGTCTACTACAAGAAGGCCGGCGCTGGTCCGGACTACAGCGTCGATCACACCTCGGTGGTCTATCTGATGAATCCCGATGGCCGTTTCTCCCGCCCCTTAAGCTTCGACGTTCCGCCTGCGGGCGTTGCCAAACAGATCGCCGAGGCCATGGACGGCGCCTGACTGGCCCTCCGCGCTCGGTTGCGCTATGGTGACGCTGGGTCGGCTCCGCTTGCGTGACCATTCCGGGCCGCTCCTCGCGAGGAATGATCGGCCGTGGACGTTTTCAAAACTGGCAAGAACGGCGTCCAGGGCAAGTCCGGGGTTAACCCCGGAGATTCTGGCGGCCCCGGCGGCGCCGGCGGTGGCGCCACGGCGACCAATTCCGGCTCGTCGGACTCGACCAACTCCGCGACCGCCACGGGTGGAGACGGCGGCCGAGGCGGAAACGGGGCTGATGGCCCGCTCAATAACATGGCCGAGTACACCGGCGCCGGCGGCAATGCTGGCGCCGGCGGCCGGGGTGGCGACGCAACGGCCAGCGTAGTCACCACTGAAGCCAACCCGGAAGGCAATTTCGCCGGATCGATCGCCACCGGCGGAGAGGGTGGGCTGACCGGCGACTTCGGCGACGGCGCGCCCAACGGGGTCGGGAACAACGGCGGCGCCGGCGGCAAGGCGACCGCCTCGGCGATCGACAGCAATTCGCAAGGCTCGGCCCAGGCCAACGCCACCGCGCAGGGTGGCAATGGCTCGCTGGGGGTGGACGGCGGTCACAAGGGCGGCGTCGGAGGCGTGGCCAGCGGAACCAGCGCCAAGGCGGTCAGCACGGCGCCGGGCGCCTCGGCGAGCGCCGCGGTTGTCCAGACCGGTGGTGACGGCGGCGGCGGGATTACCGGCGCCGACGCTGGCGACGGGGCGGCGAGCGCCCTCACCAACGCCGTGAGCGGCTCGACCGACGGCGGCGCCCTGACCCTCGTTCAACAGGCGCAGGGCGGCGGCGGTGGCGAAAGCTCTGGCGGCGCGGCCGGAGACGCCGGGGCGGCCAGTTCAAGCCTAACTTTCGACGACACCAAGAGCGCCACGATCAGCGCCTCGGTGACCGCCACCAGCTTCGCGGGCGGCGGCACGGGCGGGACGGGACTCGACGGCTCCGCCCCTACGGCGGGTGGAGCGGCGACGGCCACGGGCGCGCTCACCGGCCAAGAGACGGTCGCCTTCACGGCCAACGCTGTCGGCGGTGATGGCGGCGTAGGATATCCCAACAGCTCCGGCGCAAAAGGCGGCGTTGCGAGCGCCACCGCTCTTGGAACCGGCGCGAATGTAACGGTGGTGGGACAGGCCTCAGGCGGCTTTGGCGGAATGGCCTATGGCGCCGGTCGGCTCGGCGGCCTGGGGGCCACGGCCAGCGCCAGCGCCCGAGCCATCGCCACCGGCGCGGCTGGGATCGCCTCGGCCACCGCCGAGCAGACCGCCGGCGGCGGCGGCTTCGGCATGAACGGCGCCGACGGCGGCTTTGGCGAGGACAGCACCCTGGCCAACGCCGTTAGTGGCCGGACCAACGGCGGCGCCCTCACCCTTATTCAAACATCCACCGCTGGTTCGGGGGGCGACAGTGATACCGGTAACGGCGGCGTCGCGGGCGCGGCCGTCTCTAGCCTCACCTTCGACGACACCGCCAATGTTTCCAGCAGCGACACCCTAACCGCTGGCGTGACGGCCAACGGCGGCGACGGCGGCGGCGTCTTCATGGGTGAGGGGGCGGCGGATGGCGGGTCGGCCAAGGCTTCGGGCAAGCTCACCGGGACCGAAGCGGTCAACTTGACGGTGACGGCGGCGGGCGGCGCCGGCGGCTACGCGACGACGAACGGAAGCGGCGCCAACGGCGCCACGGCGAGCGCCATGGGCGCGGCCGTCGGCGATACGCCCACCGTGACGGTCACCGCCATCGGCGGCGCGGGCGGGGACGCCGATGGCGACGGCGAAACCAGCGGCGACGGCGCCAAGGCCACGGCCAGCGGATCGGCGACCGCGACCGGCGATGGGGCGGCCTTGGCCAGTGTCATTCAGGTCGGCGGCGACGGTGGAGAGGGAACCTACGGGGCCGGAGGCGGCGCCGGCGCGGCCAGCGACCTGACCAACGCCGTGACCGGCGTCACCGACGGCGGGACCCTGACCCTCTCCCAGACCGCCTCGGGCGGGAGTGGCGGCTATGGGCAATATGGCGTCGGGGCGGGCGGCGCGGCGGGCGGCGCCGTCAGCGAGCTGGCGATCGATGACACCGCCAGCGCCACTCAGAGCGCCAGTCTCACGACCAACTCGACCGCCAACGCCGGTGACGGCGGCGGATCAGACGGCGGTCCGGGGGCGGTGGGCGGCGCGGCCAGCGCCAGCTGCGACACCGTGGGCGCGGCCACGGTCTCCAGCACGGCGACCGCGGCGGGCGGCGCCGGCGGGGCGGGCGAGTCGGGGAGCGACGGCGGCGCGGCCAAGGCCTCGGCCACTGGCGAAGGGGCTGTCATTACCGTCGCCGCGACGTCCGTCGGCGGCGCCGGCGGCGAAGCGCTAGCCGACACCGGCTCGGGGGGCGCGGGCGGCGGCGCCTCGGCCACCGCGAGCGGAACGGGGACGGGGCCCGGCGCCGCCTCGATCTCGGTGTCGGCCACCGGCGGCGCAGGCGGCCTCGGCCCGACCGGCGGTCTTGGCGCTTCGGTCCGTCTTACCAACGCTGTCTCTGGCTCTACGCGAGGCGGCGCCTTGTCCCTTTCCCAAACGGCCGCCGGCGGCGCTGGGGGTGTCAGCTACACCGGCGTTGGCGCTGCCGGCGGGGCGGCGGTCTCCAGCCTCGTCTTCGATGACACCCACAATCCCAAGGTCAGCGCCACTGTCGCGGCCACGATCAACGCCACGGGCGGCGTCGGCGGGGAGGGCGACACCTCCGGCGGCGGCGGCGCCGGGACGGCCTATGGCAAGATCGCCGGGGCGCACGCCGTCACGACCACGGCGAACGCCACCGGCGGCTACGGCGCAAATGGCGCCGACACAGGCGCTACCGCGGGTCTTGGCGGGGCGGCGTCCGCGACGGCGATCGCCAGCAGTTCCGAGGGCCCGGCTTCGGCTGACGCCACAACGACCGGGGGCGGTGGCGGCTGGGTGTTCGACACCGGCGGCGGCCGGGCGGGCGGCAAGGCCGCGGCCGCCGCGACGGCCATAGGCCTCACGGCTGAAGCCCAGAGCGCCGCCACCGGCGGTGACGGTGGCGGGGGCGATGGGGCCGGCAACAAGGGCGGGACCGGTGGCGGCGCGCGGGCGAGCGCCAAGGCGGTCTCTACCGGGTCAGGCGACGCATCCGCTTTCGTCCAGGATACAGCCGGAAACGGCGGCGGGGGAAACGATGGGGCGGCCGGCGGCGCCGGCGGATCGGCGACAGCCAACAACGCCGTGAGCGGCTCGACCAAGGGCCGCGCCCTGACCCTCGATCAGACGGCGCAAGGCGGGTCGGGAGGCCTTAGCGAAGGCGGCCTGGCCGGCGCCGGCGGGGCGGCCACCTCTTCCCTCACCCTCGACGACACCAAGAGCGCGGCCAAGAGCGCCACGGTCAACACCACCACCGACGCGCAAGGCGGAACCGGCGGCGTGGGCGGGGCCGCCACCTCGCGCGATACGATCAAGGGCGCCGGCGCGGTGACATCGGCGGCCTATGCCGAGGGTGGGACTGGAGGCGATGCAAGCCTGAACGCCAGCGCCGGCGGCGCGGCTTCGGCCGCCAGCAGCGCCACGGCCGTCAAGACCGCCGTCAGCACCGCTCACGCCAGCGGCGGAGACGGCGGTTCGGCGGGCGTCAACGGCAATGGCGGCGCCGGCGGCAAGGCGACGGCCACCGCCACCGGCGCGGGCGCCGCGGGCCAGGCTTCCGCCGCGGCTACCGGCGGTTCCGGCGGCGATGGCGTAAACGGCCTCCATGCCGGCGGTGCGGGCGGGGTGGCCCGAGGAAGCGCCAAGGCCTCCACGCCCGGCGCCGGATCTCTTTCGGTCTCTCTGACGTTGACGGGTGGGTTGGGCGGCGCCGGCGACCTCGGCGCCAATGGCGGCGCGGGCGCGACGGAAAGCGCGACCAACGCCGTGTCCGGATCCACCGCCGGCGGCCATCTCACCTTGGCTCAGTCCGCCCTAGCCGGCGCGGGCGGGGCCAGCGCCGGCGGGACCGCCGCCGCGGGTGGGACCGGCAGTTCCAGCCTCACGGTCTCCGACAGCAAAAGCGCGACCTTGGCCGCCACGGTTACGGCCGCGGGCGGCGCCGGTGGCGCGGGCCTGGCCGGATCCAAGGGGGCCAGGGGCGGTAAGGGAACGGCGAGCCTTACGCTCACGGGCAAGAGCCTGGTTGCCGGCTCAACCGCGATCGGTGGCGCCGGGGGAACGTCAGCCAGCGTCGGCGGCGTCGGCGGCGCGGCGACCGCAACCACGACCGCGACGGCGAGCGGCGCCGTCAATGCCAGCGCCAGCGCCTCGGGCGGCATGGGCGCCAGGACCGCGGGCCTCGCCACGGCCACCACCCTGGCTACCGGGGCTAGCGGCAGTCTCGCGGCCTCGGCCGCGACCGCTCTGGCGATTGGCAATCTCGTTCAGACCCTTGACGCGTCGGCCAAGGGCTCGGTGGCGGGGACCGGCGAGGCTAAGGCGTCGGCCGGCGGTAGCGGATCAACAGCGGCCTTCCTCACTGGTCTCGAAGGCGTGGCCCTGGCCACCGGAGCGCCGAGCGCCGCCAGCGCCGCCGCCGTACTGTCCACCAACAGCAAGATCGCCGCGGCCTTCGGCGAATCGCCATCTTTCTTCGCCATCGCCGAACTGGGTGGCGGACATTCGTCGACCGCGAGTGGGAGTCAGACCACCACTAGTGAACTTAAGGAAACCGTCGATTTGACCCGGCTGGCGGCGCGAGACGAACTTGTGCTCGGCGTCTATCATGGCAAGGCTCTGGGCGCCGGGGTGACCAAGGTCGTCTTCGATCTGCGCGCCGATGGCGTCGACGTCCTCAACAAGACCTTCTCGAACGGCTCGGCCGCCCAGGCCTGGTTCGCCAACCAGGCCTTCGATCTGGGATCCCTGGCGTCGGGTCAGAGCCTCGGCGCCGACACCCTCAGCCTCGACGCGGTCCTGACCGTCACCACCACGTCGTCCTCGTCCGGTTTCTACGGCGATATCATCCTTGGCGATCCGCCGGCGGCGACCGCGGCCGGCGGGCCACGCTTTGTCCAGGCCATGGCCGCCTTCGCCGGCGCCGCTGGCCTGGCGAGACAGGTCAGTAGCGCCCACCTCCTCGAACCCCCCGCGGTCCTCGCTCGCCCAAGCCACGCTGCCATCGCCTGATCCCGACCCTCTTCCGCTGGACTTGCCCCTGGCCCCCGCCCATATTCGGCGCCGCACCATAGAATCGAGGCGCCGTGCTCTACGCCATCCATGAAGCCGCCTATCGATCCGCCGCCCCTCTGCGCATGGCGGCGGAGCTCGCCCGCGATTTCTGGCGCTCGCCGGTTAACCCAGCGGCGGCGTCCAGATTCGGCCGAACCCTCTACGCCTCGGCCGACCTGACCGCCAACCTAACCAAGCGCTATTTTAAGCCGGCGTGGGGCATCTGGGAGGTGGAGATCAACGGCTCGCCGGTCCGAGTCCACCGGGAAACGGTGTGGCGTTCTCCCTGGGTAAAGTTGCGGCTGTTTCGGCGTGATCCTGGTGACCTGAGGGTCGCCGGTGCGCAGGTCGACAGGCCGGCGGTGCTACTGGCCGCGCCGCTTTCGGGCCATTTCGCCACCCTGTTGCGGGGCACGGTACGCACCTTTCTTCAGGACCACGACGTCTATGTCACCGAGTGGTCCAATGCGCGCGACGTGCCGATCTTCGAGGGGCGGTTCGATTTCGACGACTACATTGAGGCCGTTCAGGCGATGCTGCGCCAGATCGGCCGGCGCGCCCACGTGGTAGCCGTCTGTCAGCCGGGGCCGCCGGTTCTCGCGGCGGCGGCGTTGATGGCCGAGGAAGGCGATCCGCTTCGCCCAGCTAGCATGACCTTGATGGGATCGCCGATCGATGCGCGGCTCTCGCCGACGGCTACCAACAAGCTCGCCGAGGAACGGCCATTCACCTGGTTTCAGTCCAACATGATCTACGATGTGCCGCCGCCCTACGCCGGCGCCCTTCGCCGGGTCTATCCAGGCTTTGTGCAGCTCTACAGCTTCATGTCGATGAATGCCGAGATGCACCAGAACGCTCACCGGCGCTATTTCGATGATCTGGTGAAGGGCGACGGAGACTCAGCCGACAAGCATCGCGAGTTCTATGACGAGTATCTTTCGGTGCTGGATCTTAGCGAGGAGTTCTACCTCCAGACGGTGGACGTGGTGTTCCAGCGTCATCTGCTGCCCAAGGGCGAACTCATTCATCGCGGCCGACGTGTGGCGCCCGAAGCCCTGACCGATGTCGGCCTGATGACGGTTGAAGGTGAGCGCGACGATATCTCCGGCGTCGGCCAGACCCAGGCCGCCCACGGTCTCTGCGTCAATCTCCCTGAAAATATGCGCGAGCTCTATGTCCAGCCGGGCGTGGGGCACTACGGCGTCTTCAACGGCCGGCGGTTCGAACAGGAAATCTATCCCAGGGTGCGTGATTTCATCGCCGCGCGCGAAGCGGGTTTGACGATTACGCCGCCCGTTCTATCCCAGGACAATGAGTCTGTTCCGAAAACGGCTCGCCGACGGCGAGCGGCTTGACCTAGGTGGCTTCCACGTCCGCTTGAGGGTCAACCGACGGGCGCGGCGTATTTCGGTTCGGGTCGACGCCCTGAGTGGCGATGCGGTCGTCACCTCGCCCACCCTCAAGCACCTCCCCGACGCCGCCGCGTTCGCCAAAGCCAGACGCGATTGGATCGCCGAGCGACTGGCGGCTCGACCCGCCACCGTAGCGCTCAAGGCCGGCGACGAGGTGAGCCTGCTGGGCGAGCCGCTCCTTCTTCATCCCGATGGCCGGCGGCCGAAGATCGTGGCGGCCGGTACGAATGCGCCTCGGCGTCTCGTCGGCTGTGGCTTGGGCGAGGTTGATCCGCAATTGGTGGCGCGAGCGTTCCGGCGGGAGGCCCTGAGGGTCTTCATGGCGCGCGCTGCTCACCATTGCGCGGGTCTTGGCGCCGAAGCGCCACGGCTGTGTCTCACGGATGCGCGTGGCCGCTGGGGCTCCTGTACGCCGCCGCGCGGCGGGCAGCCGGGCTCGATCCGCCTCTCCTGGCGTCTCGCCATGGCGCCGTTCGCCGTGGCTGACTATGTGGTCGCTCACGAGTGCGCACATCTCCTGGAAGCCAACCACAGCCCGCGCTTCTGGGCTCATGTCCATCGTTTGGTAGGCGATCATCGACCCCACCGCGCCTGGCTGCGCGCCCATGGCGCGGCGCTGCACGCCTTTGGCGCCTAGCTTCTCCTGGCGTAGCTCGCCGATTTGCGGATCGCCTCGAAGATGAAGTAGCCATTCGTTTCGGTCACGCGAACGCCGCCGAATATAGAGCGGAGCTTGCTGGCGTACCAAACGCTCCGCTTGGTCACCATCCACATCGACCCGCCCATCGTCAGCCGGTTGAAACCTTTTTCGATCAAGTGTTTCGCGACGGAGAAATCAGCGTGATATGGGGGATTGCAGAGAATCTTGGTGAAGGCGGTCTCCCGCAGGTCGAGAAAGCCGTTGCTTAGTAGGACAGTGGCCCCTTCGACGGCGTTCAATTTCAGATTCCGGCGCGCGTAGTCGACCGCCAAAGGATCGTTGTCTGTCAGCCAAACGCGCGATGGATCGCCGATGGCGGCGGCGTATATCCCGACCGGTCCGTAGCCGCAGCCCAGGTCGAGCACTTTGTCGCCCGCGCCGATCTCCGCATGTTCCAGCATAGCCGCGGTGCCCTTATCGATAGCGCCGGGGGAAAACAGGCTTGGCGCGGTCTCGAAGCGAAGATCGACGTCACCGATGGTTGCGTGAATCATCCGGTCACCACCTAGAACGGTATCGGATTTTCCTCGGTGCCCTTGGGCGGGGCGGCCGGTTCGCTTTGTTGGGGAGTCGCGTCCGGAGCGGGTGCGGGCGGCGGCGTGGCCGCCGCGCCATCATCGAGCACATTGCCGATAGCGTCGTCGTCGGCTTGGGGTGTCGCCATGGCGGCGGCGGTGGGGATCGGCGTGGCCTTCAGGCGGGGAAGAACCGCCGCCATGAAGGTATGCCAGATTTCGGCGGGCGCCCCGCCGCCGGCCACCTTGCGCATCGGGGTGTTGTCATCCCGGCCCAACCACACGGCGGCGGTGAAGCCGCCTGTGTAGCCGATGAACCAGGCATCCTTGTAGTCGCTGGTGGTGCCGGTCTTGCCGGCCAGATCGTATCCGGCCACCTTGGCCTTGGTTCCGGTGCCGACCGCGATCACCTGACGCATCATCTGGACCATATAGTTGAGCGCCGGATTGCCGATGACATCGGTGCGCGTATTCCTTTCGGCGGCGTGATCATAGAGCACCCGGCCCGAGGCGGTGCGGATGCGCTCGATGCCATAGGCGTGAATGCGAAAGCCGCCGTTGGCGAAGGCGTCATAAGCCTGGGCCATCTCCAGAGGGCTGACTTCGACCGCGCCAAGCGCCATGGAAGGATCTGTCTGAATATTGGAGGTAATGCCCAGGCGATGGGCGGTATCGGCGACGCGCCCGGTGCCGACCTGATTGGCGAGCCGGGCGGCGACGGTATTGATCGATTGGGCGAAGGCCGTCTCCAGAGTGATCGCCCCAAGATATCGGCCCGTATAGTTGCGCGGGCTCCAGTTGCCGATGGTGATTGGCTCGTCGACCACCGGGTCGGAGGGCGTGCGACCCGCCTCCATGGCCGTGAGATAGACGAAGGGCTTGAACGCCGAGCCGGCCTGCCGCCGGGCCTCGGTGACCCGGTCATATTGGCTGTCCGCGTAATTGGAGCCGCCGACGTAGGCTCGGATGCGTCCGCCGCCATCCATCGCAATCAGCGCGCCTTGGCCCACGCCTTGGTTGGCGTGAGCGGCGACGCCGGTCCGAATGGATTGTTCAGCCACGGACTGAATCGGCAGGTCGAGGGTGGTCTCGACCACCAGATCCTCGCCCGGTTCGCCGACCTGAGAGCGAACCTGGGTGTCGAGCCAGTCCACGAAATACTGGGCGCGCTGATCGGCCAGGGTGGCCGAGACATGGACAGGCTCGCGGAACGCCTCGTCTCGTTGCGCCGCGGTGATCGCTCCGGTTTTGACCATGGAATTGAGCACCACGGTGGCGCGCCGGGCCGCGCGCTCGCTGTTGGCGGCCGGGTTGTAGCGTGACGGGCCCTTCATGGTTGCCGCCAGCAGAGCCGCTTCGCCGAGCGTGAGGCCCGCCGCCGGTTTGTTGAAATAACGCCGCGAGGCGGCCTCGATGCCGTAGGCGCCGCCGCCAAAATTCACTCGGTTGAGATAGAGCGCCAGGATTTGTTTCTTGGAAAAGTTGAGCTCGAGCCACACCGCCAGGACGAGCTCCTGGATCTTTCGGCGATAGGTCTGGGCGGGGGTAAGAAAGAGATTTCGCGCGAGTTGTTGGGTGATTGTCGAGCCGCCCCGCAAGGACTGACCACGATGGCTGAGATTGTAGACCTCCGAGCGCAGCATGCCCCAGGGGTTGAAGCCCAGGTGGTGGTAGAACTGACGATCCTCGATGGCGACGAAGGCGGCGGGCACATAGGCGGGCAGGCTGTCGAGATCGGCTGGCGGCGCATACTGGCTGCCACGAACCGCGACCACCGAGCCAGAGCGATCTAGATAGGTGATCGAAGGCTGCCGATGAACATCATAGAGCTTGGAGGTGTCCGGCAGGTCGGTGGCGAACATGGCCAGGAATCCGGCCAGGAAGATCAGCCCCCAGACACCGAGCACCAGGCTCCAGTAGACGAGCCCCCCCAACAGCCCACGGCGACGGCGGGGACCGGCGCCGGGGCCGCGCTGGTAAGCGTTCGCCATGCGTCCTTCCTTGGCCCCAGCCGCGACCGGTTTTAGCGGACTGGGACTTGGCGCGCGAGACGGTTGACGAAGGCTTAAGACCAGCGCTTCCGGGCCGGGCGCGCGCCTGACATAAGGGGGTGGTGACCACGCCCCTGGACCAAGCCCATGAGACCCTACGGCGCGTGTTTGGCCACGCCGATTTTCGCGGCCTGCAGGCGGAGGTGATCAGCGAAGTGATGGCCGGGCGCGACGCCCTAGCCGTGTTGCCCACCGGCGGCGGCAAGAGCGTCTGCTATCAGATCCCAGCCCTCCTTCGCCCCGGCGTCGGGCTCGTGGTGTCGCCGCTGATCGCGCTGATGAGCGACCAGGTCGAGGCGCTTCGCCAACTGGGCTTGGCCGCCGCGCGGATGGATTCGGGCCTCTCGCCGGGCGAACGGGACGAAACCTGGCGCCGGCTCGCCACTGGCGAACTCGACCTGATCTACCTCTCGCCCGAGGGGCTCATGCAAGGATGGGTGCTGGATCGACTGCGCGCCGCGCGCCTGGCGCTGATCGCCGTGGACGAGGCGCACTGCGTCAGCCAATGGGGCCATGATTTCCGCCCCGAGTACCGTAGCCTTGGCCGTCTGGCCCAGCTCTTTCCGGGGGTCCCGCGCCTGGCGGTGACTGCCACGGCCGATGCTCGAACACGCTTGGACATTCGCGAGCAGCTACAGCTCGCAGAGGCCACCGAATTCGTCGCCAGTTTCGCGCGGCCGCAACTGGCGCTGAGCGCCGAGCGCAAGCGCGATGGCGCCCACGCCCGGGTCGTCGAATTGATCCAGGCCAGACCCGTTCGCTCTGGCATCGTCTATAGCGGCTCGCGGGATGGTTCGGAAAAGCTGGCCGAACGCCTGGCCGATCATGGCGTGGCGGCGCGCGCCTATCATGCGGGCCTGGACAAGACGCTGCGCTCCGATCGCCTCAACTGGTTCCTGGGCGAGGAGGGCGCGGTGATGGTCGCGACGATCGCCTTCGGCATGGGAATCGACAAACCCGACGTCCGCTTCGTGATCCACGCCGATCCGCCGGCGGCGATCGAAGCTTATTGGCAGGAAATCGGCCGCGCCGGCCGCGATGGCGACCCCGCCGAGGGGATCACGCTCTATAGCGCCTCCGACATGGCCTGGGCCCTGGAGCGGATTCGGCGTCGTGAGCTTCCGGAGGAAGTCGCCCAGGTGCAGATCCGCAAGGTTCATCAACTCTACGCCATGCTCGATGGAACGGTTTGCCGTGCGCTCGCCGTGCGGCGCTACTTTGGCGAGATCGACGCGGAACCCTGCGGCGTCTGCGATCGCTGTCTTCGACCGCCCAAGGGCATTGATGTCAGCGAGGCGGCGCGGAAGGCGCTATCGGCGGTGCACCGTCTAGGCGGACGGTTTGGACGCGGGCGGCTCGTGGATCATCTACTGGGCAAGACCAAGGGCGTGAGCGAGCCGGAGGCGGCCATGTCGACCTTCGGCATCGGCGCCGAGTTCAGTCCGAGTGGCTGGCGCGATCTGATCGACCAGCTTCTGTTCGAGGGCATCCTCGTCGAACGGCCAAACGATGGCAGGCCGCTCATTGCCCTGGCCGACCCGGACGCGGTGCGCGCGGTCTATCGCGGCGAGCGCACCCTGACGGTGCTAAGGACTCCTGAAGCCGATCCGTCGACGAAATCCGGCCGCCCTCGCGCCCGGCGCGCCGCGGCGGCCGCTTTGCCGGGTGAAGCCGAGGCTTTGTTCGAGGCGTTGCGCGCCTGGCGCCGCGCCGAGGCGGCCCGCCAGCGCGTGCCGCCCTATGTCATCTTCCACGACCAGACCCTCGCCGACATCGCCAAGGCCAGGCCTTCGGATCGCGGAGCACTGCTGGGCATCGACGGCGTCGGCCAGGGCAAGCTTGAGCGCTATGGCGAAGCGGTTTTGAAGATCGTTGAAGCCTCGCGCTAGACGTCGACCTCGGCGTCGAGCGCGTTTTCCTGGATGAACTCGCGACGGGGCTCGACGAGGTCGCCCATCAGGCGGGTGAACATGTCGTCGGCGTCGTCGGCGTGATCGACACGGACCTGCAAGAGGGTGCGGGCGTTGTGATCCAGGGTCGTCTCCCAGAGCTGGTCTGGGTTCATTTCGCCAAGGCCCTTGTAGCGCTGGATGGCGAGGCCGCGCCGTCCGGATTCAAAAACGGCTGAAACCAGATCGAGGGGGCCACGCACGGTCTGGCTGCGGTCCCGGCGTCTGAAGATCGCCGGTGCGGAAAAGGTTTCGGCCAGCTTGCTGGCTCTTTCGGCAAGCCGCCGCGCATCGGCCGAATGGAGCATCGCCTCGTCGAGCACGATACGTTCGGAAACGCCGCGCTTGGTGCGCAGGAAAAGATAGCCGCCGCCTTGGGCGTTCTCGCCGGTCCAGGCGCCGTCGCCCTCCTCGGCATAAAGATCGAGCCGCCGCGCGCCTTCGACCAAGTCGTCTGAATTTCCTAAAAGGCCGGCCAGCGCCGCCTGTTCGATGGCGAAGGCCGGGGCGCGCGCTGAAAGCCGTTCGATATTAGCCTTGGCCTGACGCGCGGTCTGGGACAGCTCAGCGAGGTCCAACGCCGTCATCCGCTCGCCCGAAGCGAGGTCTAGTTCGGCGCCTTCCAGACCCTCCTCGATCAGAAACGCCTCCATCTCGGCGTCATCCTTCAGATAGCGGGAGGACTTGCCCTTGCTGGCCTTATAGAGCGGCGGTTGGGCGATATAGAGATAGCCCCGTTCGATCACCTCCGGCATCTGTCTGTAGAAGAAGGTGAGCAGCAATGTGCGGATGTGGGCGCCGTCGACGTCGGCGTCGGTCATCACCACGATCCGATGATACCGGATCTTCTCGATATCGAAGTCATCACGACCAATTCCCGCGCCGAGAGCGGTGATCAGGGTGCCGATCTGTTCGGAGCCCAGCATCTTGTCGAAGCGTGCGCGCTCGACATTGAGGATCTTACCCCGAAGCGGCAGGATTGCCTGGTTCTCGCGATTTCGCGCCTGCTTGGCCGAGCCGCCGGCGCTGTCGCCTTCCACGAGAAATATCTCCGACTTGGCGGGGTCGCGCTCTTGGCAATCGGCCAACTTGCCGGGCAACGACGAGATATCGAGCGCGGACTTGCGGCGAGTGAGTTCGCGCGCCTTGCGAGCGGCCTCTCGCGCGGCGGCGGCGTCGGCGATCTTGAGGATGACCAGCTTGGCCTCGTTGGGATGTTCCTCGAACCATTGGGCGAGGCCGTCTCCGACAAGACTTTGGACCGCGGGGCTGGCTTCCGAGGAGACCAGCTTGTCCTTGGTCTGCGAGGAGAATTTCGGGTCGGGAAGCTTGATCGAGAGGACGCAGGTCAGCCCCTCGCGAGCATCCTCCCCAGTGACCTGGATCTTCTCGCGTTTCGAGGCGCCTGAGCTGTCGGCATAGTTGGTGATCACCCGCGTCAGAGCGTTGCGGAAAGCTGAAAGGTGGGTTCCTCCATCTCTTTGGGGGATGTTATTGGTGAAGCACAGCATGGTCTCGTGATAGCCGTCGTTCCACCAAAGGCTCAGATCGATCTCGATCTTGTCCCGACGCCCCCGGATGACGATGGGCGTCTTGATCACCGGCGTCTTGGCCTTGTCCAGGTGGCGCACGAAAGCCTCGACGCCGCCCTCGTAGTGCAGAACTTCCTCGAAGGGCTCTGCGCCTCTCAGATCACGGAAATAGATCACCACGCCGGAATTGAGGAAGGCCAGCTCACGCAGGCGATGCTCAAGGGTCTTCCGATCGAAATCCACGTGCGAGAAGGTTCCCACGTCGGGCGCCGTCGCCAGCGAAGGCAGAAAGGTCACCTCCGTGCCGGTGAGGGGCTCTCCGTTGTCGCGCAGGGGGGCGTCGCCAACGATTTCTAGCGCCGTGACCGTATCGCCATGCTCGAACCGCATCTGGTGGGTCTGGCCGCCGCGATGGATTCTCAGAATCAGCCAGTCCGAAAGGGCGTTAACCACCGATACGCCCACGCCGTGCAGACCGCCTGACACCTTGTAGGAGTTCTGATCGAACTTACCGCCAGCGTGCAGCTGAGTCATGATGACCTCGGCCGCCGATACGCCCTCGCCCTCGTGGATATCGGTGGGAATACCTCGCCCGTCGTCGGTGACGGTGCAGGAACCGTCGGCGTTGAGGATCACCTCGACCTTGGTGGCGTAGCCCGCCAGGGCCTCGTCGATGGCGTTATCCACCACCTCATAGACCATGTGATGCAGGCCTGAGCCATCGTCGGTGTCGCCGATGTACATGCCCGGGCGCTTGCGCACGGCGTCGAGGCCTTTGAGCACCTTGATCGAATCCGCGCCATAGTCGGCGGCGGCTTCGTCCGCCGTCTCCGGAATTTCTTCTTCGTTGGGTTCGTCGGTCATTCAATCGTCCAGGACGGTCAGGCTGGAGGCGTCTACCCGGACGCCAAGAGCACGACCCTTGAGGGTTTCGAACAAGGTCTCGTCGGCGCCGGTCAGAAAAACCTGAAGCGACAGAGCCTCGATTTCGTCGAAGAGGGCGTCACGCCGGGTCTGATCGAGATGCGCCGCCACTTCGTCCAACAACAATATAGGATTCGGCTGCGAAATTGCACCGGAAAGTCGCGCAGCCTGAGCCAAAATCAGGTTCAAAATCAGCGCCTTTTGTTCGCCCGTCGAACATTGGGCGGCCGGCCGGCTATTGTGTTGGTGAATCACGACCAGATCGCCACGGTGCGGGCCGGTAAGCGCTCGGCCGGCCGCCGCGTCACGGCCGCGAGCCGACGCCAGGGCGTCCGCGAGCCGAGCCTCGATCGTCTCCACATCAATTCCCTGAAGCGCCATCCCTTCCCACTCGCCTGAAAGGCCGAGCCGCGCGGGGGGAAAGGCCCGTTCGACCCGGCCTTCGATCTCCTCTCGCAAGGCTACCAAGGTTCGCGTCCGGGCGACCGCAACTCTCGCGCCCGCCTTGGCCGCGAGGGCTTCGAGGGCGTCCAGCCACGTGGGATCGGGCGCCGTTTCGCCAAGAACGCGCATACGTTCGCGCTGAGCCCGCTCGTAGCCGCTGACCTGAGCGGCATGGCCGGGAGTGTCGGCGAACACCAAACGGTCCAGAAAACGCCGACGCTCAGCCGCTCCATCCAGGAACAGGCGATCTTGGGTGGGGGTCAGCCAGATCGGGCGCAGGTGAGCGGCCATGGCGCCGGGAGAGACGGTTTCGCCGTCGATGCGGACCAAGCGGCGGCTGGCGCTGGCGGTCTCCACTCCCGTGCCAACCTGGGTTTCGCCGTCCTCGCCGGACACGCGCGCCGACACAGCCCAGGGCCGCCCGACCTCCTCGCCTGGACGGCGCCGGCCCACTTCGGATAGGTTCGCGCCGCGCAGCCCTCGTCCGGGAGAGAAGAGGCTGACGGCCTCCAGAAGGTTGGTCTTTCCCGCGCCGTTCGCGCCGAACAGAAAGACGCTTCGGCCCTCGAGATCGAGCGCGGCGTGCTCGTAGGAACGAAAATCGGTGAGCGAAAGGTGGCTTATCCTTGAGCGCATGAGCCCTTGAGCGGCGCGCGCCCTAGGCCCTCAATGGCATCAGCACGTATTGAACGCCGGCGTCGGTGGGATCGAGCACCAGAACCGGATCTAGCATGGTCGCCGCGGCGGCCCGGTCGGCGAAATGAAACTCCGCCGTCTCTCCGGCGATCTGGCCCGTGACGTCCATCAGATACCGGGCGTTGAATCCAATCTCGAAGGGTTCGCCCTCGTATTCGACTTCGAGCTCTTCGACCGCCTGACCTGTCTCCATGTTGCGCACGGTGAGCACCACACGACCGGCCTCGACGGTGAGCTTCACCGAGCGGCTCTTCTCAGAGGAGATGGTGGCCACGCGGTCCACGGCCGCCGCGAATAAGGTGTTATCGACCGTCATAACCCGCTTGTTGTCGCGTGGGATAACCCGGGTGTAATCGGGGAACGAACCGTCGATCACCTTGGACGTGAGGGCGGCTCGGCCGAAGTCGAAACGCACCTTCTGAGGGCTGAGCGCCAAGTCGATGGATTCACCGGCGTCTTCCAGCAGGCGGCGCGCCTCCTGGATGGTTTTGCGCGGCACGATCACCCCGGCGGCGCCGACCGCGCCTTCGGGGGCCGGCATCTCGGCGAGCGCCAGGCGGTGGCCGTCCGTGGCCACCGCGCGCAGCAATGGGCGGCCATCCTCAACAACCGTGTGCAGATAGATGCCGGTGAGGTAGTAGCGCGTCTCTTCGGTGGAGATGGCGAAGCGGGTTTTGTCGATCAGCCGCATGAGGTCGGTGGTGTCGACGGTGACCTTGCCGCCGAGCCCCTCCGCGGACATCACCGGAAAATCGCCGGAAGGGAGAACCGGAAGGTTCACCCGATATCGGCCAGCCTGGACCGACAGCCTGGGGTCATCGCCGGTGAAGCTCAGCGATACGTCCGCGCCCTCCGGCAATTTTCGGACGATCTCGTAGAGAGTGTGGGCCGGGGCGGTGATCTGGCCGGGCGCCTCGACAAGGGCGGCGGCGGCATCGGCGATCTCCATGTCGAGGTCGGTGGCCGAAAAGCTCAAGCCGTCCGGTCCGGCCGATAGCAGGACATTGGAGAGAATGGGTATGGTGTTGCGCCGCTCAACGACGCTTTGAACGTGGCCGAGGGCCTTCAGCAGGGCGGCCCGTTCGATCGTCAACTTCATATTCGCGTCCAAATCCTGCGCCGCCGCGGAATCAATCCCCCCGGGCGCGGCGATTAAAAAGGACTTGCGACACTAGCGGATTTGTCGGCGCGAGGAAGAGGCGCCGTGCGCGAAGCTTAGTCGCCGGCGCCAGTGGGCTCAGGCCCTGTCCCGTCCACGGCCGGCCCGGTTGAATCCCGGGCTGCCACGATCACCATGGCGGGCCGGACAATGCGGCCGAAGAGCTCATATCCGGCTTGCAGAACCTGGATAACGCCGCCGGGCGCCACCTCCGCCGAGGTCTGTTCCATCATCGCCTGATGCTGGTGCGGGTCGAATTTTTCCCCAACCGCCGGTGACAGCTTCTTTAGGCCGTTTCGCTCGAAAGCCGTGAGAAGTTCCTTCTCGGTCATCTCCAGGCCGACCGCCAGATTGCGCACCTGCGAATCGGCGGCGTCCTTGGGGGCGTGTTCCAGCGCGCGAGCGAGATTGTCGGCCACGCCCAGCAGATCGCGGGCGAATTTCTGGATCGCATAGGCGCGCGCATCGTTGATCTCGCGATCAGCGCGACGCCGCGTGTTCTCGGCCTCGGCGGCGTAGCGCAGAGCCTGATCTTTCAATGCGGCGGTCTCGGCGCGCAACGCGTCGATCGTTTCATCATCATGCTCTTGGGCGGCCTCGGCGTCGTGGCCATTTTCCGCCAGTCTCTCGTCCGTCATGGGTCCTCGTCATCCATCCATCAGTCTGCCCAGGGCGCGAGCGGTGTAGTCCACCAACGGGATCACCCGGGCATAGTTCAGACGCGCGGGCCCGATAACGCCGATCGCGCCCAGCACCTTCTGTCTGCCCGACATATAGGGCGCCGCGATCAAGGCGGAACCCGACAGGGAAAACAGCCGCGATTCAGCCCCGATGAATATCCGCACCCCCTCGGCGCCCCGTACGTCGTCGAGCAGGCCGATCAACTGCTCCTTCTGCTCTAAATCGTCGAACAGCATACGCACGCGCTCCAGGTCAGCCGCCGCAGCGGGGTTCCCGAGCAGATTGCCTCGGCCGCGAACGATGAGCGCGCGATCATCGCCGTCGCCGCCGCTCCATGCGGCCAGGCCTTCCTCGATCAGGTGCGCCGCCGCCGAATCAAGCTCACGCCGGGCGCTGGCCAGTTCGGCTGTGACCTCGGCCTTGGCTTCGGCGAGCGTTCGACCGCGCAGGCGGGCGTTGAGGAAGTTGGAGGCTTCCTGGAAGGCGGAAGGGGTGATCCCCGCCATCCGCCGCATCAGGCGGTTTTCCACCAAACCGTCCTCGAAGACCATGATCGCCAGGGTCTGATCGGCGCCGAGGGCGACGAACTCCACATGTTTCACCCCGGCGTCCCGCGCCGGGGCCACCACCACGCCAGCGCCGCCGGCGAGGCCGGAAAGAATGGCGCTGGCTTCGTTCATGGCGTCGTCGAAGGAACGGCCATGGGCGGAGAGGCGGGCCTCGATATCTCGGCGGTCGTCCTCGCCGATATCGCCGACCTCCAGCAAACCATCGACAAAGAGGCGCAATCCGGCGTGCGTTGGCAGGCGGCCGGCGCTGATGTGCGGCGCCCCCAGCAGGCCCAGATCGGTGAGATCCTGCATGGTGTTGCGGATCGAAGCTGGCGACAGATGCATGCCGCCCCGGGCGATGGTTCGCGAGCCGACTGGCTCGCCAGTCTCCAGATAGGTCTCGACGATGCGGCGGAAGATTTCCCGCGCACGGGCGTCCAGCTCGGCGAGGTTGGCGCCGCGGCCGCCGATCTGCTCGACAAAGGAGTTGGTCATGGACGCGCCTCTTGCGATCTAGGATAAGCGCCGCCTTCGACGGCGCAAGCCGGACCGGCCAGACCTTGGAGTTTCTTCGGCATGCGACCTTCGCAGCGGGCGCCCGGCGCCCTTCGAACCGTCACTCTCGAAACGGCGGTGAGCCGATATGCCGAAGGTTCGTGCCTGGTCTCGTTTGGCCACACCAAGGTTTTGGTCACCGCCAGCCTGGAGGAGGGGGTGCCTCCCTTCCTGCGCGGCCGGGGTCAGGGTTGGGTCACAGCCGAATACGGCATGCTACCACGCGCAACTCACACCCGTGGCCGGCGCGAGGCGGCCCAAGGCAAGCAGTCTGGTAGAACTCAGGAAATTCAACGTCTTGTGGGGCGCTCGATGCGCGCGGTCGTCGATCTCAAGGCTTTGGGCGAACGGCAGATCACCCTTGATTGCGATGTGATCCAGGCCGATGGCGGCACACGCACGGCGGCCATCACCGGCGGTTGGGTGGCGTTGAAATTGGCCACCGCGCACCTGCTTGCCGAAGGCGTACTGAACCGCGATCCGATCCTCGATCACGTGGCGGCGGTCTCTTGCGGCCTCTGCGAAGGGGCGGCGGTGCTCGATCTCGACTATGAGGAAGACAGCAACGCCGAAGCCGATGCCAACTTCGTGATGACCGGGGGCGGCGATATCGTCGAGATTCAGGCCACGGGCGAGAAGCGGGGGTTTTCGCGCGGCGAATTCGACACCTTATTCGGCCTCGCGCGCGCCGGAATCGATGAACTGGTGAGCCTCCAGAAGGCCGCGATCGGCTTCTGAACCGATCCTATTCCTCGCCCGCGTCGTCATCGTCCGGATCGCTCGGCGGCCCAGGCTCGAAGATCACCAGATCGCCCGGCTGGCAATCGAGCTCGCGGCAGAGAGCGTCCAGGGTCGAAAAGCGGATGGCGCGGGCCTTGCCGGTCTTGAGGATCGAAAGATTGGCTATGGTCACGCCCACGCGGTCGGCAAGCTCCGTGAGCGACATGCGGCGCTCCAATAGGAGGCGATCGAGGCGTACGCGGATGGGCATGAGCTAGATCGTCAGCTCCGCTTCGCCGCGCAGCCGCGCGCCTTCACGAAACACCTCCGCCAGGACGACGATTACGCCGACGGCGAACCAGGTGGTCAGGTTGACGCCGCCGCTGATATGCAGCTTGCCGGGAAGGAAGGTGTGCGCCACGGCCGCGGCGATATAGCGCCCGATCTCCAGGGCGGCCAGGGTCGCCGCGATGACGCGCAGCCGGCGCACATTGTCGGGATGAAACGGATCGCCGGCGATCAGGGTCTGGAAAATGCGGCGTAGCCGGCCGACCACCACCATGGCGCCCCCTAGATAGAGGCCAATGGCCAGCAGAATCGCGGCTATTGAAGGGCCCAGCCACGGCCCTTGGATATCGAATTTGTCGAGATGGATATGGCTGCCCAGCCATTCGGGATTGAAGCTGAGAAGGAGGGCCGCGGCGATCGCCAGGGCGTCGAGGGCGATCACAATCCAAAGGACGATGCGGAACACGTCCAGAATGACTTTAAGAACGCTCGATACCGAGCCTGGTCCCAGGGCGCGCACCCAACCCCTCCTGTTAAGTCGGCCCATGGCCGCCGCGCAAGGGCGGGGCCCTCACGCGGCGGGGAAGATGGCCCGAACCGGGCGCGCGGAAAAGCGCATACCTTTCGGGGCCTAGCGGACGAGGAGGCCGACGGCGACGAGGGGGAGGCCGACAAACACCATGGCGTTCATCACGGTAAGGGCGAAGCTGTCGACGATCTTGATCATGTTGCTGGTGGTCACGGGTAGTCTCCTTGGATTTGTGCGTTGCGGCACGTTTGCGTTTGGTTTGGTCTCTTGAGGGCGGCCCCGCGCCGTCCTTCTGTGTTTATCGATACGTCCGCATCGTTTTTCGATCAAATTAAATATCGTTTATCAATATTACATTTTCGCAATGCAACAATCCTTTGTGCGAGCGACAATTGCGTTAGGAGGAAGCCATGGCTCTTAGCCTCGAACCTGGGATGCGGCTGGTGGCCGCCACGCACAACGCCGGCAAGGCGCGCGAACTCGCCGCGCTGCTGCACGGGCGATTCGAGGTCGTGGCCGCCGGCGTCCTTGGCTTGGCCGAACCAGACGAGCCGGAAACCACCTTTACGGGCAACGCCGTGGTCAAGGCGCGCGCGGCCGCCGACGCCAGCGGCTTGGTCGCCATCGCCGATGATTCGGGCCTGTGCGCCGCGGCTCTGGAGGGCGCGCCGGGAGTTCACTCGGCGCGTTGGGCCGGCCCCACGCGGGACTTCGACCATGCCATGACCCTGGTCGAAAACCGACTGATCGAATCGGAAAATGACGATCGCGCCGCGTGGTTCGTTTGCGCCTTGGCGGTGGCGTGGCCGCACGGCCCGGTGGTCGCCGTCGAAGGCCGTGTGGACGGCGCCCTGACTTTCCCGCCGCGTGGGGCGAACGGCTTTGGCTACGACCCGATCTTCATTCCGGACGGCGGGGCGCTGACCTTCGGCGAAATGGAAGCCGAGGCAAAAGACGCCATAAGCCATCGAGCCCGGGCCTTCGCGGCGTTAGAGGCGGCGCTGTTTTGAGGCATTCGCACAGCCGGCAAGCGAGTGATCCGCCGCCATTGGGTGTCTATATTCACTGGCCCTATTGCGCGCGTATCTGCCCCTACTGCGACTTCAATGTCGTGCGCGATCGAGGGCGGCGCGAAGAACAGGCGACACTGGCGCGCGCAATTGTCGCCGATCTGGAAGCCCATGCCGCTCTTGTTGGCCCTCGCCGCCTGATCTCGATCTTTTTCGGCGGCGGCACGCCCTCATTGATGGATCCTACCGACTTGGCGCGGATCATTGAGACGGCGCGTGGTCTCTTCACGGCCGAGGACGGTCTGGAAGTCAGCCTGGAAGCCAATCCCACGGACGCCGAGACGGGGCGCTTCGAGGCCTTTGCTCAGGCGGGGGTGAACCGGCTGTCGTTGGGGCTCCAGTCGCTGCAGGACGAGGCGCTAAGCTTCCTCGGCCGAAATCATGACGCGGCCGTTGGGCGTCGCGCGGCCGAACGCGCGGCGGCGGTGTTTCCGCGATTGTCGATCGATCTGATCTACGCCTTGCCCGATCAATCGCCGGCCGGCTGGGCGAAATCCCTGGAGGAAGGTCTCGCCTTGGGCGCCGAGCACGTCTCGCCCTACCAGCTCACCATCGAGTCCGGCACGCCCTTCGATCGAGCCGCGAGACGGGGCGCCCTTCGCGCCCCCGGGCCTGACCTGTCGGCCGATCTCTATCAAGTCACCCAAGAGGTCCTGGAGGAGGCCGGTTTCGAGGCCTACGAGGTTTCCAATCACGCTCGTGGCGCGGCGGCTAGATCGCGGCACAATCTCATCTATTGGCGCGGACAGGATTATCTGGGACTGGGCCCAGGCGCTCACGGCAGACTGACCACGCTCGATGGCCGTGTCGCGACCGCCGCGCCGTCGTCGATCACGGACTATGTGGCGCGCGTGGGAAAGGAAGGCGTGGGCGGCATAGGCGAGACCCTCACGGCGCGCGAGATGGCGCTCGAGCGGCTGCTGATGGGCCTGCGCACAGTCGAAGGGGTGGACCTCACGGAGCTGGCGCCTCTGAGAATATCGACCGAACGGATGGAATCGATGGACCGGTGGATCGAAATGAAGGGCGGGCGCATGTATGCCACGCCGCTGGGCCGTCCAGTATTGGACCGGATCATTTCGGAACTGGCCGCGGAGGTCTAAGGGCGAGGCGGTGACCGTACCCAAGCCCAATCTCCTGGCGCCGGGCCTCTATCTGGTGGCGACGCCCATCGGCAATCTGCGCGACATTACCCTGAGAGCGCTGGACGTGCTCGCTGGGGTGGAGACCGTGCTCGCCGAGGACACCCGGGTCAGCGGCAAGCTGTTAGCGGCGTATGGGATCAAGGCCAAGCTGGATCGCTACGATGAGCATGGCGCGGCGCGGGCGAGGCCGGCCGTTCTGGCCGCTCTGGCCGAGGGCGCGCGGGTGGCCCTGATCTCCGACGCCGGTACGCCCCTCATTTCGGACCCCGGATACCGGCTGGTGCGAGAAGCCCTGGCCCAGGGGTCGGCGGTGTTTCCCATACCGGGCCCGTCGGCGGTGATGGCGGCGCTTACGGTGGCAGGCCTTCCCACCGACAGGTTCTTGTTCGCCGGCTTTCCGCCCTCGCGCTCGGCCGCTCGCAAAGCCTTCTTCGAAGACCTCGCCAGCGTGCGCGCCAGCCTGGTCATATTCGAGGGGGGATCGCGCCTGGCGGCCAGCCTCACCGACATGGCGGCGGTGTTTGGATCCAGGCAGGCCGCGGTCGCCCGCGAACTCACAAAACTCCACGAAACGGTGATCCGCGGACCGCTCGACGAGCTTGCCGCCAACTCTCTGCTAGCCGATCCCAAAGGGGAGATGGTTGTGGTGATCGGTCCCGGTGAAGAGCGGATGGCCACCGACGAGGAGGCCGACGTGGCGCTGATCGACGCGCTCACCCGCGCCGGTCCGGCGGAGGCCGCCTCGGAAGTGGCCAGGGCCCTTAGGCTCTCTCGTCGAGACCTCTATACCCGCGCTCTGGCGCTCAAGGGGCGGTAGGTGCGTTCGGTGCGGATGGAGCGAGGTCTTCGCGCGCGCCGGGATGGGCGCCGCTCCGAGATTATCTGCGCCCTGTGGCTGATGGCCAAGGGCTATCGCATCCTCGGCTTTCGCATGAAGACGGCTCAGGCGGAGATCGATGTCCTGGCGCGTCGGGGCGATGTAGTCGCCGTGGTCGAGGTTAAGCGTCGAGCCAGTCTGGAGGCGGCCCTCGACGCTGTGAGCTGGCGCCAGCGTCAGCGCCTTCTTGCCGCGGCGCGTTCGCTGACGGCTCGGCGCCCGGACCTCGCTGGCGTCGCGATCCGCCTCGATCTGATGGCTCTCGCCCCCGGCCGCCCGCCACGCCATATTCGCGATGCATGGCGCGATGAGTAGGCGCCCCTCAAGGAGTTTCCATGCCGCTCAAGGTCGCTATCCAGATGGATCCCATCGAAGGGATCAACATCGAGACCGACACCACTTTCCTGATGATGCTGGAGGCCCAGACCCGGGGCCATGGTCTCTGGGTCTATGAGCCTCACCGGCTCTCGCTGGAGGATGGCAAGGTGACGGCCCGTGGTCGGGCGCTCAATCTGCGCGCGGTGGTCGGGGATCATCATAGGGTCGGTGAGATGGAGGTTCGCGATCTGGCGGACTTCGACGTGGTGCTGATGCGCCAGGATCCGCCCTTCGACATGGCCTATGTCACGGCGACGCATTTCCTGGAGACGATCCATCCGGCCACCTTGGTGGTGAACAATCCGGCCGAGGTGCGCAACGCGCCGGAGAAGCTGTTCGTCACCGGCTTTCCGGGCCTGCAGCCGCCGACCCTGATCACCAGCGACCCCGAAGCGATCTACGATTTCCGCGCACGGCACGGCGATATGGTCCTAAAGCCGCTTTATGGCGGCGGCGGCTCCGGCGTCGTGCGCCTGAGGCCGGACGATCCTAACCTCGACGCTCTGTTGGAGCTTCACGCGATGATTGGCCGCGAACAGGTGATCGCCCAGAAATTCGTGCCGGCCGTCTCCAAGGGTGACAAGCGCATCCTGCTGGTGGATGGCGAGCCGGTGGGGGCCATAAATCGGATCCCCGCCAAGGGCCAGGTGCGCTCCAATCTTGCCCGAGGCGGTCGCGCCGAGGCGGTCGAACTTACCGCTCGCGATCGGGAGATCTGCGACACGATCGGCGGCGAATTGAAACTGCGCGGCCTTCTCTTCGTCGGCATCGATGTGATCGGCGACTATCTGACGGAGATCAACGTCACCTCCCCACCGGAGCCCAACAGCTCAAGCGCTTCGGCGGCGCCGACGCCGCCGCCAAGCTCTGGGATCGCATCGAGGCGATAAGAGGGGTGATTTAGCGAATCCTTCGTCGCTTTGCTCGCCGCTGGCGGCTAATAGGTCGCCAACCAACCATAACCACAGGGGGCGCTCATGATCCGCAAACCATTCGCTCTGCTTTCGGCCATCGCCGCGCTGAGCGTCGGGCCGACGGCCATCGCCCACGCCGGCTCCATGCCAACAACCTGGGACAATCTCGTACAGGTTCCGGCCAAGAACATGCAGGCGGTCTATCTGCTGCCGGGCGCCGATTTTCGCGGCTACACCAAGATCATGCTCGATCCGACCGAGGTCGATTTCGTCAAGGGCTGGGTCAAGCAGGTGAATCAGAACTTCGGTTTTGCCTATGGCCGCACCGACGATCAGGACGCCAAGGATATCGCCAAGGAAGTGCGCAAGGGCTTTGACAAGGTCTTCGCCGAGGCTTTCACCAAGGCCGGCTGGCAGGTGGTGACTGAGCCGGCTCCGGATGTGCTTCGGCTTTCCACCGCCGTCTTCAATCTCTCCATCAGCGCGCCGAGCTCGGTGACAATGAGTCCTGGCGCTTCGGTGCGGACCGTGGACGCCGGCCAGGCTTCGGTGCTGATCGAGGCGCGGGATTCGGAGTCCGGTCAGGTGCTCGGTCGGGCGCTCGATGTCCGCACCGCCGGTGTAACAGACAACTATCTGGCCCGCACGCCCAGCGGCAACTATGCCGATTTCCGCGCGCTTTTTGATCGCTGGGCCAACACGAGCATCAAGGGCCTAGCGCAGCTCAAGGCCATATCCCCGGTGGATGAGACCGGTAAGCCGGCCACGCCACCCGCTCCTTGAAGAAGCAGGCGCCGCCCTTCGCGGCCGCGCCACGTTGCGGACGCCTCATCATCAGATAGAGATCGGCGGGCGGGGCTTGTTCGGCCGATGAGACGCCCATGATTTCCACCATCGAGATCCTGATCTCGCTGCTGTTCGTGATCTCGGTCGTCGCGGTCGTGGCCTCGCGACTGAAGGCGCCCGCCGAGATTTTGCTGGCGATCGTGGGGGCTATTTTGGCCCTGGCGCCGGGTCTGCCGAGACTGGTTCTGGCGCCGGAGATCGTCCTGCTGCTGGTGCTGCCGCCGATCCTCTATTCGTCGGCGGTGGCGATGAGTTGGCGCGAGTTTCGCTTCAACATCAGACCGATTTCGCTCCTGGCGGTCGGGTGCGTCGTCTTCACCACCGTAGCGGTGGCGGCGGCAACCCACTGGCTACTGGGCCTCCCCTGGCCGGTAGGGTTTGTGATCGGGGCGATCGTTTCGCCGCCAGACGCTATCGCCCCACTTTCCATCGCCCGTAGGCTGGGCCTTCCCCGACGTATCGCGGTGATCCTGGAGGGCGAGGGCCTAGCCAATGACGCCACGGCGCTGATCCTCTATCGCTTCGCCGTTGCGGCGGTGAGCGTGGGCGCCTTTTCCCTGCACAAGGCGCTTGGCGCCTTCGCTCTGATCGTCTTGGGCGAAATCATCTGGGGCGTGGCTGTCGGCTGGTTCATGCTTCGTCTGCGGCGCTGGGTCTCCAACCCGAGCGTCGAGATCCTGCTTTCCGTACTGACGCCATTTGTTGCCTATTGGCCGCCGGAATATCTGGGCGGGTCGGGAGTGCTCGCCACGGTGGCTACCGGGCTCTATTTCAGCTGGAACGGCCCGGCGCTGATTAGCGCCGCCACCAGGCTGCAGGGCATCTTTTTCTGGGCGTTCTTCGCCTATCTCATTGAAGGTATGGTCTTTCTGATAACCGGCCTGCAGGCCCGGGGCCTGATCAGCGGCATATCGGACTATTCCGTTTCAGAGCTGATGCTGTCCGCCCTCGTGGTCAGCGCCGTTGTGATCCTGGGCCGCTTCGTCTGGGTCTTCGCTTCGACCTATCTCCCGCGCTGGCTGATCCCGGCGCTGGCCCGGGTCGATCCCGCGCCGTCCTGGCGGGCGTCTTTCGTCCTGGGATTCACCGGCATCCGCGGCATCGTCTCGCTGGCGGCCGCCCTGGCCATCCCCCTGACCACCGCCGCCGGCGAGCCCTTTCCGCATCGGGGACTCATCCTCTTCCTGACCTTCGCGGTGATCGTCGTGACCCTGGTGGGTCAAGGCCTCCTCCTGCCGTGGGTGATTCGGTCGCTCGGCTTGGCGGGCGAAGGGCGCAAGGAGCGCGGGGCCGAGCGCGCCGAGGAGATCGGCGTCCGCGAAGAGGCCATCCGCGCGGCTCTCGAGCGCCTCGATCAGTTGGCGGCCGAGGGCGGCGCCCCGGAGGAGGCCGTCGCGCCGCTTCGGAGCCGGCAGCAGGCCCGGCTCGGCCGCTTCGCCTCTGGCGAACTCATCGACGAGGGCCGGCGCGCCCTGGCCGAGACCCGCGCCGATCTCGAGCTTGACTTGATCGCCGCCGAGCGTCGCCTGGTCAACGATCGGCATCACCAAGGCGCCTTGAAAGACGAACCGCGCCGCCGGATTGAACGGGATCTGGATTTGCGCGAGGCCCAGATCGCCAACCGCCGTTCCGAGGGGTAAGAGGATGCCGCCCGCGGCGCGAAAGATACCCTAATTGTTCCTTATTTGTTCTTGAATCGCGCGGGGAATTATCCCTTTGACATAGTAGTCTCATGATGTAGTGTCGCTTCACGAAACGAGGCGAGCCATGAGCGACTATTCCAACCCGATCTTCCACGACGAAACCAAGGCCCGCGAGTGGCTTGAGGCTCGTCTTTGGCCGCAAGGCCCGATCTGCCCCAAGTGCGGCGCGGTGGACGAAGCTACGCTCATGAAGGGCAAGACGACCCGCTCTGGCCTCTATCAGTGCAACGCCTGCCGCGAGCCTTTCACGGTCACGGTCGGGACGCTCTATGAGCGCTCCCATGTGCCGCTGCATAAGTGGCTGGGCGCGACCCATCTCATGATGGCGTCGAAGAAGGGCATGAGCGCCCTACAGATCAGCCGAATGATTGGCGTGACCTACAAGACGGCGTGGTTTCTTTGCCATCGCATCCGCGAGAGCCTTCGCGAGACGAGCCCCGATCCGCTAGGCGGCCCCGGCGTCACCGTGGAAGCCGACGAGACCTATGTGGGTGGAAAGGAAAAAAACAAACACGCCAAGAAGCGTTCGGGTTTCAGCGGCGGAGGCGCGCCCAAGGAGGCGGTTGTGGCGCTTGTCGAACGCCATGGCCGCGTCCGCTCGACCCACGTCCGCGACGTGAACAGCAAGACGCTGAAAAAGGTTCTCTACACCCAGCTCGACGCCTCAACCACGCTCATGACCGATGGCCACCGCTCTTATCCTGCCATCGGCGCAAACTTCGCCGGCCATGGCGTGGTTGACCACACCATGGGCGAGTATGTGCGCGGGGCCTTCCACACGAACACGGTCGAGAGCTATTTCGCCATTCTCAAGCGCGGGATTTTCGGGACGTTCCACCACGTCTCGGCGACCCACCTGAAGCGCTACGTCGGCGAATTTGACTACCGCTACAACACCCGCACCGCGCTCGGCTACACAGACGCCCAGCGCTTCAATGAAGCCATCCCCGGCATTGTGGGCAAGCGCCTCACCTATCGGCGGATTAACGGCCAACCCCTTGCCGCCTAGGCGCAAGATCGCTGGACTCAAGCCGCATGAGCGTGTCGAGGTTCTTTCCGACCAATTGGAATTGCCGTTCGGGGAGGGCAAGCCCGATGACTCACGATGAACTGGAATTGAAGGTCGCCGAGATCAACGCGCGTTGGCTGATTTGGCGCGACCTTTTGGCGTGGCTTGCCGCGAATGTAGCGGCCAAGGAAGATAAACCAAAAGCCATGTTAGGAAGCCTCTCTCAGTGGGAGGATGATCGGATCGACCAGCGGCACGCATCGACTCCAGCCGATCTACACGTCGCGGAGACGATGCGCCGAGAGAAGGACTGGATAATTTCTGCTGCGTCGAGGTTTTTGCCGCAGGAGGCCGGTGAGGAAGAGCATTAAACCTCTCCTCGGCCCGCGCAATTGCATCCCATAGTTCGGTTGGTGACATAAGTGCGCCTTTCGCCTAGATTGATGTCTAGGCGTTGGCGCGCTCACAATACGACGGTGGCGGGGTTGCAGCCCCGCCCGTCAATCCGACTTCTTAACAGATTGCCACGCCAAGTCACCGTCCTTGGATGTTTGGACAAGCTGCCATGTGTCGCCCGTCTCAGTGTCGAGCAACATCGTGTCCCGTTCGATCTGCGGACTGTGGATTATCGTATAGCGCCCAACCTCAGATTGCGCGGGCGTCGCGGTTGACGCGTCGAACTTGTCAGATGGTTTTGGTTCGGTAGCCACGTTTTGAGCCACCGCACTGGGCTCGTTGTTCGGCGAGAATCGGCCGCAACCAGAACAGAAAAGGGCGAGTGACCACGCCATGAGCAGCATAGAAACGCGCATAGTCGCCCTCCGACCTTAGCCGGAGCCTAAGCCCGAAAGCCTAAGCGCTCAAGATCGCGGTTTCGGCGCCTTTGACTCCACGCCGTCCTTAGGCTTCGCTGGCCTGTGAGCCGGGCCGTGCCTGGCGGCGGCGTCAACGGCGCGCTCAAAGCGCCGCCAGGCGTCCGGTTCGGGCTCTTGGAGGGGTTTGTAGGTCATGACTGTAACCCGCATCGGATTGGAATACGTGGGAGGCTACCGCCGAACCAGGTCTAAGGTCCAGACGCCGGCAATTCGGCTCCACGCTCGCCATACGGGCGAAATCCTAATCGCATCTAACGCCCTTCAGGGGGCCATGTTCATGTTGTTTGCGGCGATTATCGGAGGCCCAGACAAACAGCACATGGCCAATAGGATTTGGCATTCGATCCAGAGCGATAAGGCTCAAAGAGAACTTCTTTTAAACGCTGCTGAAGCGAGCGTGAGCCTGCGCTCCCCCGGTCTATTTGCTGACATCAAGTGGGCGATTGATCGCGCCAACGACATTGGCGGCCAGCGGAATGCCGTTGCCCACACCTCCGTCTGGACGGTGATTCAGCCGGACGGAAAACGCACCGTCACTCCAGACCCGCAGTCTAGTCGCTGGTCCGCGATCGCACGGCTAACGGCCACGCCGACCGCTAAGATATGGCGGAAAGTGAGGGGCGACCTCTACGCGCTGGCGGATTTCGTTTCCCTAATCGATGCGCACGTTCGTCATGGGCCACTTGCGCCATTGCGTTCCAGACCTCGATTGCAATCTGTTCAAGCGAAGTCTGCCAGTCGGTCCCGACCTCGCAAGCAACCAAAGCGCGCTCCCCCGCCTCGATCATAGCGGGGGTCAACTCAATCACCGGCCTGTCACGCACCTTAACCATACCATTAGTCCTTGCTACGTTAAAGGGATAATTCCCATCGCGCGCTGAACCGTGACCATGGTGTAAGGGTAATTCTGGCGAGGGAGGGGCATGGCCGCGCGGGTGGTGTCGGTGGCCTTCGAAGGCGTCGAGGCGCGGCGGGTGGACGTGGAGGTCCAGGCCGTTGGCGGCCAGTCGGCGTTCGTGGTGGTCGGCCTGGCCGACAAGGCGGTGGGCGAGGCGCGCGAGCGAGTGCGCGCGGCTTTCGCGGGCCTCGGCCTCGCCCTGCCGCCCAAGCGCCTGGTGGCCAACCTGGCTCCGGCGGACCTGCCCAAGGAAGGCAACCATTACGACCTCCCCATCGCCCTGGCCCTGATGGCGGTGATGGGAATCATCCCTCAGGACGCCCTCGACGGCTGGTCGGCGATCGGCGAGCTCAGCCTCACCGGCGAGATCGCCCCGGTGGCCGGCGCCCTTCCCGCCGCCATGGCCGCCGGCGCCCTGGGCCTGGGGCTCATCTGTCCGGAGGCGTGCGGTCCGGAGGCGGCCTGGGCGGGCGAGACAGCCATCCTCGCCCCGCGATCCCTGATCGCCCTGGTCAATCATTTTCGCGGCAGCCAGATCCTCGGCCAACCCAAGCCCGGTCCGATGATCTCCAGCGCCAAGGCGCCCGATCTTAGGGACGTCAAAGGCCAGGAGAACGCCAAGCGCGCCCTGGAGATCGCCGCCGCCGGCGGCCACAATCTGCTTTTCATCGGGCCACCTGGGTCGGGAAAATCCATGCTTGCCCAGCGCCTGCCCGGCCTTCTGCCGCCGCTCACCGCCGCCGAACTGCTGGAGACCTCGATGATCCAGTCGATCGCCGGCCAGATCGCCAAGGGCGCGCTTACCCGCGACCGGCCGTTCCGCGCCCCGCATCACTCGGCCAGCATGGCGGCGCTGACCGGCGGCGGTCTGCGGGTGAAGCCGGGCGAGGTCTCGCTGGCCCACAATGGCGTGCTCTTCCTGGATGAGCTGCCGGAGTTCGGCGGCATTATGTATCAAATGGGACCAAGGTCAAGCGAACGCATCTGATATGATGGCGGACGCAATCTATCTGGTGACGCATGGCCCCACTACCGCATCGACCCAACACCCTCTCCGGCTTGGTGGCCAAGCGGGATGAACTGATCCGCTATCGGGATCGGCTCCACGCCGAGGCGAAGAAGGTCACGGTCGATATCGACCATCTGGAATCCTCGATCCGCATCTTCGAAGCCGCCGAGGAATCCCCATTCCCGGCCTACCGCGTGCAGCACAAGGCGAGGAAGGGAACGGTCAAGCGCTTCGTCCTCGCCACGCTTAGGGACGCTTCGACGCCTCTCTCGGCGGCTGAGATCACTGAGGCTTGGCTTGCCGACCGGGGCCTAGAGGCTACCGACGACACGCGGGTTCTGATCCGAAAGAGGATCGGCGCGTCTCTGATCTCCCTGCGGGCGCAAGGGGTGTTGCGGAATGAGGGGAAGGTTGACGGGTTTAAGGGGTGGGTGGTGGCCTAGTTGCCGGGAACGAGAATTAAGGGAGGGGCGTATGGGTTTCCGGCGCCGTATGGGTTGTTTATGCTGTCGGGAGAATATTTGTTTCCATATCTTCCATATGGATTGCTCGTGCTGTCAGCATCGTATGGATTGTTGCTAAGTCGTCCGCGATAATTGCCCTGCTGGTCATAAAGCTTTGGCGCATCCGTAGCATAGGGATTATTCGCGGATTGGTTACTGTACGGAGATCCGTATTGCCCATATGGGTTGTGTATGCTGTTGGGGCTGTATGGGTTACCCGCACCATATGGATTATTAGTGCAACGTGGGTCATATGGGCAGGTCTGGGCAACGGCCAAGCCTGAAATCATAACGACGGCAACGGTCGTCAGGAACGCAACACGCATTGGTGGCCTCCTAAATCTAGCGCCACCAATACCATCCCCAATGGGTTAGCGCGAGCGCGGCCGTTTAAGCCTCACAATGTTTTTCCCCGCGAGGTCTTCCAGTCTTGCCTGAATTAGGCTCCGCGCTATCTCGCCCCTCGTCGTTCCGTAGAGGCCAGCGCCCTTAAGCTGCATCATTAGGCGCACAGCTTCCTTCGGGAGTGTCACCGAAAATTGTTCTGTTTCAGTGGGTTCGGTCGTCTTCGGCAAAGTCGGCACTTGTTCTTGCAATGTAAGAACATCGGCATACCATTGCCGATAACGCAACGGTGATTCGAAAGGGCTTGCCCTTCCGCGTGGTCAACGTGACGTTGGAAAAGGAAGAGCCGCCGCCCTTTCGGACGACGGCCCCCCTGGGAAGTGGAAGGTTTAATTCTCGCTCAGGCGTGCGGCCAAGAGCGGTAGTGAGAACAAACCCATTCCAACTTTCCAAAGCGGAAGCGGGTATAAGCGGTCACATGGACCGACTTATCCCGCCCCGCATGGTTGCGGTTAGACATCAGCTTTCACCTCCTTTCCCGGCGCTGTAGCGCCGGCCGATGAGCGCATTGCGCACAGGGCAGGAGGGTTCGACTCACGTCGTCCGCAGGACTAAGATACCAGTGATTCGCGACCTAGGAAGGCGTTACGCGCCTAGGCCGCTGCCCGTTGCCAATACCCCTTCCAAACCCGCGACACCGGATGGCCCAAGGCCGCGCCCGTGGCGGCTAGGAATTGCTCCCCGTTGGACACCCGCCGCCGATCCTCGCGCCAGCCCATTTCCGCCGCATAGGCCGCCAGATAGGGGCCAGCGATATGGTGGTGAATGCCAATTTCAGCCCGACGGATGCGGCTGAAAAAGCTCTCCGCTTGGTTCGTGCAAGCCTCGGCGGTCGAATAGGCCTCGGCGTGATTGATGCGCTTCGTGAGGAACTTGGCCTCAAGGCGGTTCCAATGGTCGGCCTCGTCGGCATAGATGGTTGAACCGGGGGCGACGCTGGCGGCCACGCGGGCCACGCCAGCGGCTTCAGTGGGCGCCACGAAGGGAAGGGTCTTGCCGCCCCGCTCGCGCATCACCACGACCACTTCGCGCTTGCCGGTCTGATAGATGCGGCGGCGACGGTCGCGGCGATCAGCGCGGTTGTTCGCGGGCTTGATGTAGCCGCCGAAATACGCGCCATCGACTTCGACCGAACCGGCGACTTCACCGATGGCGGTTTGCTCGGCGGCGAGCGCTTCCCTGATCTTGTGGGCCAGAACGAACGCGGTTTTATATTGGCAATCCAAATCGCGGGAGAGCTGGAGGGCGCTATGGCCCTTGGCCCCGTTCACGAAAATGGCGATGGCCGCGAGGATGTCCCGGATAGCCATCTTGCGGCTGGCGAAGATCGTCCCGCTGGTGACGCTGAACTTGTGACCGCATCCCGCGCACTTGAAGCGGCGGTTGTCGTTCAGGTTGTAGATCGTCAGGCAACCGCAGCGCGGGCAAACCGGCTCGCCTTGGGTCGAAGCCCAACGGATCGACTTGAACGCGTCAAAGGCGTCGTCGTCCGACAGACGCATGACGCGGGCGAGCGAAAGGGTCCGCGCCTTGGCGGAAAGGAGGAAGTGTTGGCCGGGTTCGTTGTGTGACATGTAATCATATCCGATGCGTGTGCATCTGATTTGACGACATATCGTATCATTGTCAATGGCATTCGCATCATATATCGTTACAAACGGTCGATTTTTGGAGATGCGACATGGACAAGGATTGGAACGCCGAGGCCAAGGGGATTCTCAAGGCGGAGATCGTGCGGCGCCATCTGTCTTATCGGGACCTTGTGGAGCGCCTGGCCGAGATCGGCGTGAAAGAGACAGAGGCCAATCTGCGGAACAAGATCAGCCGGGGGGGCTTCTCGGCCGCGTTCTTTATTCAGGCTCTCACAGCGGCGGGAGCGCACACGGTAAGGCTTCACGAAGTAGATTAACCAGATTCTTTATATTTCTCCAAAAGGAGCGCATCCTTCTGACGCTCTAATTCTTCGATTGATCGGGTCAATTCATCGATCTTTTTCTGGCTTATAGAACGGCTAGCCCTGTAATCATCCATCGCGGCCCTAACTTTGTCAGTATTAGCTTGAATGATTTCTGCCGCTTTCCCTACTTGTCTGTCATACCAGACAAGCCTACCAGCTAGCGTAGCCGCCACCACGGAAATAAACCCGGCGAAGAAGCTAAGTATTTGATTGATGTTGCTGGGGAGATAAATGACTTTTCCGGATGTTTTTTTCAGCAGAAAAACGCATAGATTTATACTCGGAACTATCAATTCTGACACGATAGTGTGGAGCGCCCATGATGCTACCGCCAGCACGACCAAGACTAGCAACATCGTTGCCCACAGCTTGCCGAAGCGCGCTTCAAGCATTTCGATAAGCCGATGGATGCCGTCCACCGTATCGGTCATGGGAAGCGCCCCCTGCGGATAGGGCGATGATGGCCGGATTCATGGCCCCACGGCAATGGCGCAGGTTCCCGGTCACAACAGCGCCGGTTCCGGGTATTATGGCGCAAGCGGTGGGGAGCGGCGCATGGCCGACAATGATCAGGCCGCCGGCGATTCCAAGGATACCGGCGGTGAGCCTTCGGTGGAAAAACCACCAAAGGGCTTGCATTTTTCGCGATTCTGATCCTTGGCGGTCGCGCTTCGAAGCAACTGCGTGCCGCTGATTTTGCAGAACTCCTCCCCACATGGGGGCCTCCTTTGTTCGGAGGCATCGGAGCGAACGGGGTTAGTCCCGTTTGCTACCTAATGCCGGAGTTCGGGGCCCAGGCCTTGGATTCCCTGCGCCAACCCCTCGAGACGGCCGAGGTGACGGTGGCCCGGGCCAACGCCCATGTCCGCTATCCGGCCAGGGTGCAGCTGGTGGCGGCT
>Ga0181519_10000458_pt1 | contig 37851 bp, 32 predicted proteins | sample PEATcosm2014_Bin_26_FD_121102 | JGI IMG/M metagenome (GOLD analysis project Ga0181519, IMG submission 121102) | Peatland microbial communities from MTU Mesocosm Facility, Houghton, MI, USA - PEATcosm2014_Bin02_10_metaG | ecosystem: Environmental > Terrestrial > Soil > Wetlands > Peat | place...
GCCGCAGGTCGATGCCCGTGCCGTGGCGCCCGCGGCCGCACCCGCGCCTTTGCCGTCCGCCGACGCCCTTTCGTCGACCGTCGCGCCGCCGGCCGCGCCCAAGGCCGCCGCACCCTCGTCGGTTCGTCGCCAGGTGATGACCCGCCTCATCATGTCCGGCTTTTCTCCCCAGCTGTCGCGCCGTGTCGGCGAGGCCGCGCCGGCAACGCTCGACGCCAAGGGAACCGATGCCTGGTTGCAGCAGGTCATCGGCCAGTACGTGCGCTGCCCGGCCGATGTGGACAATCCCCTCCTCAATCCCGGCGCCGTCGCCCTCGTCGGACCGACCGGCGTGGGCAAGACCACCACGCTCGCCAAGATCGCCGCGCGCTTCGTCGTGCGCCACGGCGCCGGCGCGCTTGGCCTGGTCACGCTCGATTCCTACCGCATGGGTGCGCACGAACAGTTGCGCGGTTACGGTCGCATCCTGGGCGTGCCGGTCCATACGGCGCACGACGCCTCGAGCCTGCGCGAACTGCTTTCCTCGCTGCAGGGACGCCGCCAGGTGCTGATCGACACCTGCGGCATGTCGCAGCGCGATCCGCGCCTGGGCGAGATGCTGGCGATGCTCGACGAGGTGCGTTTCGCCGACCGGCCGGTCAAGCGGGTCCTGCTCATCAATGCCGCATCGCACGCCGAGACGCTCGACGAGGTGGCGCGCGGCTGGCGCGTCGAGAGCTCGAGCGGCGCCATCCTCACCAAGATCGACGAGGCCGCCCGCATCGGCGGCGCGCTCGACGCGCTGATGCGCTTCCAGACGCCGCTGCTGGGCCTGACCAACGGCCAGCGCGTCCCCGAGGACTGGCATCCGGGCAATCCGCCCCTGCTGGCGCATATCGCGCTCAAGCCCTTCGGAGCGGCCTTTTCCCTCGACAGCGACGAATTGCAGTCCCTTTCGCGCACGGGAGCCCTGATTGCCTGACACCGCGCTCCACGGCGAGGCCGCGGCCTTTGCCACCGACCAGGCCAGCGGCCTGCGCCGCATGTTCGATGCCGTCACGCCGCGTTGCACCCTGGTATTGACCCCGGCGCTGCGATCGCCCGTTCAGGCCGAGGCGCTTGCCATGCGGGCGCGGCAGCACGCGGCCCACGATGGCGCCACCCTCGTCATCGATGCCGCCCGCACCCAGGTGGCGGTGGCGCTGGACATGAAGCTCAAGTTCGACCTGGAGCACGCGCTGGCAGGCGATTGCGCGGCCGCCGATGCCTGCGTGGCCGCGGGCGAGGGCCTGTGGGTGCTGCCCGCCGCGCGCGCCCTCGACGGGGCCATGGGCGATGAGCGCCAGGCGCGCCGCGTGACCCAGGCCATCGAGAGCCTGGCCCGGGGCATGCAGCGGGTCCTTTTCGTGGTGCCCGCCTGCCGCGCCGGCTGGATCCGCAAGCTGCCGGCCTGGATGCGCCAGAACGAGGCCTTGATTCCGGTCACCAACGGCGGCGAAACCAGCGCCGCCGTTCTCACCGCCGTGCGCCAGGGAATGGGTGAGGCGGAGATCGACACTTTTCACCTTCTTTTTCTGGGTATGGGGGACGCGGCAGCCGGTAGGCTGCTCTCGGGGATGGCGGCCATCGCGCAGCGCCACTTTGGCGCGCGGCTGCTCGCCGCCAAGCCGCTGGCGCCAATGCCGCCCGTGCCGGCCCCGACCGAACCAGGGCACCGATCCGTGGAGAGTGTGTTTTGAAGAACGACGCTTTCGTCTACAACGCGCGCGGCACGGTCGAGCGGCAGGACAACTACGCCAGGCAATACGCGCCGCTGGTGCGGCGCATCGCGCACCAGATGATCGCCAAGCTGCCGGCCAACGTCGAGCTCGACGACATGATCCAGGCGGGGATGATCGGCCTGATGGACGCCGTCAACCGCTTCGAGGAGTCGCAGGGCACGCAATTCGAGGTGTATGCGGCCAGCCGCATCCGCGGCTCCATGCTCGACGAGCTGCGCGCCGGCGATTGGCTGCCGCGCTCGGCCCGCAAGAGCCAGCGCGACATCGAGAACGCCATCCACCGCCTCGAGCAGCGCCTGCAGCGCGCGCCGCAGGAAGGCGAAATCGCCCAGGAACTGCAGATGTCGGTTCCCGATTACCAGGAACTGCTCGGCGACGCGCGCGGCGCCCAGCTGGTCTATTTCGACGACCTGGGCGGCGGCGCCGACGGGGACGACTACCTGGAGCGCCACGTGGCCCAGGCCGGAGGCGAGCCCCTGGAGATCCTGCGCGACAAGCGCTTCCGGACCGCCCTCGTGGCCGCCATCGAGGAGCTGCCCGAGCGCGAGAAACTCCTCATGAGCATGTACTACGAACAGGACCTGAACCTGCGCGAGATCGGCGCCGTCATGGGCGTGACCGAGTCGCGGGTGTGTCAGCTCCACAGCCAGGCGGTGTCGCGCCTGCGCGCCAAATTAAAGAGTTGGTAGGCCGCGCCGATGGTGTGATGCGCGGGCCTGCGCAACGGCGCGCGAAGCGGCCCCTGGCGGGCCCGCGGCACAAATTCCTCGCCGGGAAAGAAGATTTCGTCGCCCGCGGAAACGCGGCGGATTTCCCTCGATTGAAGACCTGCTGGGCAAGGGGAGAATTGCGCCTGCGGCTTGCAGTGCAATCGCGGCGATGCGCCGGTGCGGGCCTTACGGGAGTTTCGATATGGGTGTCATGGAAGGGTTTGAGGCCGGGTCGAAGGTCCGCGCGAACGAGTACCTGACCTTTCGCCTCGATACCGAGGAATACGGCATCGACATCCTCAAGGTCCAGGAGATCCGCGGCTACGACACCGTGACCAGGATCGCCGGCACGCCGCCGTTCATCAAGGGCGTGATCAACCTGCGCGGCGTCATCGTTCCCATCATCGACCTGCGCATCAAGTTCAACCTGGGCGAGGCCCGCTACGACGCCTTCACCGTCGCCGTCATCCTCAATCTGGGCGGGCGCACCGTCGGCGCGGTGGTCGATTCGGTGAGCGACGTGCTCGAACTCGATCCGGCCCAGATCAAGGCGGTTCCCGAGTTCCGCTCCATGATGGACACCGACTACATCACCGGCCTGGGCAGCGTGGGCAGCGGCGAGGACGCCCGCATGCTGATCCTGCTCGATATCGACCGCCTCATGTCGAGCGAGGACATCGCAATCATCAGCAAGGTGGCCGCCGAGTAGGCGCGCCGCCGCAGGACAGGAATCGAAGGAAGAGACACAATGTTGAACCGCATATCCATCTACAAACGGCTCGTCGGGGCTTTTGTCGTGACCGCACTTATCGGCGCCACCGCCGGCGTCGTGGGATACGTCAGCACCTCGCGCATGAACGATCGCGCCCAGCTCACCTACGACGAGGACCTGACCGGGCTCAAGTTCACCGCCCGCGCGGAGAACGACATTGTCGCCTCGGGGCGGGCCATCGAGGCGGCCATCCTGGCGCCGGACGACAAGACCCGCGACGACCTGATCGCCGACGCTCGGCGCTACCACGCCGACGCCAAGGACAACCTGGACAAGGCCGCCCCGCTGTTCGACAACGACCAGGGCCGCGGCCTGCACGCCTTGAGCGTCAGCATGTACGAGCAATACGACGCCGCCTTCGGCGACCTGGCCAAAGCCGTGGAAAAGAAGAAGACCGGCGACAACCTCAATGCCTCGATCCTGCTGTTCGGACCCTTTGCCGATTCCGTGGCCCCGCTCACCACGGCGATCCACGCGATGGTCGAATGGAAGGTCTCCAATTCCAAGGAAAACGCCGACGAGACCGCCGCCGTGTTCCGGTCCGGTGCGGCCATCACGATAGCGCTGACGATCGCCGGCATCGTCGTGGCCATCGGCTTCGGCGTGGTGCTGGCGGGCTCGATCGTGCGGCCGCTCAACCGCGCCATCGTCATCGCCGACGCGGTCGCCGAGGGCGACCTGACCACCGACATCGTCCCCGAGGGATCCGACGAGGTGGCGCACCTGCAGCAGGCGCTCGAGGACATGGTCACCAGCCTGCGCAAGGTCGTCACGACCGTGCGCGTCGGCGTCGACTCGGTGGCGGTGGCCTCCGGACAGATCGCCTCGGGCAACCAGGACCTGTCCAACCGCACGGAACAGCAGGCCACCAACCTGGAGCAGACGGCCGCCTCGATGGAGCAGCTCTCGAGCACGGTCAAGCAGAACACCGAGTCCGCGCGCCAGGCCAACCAGCTGGCTGCCGCCGCCTCCGAGGTCGCCGGCCGCGGCGGCCAGGCCGTGGGCCAGGTGGTCGATACCATGGGCCAGATCCAGGCCAGCAGCCGCAAGATCGCCGAGATCATCGGCGTCATCGACGGTATCGCGTTCCAGACCAATATCCTCGCGCTCAACGCCGCGGTCGAAGCGGCGCGGGCCGGCGAGCAGGGCCGGGGCTTCGCCGTGGTTGCCGGCGAGGTCCGCAACCTGGCGCAGCGCAGCGCCCAGGCCGCCCGGGAAATCAAGAGCCTCATCGCCGATTCCGTGGACAAGGTCGAAAGCGGTTCGCGCCAGGTGACCGAGGCCGGCAAGACCATGAACGACCTCGTCATCCAGGTGCGCCGCGTGACCGACCTGCTGGGCGAGATCGCCTCGGCGACGCTGGAGCAGAACTCGGGCATCGGCCTCGTCAACAATGCCGTCACGCAGCTCGACCAGATGACCCAGCAGAACGCCGCCCTGGTCGAAGAGAGCGCGGCGGCCGCATCGAGCCTGCGCGAGCAGGCCGGACAGCTGGCCCAGGCCGTTGCCATCTTCAAGCTGGGCCAGCAGGAATCGCGCAAGGTGATCGCCCAGGCCGCGGCTACCTCGCGCGACCGGGTCGCCGTGGTTCCGGCAGCGGTCAAGTCCGCCAACCCGGCTCCGGCGCCCCAAGCCGCTGCCAAGCCGGCGCCGCAGGCCGCCCCGCCCCAGCGCGCCGCGCCCGCCCCGAGCCCGGCGCCGGCAGCCCGCAAGGCCGCGGGACCGCGTCCGTCGACGCCGCCGGCCCCGCCCAAGGCAGACGACTGGGAAGAGTTCTAAGAACGGCGCAAAAGCGCCTGCACCCAAAGGAAAAACGCGCCCGGCCGGGCGCGTTTTTCGTCGAGCCCTCGTCCGGGAAACGGCAGAGGGGGCGGAGGAAGCCTAGGGCCTGTTCATTCCGTACGCCAGCGCGCCATGTACCGAGCCATCGGACTGGTAGAGGGCGCCGCGGCCCAGGGCCGATTGCAGGAAGTGCAGGCGCGCGCGATTGGCCGCGGCGCGCGGCGCCAGGACAAGCGCGTTGCGCTGGTTCAGGTCGCGCACCCGCGTGAAGGCTTTTTTCAGGGGCGCCAGGGTGCCCTTGGGCGCTCCTTGAGGGCTGCCGACGCCGGCCGCCGGCAAGGCGGCCAGCCGCGCGAGGAGTTGCTCTTTTTGGGCGAGCACCGCTTCGAGGCGGACGAAATCCTCGGCGAGCAGGGCGGCGTATTCGGCTTCGAGGCACTGCACCAGGGCCTCGAGGGGACCGCCGGAAGCCGGCGGGGCAGGACGTGCGGACGGCGTTGCCGGGTTCATGCGGAGCTACCGTCGCGGGGACAGAAAACCGGGCGCCCGGTGCTTGCCCAGGCGCATTCCGGTGGCGGGTTTCAGTTTGCGGAGGACTTGCGGCCCAGGGCCGCCGTGCTCGCCAGGAGCTTGTCGGCAACCGCTCCCGCATTCACCTGGTAGCGCCCGTCCGCAATCGCAGAGGTGATCTCGCTGACCTTGGCCGCGCTGAAGTCCGAGGGCGCGTACTGGGCCTCGAGCTGGCTCAGGCGGCTGGATGCGTCCGCGGACGCCGTTCCCGATGCGGTGCCCTGGCGGCCGGTTGCCGCGGTTCGAGCCGGCGCCGAAGACGTTACCGTCTTGGCGGGCGATGGGTTGTTCGTGATCTTCATTGCGACCTCCAGGATCATTCCATTCATTCTGCCATCGAATCGGTCTTTGGCGGACAAACTTGAGACTTCCCATGCAATTTTCCGGGTTCCGAAAGGCCGGCAATCAGAAGCCGACCTCGACAATGCGTCCCTTGCGCGCCACGCCCGAGACGATCCGCCCGGATTCGACCCGCACCCGCACGCTCTCTCCGGCGGCAGCCGTGGCCAGGGCGGTGCCGTCGGTGCTGATCGAAAAACCGCTTCCCACGCCCACCAGCTTCACCGCCTCGCCTTGCCCGACGGCCGGAACCGCGCGCAGGGCGTTGAGGGGGATGGCCTGGCCGGGCTCCAGGCCGCGGGTACACACCTGGTCCTCGAGCTGCGCCGGATCCACCACCACCCCGCCGGGCTCACGCGTCATTTCCACTTCCTCCCGTCGTACCGCGCTGGCCGATATCGCCTGCAGGGCCGGCAGGCTCTGGGCCGCGACCAGGGCCGGACCGAACATGCGCACGGTCACCGGAACGGAGATCGACCAGCCGGGCCGCTGCAGGCAGCGGTAGCCGACGAAGCTGCGCCCCCACAGGCGCGCACCCGCGCGCAGGAAGACCTCGGTGTGCTCGCAGGCGGCCAGGTGCAGGCGCGAATCGATGTCGCTGACCGTGATCTCGGCGCGCAGGCGCGGTTGCGTGCGCGCCACTTCGGCCGCGACGAAACGGCGGATCTCCTCCGTGGCGTTGACGGGCCCGGGGCCTGCAGGCGCCACGGTGGCTGGCAGGGACGCAGGCACGGCCGTCGCTTGCGCGCCGGCGGCCGGCGCCAGCGCGCAGGCGCCGCACCACAGCCATGAAAGAAGCGATCGCCAGGGTTTCATGGAATGGAGCGTAGGCCAGGGCAGGCCCGCCGATCGTCAAATATGACGCACGGCCTCGGAGCTTATCGCCCGATCGACATTGGTACCCGAATCAATAATCGGCGGGACGGAGAAAAACTTTAGGGGCGATAGGGCCCCGCAAGGATTCCACATGAGCATCGGCGGCATCGGTTCGATGGATTTCCAGGCGCAGGCACTCGAGCTTCAGGCCGAGCGCGGACGCGTCTTGGCGTCCAACATCGCCAACGCGGACACGCCCAACTACAAGGCCCGCGATTTCAATTTCCAGCAGGCGCTCGCTGCGGCGACGGGCGGCGGCAGCGCCGGGGTGGCCGCGCCGGTGAGCGTGGCCGTGACCCAGCCCGGGCACATGCGCGCCCCCGCCGGCGCCGCCGGCGCGCCCGCGCTGCTGTACCGCGCCCCCCTGCAGAATTCGGTCGATGGCAATACGGTGGATCTGGACGTTGAGCGCGCCAACTTCGCGGAGAACTCGGTGCGCTACGAGGCGACCCTGCGCTTCATCAACGGCCAGATCAAGACGATGACGACCGCCATCAACGGCCAGTAGAAACGGCAAAGGCACCGCCATGTCACTTTTCAAGGTCTTCGACGTTTCGGCTTCCGCCATCTCGGCGCAGAGCCAGCGCCTCAACGTGGTCGCCAGCAACCTGGCCAACGCCGAGTCCGTGGCCGGCCCCGACGGCCAGCCCTACAAGGCGCGCCAGGTGGTATTCCAGACGCAGATGATGGGCGGCGATCCGGCATCGGCCGGCGTCAACGTGGCGCAGGTCGTCGAGGACAACTCGGCGCCGCGCAAGGTGCACGACCCGCAGAACCCCGCGGCCGATTCCGAGGGATTCGTGACGATGCCCAACGTGAACCCGGTCGAGGAGATGGTCAACATGATCTCGGCCTCGCGCGGCTACCAGACGAACGTCGACGTGATGAACACGGCAAAGAGCCTGCTGCAGAAGGTCCTGCAGCTGGGTTCATGAGGAGCATGCAGCAATGACAGTCAGCTCGGTTACCAGCAATCCCTTCGCGGGCATCCTGGCCAACAGCGCCACGAGCACGGCATCGACCGTGATGTCCGGGTCGAGCACGCTGAGCTCGAGCGCCTCGCCAGACCTGCAGTCGACTTTCCTGCAGCTGCTCGTCGCGCAGATGAACAACCAGGATCCGCTCAACCCCACCGACAGCACGCAGATGACCTCGGAGCTAGCGCAGATCAGCACGGTCACCGGCATCAACAACCTCAATACCAGCGTCACCAGCCTGCTCTCCGAGCTGCAGCAGAGCGCCTCCATCCAGTCGGCCCAGCTCACCGGACATTCGGTCATGGTGGCCGGCACGTCCCTGCCGCTGGCGGCCAACACCTCGAGCAGCACCGGCGTGAGCGCCGTGGGCGGCTACAGCCTGGGCGGCGCGGCAAGCAATGTCGCGGTCACCGTCAAGGATTCGACCGGCGCCACCGTGCGCACCCTGCAACTGGGCGCCCAGGCCGCCGGATTCCAGGATTTCACGTGGAACGGCCAGACCGACTCGGGCACGACCGCCGCGGCGGGAACCTACAGCTTCTCGGTGAGCGCCACCTCGAGCACCGGCGCGTCGGTTTCCGCCACGACCTACAACGCGCAGGCCGTGATCGGCTCCGTGCCGCAGAGCGACGGTTCCACCCAGCTGATGCTGGGCAACGGCAACCAGGTGCCGATGAGCGCGGTCGAACAGATCATTTAAGAACCGCCGCCGCAAGCGGCAACCGGCCGTCCGCACAGGGCTGCCGGTACCGGAAGTTGAAACAGGAGAACGAAATGGGTTTCGAACAAGCATTGTCGGGTCTTACCGCTGCCTCGCAGAACCTCGATACGATCGGCAACAACATCGCCAACGCATCGACCATCGGCTTCAAGGACGTGCGCGCCGAATTCGCCGACGTCTACGCGGCCTCCCTGGGCGGCGCGACCTCCACCCAGATCGGCATCGGCACCGCCGTGGCGGCGATCACGCCCGAGTTCACCCAGGGCAACATCACGACCACGGGCAATCCGCTCGACATCGCCATCAACGGCAGCGGCTTCTTCCGCGAGGTCAACAACGGCGTGACCAGCTATTCCCGCGACGGCGAGTTCTCGCTCGATGCCAACGGCGTCATCGTCAACAGCTCCGGCGCGCAGCTCACCGGCTACCCCGCCAGCGCCACCGGCACCATCAGCTCGGCCCCCCCGGTGCCGCTGAGCCTGTCGCAGGCGCCGGTGCCGCCCCAGGCCACCAGCACGGCCTCGATCTCGCTCAATCTCGACTCCGGCGCCACCCCGATCCCGGCGGCGACGACCTTCAGCCCCACCAATGCGGCCTCGTACAACTCGTCGACGTCCCTGACCGTGTACGACACGCAGGGCAACGCGCACACCGCGACCCTGTATTTCGTCAATACCGCCGCGAACAACTGGAGCGTCTACGCCACCGGCGACGGCACCCAGCTCAACGGCACGGGCGGCGCCGGCACGCCGGTGGGCACCCTGACCTTCAATTCCTCGGGCACGCTGCAGCCGGCGAGCGACGTGGCGATGAACCTGTCGATGAACATCGCCACCGGCGCGACCTCGCCGCTGGCCTTCCCCGTGACGTTCCCGGCAGCCTCGACGAGCCAGTACGGCGTGCCCTTCTCGGTGAGCGCCAATACGCAGAACGGCTACGCGACGGGCCAGCTGGCCGGCTTCTCGATCGGCACCGACGGCGTGATCTCCGGCCGCTATACCAACGGCCAGACGCGGGCCCAGGGCCAGATCGCCCTGGCCACGTTCACGAACCCCCAGGGCCTGATCGCCCAGGGCGGCAACGCCTTCGCCGAGAGCGCGGCCTCCGGCGCGCCCATCGTCGGCGCCCCCGGCTCCGGCTCGATGGGCACCGTGCAGTCCGGCGCCCTGGAGAGCTCCACGGTCGACCTCACCACCGAGCTCGTGAACATGATCACCGCCCAGCGCGTGTACCAGGCCAACGCCGAAACGGTCAAGACCGAGGACCAGGTGCAGCAGACCCTGATGAACCTGCGTTGATCGGCCCTAGTCCGACGCACCGATAAACCGCAACGCCCGAGACAGGAGAGCAGACGTGGATCGCCTCATCTATACGGCCATGACAGGTGCCAAGTACCTGCTCGAGCGCCAGGCGACCCTGGCGCACAACCTTGCCAACGCGAGCACCACCGGCTTCCGGGCCGACACGGTGGGCCTGCGCGCCGTTCCCACCACGGGCGATGCCGCCGGCACGCGCGTCTTCACGGTCGAGACGACGACGGGTTCCGATCTTTCCCAGGGCCCGCTGATCTCGACCAGCCGCAACCTCGACGTCGCCGTCCAGGGGCAGGGCTGGCTCACCGTGCAGGGCGCGGACGGCAACGAGGCCTATACGCGCAACGGCAGCCTCCAGGTAGGCCCCGACGGCAGCCTGCAACTGCCCAATGGCATGCAGGTCCAGGGCACCAATGGGCCGATCACCATGCCGGCCGATGCCCAGACCGTGACGGTTGCTCCCGACGGCACGATCTCGGTCAAGAGCTCCACCTCCAAGCAGCCCAATACGATCGGCCAGCTCAAGCTCGTCAATCCGCCGCTGTCGGACGTGAGCAAGGGCCTGGACGGGATGTTCCGCCTCAAGAGCGGCGATCCGGCCGATGCCGACCCGACCGTCAAGGTGGCCGGCGGCACGCTCGAGGGCAGCAACGTCAACGTCGTCGAGTCCATGGTCGGGATGATCGGCGCGGCCCGCCAGTTCGAGCTGCAGATGAAGATGCTGAGCACGGCGGAACAGAACGAACAGAAGGCGGGCACCGTCCTCGGAGCCTGAGCGCGGTTTCGCCGCGACACGATCGAATCGACGACGTTCCGGGCACCGCCCGGCGCCGGACACGGAGAAAAGCATGATCAGAAGTCTATGGATCGCCAAGACCGGGATGGATGCCCAGCAGACCCAGCTGGACGTCATCTCGAACAACCTGGCCAACGTCGGCACCACCGGCTTCAAGCGCTCGCGCGTCGCCTTCGAGGACCTGCTCTACCAGAACCTGCGCCAGGCGGGGGCCAATTCCTCGCAGCAGACCCAGCTGCCCACCGGCCTGCAGATCGGCACCGGCGTGATGCCCGTGTCCACCGAGACCATGTTCGACCAGGGCAACCTGCAGCAGACCAGCAACCAGTTCGACTTCGCCATCAACGGCCAGGGCTTCTTCCAGGTGCAGATGCCCGACGGCACCACGGCCTACACCCGCGACGGCTCGTTCCACGTCGATGCCACCGGCGCGCTCGTCACCAATTCGGGCTTCGCGGTCACGCCCCAGATCACCATCCCGGCAGGCGCGCAGAGCGTCACCGTGGGCCAGGACGGCACGGTCTCGGTGACCCTGCAGGGCAAGCCCCTGCCCCAGACGGTGGGCACGATCCAGCTGGCCAACTTCATCAACCCGCCGGGCCTCGAAGCCAAGGGCCAGAACCTCTACACCGAAACGGCCGCCTCCGGCACGCCCAGCGCCAACACGCCGGGCAGCAACGGCCTGGGCACGCTGCAGCAGGGGTTCATCGAGACGAGCAATGTCAACGTCGTTTCCGAGCTCGTCAACATGATCCAGACGCAGCGCGCCTATGAAATGAACTCGAAGTCGATCCAGACGGCCGACCAGATGCTCAGCAAGCTCAGTGACTTGTAGGATCCCGATGAAACACCCGTTCCCCGCCTGGCGCGGCTTTGCCAGGCACCCGCGCCTGCCCGCCGCGCTGCTGGCCGCCGCCGCTCTTGCCGGCTGCGCCGCGCCGCGCGCGCCGGTCGTCAGCAACGCGCCCACGACCGCCCGCCCGCAGGCCTACGACCCGCTGGCCGCCGCGCCCACCGGCGCGATCTTCCGCGCCAACAACAACATCCTGCTGTTCGAGGACCGCAAGCCGCGCATCGTCGGCGACCTGATGACGGTCCAGATCAACGAGAACCTCAACGCCAGCCAGTCGGCCAACTCGAGCACCGAGAAGAAGACCAGCACCACCCTGGCCATTCCCAAGGTCAGCGGCATCCTGGGCGCCGGCGTCAACGGCCTGAACATGAACGCCTCGGGCGACAACGCCTACAACGGCACCGGCCAGACGGCCTCCACCGGGGTCTTCACGGGCACCATCACCGTCACGATCATCGAGGTCCTGGCCAACGGCAACCTGGTCATCGCCGGCGAGAAACAGATCGGCATCCGGGAGAACTCGGAGATCCTGCGCTTCAGCGGCGTGGTCGACCCGGCCTTCATCCAGCCGGGCAACATCGTCAGCTCCACCCAGGTGGCCGACGTGCGCCTGGACTACAAGGGCGGCGGCAACATCGAGGAGGCCCAGATCCAGGGCTGGCTCGGCCGCTTCTTCAACTCCTGGCTGCCCTTCTGATGCGCGCCTACGCGATTCCGGGCAGCGTGTCCCTGCGCCGCGCGCTGCGCGCCGCGGCCCTGGCCGTCCTGGCAAGCCTCCCGCTCGGGGCCGCGCACGCCGAGCACATCCGCGACCTGGCTTCCATCCAGGGCGTTCGCAGCAACCCGCTGATCGGCTACGGCCTCGTCGTGGGCCTCGACGGCAGCGGCGACCAGACCACCCAGACCCCCTTTACCGTCCAGAGCCTGGCGACCATGCTCACCCAGCTGGGCATCACCCTGCCCGCGGCCACCATCTCGCAGATGCAGATGCGCAACGTGGCCGCCGTGATGGTGACTGCCGTGCTGCCCTCGTTCGCCCAGCCCGGCCAGGCCATGGACGTGACCGTGTCGTCCCTGGGCAATGCCAAGAGCCTGCGCGGCGGAACCCTGCTCATGACCCCGCTCAAGGGCGCCGATGGCCTCACCTACGCCGTCGCCCAGGGCAATGTGCTTGTGGGCGGCGCCGGCGCCTCCGCGGGCGGCTCCAAGGTCCAGATCAACCACCTGGCCGCCGGGCGCGTCCCCGACGGCGCCACGGTGGAGCGCGCCATTCCCACGCCCTTCCAGCAGGGCGACCGCATCCTGCTCGAGCTGCACGAGAGCGACTTTGCCGCCGCCGGCGCGATGACCGACGCGATCAATGCCAAGCTCGGACCTGGGACCGCCTCGGCGCGCGATGGCCGCGTGATCGAGGTCAAGGTGCCGCCCCTGGCCAACGACCGCGTGCGCTTCGTCGGCCAGCTCGAGGACGTCGACGTGGCCATGCTCGAACCCGCGGCCCACGTCGTCATCAACGCCCGCACCGGATCCATCGTGATGAACCGCACGGTGACGCTCGAGCCCGCCGCGGTGGCCCACGGCAACCTGTCGGTGACCATCACCTCGACACCGGTCGTGTCGCAGCCCGGACCGCTCTCCAGCGGCCAGACCACCGTCACCGAAAAGACCGACATCACGGTCAAGCAGGAGGGCGGCACCCTGATGAAGCTGCCTGCCGCGACCAGTCTTGCCGACCTGGTCAAGGCCCTCAACGCCCTGGGCGCCAATCCGGGCGACCTCGTCGCCATCCTGCAGGCGCTCAAGGCCTCCGGAGCCCTGCGCGCCGAACTCGAAGTCATCTGATTGGCCATGGCCAGCTCGCCCGTCGACGCGCAGACCGGAACCGCCCTCAACGGCCTGGCATCGGACGCGCGCTCGCTGGACCAGTTGCGCCGCGCCGCCGCGCAGGATCCGGCCAAGGCGGTCAAGCAGGTCGCCACGCAGTTCGAGGCCCTTTTCATGCAGATGGTGCTCAAGAGCATGCGCGAGGCCACGCCCAAGTCGGGCATGCTCGACTCCAACGAGCAGCAGACCTATACAAGCATGCTCGATGAACAGCTCGCGCAGAAGATCGCCGCGGGCGGCACCGGCCTGGCCGACGTGATTGCCCGCCAGCTCAGCCGCAACCTGCCCCCCGCCGCCGCCGCAGGAACCGCCACGGCCGCCGTCCCCGCCGCCCCCCCTCTCCCAACGGGAGAGGGCCGGGGTGAGGGGCCCCCCGCGCCCGCCGTGGTGCCCGCCCCAAAAACCACCGGGAGCGCGTCCGCACCCAGCACGGTCCTGAGCAATCTGCGCGCGGCCGCCGCCGTTCGGGCGAGGCCGTGAGCGTCCATCGGGTACTCAAGATTCCGCGGCAACTGCCGTAAAACTGTTACGCGGTAGTGAGGAAGAGATATGACTACGGGATTGCTGTCGATCGGTTCGAGCGCGCTGGACGCGGCCTACACGGCCCTGCGCACGGCCGGCAATAACATCGCCAACGTGAACACGCCGGGATATTCGCGCGAGGTCACCAGCTTCACGCCGCAGATCCAGACCTCCGACGGCAGCAACTTCATCGGCACCGGGGTCGCGGTGGCCGACGTCTCGCGGGTCTACAGCGATTTTCTCGCGCAGCAGACCAACCTGGCGCAGTCCCAGGCCAGCGGCGCCGACACCATGGTCCAGCTGACCAACCAGATCAACAGCCTCTTTTCCAATACCTCGACGGGCCTGGGCGCGGCGATCGACAGCTTCTTCACCCAGCTCCAGACCCTGTCCTCGCAGCCGGGCAGCGCGGCCACGCGCCAGACGGTGCTCTCGTCGGCCCAGCAGATGAGCGGCCAGTTCAACGACGTGCAGGCCCAGCTCCAGCTCATGAGCCAGGGCGCCGATGCGCAGATCGGCCAGCAGATCACGTCGGTCAATTCCACGGTGGCCCAGATCGCCAGCCTCAACAACCAGATCAGCCTGGCCTCCTCGAGCGGGGCGACACCCAATTCGCTGCTCGACCAGCGCAACCAGGACATCCTGACGCTCAACCAGTCGATCGGCGTCACGACGTCGACCCAGAGCGACGGTTCGATCAATGTCTACCTGGCCAGCGGCCAGCCCCTGGTCGTGGGCAGCCATACCTTCACGATGGGGATGGGCCAGGATCCGCAGAACCCCGGGGGCATCGTCGTCGGCATCCAGACGGGCGGCACGCCGAGCGGCATCGCGGCCCTGGACCCCAACAACACCGGCGGCGGCGCCATCGGCGCCCTGCTGCAGTTCCGCAGCCAGACGCTGCCGGGCATCGAGGACCAGATCGGCCGCCTGGCCGTGACCCTCTCGTCCCAGTTCAACGCCATCCAGGCCCAGGGCCAGGATGCCACCGGCGCCGCCGGTTCGGCGTTCTTCTCGACGCCCTCGATCACCGTCATGGCGGCCTCGGGCAATACCGATGCCGGTTCGGTGACGCTCAACGCCAGCTACAGCGACGTGACCCAGCTGCAGGCGTCGGACTACCGGCTCTCCGTGCTGGGCGGCGGGCAGTATTCGCTCACCCGCCTCTCCGACAACACGACCACCACCTTGAGCTCCCTGCCGGCCACCGTCGATGGCATGACGCTCAATTTCAGTTCCGCCCCGGCCACGGGCGATGTATTTTCCATCCAGCCCGTGCGCAACGGCGCATCCGCCCTGCAGGTGGCGATCACCCAGGGCAGCCAGATCGCTGCCGCCAGCCCGGTGCAGGCGACCCTGGGCGGATCCAACAGCGGCTCGCTCGCCATCGGCAGCCTGGGGCTGCAGCCCTTGCCGGCCAACCCGAACGCCAATCTGCTGACGCCCGTGACCCTCAATTTCACGAGCCCGACGCAGTACACCTACACGAGCGGCGGCACGACCTCGGCGGCGCAAACCTATACCGCGGGCCAGGCCATCGACATCAACGGCTGGTCGCTTACCTTGAACGGCACTCCGGCCAATGGCGATACCGTCAGCGTCGCCCCGGGCACGGTCGGCAGCGCCGACAACCGCAACGCGCTGCTCATGACGCAGCTGCAGGGCCAGGCCATCGTCAGCGGCTCCACCCTGGACGCGGCATATTCGGGCGTGGTTGCCAATGTGGGCGCGGTGGCGTCAACCGCCCAGACGGACCAGTCGTCCAAGGACGCGATATTGACCAACGCCACCGCCGCGCAGAGCTCGGTGTCGGGCGTGAACCTCGACGAGGAGGCCGCCAGCCTGATGCAGTACCAGCAGCAGTACCAGGCGGCCGCCAAGCTGATCCAGACCGCCACCAATGTCTTCGATGCGATCCTGGCCGTTGCCGGCGCCGCCTGAAGCCGGCGCCACCTGACGCACGGGGATTGCCCAAGGAATCACCATGATCCGAGTCTCGACCAACAACGTCTACCTGCAGAACCTCACCGGGCTCAATGCCGACCAATCGGCCGAGCTCACGACCATCGCCGAGCTCTCCAGCGGCAAGCAGATCAATTCCCCCTCCGACAATCCGGTCGGCGCCGCCCAGGCCACCTTGCTGCAGAGCGACCTCACCCAACTCGGCCAATACACCACCAACCAGAACCAGGCCACCCAGCTGCTCAACAACGCGTCCACGACGATGACGAGCTTCATCAATGTCATGCAGTCGGCGCGCACCACCCTCGTGCAGGCCGGCAACGGCTCGCTGAGCGACTCCGATCGCAGCGCCCTGGCCGCGCAACTGCAGCAGAACCTGAACCAGATGGTCGGCCTGGCCAATACCAGCGACACCCAGGGCGGCTACCTCTTCGGCGGTTCGGTCACCTCGACCCCGCCGTTCACGCAGAACGGCAACACCGTGAGTTACGCGGGCGACAACCTCGTCCAGGGCCTGCAGATCTCGCAGACCCGCACCGAGCAGGTCAAATACGCGGGCAATGCGGTATTCATGTCGATTCCGACCGGCAATGGCACCTTCACCACGGCCGCGGCCGCGGGCAATACGGGCTCGGGCGTCATCAGCGCCGGCACCGTGAGCTCGCCCTCGGCCCTCACCGGCGACAACTACACGATTTCCATCCTGGCCGGCGGCAACTACCAGGTGACCGACACCACCAAGGGCACCACCGTGGTGCCCAGCACCCCCCTGGGCGCCTCGCCGGCGACGCTGTCGTTCGACGGCATGCAGATGAGCCTGAGCGGCGCCCCGGCGGCCGGCGACACCTTCAGCGTGGCGCCGTCCGGAACCCAGTCGGTCTTCGACATGATGGCGTCGGCAATCGCCGCCCTGAAAACCCCCTCGGGCACCGCCGCCTCCGACGCGCAGCGCACCGCGGCGATCACCACCGCCCTGGGAAATACCGACCAGGCGCTGACCTCGCTGGAAACCACCCAGTCCTCGATGGGCGCGCAGCTCTCCGAGCTCAACACCTACGGCACCATCAACAGCCAGCGCACCCTGCAGGACCAGACCCAGATGTCGTCCATCGTCGACCTCAACTACGCCACCGGAGCCTCCCAGCTCACCCAGCAGGAGACCCAGTACCAGGCCGCGCTGCAGAGCTATTCGTCGATTTCCAAGCTCTCCTTGTTCAACTACATGTAACGGCGGCGCCCCGGCGCCGGCCGGCCCCGCGCAAAATCGACCCCGCGCGGCAACTCGCTTCCGGTATTCTTCGCATTCGCTCCGGACCTTCCGGCGCGTGCAAACCCATACGGAACGGTCGGGCGTGGCGGATTCGATGACATTCGATCGCAGGGCGGATCTGGCCGTAACGGCGGCCATGGCCATCGCGCCGGCTCCTGCCGCGCCGTCCCCCGGTCCCCAGCCGCCACCGGCCGCGCTTTTCGATGAAATGCCCGATGCGGTCTGGCGCTTCGACCGGGGGCTGACCATCGTCTACGCCAATCCGGCCATGGTCCAGGCCACCGCCGTGCCCTGGTCCGAATTCGTCGGCCGGCGCCTGCGCGATGTGCCGGCCTTCGCCGAATTCGCGCCGCTGTGGGAAGCCAAGCTGCAGGCGGTCCTGGAGTCGCTCGAAAGCCGTTCCTTCAAGTTCACCTACCCCTATCCCACCGGCGCGCGGAGCTTCGAGGTGCGCTTGTACGCGGAGCGCTCGGCCCAGGGCGAAGCCACCCACGTCACGGCCATCGCCCGCGACATCACCGTGCCGCGCAGCGCGCTGCGCGCAACGCGCGCCGCCGACGCCCTGGTTTCCACCCTCATGGCCAGCGCCCGGACCGGCATGGCGGTTCTCGATCGCGACCTGCGCTACGTCCGCTGCAACATGTATCTGGTGCAGCTGCTGGGTGTCGAGACGCGCCAGCTGCTGGGCCGGCGGCTCGACGAGGCCTTCGACCTCTCGGCACAGCCCGACGTCATGCGCTCGCTGCTGCGCATGCGCGACAACGAAGTGCGCAGCCCGCAGCAGGTCGAATACCAGTTCTGCGGCGGCGAGTTCCCCTGGATCCGCGAGCGGCGCACGCCCCTGCTCAATGCGAGCGGCGAGTTCAACGGGGTTTTCGTCACCGTCGAGCGCCTCGACCGCGAGCGCTTCGCCGAGACCTCGCTGGCGGCGCTGCGCCATGCCCTGGAGCGGGCCGGCGAGATGGTCCTGGAGATACGCCGCGACGGCGGCATCGTCGATGCCAACGAGACCGCGCTCGCCTGGCTCGGATACAGCCGCGAGCAGCTCACCGGCTTGCGCCTGGGCGCCATCGACGCCAACCTCAGCGACGACCGCTTCGCCGAGATCCTCGAGGCACTGATGGGCCACGGCGCCTACCAGGGTGAAACGCGCTACCGCACCCGGATGGGCTCCGAATTCGCGGTCGACGTCGTGTTGCAGCGCGTCGAACACGGCGAGCGCGAGTTCATCTTCCTGCTGGTGCGCGACATCTCCGACCGCAAGCGCATCGAGACCGCGCTTGCCGAAAATGGCGAGCGCCTCTCGACCATCTTCAACGAGAGCCCCGTGGGCATCCTGCTGGTCGATGCCGGTTTTCGCATCCGCCGCGCCAATCGCGCCGCCTGCATCCTGGTGGGCCTGCGCGAACCCCAGCTCATCGGCACCGACCCGGCGCGGCTGCTGCACCCCGACGACCTCGACGCCAGCATCCGCGACCGCGAGCAGCTCCTGGCCGCGGGCGGCTCGGTCACGGAGGACGACCGGCGCCTGGTCCACCCCGACGGCGGCCTGGTCTGGGTGAATCTGGCCTGGCGGGCCCTGGGCGGCGCCGGCAGCGAGCGCGAATACCTCCTCGTCCTGGAGAACTTCACCGATCGCAAGCGCTACGAGGAGCGCCTGCAGCGCCTCCTGGCCGAGAGCCGCCTCATCTTCGACACCGCCCTGGTCGGCCTGCTGTTCGTCCGCGACGGGCGCGTGGTGCGGGTCAATGCGGCGATGGAAGACCTGCTGGGCTGCGAGCCGGGCACCCTGGTCGAGCAGATCCAGCTCTTCGCCCACCCCTCCGACCGCCTGCTGCTCTCGGGCCTGGGCGAGCGCTTCGCCGACATCCGCGCCCGCGGCGCCTGCGAGTTCGAGCTCTACATGTACCGCCGGCGCGGCGATCCGATCTGGGTGGCGGTGCAGGGCCGGGCCGTCAATCCCGACCGGCCCGAGCTGGGCTACATCTTCGCCTTCGTCAACATCGACCAGCGCAAGCGTTCCGACCGCGAGCTGCGCGCCACGATCAACGAGCTGCAGCTCATCTTCGACAATGCGCTCGTATCCATCGTCTACGTCGCCAACGACCTCGTCATCAAGACCAATGCCGCGGGCGAGCGGCTGTTCGGCTTCGGCGCCGCCGACCTGAGCGAGGTGCAATTCGGCTCGCTCTTCGTCGACCCGCAGGCCTGGCAGCGCGTGCTGGCGCAGTGCCTGGCCGAGCCGGCCGCCGGCGAACCGCGCGCCAGCGCGAGCTTCGAGCTGCCGATGCGCCGCGCCGACGGCACCGTCTTCTGGTGCGCGGGCAATGTGCGCCCCATCGAGCCGGGCGCGCTCGAGCGCGGCATGATCGTCGCGCTCACCGACGTCGACCAGCGGCGCCGCTCGGAGGACGAGTTGCGCCGCGTGCGCAACCACCTCGACCTCATCATCGAGAGCCTGCCCGTGCTCGTTTCGGTGCGCGAGGCGGCCACCGGCCGCTTCGTGAGCATGAACCGCGCCGGCGAGGTCCTCACCGGCCTGGCGCGGGAGCAGGTCGTGGGCCGGACCTGGCACGAGATCTACGGACGGCAGTTTGCCGAGCTCTACGCCGAGATGGACCGCAAGGCCCTGACCGACGGGCACCAGATCGACCGGCCCCGCGACGTCATGCTGCGGGCCGACGGGCGAATCCTGACCGTGAACCAGCGCGTGGTCCCGGTCTTCGACGACAAACAGGAGGGCCGCGGCCACGGCGCGGCACAATACGTCATGTCGATCATCGACGATCTGACCGGCGAGGTGCTTGCCGAGACGGCGCTGCGCGAGACCGAGACGCGCTTCCGCCAGTTCGCGGAAAACATCGACCAGCTGGTTTTCATCACCAATGCCGACCTCACGCAGGTGTACTACGTCAACGACCGCTACGCCCAGCTGATCGGCGCGCCGCCCTCGGAAGTTCTCGAGAGCATCACCGCGGCGCGCTCCCATGTGGTCGCCGAGGACCTGGCCGCCTTCGACCGCCAGTTGCCGCGCCTGATGGCCGACCTGCGGCGCCTGCGCCGCACCGAACTGCTGCTGCGCGTGGACCACCCGCTGCACGGCGTGCGCCTGCTCAACATCCGCCTCAACCCGGCCCGCATCCACGACGGCTCGGTGCGCGTCTTCGGCATCGCCGACGACGTCACCCTGCGCAAGGCGGCGGAACAGCAACGCCTCGAAGAGGCCGTGATGCAGCGCGATGTGCTGGTGCGCGAAGTGCACCACCGCATCAAGAACAACCTGCAGGGCGTTGCCGGGCTGCTCCAGCAGATGGCCAGCGCCAAGCCCGAGGTGGCCGGCACGCTCAACGAGGTCGCCGGGCAGATCCAGGCCATCGCCCAGGTCCATGGCCTGCAGATCGGCACGGCCGGCACCCTGCCGGTGCTGGGCGTCGCCCAGGGCATCTTTTCCAACCTCGGGGCGATGTTCGGCGTCGAGGTCCGCTTCGAATCCGATGCGCCGGCCCTGTGGCGCTGGGGCCTGCCCGAGAACGAGGCCGTGCCCCTGGCCCTGGTGATCAACGAGCTGGGCACCAATGCCATCAAGTACCGCTCCAGCCGCGAGCTGGCCGTGGAGGTGCGCATCGAGACCCGCCCCGACGGCGTGGCGCTGCTCATCGACAATGCCGGCCGCCTGCCGCCCGATTTCGACCTGGCGCGCGTCGCATCGGGCGTGACCGGCCTCTCGCTCATCAAGGCCCTGCTGCCGCGCCGCGGCGCGCGGCTGCGCATCGAGCAGCTGGGTTCCCTGGTGCGCACGACCCTGGAGCTGGCCGGCCCGGCGATCCGCGAGGAACTCGAATGAGCGCCCCAAGCGTGCCGCGCCGCTTGGCGATCGCGCCGGGCCCCGGGGAGGGCGCGTGAACGACACCGCGCCCCTGGTGTTGGTGGTCGACGACGACCGCCTCGTTCTGGCCACCTTGTGCGCCGGACTGCGCCAGGCCGGCATCGAAGTGCTCGAGGCCGACAACGGCGACGAAGCCATTCTCCTGGCGCGCCGGCACAAACCCCAGCTGGCGATCCTGGACATGCGCATGCAGGGAAAATCCGGCATGGATGTGGCCCGTTACCTCGCGGCCAACACCCGCACGGGCTTCATGTTCCTGTCGGCCTTCAACGATACGGACACCATTTCGGAGGCCAATCGCCTCGGCGCACTGGGCTATCTCGTCAAGCCCCTGGACGTGAAGCAGATCGTGCCGGCGGTGCACGCGGCGCTCGCCCAGACGGCCGAGCGCGCGCCGCCGCCGGCCACCGGCCTTGCCGCGCGCGGCCCGCGCGACGAGCAGGTGGCCGTGGGCATCCTCATGGAGCGCCTGCGCCTGGACTACGACCGCGCCCAGGACGCCCTGCGCAACCAGGCGCGCATCGAGGGCGCCAGCGTCGAGGCGCTGGCCACCAGCATGGTCGAGGCCGCCAACCGCCTCAACTCCATTCCCCGCTGAGGAGCCTGACGAATTCCCCAGCGGGGAATTCGTCCGTCCTCACCCTCTCCCTCCGGGAGAGGGCCGGGGTGAGGGAGCGCGCCACAACCCCCGCCCTCACCCCCACCCCTCTCCCAGGGGGAGAGGGGCCTCCTCACGGGGCTCGGGGATCAAACCCGCTCCAGGTCGCTGCGCGCCGGCACCCGCGACAGCGTGAAGTAAAAACACGCCCCGCGCCCCGGCTCCGATTCGGCCCAGATCCGCCCCCCGTGCTTGCGCACGATGCGCTGCACGGTTGCCAGCCCGACGCCCGTTCCCGGGAAGTCGTTCTGCGAGTGGAAACGCTGGAACAGTCCGAAGAGGTGTTCGGCAAAGCGCATGTCGAAGCCCGCGCCGTTGTCGCGCACGAAGTACACGTCGTTGCCGTCGATCTGGTGATGGCCGAACTCCACCACGGCCTGGCCCGCCTGGCCGGTGAACTTGAAGGCATTGCCCAGCAGGTTCTGCAGCACCAGGCGCAGCAGGGTCGGGTCGCCCACGGCGACGAGCTGGGGTTCGATGCGGAACTCGACCTTGCGCGCGCCGTCGGTGGCGCGCAGCTCCTCGGCCAGCTCCTCGGCCGCGCGCGACAGGTCGAAGCGTTCCACCGCGAGCTCGCGGCTGGTGCGCTTGGACATGGCCAGCAAGGCGTCGATCATCTTGTTCATGCGCGCCGCTGCCGCCACGATGCGCTGCACATGCTCGCGGCCCAGGGCGTCGAGCCGGGGCCCGTAGTCCTCCAGGATGATGTTCGCGAAGCCGTCGACCACGCGCAGCGGCGCGCGCAGGTCGTGCGAGACCGAGAACGAGAAACTTTCCATTTCCCGCGCGGTGAGATCGAACTGGCGGGCCTGCTCGTTGCGCTCGCGCTCGAGTTGCGCAAGGCGGTCGCGCAGGGCGGCGGGCTCGGCGTGCGCCTCGGGCGGGCGCGCCTGCGCTGCCCGCAGGGCCCGGATCGCCCGCAGGCTGCGCCGATGCAGCAGCAGGAGCACGGCCACCAGGGTAGCGAGTGCCCCGCAACAGACCGCCAGGAGTACCTCTGTCATAGCCAAGCGCGTCACCCACCCGTGCCGCGCAGTGCGGCGCTGACGGCGAAGCGCGCATTGTGCCAGCCGGCACGGCTCCTGAGCAGCCCGGCCTGCTTCGATAGGCGCCGGTGCGCCGGATTGGGCGGGTTTTCCGGGCGACTCCCCCGTCAAGTTCGGCGCTACAACGTCGAAAAACCGTAGGGCGACATATGGCCGGGCCCCGGCGCGGGCGAAAAAGCAGGCAAATGGCACAGAAAAACACATCAGGGGACAGGGCAAAGGCCGCGAGAGGTGCCGGGCCGGCGCCTGCACCGGCCGGGGCCCAAGCCCCCGCAACCGGCGGCGCGCAGTTCCTTGCGGGCCCCCGGGTGCGCGACACCGGCCTGCCGATCGCCATGCGCCTGGCCTTGCTGGCCACGGTTCCGGCGCTTTTTTCCGCCGGCCTTTTCGCGACCCTGGCCCGGCGCGGCGCACTCTCGGCCGCCGACCTCCTGGCCGCGCTGGCGCTGTTCGGGGCAACCGTGGCCCTGGCGCTGTGGCAGGCACGGGCCATCCTGGCGCCCTTGCGCAGCATCACCGCGCGCTGCGAGGAGCTGGGCCTGCGCTACTCCGCCGAGCCTCCTGCGCGGGCGCGCACCGAACTGGGCGGCCTCGCGGCCGCCTTCGACGCGATGAGCACCGCCACCCAAAGGACGCTGGAGGAGGCGCGGCGCGCGGCGCAGGAGGAGGCGCAGACCAGCGTGCACCTGCAGCGCCAGTACGCCCTGATGCAGATGCTGCGCAATCTCGCCTCCCTGGCCAACAACGGCGAATCGCTCGAGCGTGCCTTGCACAACGCCCTGCGCGAGGTGGGCGCCTACCTCGATTGGCCCCTGGGGCGCCTGCTGCTGGTGTCGCGCGATCCCGGCCAGGCCGGCGCCACGGCCGATGCGTTCGACCAGGTTCGCTCGCATTGGTATGCCCCCGACGCGGCGCGCTTTGCCGGTTTCATCGATGCCACCGACGACGGGCCGCTCGAGCCGGGCGCGACCGGGCTCATCGGCCGCGCCCGCCAGAGCAATCTCTCGCACTGGGTATCGGACTTCTCCCGGCTGGAGGACTGGCACCGGCGCGACGCCGCGGCCGCCTGCGGCCTGCGCACCGGCTTCGTCATTCCCGTCGCCGCCGGGGCCGACCTGCTGGCCTTCATCGAATTCTTCTCCGACCACCGCATCGAGGCGAGCGACGAACTGCTCGAACTCGTCGAGGCGATCAGCGTCGAGCTGTGGCGCACGGCCAACCGGTTCCAGGCCGAAGCCGCGCTGCGCACCACCGGATCGCGCGCCCGCCGCCTGGCCTCGATCGCCGAGTCCATGGAGGGCGCGATCGCCGTCCTGGGCGCCGGCGGCCGCGTCGACTGGATCAACGCCGGCATGACGCGGCTGGTCGGCCAGACCGCCGCGCAGGCCATCGGCCGCGAGGCGCCGCTCCTGCTGTTTCCCAACGACCCCGAGTCGGCCGCCGAGTGCCGCCGCCAGATCGAGACCAGCGACCGTACCCGCGGCCTCGTCCTTCCCGCGCACACGCCTGCAGGCGTGGTGCGCTGGTACGAGCTCGAGATCCAGGCGATGCCGGAGCGCGGCGACGGCGCCCCCGGCGCCTTCGTGCTGGTGCGCGATATCACCCAGGAGCGCAACACCCAGCGGGCATTGAGCGCCGCGCTGGAGGAAGCGCGCCTGGCCAGCCAGTCCAAGTCGCAGTTCCTCGCCAACATGAGCCACGAGATCCGCACGCCCATGAACGGCGTCCTGGGCATGGCCGAGCTGCTGCTGGGCACGGAGCTCGACGAGCGGCAGCGCCGCTTCATCGAATCCCTGTACCGCTCCGGCGAATCGCTCCTGGACATCATCAACGACATCCTGGACTTCTCCAAGATCGAGGCGGGCAAGCTCGACCTCGAGGACATCGACTTCGACCTGCGTGCCCTGATCGAGGATCTCATCGAGCTGCTCGCGCCGCGCGCCCACCAGAAGCGCATCGAGCTTGCCTACAAGCTCGCGCCCGGGCTGCCGGACACCGTGCGGGGCGATCCCACGCGCTTGCGCCAGGTGCTGATCAACATCATCGGCAATGCGATCAAGTTCACCGAACGCGGCGAGGTCGTGCTGACCGTCGAGCCCCTGGCCGCCGATGCGCCGGGCGATGCCCCGGCCGCGCCCGCGACCCTGGTGCGCTTCGTGGTCCGCGACACCGGCATCGGCATGCGTCCCGAGGCCGTCGAGCGCCTGTTCACGGTCTTCATGCAGGCCGACCAGTCCTCGTCGCGCCGCTACGGCGGCACCGGACTGGGGCTGGCCATCTGCCGCCAGCTCACCGAACTCATGCGCGGCAGCATCGCGGCCACGAGCCGCATCGGCGAGGGCTCGGTGTTCACGGTGGAGTTGCCGCTGCGCCACGGCGATTCGGCGGGCATTGCCCCGCGACCGGTGCCTGCAGCCTCTGTCGCCGGCAAGCGCGTCCTCGTCGCCGAGGACAATCCCACCAACCGCCGCATCCTGCACGAGCAGCTGCGTGCCCTGGACATGGATTGTGCGCTGGCGGAGAACGGCCGCCAGGCGCTGCAGATGCTGCGCATCGCCGCGCGCTCGGCCAGCCCCTTCGATGTCGCCGTGATCGACATGAAGATGCCGGTCATGGACGGCCTGACGCTCGCCGGGCAGGTGCGCGCCGATGCGGCCCTGGCCGGCGTGCGGCTCGTCATGCTGACCTCGATAACCGGCCGCGACGAAGCGCGCCACGCCCAGGCCATCGGCGTCGATGCCTACCTTGCCAAGCCGGTGCGCCAGCAGGAACTGATGGCCACGCTCGCCGTCGTGCTCGGCTCGGCGCCCGCCGAACTCGTGCCGCATCCGGCCAGCAGCCGCCTTGCCGGGCTGAGCGGCCGGCGCATCCTGGTTGTCGAGGACAACCCCGTGAACCAGGAAGTCGTCACGGCAATGCTCGGCGCCCTGGGCTGCGAGTCGCGCCTGGCCGAGGACGGGCTGGTCGCCCTGGGACTGCTCGAGCGCGAGGACTTCGACGCGGTCCTGATGGACTGCCAGATGCCCACCATGGACGGCTTCGAGGCCATGCGCCGCCTGCGCGATCCGCACTACCGCCAGCACGACCTGGCCCGCGCGCAGCGCACGCCGGTCATCGCACTGACGGCCAATGCGCTGTCGGGAGATGCCGAACGTTGCCGCGCGGCAGGCTTCTCGGACTACCTGGCAAAGCCGTTCCGCCAGCAGGACCTCGGGGCGATGCTCGTGCAGTGGGTGCAGGAGCGCGATGCGGCGGTGTCGACCGGCGCACCGGCGTTGCCGCAGATGCCGCTGCCCGCCCCCGCGCCGGGCCCGGCGCCGTCGGCCCTTGCCGATCCCTTGCCGACCGCGGGCGCGGCGGTCGAATCCGCCCCTGCGCCCGATGCCGGCGCGGGCGAGCCCATCCTGGACGAGCGGGTCCTGCAGGACATCCTGGCGATGGAGCGCAATGGCGCGCGCGACCTGCTGCGCCGCCTGGTGACGACGTATGCCCAATCCTCCGCCGTGCTGATCGAAAATGCCCAGAAGGCCTTCGCCGCCCAGGACGCGGCCGGCGTGGCCCAGGCCCTGCACACCCTCAAGTCGTCGAGCGCGAACCTGGGCGCGATGAACTTCTCGCGCGCGTGCGCCCGCATCGAGGCCCACGCGCGCCAGTCGAACCTGGCGGCGGCAGAGCCGCTGTGGCGCGCGGCGCATGCCGGCTATCCCGACATCGTCGCCGCATTGCTGGCCCTGCGGCCGGACGGTGGCGCGCCCGATGCTCCCGCCGCGGCCCAGCGGGCGACGGCGGTCGAGCAGTGAGCGACATGACCTCCCCCCGGCAGTTCGAGACGCAGGGCGCGCTGCGCACCGTGCGCGACGGCGACAGCGTCCTGCTGATCGACGACGATCCCGTGGTGCGGCTGCTCACGGTGGCGGCCCTGGCAGAACGCGGCTGGCGCGTGGTCGAGGCCGGCAGCGGCACCGAGGCGCTGGAGCTGTTCGCGCGCGAGCGCCCCCAGGTCGTCGTGCTCGACGCGATCATGCCGGCGCCCGACGGCTTCGAGACCTGTGAGCGCCTGCGCCGGCTGCCCGGCGGCGATCACGTGCCGGTCCTGATGCTCACCGGGCTCGACGACGAGCAGTCCATTGCCCGGGCCTACGAAGTGGGTGCGACCGACTTCTTCGTCAAGACGAACGGCCAGTGGACCCTGCTGTCCGAGCGCCTGCGCTACATGCTGCGGGCGGCGCGCACCCGCCAGGAGCTGCTCACCAGCCAGGCCAAGCTCAACAAGGCGCAACGCATCGCGCGCCTGGGCAGCTGGGAGTGGGATTTCGATTCGCAGCGCATCCGCGTCTCCGAGGAGTGCCGCGCGGTGGTGGGCCTGTCGGTGGCCGATGGCGAGGTCTCCGAGCGGCACGCCTGGTCGCGGGTCTCCCCCGACGACCGCGGCCGCATCGAGAAGCTGTTCCGCGAAGGGCTCGATTCGGCGTCCACCCTGACCTTCGAGTCCGGCGTGCTGCATCCGGATGGACGCGCACGCATCGTGCGCGTCGAGGCCGAGTTCGAGCGCGACGTGGCCGGCCGGGCGGTGGCGATGCACGGCGTCATCCAGGACGTCACCGAGCGGCGCCAGGCCGAGGACCAGATCCGCCGGCTGGCCAACTACGACAGCCTCACCGGCCTGCCCAACCGGCGCTACCTGCGCGAGGAATTCGGCGCCACCATCGAACGGGCGCGCGCCGCCGAGCAGACGCTGGCCCTGCTGTTCGTCGACATCGACCGCTTCAAGCACATCAACGACACCCTGGGCCACGAGATCGGCGACCAGGTGCTGCGCGAGGTCGCCTGGCGCCTGCACTCGACCGTGCGCGAGACCGACACCGTGGTGCGCGTGGCCCAGCAGGCCCAGCGCGGCGCTGGCGCGCGTCCTGCCGAAGGCGAAAACCACGCCCGGGGCGACAGCCGGGTCGCCCGCCTGGGGGGCGACGAATTCACGGTGCTGCTCACCCATGTCAACGACCAGGAGGATGTCGACCGCGTGCTGCAGCGCCTGGTCGATGCCATCCGCGTGCCCATCGACTGCTTCGGCCACGAGGTGCACGTGGGCGCCTCCATCGGCGTGGCCCTGTTCCCGCGCGACGGCGACGATGTCGACAGCCTGCTGCGCAAGGCCGACCTGGCGATGTATTCGGCCAAGGCCAAGGGCGGCAACGCCTGGCGCGCCTACTCCGAGTCGATGAACGTGGCCGTTGCCGCGCGCTGGCACCTCGAGGCGGGCCTGCACCACGCGCTCGAGCGCGACGAGCTCGTGCTCTACTACCAGCCCGTGATCGACAGCGCCACCGGACGCATCACCGGCGCCGAGGCGCTGATGCGCTGGATGCGCGACGGCGACATCGTCGCTCCCGGCGAGTTCATCGGCACGGCCGAGGAGACCGGGCTGATCGTGCCCATCACCGAATGGGCCATCGGCAAGGTCTGCTGGCAGATCAGCGACTGGCGCCGCCGCGGCATCGATCCCGTGCCGATCGCCCTGAACATCTCCGGGGGGCATTTCCAGCGCGGCAACCTGGCCGCGCCGGTACGGGCCGCATTGGCGCAAAATGGCGTGCCGGCGCAGTTGCTGGCCGTGGAACTCACCGAGACCGTACTGATGCGCGACCTGGACGTTGCCCTGCCGCTGCTCGAGGAGCTCAAGAGCCTGGGCATCTCGATATCGATCGACGACTTCGGCACCGGCTACTCGTCCCTGGCCTACCTGCGGCGCCTGCCCATCGACACCATCAAGATCGATCGCAGCTTCGTCTCCGAGCTCGAAGTCAATGCCGACAGCGCCACCATCGTTGCCGCCATCATCGCCATGGCCAAGGCGCTCAAGCTGCGCACCATCGCCGAGGGCGTGGAAACGCCCGGCCAGGTCCAGACCCTGAGCGGCCATGGCTGTTCCCTGATGCAGGGATTCCTGTTCTCGCGGCCGCTGCCCGCCGATGCCTTTGCCCGCCTCGTGGCCGACGCGCAGACGCGCCGCGCGCCCTGGCAGCTCGATGCCGCCGGAGCGCCCGCGCCCCAGCCGGCCGACGAGGGCGCATGAAAACCACGCGCCCGACGTCCCGCGGCCCCGGCGACGGGGGCGATGTCCTGGGTCCGGTCGGCGGCGGACACGGTCCGGCCGGCGTCATCCGCGAAATGGCCCGCGACCTGCTGCGCCAGCAGAGGCTCGACGTGAGCGAAGCCGGGCGCATCGAGGTGGCACTGCGCGACCACGACTGGAACACCGTACGCACCTACATCGAGCTGGCCCTGGCGCGCCGCAGCGGCGCCTCTCCCGCCCCTGCCACGGCGAGCCCGTCCCCCGCCGTTCCCCCTCTCCCCCCGGGAGAGGGCCGGGGTGAGGGCCCCCGCCCGCCAACGGCCTCGCCCGCCGCGCCGTCGCAAACCCCCGCCGCCGTGCCCCCCGCCGCCGACGACCCGGCCGCGATCGCCGGGCTCGTGCGCCTGATCCTGCAGTTCTGCGACGCGCTGCCGCGGCTGCTCGTGCATGACCCGGACCTCGCCGCCCGCCTGGGGCCGATCCGGGCCCTGGTGACCGCGCGTCCGACGCGCGAGCGCCTCGAAGAGGCCGATGCCAAGCTCGCCGCCCTGCTCGAGCAGCAGATCGCGGTGCAGCTGGACCTGCTCGATACCCGCTCCTCGATCAAGGACCTGCTGGGCGTGCTGGTGCAGCGCCTGGGCACCATCGGGTCGAGCACCGAGCGGTTCCAGGAACGCGTCGGCGTCTACCAGCAGGAACTGGGCGCGCAGCCCGGTCCCGAGGCCCTTGCAAGGGTCATCGAGGGGCTGCTGCGCGACACCCAGGCCGTTTCGTCCGAGATCCGCCAGTCGCAGGAGCAGATCGCCGAAGCCCGCCGCAAGGTCGAGGCCTACGAGCTGCGCGTGCGCGCCCTGGAGCAGGAGCTGGCCCAGACCTCGCGCATGGTCCAGAACGACCCGCTCACGCACGCCTTGAACCGCCGCGGCCTCGACGAGGTGTTCCGCATCGAGGCGGCGCGGGCGCTGCGCTACAAGGTGCCGCTCACGGTCGTGATGATCGACCTGGACGACTTCAAGGCCATCAACGATTCCCTCGGGCACGCCGGCGGCGACCGCGCCCTGATCCATTTCGTCACCACCGCCCAGGCCTGCCTGCGTTCCACCGAACTCATCGCGCGCACGGGGGGCGAGGAGTTCGTGCTGGCGTTCCCGGCCACGCCCGTCGAAAACGCCGTCGAGGCGGTGCGCCGCCTGCAGCGCGACCTGGCGCGCAACGAGTTCATCCACGACGGCAATGTGCGCGTGCTGACCTTCTCCGGCGGCGCCACCCTGTGGGCCGAGGGCGAGGCCCTGGGCGTGACGCTGCAGCGCGCCGACGCGGCGATGTATGCGGCCAAGCGGGCCGGCAAGAACCGGGTGGTGATCGCCGGCTGAAGCTAGTCCACCAGGCCGTGCTTGATCGCGTAATGCGTCAGCTCGGCGTTGTTGCTCATCCCCATCTTCTCCAGCACCCGCGCCCGGTACACGCTCACCGTCTTGGGGCTCAGCGCCAGCGCCTCGGCGATGTCCGACAGCCGGTGGCCGGTGGCGATGAGCTTGAGGGTCTGGAACTCGCGGTCGGACAGCCGCTCGTGCGGCGCGCCCTGCTCGGGCGCGGTCAGGTTCTCGATCAGGGCCTGGGCGATCTCCGGCGTGACGTACTTGCGCCCCGCGATGACCTGGTCCACCGCTTCCGTGAGCTTGTCGGGGGCTCCGGCCTTGTTGAGGTAGCCCATGGCCCCGGCGCGAAACGCGCGCACGGCGTATTGCTCTTCCGGGTACATGCTCACGACCAGCACCTTGAGCCTGGGCATCTCGCCCAGGAGCGTCTTGAGGATGTCGATGCCGTCCTTGCCGGGCAGGTTGACGTCGATGACCAGCAGGTCGACCTCGCCCACGCGCCGCAGCAGGGTGCGCAACTGGCCGTAGTCGCCGGCTTCGCCCACCAGCTCTATCCCCGGGTGCTTGGCCAGTATCTCGAGGATGCCGCGCCGCACGAGGCCGTGGTCGTCGACTACGATGGTTTTCAATGCCATGGGGGAGGAGGAAGCGGTCGGTTGGAAGGGGCGGTCCGGGAATGCGGCATCAACGGCGCGCCGGCGGGGCGCTGCCGGCCACGGCCGCGTCGCTTGCGGCGTCCTCTACCAGGTCGGCCGGAACCGAAAACATCACCGTCGTGCCGCGGCGCGGGGCCGAGCTGATCTCGGCCCAGCCACCGAAGCCGCGGGCACGCTCGATCAGGCCGCGCAGGCCGAAGCCCGGCGTCACCTGGAGCATGCCCGGGTCGAAACCCACGCCGTCGTCGCTGATCTCCAGGGTCACTTCAAGGGTAGAGGCGAAAAGCTGCACGCTCACATTCTGCGCCTGGGCGTACTTCGTGATATTGGAGAGCGATTCCTGGGCCACGCGGTACATCGCGGCGGCGCATTCGGCGGGCAGGGGCAGGTCTTCGCGGTTGGACTCGAAGGTGGCGTTGATGGCCGTGCGCGAGGCGAAACTGCGCACCAGCCATTGCAGGGCCGCGACGAGGCCGGCGTCGAGCACGGGCGGCCGCAGATTGTGCTGGATGCGGTGGCTGGCGGCCACGGCCTGCTCGAGCAGGCCCAGCATGGCCGCCAGGCGCGGGGCCTGCTCCGGGTAGGTCTGCGCCTGGCGCGCCAGGGCCACGAGCTCGAAGCGCAGGGCGGTCAGGGTGGCGCCGATATCGTCGTGGATCTCCCGGGCGATGCGGTGCCGTTCCTCCTCCTTGATGGTTTCGAGGTGCCGCGTGAGCGCGCGCAGGCGCGTTTCGCTTTGTTCGAGCGCCGCGGCCGCTTCGCGGCCGGCGCGCCGCTCGCGCGCCGCCTGCAGGCTGCGGGTCAGGGCGGGCCCGACCCGGAAAAGCCGGCTCTTGAGAATGAAATCGTCGGCCCCGGCCTGGAGCACGGCAACGGCCAGTTCCTCGGACATTTCCCCGGAAACGACGATGACCGGCAGGTCCGGATCGTGCGATTTGGCCACCGCAAGGGCCGCCAGGGAGTCGAAATTGGGCATGTTGTGGTCGGTGACCACGACGTCCACCGGCCCGTCGCGGAATACCGCCCGCATGCCGGCCTCGTCCTCCACCCGGCGCGCGCGAACCGGCCGCCCGGCGCGCGCCAGCAGGGCCAGGAGCAGTTCGTAGTCGAGCTCCGAATCCTCTACGACCAGGAGCTGGATGGCGGGAGTGTCCCGTGCGTTGGGCATCGTCATGGGCGATTTTGGCGCATTTTGGTCCGCCAGGGGCTTATTCGGGCGCCGTCCGGGCGGCCGGGCGGACCCTGGCGAAGTGCCCACAAAACGCAGCCCTTTTTCGTCTATTGGACCCGTGTCCGCTCACCGAAACTTGCCTCTGCACGATTCCCGAATCCTGGGGACCGAAACAACTATGACACAGAACGTGACCAGCGAACCCCTTGTCGCCGACGGCGGCCGCAATGCCGCACAGGAATGCGCCGCGATCGAAGCCGATCTCGAGCGGCTCAAGACGCTCGTCAACGACGCGGCCGGGCGGCTGCTGGGCAGCTTCAACGAATTCGTCGCGCTCGAACAGCAGGCCAGCCGCAATTCGGAGCAGCGCCAGCGGATCGAATCGGCCATCGGCACCGCGGTGACGGCATTGCAGTTCCAGGACATGGCAACCCAGTTGACGGGTCATGCGCAGCGCCGCCTGGCGGCGCTGGAGGCTTGCCTGCGCAGCCTGTACAGCGAGGGCTCGGCCGGAATCCTCCTGGAGCATTCTCAACCGGTCCGGCAGTCGGAAATGAGTGCCGGTTCCATAGATCTTTTCTAAGCAGCAACCCGGAAAGCCGACAGGCAAGGGAGTTAGCAATGCATTCGATTCTAGCGGTGGACGACTCGGCATCAATGCGCCAGATGGTGGCCTTCACGCTCAAGGGCGCGGGCTACAACGTCATCGAGGCCGCCGATGGCCAGGAGGCCCTGGACAAGGCCCGCGGCGAGACGGTCGACCTCGTGCTCACCGACCAGAACATGCCGCGCATGGACGGCATCACCCTGGTGCAGAACCTGCGGGCCCTGGCCACCTATGCCGCCACGCCGATCCTCATCCTGACGACCGAATCGAGCGACGAGATGAAGGCCAAGGGGCGGGCGGCCGGCGCGACCGGCTGGCTCGTCAAGCCCTTCGACCCGGGCAAGCTGCTCGACGTGGTCCGCAAGGTCATCAAGTAGCAGCGCGAACAACGACGGCGGCGCGCCGGACGGCTGGGCCGCCCCGCACCGCAAAACGACAACAGCCGGACAGACAAGGCAGACAGCGATCATGGGTGAGGTAAGCAACCAGGGCATACAGGGCGGCGAGTTCGACCTGACCCAGTTCTACGCCGTTTTCTTCGAGGAAGCCGGCGAGAACCTGGCGAACATGGAATCGCTGCTGATCGACATCGATCTCGATGCGCCCAGCGACGAAGACCTGAACGCCGTCTTTCGCGTCGCCCACTCGATCAAGGGCGGTGCGGCAACCTTCGGGTTTTCCGACGTGACCAACCTGACGCACGAGCTCGAGACCCTGCTCGACCGCGTGCGCCGCCACGAGCTGGCCCTCAACAGCAGCATGGTCGACGTGCTGCTGGAGGCCGGCGACGTGGTCCGCGCCCAGCTCGCCCGCCACCAGGGCAGCACCACCGACATTCCCGAGACCAGCGACCTCGTGGGTCGCATCAAGCTGCTGGCCAGCGGCGCGGTTCTCGAAGCCAAGCCCAAGGCGTCCGCCGCGCCCGCCGCGCCGGTGGCCGAGGATCTCCCCGCCGGGACGCGCCGCCTTGCCGTGCGCGTGGGCCCGCTCGACGATCCCAAGGTCGCCGACAACCTCGCCGAACTCTTCCGCGACATCCCTTCGCTGGGCACCATTGCCGCGACCGACGGCGGGGCGCCCGACGCGGGCAGGTTCCGCCGCTTCGTCGTCACCACGACCTCGCCCGACAGCGAGCTCATCGAACTCTTTTCCTTCCACGTGGCCCGCGAGCAGGTGCTGATCGAGCCCCATGTCGCCGCGGCCCCGGCCGCCCCCGTGCCGCCCCCGGCGGCGGCTCCGGCCGAGGACGATGGCTTCGGATTTTTCGTCGATATCGCCACCATTCCCTCGGTGGGTGCGGCGCCGGCGGCGGCGCCCGCCCCAAGCGCGCCGCCCGTTTCCGCGGCCGCCGCGGCCGCGCCCGCCGCCCCGCCCAAGCCTGCCGAAGGCAAGCCACGCGCCGAGAAGTCCGGCGCCGCCAACCTCGACTCGAACACCCTGCGCGTTTCGGTGGAACGCGTCGACCAGCTGATCAACCTGGTGGGCGAGCTCGTCATCACGCAGGCGATGCTGACCCAGCAGGTCAAGGACCTGGACGCCGCGCAGTTCCGCGGCCTGCTGGGCGGCGTCACCGACCTGGAGCGCAACACGCGCCACCTGCAGGAAGCGGTGATGTCGATCCGCATGATCCCGATGTCGTTCGTCTTCAACCGCTTCCCGCGCCTCATCCGCGACCTGGCCGCCAAGCTCGACAAGAAGATCGAACTCAAGATGGTCGGCGAAGCCACCGAGCTCGACAAGGGCCTGATCGAGAAGATCATCGACCCGCTGACCCACCTCGTGCGCAACAGCGCCGACCACGGCCTCGAGACCGCGGAGAAGCGCGCCGCCGCGGGCAAGTCCGAGACCGGCACCATCACCCTGTCGGCTTCCCACCAGGGGGGCTCGATCCTCATCGAGGTGCGCGACGACGGTGCCGGGCTCAACCGGGGCCGCATCCTGAAGAAGGCCGTCGAGCGCGGCCTGCCGGTGCGCGACGACATGACCGATTCCGAGGTCTGGGCCCTGATCTGGGAAGCCGGTTTTTCCACCGCCGACGTGGTCAGCGACGTTTCCGGCCGCGGCGTGGGCATGGATGTCGTGCGCCGCAACATCGCCGCGCTGGGCGGAACCGTGGAGCTCGAATCGGCCGAAGGCCAGGGCACCCGGGTGTGCGTGCGCCTGCCCCTCACCCTGGCCATCATGGACGGCATGTCCATCGGCGTGGGCGGCGAGACCTACATCCTGCCGCTGGCCTCGGTCATCGAGTCCTTCCAGGTCGAGCCCGGAATGATCCAGACGGTGGGCTCCAACGGCCGCGTCGTCAAGGTGCGCGACGAGTACATGCCCGTGGTGGCGCTGGCCGACGAATTCAACGTGCCGCGCCTGCATGCGGACGAGGAGGGCAAGGCGCCCACGGAGATCCTGGTGATCGTCGAGGCCGAAGGCAAGCGCCTGGCCGCGATCGTCGACGAGCTGCTCGGCCAGCACCAGGTGGTGGTCAAGAACCTCGAATCGAACTACCGGCGGGTGCGCGACATCTCCGGCGCCACGATCCTGGGCGACGGGCACGTGGCCCTGATCATCGACGTATCGAGCCTGGTCAAGCGCACGCGCCACTGAGCGCCGCGCCGCCGCTCTGCAAGAGGAGATCCAATAGGAATGATGGAGCAGTTCACGGAAGCGGCGGTCAAGCCGAGCGAGTACCTGACCTTCCGCCTGGGCGAGGAGGAATACGGCATCGACATCCTCAAGGTGCAGGAGATCCGCGGCTACGACGCCGTCACGCGCATCGCCGGCGCCCCCGACTTCCTCAAGGGCGTGATCAACCTGCGCGGCGTCATCGTGCCCATCGTCGACCTGCGGCTCAAGTTCCAGCTGGGCGAGGTGCGCTACGACGAGTTCACCGTCGTGGTCATCCTCAACGTGGCCGGGCGCATCGTCGGGGCGGTGGTCGACTCGGTGAGCGACGTGCTCGAACTCACCGCCGAACAGATCCGCCCGGCCCCGGAATTCAACTCGCTGCTCGACGCCAATTTCATCACCGGCCTGGGCACGGTGGGCACCGAGGAGCGCGCCCGCATGCTGATCCTGCTGGACATCGAGAAGCTGATGACCAGCGCCGAAATGGGCATCGTCGCCGAAGAGGAGACGCTGGCGGCCTGAGCATTGCCGGAATCGGGGCGCGGCCGGTCCGCGCCAGCCCCGAGCCTGTACCGCTCTGCCAGAGGCGACATCCATGGGCGCACGCGATACCCTTCCTGCCGCACCGCCGCCGCGCATCGCCGGCGACGAATCGCGCGAGTACGCCTTCCACAGCCAGGATTTCGAACGCGTCCGGAAGCTGATCTACAAACGCGCCGGCATAAACCTGAGCGAACACAAGCAGAACATGGTCTACAGCCGCCTGTCGCGGCGGCTGCGCGTGCACGGCATGCAGACCTTCGGGCAGTACCTGGACCGCTTCGAGTCCGAGCCGGACTTCGGCGCCGCCGAGGAGCAGGAATTCGTCAATGCGCTGACGACCAACCTCACTTCGTTCTACCGCGAGTCGCACCATTTCCCGGTGCTCCAGGAGTTCCTCGCCGCCATGCCCTCGGGTTCCGCGCCCAAGGTCTGGTGCGCGGCGGCCTCCACCGGCGAGGAGCCCTACACCATCGCCATCACGATGACCGAGGCCGCCGGCGGCCGGCCGGGCGGCTCGCTCCTGGCCACCGACATCGACACCAACGTGCTGGCGACGGCGGCGCGGGCGAGCTACCGGCTCGAATCGGCCCAGGCCTGCGGCGAGGCGCGGCTCAAGCGCTTCTTCCTGCGCGGCAAGGGCGCCAACGAGGGCATGGTGCGGCTGCGCCCCGAGATCACGCAGATGGTGCGCTTCGCCCAGCTCAACCTGCTCGACGACGACTACCCCCTGGTGCGCCAGTTCGCCAGCCAGCTCGACGCGGTGTTCTGCCGCAACGTGATGATCTATTTCGACCGCAAGACCCAGAAGGAGATACTGGGCCGGATCGTCCAGGTGCTGCGGCCAGGCGGCCTGCTGATCGTCGGCCACTCGGAGAACTTCACCGACTGCAACGAATCGCTTGTCCTCAAGGGCAAGACGGTCTACATGAGGAAATGACGTGGCAGCTGCAGCAACACCGTCCTCGATGCCCAAGCCCGTCCCTTCCGGCGTGCCCGGCGAGGCCCAGACCTTCTACTACGAGCGCGATTTCGGGCGCAACGCGGTGAAGATCATGCCCGGCGAGTTCTTCGTCGACAAGGAGGACATCGTCATCTCCACGGTGCTGGGTTCCTGCGTCTCCGCGTGCATCTGGGACCGCACCGCCAAGGTCGGCGGGATGAACCACTTCATGCTGCCCGGCGGGCAGGGCAACGACGCCAACCCCAACGACCTGACGGCCGCTTCGGGGCGCTATGGCGTATTCGCCATGGAACAGCTCATAAACGAACTCATCAAGCACGGCGCCCGCAAGGGCAACCTCGAGGCCAAGGTCTTCGGCGGCGGCGCGGTGCTGCGCAAGTTCTCCACGCTCAACGTCGGCGAGCGCAACGCGGCCTTCGTGCTCGAATTCCTCAAGACCGAGGGCATCCGCGTCATCTCGCAGGACCTGATGGACATCTACCCGCGCCGCGTGGCGTTCTTCCCCGCATCGGGCCGCGCACTGTGCAAGAAGCTCACCAGCACCGACAGCGCCCTGGTCACGGCGGAACAGCAGTACACGGCGAAGATCAACACGACGGAGGTGGCCGGTGACATCGAACTGTTCTGAGCGCCGCTCCCAGGAAGGATTGACATGGCCAAGATACGCGTCCTGATCATCGACGATTCGGCACTCATCCGCAGCCTGCTCACCGAGATCATCGGCAAGCAGCCGGACCTCGAGGTGATCGGTGCGGCGCCCGATCCCCTGGTGGCGCGCGAGATGATCCGCGCGCTCAATCCCGACGTGCTCACGCTCGACGTCGAGATGCCGCGCATGGACGGGCTCGATTTCCTCGAGAAGCTGATGCGGCTGCGGCCCACCCCCGTGGTCATGGTCTCGACCCTGACCGAGCGCGGCGCCGAGGTGACCATGCGGGCCCTCGAACTGGGCGCGATCGATTTCGTGGCCAAGCCCAAGCTGGGAATCGCCGGCGGCATGAAGGAACTGTCTGCCGAGATCTGCGACAAGATCCGCGTCGCCGCCCAGGCCAAGCTGCACCGGCATGCGGCGGCGCGCCCGGCCGCAGCGGCGGCCGGCACCGCCGACAAGGTCGCGCCCGAGCGTTACTCGCGCATGTCCA
>Ga0181519_10000459_pt1 | contig 37824 bp, 24 predicted proteins | sample PEATcosm2014_Bin_26_FD_121102 | JGI IMG/M metagenome (GOLD analysis project Ga0181519, IMG submission 121102) | Peatland microbial communities from MTU Mesocosm Facility, Houghton, MI, USA - PEATcosm2014_Bin02_10_metaG | ecosystem: Environmental > Terrestrial > Soil > Wetlands > Peat | place...
CTTCACCCGCTCCAGCACATCCTGTTTCAAAACCACTTCATCGGTCGGTGTCGTATTCATCGTAGCAGCTATGCTACGATACTTATGACTTCAGGAGATAGTGGTGCTCGGCGTGACGCTTACTTAGCAGCGTCAGCGGTCGTCATTTGTTCTGCCGGTGGTGACGGCTCGGCGCGATGACCGGGAGAGACACCAAATTTTATTCGTCTCGTCTCTCCCGGACAGCGCGACGAACGACGCCACGGGCAGACTCACTTTGCCTTTGGGGCGGAGCTGGGGCGTGATGGCGTGGCGGCTGGCCTTTGTCTTTCAGCAGCCGCCATGACAGCACGCGCCAGCGAAGGGGGAAGCTGTTTACGAGGTTTGTGTGAGACGCCCTGCGGTTTTAATTATTGCAGTCACCGATTCCACATTGTTTTTCTGGAGCCTCCGATCATACGCAGTTCCAACGAATGTGGATGACAGATGAAACACTATGCGACACTTCCCTTGAGCTTTGCCATCCGATGAATGCCATACTATGGGTACTAAATTTGAACGGACGGGATAAAAAAAAGGATTGCGACGAGGCACGTTAATAACGTGATTGCTTCCGTCGCTAGCAGTAATGGAAATGTTACCGTAATACTGCGCAAACGAGACTCGGCAAAAAATCCACAGATCAAAAGGACCGGCAGGCATGGGAACAATCAGCTCACCACCATTCAAAGCCAAGGTCTCATTTTTTTTGAAGAGAACTTTTCCCTTCAACAGTCTGATCCAATGCCATCCGTCAACTCCCAAAAATGTTCCAGACACTAAACAGATGAGCAAATTAGGCAGTGAAAACCGTCCTCCTTCCTTGAAAATTAACGACACGCCAAAGGCCAACAAAATGGCTGCCATAATACTGCCCAGCGTTAACGCAATTACCCAATTTCTAACCAGTTTGTCCATTTCAATTTGCGGTGCTGAACTTTTAGTACTGCCACCCTCCACCAACTCCGAAAAATAATTCAAACCCAGGAAAACCAACGAATCCGTATGCAAATCCCCCGGCATTATCTCCATTTTGTGAAGCATAAAAACCATAGCCAGCACCAGGATCAAGCAACCAAACACCTTCTCCGCCTGTTTGATTGTTCCATTCGCCACCGTAACTGGCCCCGTTACCAATTGCACCAAGCCCGCCATAGAGAAGCCTACCCTTACATTTCCCACCGAAAAGCATCCCTTCTGCCTTCATTGGCCCCCTACCAACTTCCACGCCTCCCATTACAAAGCCTTCGTTTGGATTCATTATAAATTGAACCGTTTGCCGTTGATCATTCATATAGCCTCCTGGCGCGCCCACTGCATTCTCAATTTGAGCGTCATTATTAGCCATGTTTGACCAGTACCCTTCTTCAGAACCTGATTGACCGGGGTCTGGAAATAAATCGCTCCATCCAGGCAATAGCCCAAATGGATCAACTAAGTTTATAGGATTATTGTGGACGTAGCCGTAGAGGTTGATTCCACCGCGTTCTCCGATGGGGTCACGATTTAGCCATCTTCCGCTATCGGCATCGTAAGCACGGTAAAGCGCCAACTGTAAACCGCTCGGCGGATGAACGTAATATCCTCCGAACCCAAAATCTGCCTCCACGGGGCTGCTCGTAATCGCATTGGTGCTTCTTTTCCCATACGGGTCGTAATCGTAACGCGCACGAACCGCTCCCGAACCGTCCGTCATTTCCCGGATTAAACCCAGATGATCAAACGTATAGAAATAACTTGTCCCCAAAATCTGTTCGCCATCTGCAAAGAACCGCTTCGTCACATTGTCGCTGGCGTCGCGCTCCTCGCACATCTGCCCGCCGCTCCACACAAACCGTTTGGTGCTGGTCACCACGCCGTTGCTCTTTTCCAGAATCTGCACCCGCCGGTCAAAGCCGTCATAGGTGAATTCGGAACGGCACACCCCATTGTTGAACGCCACCAGCCGGTTTTCCGCGTCCCATTCATAGCTGTTGGTGGCCGTGGCGCTTACCATATTTGTCCGGTTGCCGTTGGCATCGTAGGCATAAATCTTGTTCGTGTCGCCCGCCACGGAAACCGTGTAATTCTGCGTCTTTGTTTTCGGAGTGGTTCCGTAATCGGTCGCCACAATCTGTGCGCTGTTGTTGCCCAACGGCAGGCTCAGCGTCGTTGCAAAAAATTCCCCGCCCGACGTGCTGTCGGGATTGGACATCAGCCCCGCCTGTTGTCCGTTCACCGTCACCGCCGCCGGTTCATCCACCGCCCCCCGGAAACGCACCGGCAACGGACCAGGATTTCCCGCCAGGTTGATCAACTGGTTCACATCGTTGCAAATGGAGCGGCTGGCGATCACATTTGTCGAGGTGGCGCTCCTGATTTCAAACTGTGCGTTGGTTCGGTTACCCGCACCGTCATAGCCATACGCATAGGCTTTCACCGCCACATTGTTGGACAAAATCGTGACATCCGTCAACTGGTCTTCATAATCATACCCAAGATTCAGCACATTCGCGCCACCCGCCCCGGCTTGCTGCGTCCATTGCTTGACCCGGCTGTTCACATCATATTGATAATCGAATTTCGAGATGGTCGCGCCGGAATTCTTGTTCCAGATTTCCTGCAGGTTCTGGTCGCCTGCATTGTTGAACCAGGAGAAATTCGCGCTCTGGCCGTTGGGATAGGCCAGCGAGGCCAGCTGGTAGGTGTTGTTGACGTAACCCGGCGTGAACACACCCAGCGCCGTGGCATGGCTGCTGACGCGCCCCAAGGCGTCAAAGGCGACCTCTTCGCTGACACCGTCAATCGCGCGGTTGGTTGCGCGGCCCAATTCATCGTATTTATAATTGATCGTTGCACCAGCCAGCGGCTGATAATTAGTCGCCAGTTGTCCCGCTCCGGGCGAAACCGAGCCGGTGACAGGATTGTAAGCAAAGGTGGTCATTCCCGTGCCATCCGCCATGGAGGTCAGGCGCCGATAATTTGAATCGTAATTAAACGTCACGCCTGGCGTGGAAACAACCGCGCCGGAGTAAATGATGTTGGAAATCGTGTTGTCGAGATTATAGGTGTAATATTTGATCTGATTTTTGGCATCCGTGATGGATTTAAGTTGGCCACCGTAAGCCTCGTAGGCGTAGGCAACTGTCGCACTATTATCGTAGGTCTTTTGCGTGACACGCCCCTCCAAATCCCTGTCCCAGGCGGTAACGTGTCCCAGCGGATCCGTGATACCGGCCAGACTGCCGCAACCGCACCAGTCAAAGTGTGTGACTTGATTCAACCGATCTTTGACAGAGATCGGGCGGCCGGTATTGTCATACTGATAAACCGTCCGGCTTCCGGCACGGTCATAGGCCAGAAATAAATCCAGCCGGTTATAGACATATTTTTCAGTTGTGCCATCGGCATAAGTGATTTGGGTCGGGCGGTCGAGGGCATCGTAAGTGCAGGCGGCATGATAACTTTCAGCATTGGTGACGGCATTGACCCGGCCGTAGAAATCAAAGCCGAATGAATTCGTCGCGGAAAGGCCGGACTTTGAGCGTATTGTGCTACGCAAGTAGCCATAGGAATCATAATTCAACTGGGTGACTTCACTTCTGGGATTGGTCACCTGGGAGAGCTGGCCGGCGGAATTCCAGGAAAGCGAATAGGTCATGCGCGCGGCATCAATATAGGTGGATGGCCGATGCTGCAAGTTGTAAGGCCCAAACTCCGCAAGAATGTCATTGGTTGCCTGACGCACACGATAGAGGTCAATGCCGTTGGTGTAATAATCAAAGTCAGTATGGCGTCCGACAGGATCAATGAACTCGGCTATTCGACCATTATTGTTATACGAATATTGATGGGTTTGGGTAAGCGGAAGGCTGGGATTGCCCGGATTGTCAACAAAGCGCGCGACAGTATTTGGCTGTCGCAACGTAATGCCTGAAGAGTATTCGGTTTGCAGTTGGTTGGGATATTCAAACCAAATCCGGCTTTCCAGGGGTTGCTTTATGCTCCCCACAATGCCGGACATGGTCGGATTGCCAGGCTGCACCTCATCATCTTTCAGCCAGTGATAAATGATCGCGTTGGTCATTATGCCGCTGGCAAATACCGAACCATTAAAAGCTGCGGATGGTGGACTGCTCAAAAGTTGGGAACCCAAAAGACTCATCGCCTTCTTGTCAAAATAAAAAGTATTTTGCTCTGTAAGGTGAATGGTCGTGAACCCGTTCGGAGCTTCTTCGCTGCCACCACCATAAAAATCTATTAAACTCGTGGTGGCGGGCGAATAGACATATTCATGATCTCCGTTTGGGTCTGTGATATACAATGCCCTGTCTCCCGTGGCGCTGCCGCCATCCATCATGCTGAACACGGTTGCACCATACGGCGTTGTCAACCGGGTTACGAAGTCGGCGGAATTGTAGGTGAATGATGAACTCATGCCGATCACGTCGTCAATTTTCTGCAATCGGCCGTTCTCATCATAATGCAAACAAGCAGTCCGTCCAAACGGATCGACCACGCCGGTCACCTTGTAAGGATCTTCCGGCAGCCCGTAACTAAGCACGGTCGTCTGGCCGACGGCATCATTAACAAAGGCCAGCCGTCCCAGATTATCATAGTAAAAATTTAGGGCGTTGCCAGCCGGATCAACGATTGCCTGCAAATGAAATCTGCGCGGCTGCGGCAGGGGAGGAGGACAGGTTAGGCAAACAATCAACTTATAAGCACAATTTGTGCAAGGTTTTAACGCATCGCACTCATAAATCTCCTTGCTGCCATCGGAGGATGTCAACTCATAGGTGTTGTTTGTGAGGTTGCACTGCAAAATGTTTCCATCCCGGTCCGGCATGAAAAGGCCTGTGGAAGAGTTGGTTACGGTATAGTTGATCAATCCGCCTCCGCTGACGTAACGCTGCACATCACTCCCAAGCCCTGGAACGGGCTTGCGCGCATAATACACGGACCAAACCTGCCCTTCATCTTCAATGTAGGTGAACCAGTCGCAGGTCCATTGAGCGCCCAGATTGGAATAATTGGGGAATGCCTGGGAATAGGGGTCCCTCTGGTTGTAGGTGACCTTGAATTCCACCGGCGGGCCGACCGGGGGATTGTAACGAAGGGGCATATCCTCCAACTTTAAGCTGACCAGCATGAGGCTGGCGGTATATCGTGTCATTCCAAAAATACTTTCCAGCCCGTTCAAGACATCGCAAGGGATGCAAGGGTCGTTGGGAGTAAAATCATTTCCATCCCGTCCATATGTTGCCCCCTTGCCCCATATGGTCTGGCCTTCCTCCGTCCCCACGCTTGTCCAACCCGGCGGCAGGGGTCCCGCCGGCACAATAAAGTAACCGTCGGATTCCTCTTCGAGGGTGGCCTGGCTGATCCAAAGATCCTGCCCGAAGAGATGGCTGAAGGTCGAATCCTTAACCAGATATCGTCCATTGTCCTCCCGAAGAAGCGCACCATAGTGATTTAGCTTCCAGTGGACAACCGAGTTGGTCAGAATTGCACTGCCGGGTGCGCGCCTGGCCATCTGATATGACATGCCCGATTCATCGGCCAATTGTTTCAACTGGGCCAGGGAAAAACCCTGCCGGGTAGATTTCGCCGCAACCAGTTTGTCCAAATCCACCTTGGCCTTGGTTGCCAAGGCAATCAACCGCAATGCAGAAGGGCCGCACAGAAAGCCGCTTCCCGACTTATGATCCATGATCCACAGTCCGTCTTTCGCATCAGCCAGCATTTCAGCGGCGCCACCAATGAGTTGGCGGTTGCCCACTTCGGCGAGAAGCGGTTCCAGATGTTCATACCTGCCCACCCATGCGTCAATCTGAAGCAATTCGCCAAGGGCGCGGTCGGCCACGGCCTTTTCCCTCGCGCCGGTTGCATTTTTGCTGGATTCCCACGCCTGTTCCCAGGCATCCATGGCCTTTGAAAAATGGCCTGTTTGCCGCCAGTAAATCCCCATGTTGAGCAGCAACGCGGGTTTCCAGGCAGAGCTTGGATATTGGGTCAGAAAATTCAGAAGGATGGACTGATCTTCCAGATCGCTGCGTTGAGCATAACCGGTCAGCGCCAGGGCCAGCGCCGCGTTCTCTGCGGGTGAGGGATTTCCGACCGGCACCAGCGCGAAGGGGAAAACCCGCACGGCGAAAATTTCGGCCGGGGTCGGTTGCGACGAAAATTCGGGCAGCGATGAAGAGGCTTCGTCTAAAGCAGGGCGGCGAGTGACCTGTCGGGGCTGGGAATTTATGCCGGGCTGCACGGTTTCAGGCAGTTGGCCCGCCCAAACCGAGACAGGAATCATGGTGCAGAGACCCTGGACGGACGCCAGCACGAGCGAGATTGTGCGCAAGGACCAATGGCATTTCATTTTCATAAAGGATTTACAAGGGACCGTTTGCATTGACTGGCTCAAGGAGTTGAATTGAAGGGCCATTGGGGTCTGTGGGGGAATTGCTCCCCCCCCCGGTTTGCGCCGGCGGATCCGATGGATCAATGCCCATTTCAAATTCAATCAGATCGGGAATGCCGTCCCCATCAGCATCGATTGCACAGTCTGCGTTGTAATCAGAAGTTATCTGGGACAATGGCAGAACGTAGTTGTAGGTTTTCAATTCATCCATGATGCCGTGGACCTGGCGGCCGAGACCATCGCTGCCGACGTGGAAACCCGTAAAAGAATTAACACAAGTGAGGGGAGGAATTCCGCTTCCGGCGGCGACCTGCACTCCATCCAAATAAAGAGTCGTTCCGGCTGTGGAGTAAGTCACGGCAATTTTATGCCAGAGCAATGAATTTGCCCATGTGATGGATGAGGAAAGCAGAATTGAACTGCCCGAATCCAGTTCAATCGTTCCACCATTATGGGTAACCTGCAGGGTCCATCCCGCATTGATCATATCAAGGAATACCCCCCCATTCGCCGGGCCGTTGCCACTCGTCCAATTGGGCTTGAACCAAAAACTGATGGTGCCTTCGTTCCTCCGAATGTTGGGCGTGCCGGTGGAATAAACCGTGGAGCCGTCTGCTTCGGTGACCGAAAAGGCATCGTCCTGGAACGCGGGATATTCCAGCTCCACATCGCCGGTGCTGTCAAATTCCACCGCCTGACCGAAGGGGGATGGAACGACCGACACGTTGTTTTCAACAACCGGCATCTGGCCCCCGTCGCCCGCCAGAGCGTTGTTGTCAAACGGCCAATGGGCCAGTTGTTCCGGCGGCAACACGGAAATAGGGAGTATGCAAGGATTTAGCGTTGGTAGTATGACCAATGGAAACGGATTGCCGGTGGTTGCAGATACGAAAACGCTGGCGATTTCATTTCCCGGCTCGGTTGGGGTGAATGAAATGTTTCCCGAGCCATATTGCGGATTTGAATATTGGCAGGGGATGGAGGACTGGGCCGGTTCCGATTCGATTGAACACAACACCGCGGGATTGCCCAGCCCCCACAACCCGTATATGACCAATGGATACTGTATGCATGTATTCCCTATTTGCTCCGCATAAACCTTCCCATCCGTTTTTGTGATCCCCCCACTAATCATCATGGGTTCGTTTACCAAACCTGGTTCCGGCAAATAAAACGAATCACTAATTACAGGGTAGATATAGGGCGCCCAAGGGCTATAGTGGGCGGAACAAGTAATGGGGGCAGGCGTGCCACCGCCACCGCCGGACGTTGTCCCACCCCCACCCACCGGGCTAATGGGCGCGGAAATCGTTGTGCCAAAGCCGCCACCTTTTAAAAGCGCTGCGCGACTGGCATTGGATAATTCCGTAGCCGATGCCACATAACTAATTGCATTGGTGTTCAACGGATAATTGTATGTATCCAATTCATCGAAAGCACCCCGGGCCTGATTGTTTCCATTCGCATCACTGCCGAGCCTGAACCCGCTGGCAGCACGCTCAATGACATTCGGATAATAGGCCACGCCCGCACCGTTGGTCGCAAGTTGAAGATCGAGATAAAGAACGCTGTTTGTCGGGGTGTAAGTCAAGACGATTTGATGCCATTGGTTGGAAGTCCATGAAATATTGGCCGCAAGCATTGTCGCGCCCGCACCGTTGGTGGATGACCCAAACAACAGTTGGGTCCCATCAGAACTGAGATACAACGCCCACCAGCCGCTGGTGTTGGCCGGATTATGATTGCCCACTTCGATCAATCTTCCGTTGCTGCCCGGTCCGGTTCCCCCCTGATTGGCACTGCTCCAATCCGGCTTGAACCAGAACCGCACCGTGCCGTTGCGGCAATTGATGTTGGCATTGCCGCTGGTTTCCACATCCCGATACTCCAAGGTGGCCGGGTTGCAGGAATCAATCAGCACTGCATTGGTCATCACACCAGGCACTCCAATGACGTTGTTGGCGACAAGCGGCAACTGCCCCAAGTCGCCAATCCAGGTATTGGTGTCATCAAAGCGCCAGCGGCCAAAAGCCACCTGTAAAACACTGCCCGGATCGAATGGATCGGTGCCATCGGCAAGTTCCTGGCTGTCATTGCGGCCGTCATAGTCAGAGTCCAATGAGGCCATGACCGTCAAGGTGACAATCGAACTGGTCACACTGCCCATCATATTGGTCGCCACCACAAAATAGCTGCCTGCGTTTGTGGACTGGGCATTCGTGAGTGCCAGCAAACCATTCGTTGTTACAAGGATATTTGTCGCGTTAAAATACCACAGATAACTCAATGGCCCGGCGCCTTCAGCCATGACACTAAACGTCGCCGTATTGCCCAGAAGCACCACCTGGCTTGTTGGCTGCAAAACAATAACCGGCACGCCTGTGGAAGAACACTTGCCTCCTCTTCCCGCGTTGTAAATGCCTGCGATTTCGTTTGAAGAGAGGGCGCGGTTGTAAATCGAAACCTCGTCCAACAAACCGTTGAAGAAGCGGCTGGTGCGATTGCCGGGGTCATTGCCTATGCACAATTGGTTGGTTGATGCCAAAATACCACCCGTTGCCGGATAAGCCGCCGCCAGACAGCCATTGGTGTAACAGAGGAGATTCCCTCCGTCGTAAACCGCGGCGACATGATACCACTGACTCAAGGCAATGGGGACAGCACCTCCGGAAGATATCCAGCCCGGGCTGCCGCCGCCTTGATAGATCCAAAAGAGCAGGTTGTTGTTGTTGAATTCAAACGCGTATCCATAGTTGTTTGCAATATTTTCCTTCTTAACCACGGGATCCCATGTGCCGACCACAGCATTGCGATACAACCAACATTCTATGGTCATTGCATTGCTGAAGTTTAGTGTCGGACTATCCGGCACTGATACATAGTTGGTTCCACTTAAATTGAATGCCTGGCCCACTTCGCCGTTGGCGTAGCTGGCAGCCCCCACAAAAGTTCCGTTATTGGCACCCACACTATCAAGGGCATTATTTTCAGCCCGCCACCATGAAATCATGTTGGATGGAACCGGAACACAGGATGGCGGCAATGTCACGGTCAACATCGCATTCGAACTGACGGTTGAACCGTAGATATCGGTCACCACCACATGATAATTGCCGGCATTCGCCCACTGCACATTCGTCAGCGTCAACGTGGCATTTGTTGAGCTGACAAGCAGATTTGTCACACCGAAATACCAGAGATAATTCAACGGCATGGTGCCGCTGGACGTTACCGTAAACAGGGCTGTTTCACCGACCACCACCGTTTGGTCCGTTGGCTGCACAGTGATGACGGGCGGCGCACCCAGCGTCAAGGTCGCATTCGAACTGGTCACGACGGCCAGGACATTACTGACAACCACTGAATAATTTGTAGGACTGGTTGCTTGAATGTTTGCCAGAGTCAGGGTGGCATTGGTCGCGCCCGCAAGCGGATTTGTCGAGTTGTAATACCACTGGTAGCACAAAGGCGGCGACCCGCCCGCGCCGACCGTGAAAGTTGCCGAGCCTCCGACCGCAGCCGCCTGATCGGTTGGCTGGGAGACGATATACGCGGCGATGGGGTATTTGCCCAGACTGCCGCTGTTGTAAATCGACGCCACCTCTGATGCGGTCAGGGCCCGGTTGTAAATTGAAAGCTCATCAATCAGCCCCCGATAATCTATTCCCCAGGAATCACTGTAACCCCAATACAGATCGCGACATTTTTGCGGGGTGAAACAGCCAATATTTTGAGAAACCACCAGCATTCCGTTGCAATAAAGACAGGCGTTGCTGCTGGCAGGATCATAGGTCACAGCCACATGATAAAAACCATTCGTGTTTATCAGGCCGCCGGCACCCGTCGAAATTTCATACGAGTTTCCGTTTGTGTCCACAAAGTAAGCATAAAGATCCCCGGCGGAATACACGGAAGTCAAAAATCCAACCACTGGTTCATCCAGATTCCCGGCATCTGATTCCACAAGAGAATAAGCATCATTGCCAAAATTGGTGCCACTGGGGTTGATCCAGCATTCTATCGTCAAACCGCCACCGTTGCCGCCCACATCCAGAGCCGGAGACGCGGCAACATGAACATCACTGTCTCCACCGAAGCTGAATGCCTGCCCCACTTCTCCCGGGGCATATGTCACATTGCCACCCTCCAATATTCCAACGGGATTGAGGCCGGTGCTGTCCATGGCGTTGTTCTCCCCCTGCCACCAGCCCACTAAACCTGGAATCTGCGGCAAACCAGGGAGCGTCGGCGAGCGTGACGTTGTGATTTGCAAGCCAGAAATCATGGCGCAACCACTGGTGCCTGGTTGCACCTTGATCGTCATGTTCTGGCCGTTGATCACCGTCACATTTGAATAGAGCACATAATGCACCCCTTGGATGAACCGATTGGCCGGGAACGAGTCGAAACAAGTTTGTATTCCATAATCAGTGCCGCCCGCGTTCAAATCAAAGCTCCCGTCGCTGGCATAAAGATATACTTGCCACGTTCCCGTCGGCAGGTTGGTCAGGGTAACGGTGACCACCTGTCCCACTGGCAGGGTCGGCGCCCCAAAGACGTAATCATTGAACATCGGATCCGATGCCCCGTTGTTTGAAACCCCTATCATATTATTGACCTGCAAACCCACCTGAAAAACAACTCCATCGACATTTTTCAAATTTGTGACGTTGTTTGTGCCAACCTCGTTCCAGAAATCATTGGTGGAGATGCCAATCGCCGCGTAACCCACCTTGTCACTCGTGGCGCCACCTCCAAAGTCCACATCAATCAACGAACTGTCCACCTGAACCGTCAATTTCCCCACCGTGACTGTCGTGGGGCAGAGACCGTCCGATGATGTAACGTCAATGTTGCCGTTGTAAATGTAGGTGCCCGAAGTCTGGATAACGCTGGGAATTGGCGGCACAAAGTAAAGACTGCCGGCCGTGTTGACTTGATTTTGAAACTCTTGATGATTCAGATCCACCGAGCAATCATAGGTTATCGACCTGTATTCCACGCCGTTGGTGATGATCAAATTATAGAGCTGGGGCCGGGGAATCGTCTGCCCGGCAAAAACATTGATGTTGGCCGGACTAATATAAGTTGAAGAAGACACACTGATCGACTGATAACAAGACCATCCATTGGTATACGGGCCGTTCTCGGCGCACGGGTTGTCGGCAAGAACAGTGTAAGTCAGCAATCCCGCCAATGCCAGCCACCCATAAATTTTAGCCATCTGATTTTTCATGTTTGCCTCAAAAAGTTCAGCCCGCTTTCTGCGCCTGCTGGCGCAACCGTTGGTGGATTTGATTCAATGCCTGTTGCGCCGGCAGCTTCAACCGGTCGTCATTCCCTTGCAGCACCGTGTTCAGGAACGGGATTTGACCCAACCCGCCCAACGAACCCAGCGCCCCGATCGCCGAAATCTCCACCGACTTCGTCTCCCCCTGCTCTGCCGCCCCCAAGACGATGGGCAGGGCAAGTTTGACATTGAGGCTAGCACACACCTGCATGGCGGTGATCCGGGTCAGTTCATCGCCGTTTTGACCGGCCAAATCCAACGCCTTGTCGGCGATCTTGTTTTGGTCAAACCCCGAATAGCCGCCCTGAGACAGGCGGGTCAGATCCAGCAACGCCGTGCCCGCAATGCTGCTGCCCGTGTTGTTCAATGCGTCCCACATCGTTTGCTGCGTCAGTTTGAGTTCATCATTGCGGATTTGATCGTCCACACCGGTTGCGGCCGTCATTTGCCGGTAATATGCCGCCATGTGTTGAACGGCATAATCCTGCAGCACGATGTTCTGGCCTGAATCACGGTAGATTTGCGCCAGCAGTTCGCCCAGACCCTGCGGCGGCGGTTGCATCGCGCACAGTGCATCCAGCAATTCGTTCTTCAACACCTGCCCCGGTTGACCGTCATCAGCGGCGGTGTGCTGGCGCAGAAAGTTGTAAAGAATGTCACGGTCTGAATCGGTCAATTTGACTGTTGCCAGTTTCTGAATGGCCTCCTGCCGTTGTTGGTAACCAGCCTTCTCATTCGCCACCATCTGTGCAGCTGAAGGTGGTTGTTTTTCTGTCTGTGTGGCGCTGGCTGTGGGTTGAGGAGCAGATGAAACGATTGCGGAAGGTGTTTTTGCAACAGGTTGTGCGACCGTTGAGGTTGACTGATTTTGCGCCTCTGGCTTTGCAGGCGGCACGGCGGAACGATGAAACCAGACAATAAGAACCATGGCGGCGGTTGCCACCGTCAGCATCATCCAAAATATCAGTCTGGGTTTCATGGAAGATAGCCCGCCAGATCCGAGCCTTGGAACGCCTTGATGGAATGACAGACGGAGGTTCGGGCCGAGGCCGGACGGATGAAGCGAACTGGGCAACGGCCCAGGGCGTCAAAACTCGATGGAGTCAAAATCTTGGTCGTCGTGCCGTCGTCGAAGGTGATGCCGCCAACGATGGTGTCGATTTCGAAGGTCACATCCGGCAAGACCGGGCTGCAAATCACCAGCATCTCCACCAGCTCGCTGCCGTCGGGATAGACCTGAATGACCTTGGTATATGCCTGGCTGCCCGACCACAGATAAAAGCCTCGCGCACGGGTCGCGTCCAGAATCGGCCCGTTCTGCCCCAGCCGCGCGATGATTGAGCGCGGTTCATTTGCATCCGCCAACAGGCCATAGCGTTCCCCGTTGTTGGTCAGGGTCGCAACCGGTTCAACAAACAAGCGTGAATCAGCCTCCAACACGGCTTCCGGTGCCAGATGCGGCAAATCCCACGTCCGTTCCATTCCCACCCAGCACGCCGGGGTGTTGGGCAGGCTTTGTTCAACCACGTCAACCGCAATGTTGCCGCTGCTGGCCACACCCTTGGCTGAAGTATAGGTGCCAGTCACGGTATAAGTGCCGGCCACCGGAAATTTGCATGCAATGGGCTGGTTGGCCCGGCCGGTGTAGATGTTGGTTCCGATGGTGATGGTGATATTGCCGTTGCCGGCATTGGTAGGAACCGCATTCAACAACAGGCTGTCGCCTTTGCGGATGGTCATGTTGTTGGTTGCCGTCAGAAGATTGAGCGGCAGCCATTGCAAGCTCCGGGTTTCAGACAATGCACCATTCTGATAGGTGGCTTCCGCCAGGGTCTGGGCGTTGACATAAGCCGACAATGGCACGTTGATGAACCAGCGATTGTCGGAGGTGGTGTTGGGCGACGCGCTGTAGGTCTTGTTGTCCGCTCCGACAATCTGCATTTGCATGAGCGATGGATAGGGATCGCGCCCTTCCAGACACAGCGGCGAGGTATAGCTGCCGATGACGCTGTTGGTGTTGTCCATCCCTGACTGGGTTTGCACCAGCTGGTCCACCCAATCCTTTATGCCGTTTCCATTTTCATCCGGCCCCAGCCCGGTCTGCACATGCACCGCCACCAGCTCCAGGGCGGTGTAACTTTCGGCGTTGTCCCAGAATATCCGCAGGCTGTGCGGCCCGGGGAGAATGTAGGGCGTCCAGCATTCCACCGCGCTGACCACCCCAGGCTGCACCGTGAGATTTTGCCGGCCCAGGCTCTGGCCATCCAGTGTCAGCAACAATGGAAAGGTGTCGGATTTATTGAACGGCACATTCTGCGTGGCCTCAATCCTCAACTTGTAGAGATCTGCCGTCGACACGTTGAAGTCATATTCCACGCTGCCGCGCCGATTCGCAGCCACCAGGTCGGTCCCGTTGGTCGTCCAATTGCCAAGACGGTTCGTGCCGGCCTGCACCCCGGTCATCGTCACCGCGTCCATGAAGTTGACGTTCTCGCCCGAAGGCAGCTGCACCGTGCCGTTGTTGGTTGTTCCCGAATACACCGCCATCAGTGCGGACAACAAATCAGGGTCATTGCCGCCGGCATAGTTGATCGTGTTGAGCGCGATGGCCTTGGAAAGGCTGTCCATCTGAAACTGGCCGACGCGGTCCGCGTGCAGCATTTGGGCGGCAGGATAGGCGCTGAAATAGGCCGGATAGGGAATGGACTGGATGTTGGTAAATCCATAATCCGCCGGGGTTGCCAGACTGGAACGATACGCCAAACCAAACGGCTGGAGAATGTTGTTGGCATGCAGGAACGACGGGCGGATTTTTGGATAAACGAGATGCTTCGTCAACACGCTCATCACCAGCCCGCCGCCCCCGGCGGTGAATTCTTGAATCTGGGCCAGGGAGGTCTTGTTGTAGTGCGTGTGCCAGTCGGCCACCAGCACATCCATCGGCGGCAGTTGATCGGTCCGATCATGCGGCAACAAGGAAAGCGGAATCACCGTATACCCCCGGCTGGTGAAATAATTGATGTCAATCCCCGGCAGATCATTCGCCGGCAAATTCGTCGTCACCCCCATCACGATGTCCGCCGGATTGCTTTTCCGGGCGGCCCACTTGACGGCATTTTCAAACAGCGTCATCCGGCTGTCGTTCGCGGAGTTTTCCCATTGCGCGTGCGCAAAAACCACCGCACGCGCCCCGGCAGGGTTGTCGTTGTAATAACCCCCCGCCTCCAACACCAACCGGTTGCCACCGTGTTCCACCAGCACCGGAAACGACCCGTCGTTCAACACGGCCACGCTCCCCAGATGCCGGATGTCTTCAATTGGAAAACTGCTGACGCCGGCCGTCAGCGCGGCATAATCCGCCGCACACGGCGGGCTTGGCAATGTCGTGCCACTAAACATGAATGTTCCCGCCGCGTAACAGTTGGCCGGCCCCTGGGCCAGCTCCGATGGAAACTGGTTGACGCCATTGGTTCCATAGCGGCCACTGCCGGTAAATTGTATCAATCCTCCGCCATTGTTTCCGCTCCACGGCAGTTGTGACCCAAAGTAGGGGGGAACCCCGGCGTTGCCTTCGGGGTTGGCGGCGTCAAATCCATACGCGACAATGGTGTAGGATCCCGGCAGCAGTGTCACCGGGTTGGCCAGCGGCTTGAATAAATTGCCGGTGATTTGCCTGCCGGGGCTGGCGGCGTCAAAGTTCAGCGTTTCCAACAGCATCCCTGAATTTCCGTTGCGCTCGTATAGTTGAACCGTCAGTTCCGAACTGCCCTGGATGCCATTCCCACCGCTGTTAAACACACCCAATTGCGATATCGTGACGGGGCTTTCAACATCGAAGTCGTTGCCCACAACCAAATTGGGCACGGCCTCGTTCCCCAAGGTTCCTTTGGGCGCATCATAGGCAATGGTTTGGGCCTGAAGTTGAATGGTTGCCAGATAAAGTCCCGCCATTAACAGGACGTTATGGATTGCCCATGAGCTTGTTTTCATAACCAAATCAAATCTGTTTGTCTCCAGTGCCATCCGAAACTTCTCTTTGGTTCCCGCACGGAGAACTGGACTCCAACCCGTCGTTCGTCGGCATTTATACTTCTTAAACCAGCAATCAGCGGGATTGTCCACAAGCAGCAAAAGTCTCGCATTTTTGTAACTTTTCCTTCAATGATTGCATTAAAACCAGCCCCGCCCCACCCACCCCCTATCCAAACCCGATACCCTAACCCTATGAACGAGGTCGGGGCTGGCAAAATGTATCGCACTAACGGCTTTTCAAACCGGAAGCAATCAATAGAAATACGTTGGAGAATGCGAAATCTTTCAAAAAATGTTCAAAACAGAACCCGTGAAGCTAAATCACCCAAAACGTCTGGAAAATTGTCCAGCTTGAAGCGGGGAAACCCGTTCAGGGCAACCGAATGATTCAGACCGTCTCCTTCTGCAGCCGCTGAACTTCTTCTTTGATGATCTCCAAAACGCGATGCTTGGCCAGATAAACTTGGTCAACGGAAATCCCAAAAGCTTTTGCGACCTTGTCCGGCGGCCATTCCTTGTTCACGTAGAAATCGAAGATTTGGAATTTTTCAGGGTCAAGACGCCGCTTCACCCTGACAATCGCGGCTTCGAGCAAATTTTTCTCCCATTCGGCATCCCAGAGGGCATTCCAATCCAGACTTGCTGGGTCAGCCACTTGGCTGGTGGATTGAACATCCGTATCGGCATCACCGAAAGGCAATGGGTGAACGAGCGCGGGCTGACGTTTGCGAAACTGGTCAGTGATGCGCCAGCGGGTCATGTTCAAAAGCCAGCCTTTAAAGGATCCGATTTTCCGGTTGTATTTGAACGTGGGGATATGTTTGGCAACGGAAATCATGGTTTCCTGAACGACATCCTCGGCCTCGGTCTCGGTCAATCCGCCTTTGATCGCAACGCCGTAAATCAGCTTCCAATAAGTGTCGAAAAAAACCTGCCAACTCGATTCATTCCGCCAATCTTTGAGGCGTTCAAGCAGTGTCGTCCGCGTTGGAATCAATTCATTCATTGGCCGTATCATGATCAATAAATGTCGTTTGAGGACGGCTCTTGCAAACAGGAAAGGCCTTGAACCGCATATCGTTGTTTCATATTTTCCCCACAATTGTATCGGAAACACTTGAATCCGTTCCATAAAATAGTTCGAGGCATTCTTCAGGGTGTAATCTGGGGACTGTTTTCAGCTTGGGCCGGGATTTGCCATGGCCAATCTTCGGCACCCACTCCGGCCACGAACGAAACCCAAGTCGTGGAGTTTCATGGCACGGTGGAGGTTTCTTTTGCCGGTTCAACCGTTTGGTCATCCATCCACGCCAATCAAATCTTGCACCCTTTTGACCGCCTGCGTTCCGGCGCGGACAGCCGGGGCGCGCTGCTTTGGTCCGACAACAGCGTGGTGCGGTTCGGCGCTTCAACCGAACTGGAAATTCTGCCGCAGCAATCGGCTGACACGCAATCCGGCCTGCATCTGCTTCGTGGTATTGTGTCTTTTTTCCACCGTGACCGGCCGGGGCGCATCCAGATCATCACACGTGGCGCCGTTGCCGGTGTCGAAGGCACTGAATTCGTCCTCGCCGTGGATGACGCTGACCTCACGACGCTTTCCGTCGTGGACGGTCGGGTGAAAATCGGCAACACCTTTGGCACGCTTTCGCTGACCAATGGCGAAGAAGCGATCGTTGAACTTGGCAAGGCGCCCGCACGGGCCGCCGGTTTCATCGCCAACAATCTTTTACAATGGTGTTTTTATTATCCAGCCGTGCTCGATCCTGACGAACTGCAACTCGCGGCAGACGAGCAAAAAGAACTCGCCGCTTCGCTTGCCGCTTATCGCAGTGGCGACTTGCTGGCCGCGCTCACCCAATACCCCGCAGGCCATCCGAACATCTCGGACAATGAACGCGTCTATCACGCCACCCTGCTGCTTGCCGTCGGTGAGGTGGAACGGGCGGAATCCATCCTTTCTTTGATCTCCGACAAATCCGAACGCCCGCAACGCCTGGCCGCCGCTTTGCGCGAACTCATCGCGGCGGTGAAACGGCAGCCACCGCCCTCAACCCTCAACCCTCAACTCTCAACCGAATCCCTCGCCGCCTCTTATTTCGAGCAATCGCGCGCCATCCGCGAAACTTCGCTTGAAAACGCCCTGCGCCTTGCACAACAGGCCGTGACCAATTCCCCGCAATTCGGATTCGCCTGGGAACGCGTTGCGGAATTGGAGTTCAGCTTCGGCCGCACACAGGATGCGTCCGATGCCTTGGACAAGAGCATCATGCTCGCGCCACGGAACGCCCAAGCGCTCGCCATGAAGGGGTTTCTACTGGCCGCGCAAAATCAAACTCGCGCAGCCATCCAGGCATTTGATCGCGCGCTCGCCGTGGATTCCGCGCTTGGCAATGCATGGCTCGGCCGCGGCCTTTGCCGCATTCGCAGTGGTGATACAACCGGCGGTCGTGAAGATTTACTGGTGGCTGCAGCGCTGGAACCCCAGCGCGCCGGGTTGCGAAGTTATCTGGGCAAAACATATGCGAACGCGGGCGATTCCGCGCACGCTGCAAAAGAGCTTCAACTGGCGAAGAGGCTGGATCCGAACGACCCTACCGCATGGTTTTATTCCGCCCTGCTCGACCAGCAGGAAAATCTCATAGACGACGCCATTCGCGATCTGGAAAAGTCCAAAGCCTTGAACGACAACCGGGGTGTTTTTCGCTCACAACTGCTGCTGGACCAGGATCAGGCCGTCCGTGCCGCCAACCTGGCAACGATGTATAAAGACGCGGGGATGTTTGACGTGAGCGTGCGCGAGGCAGCACGCGCGGTAAATGACGATTACGCAAATTATTCCGCGCATCTTTTTCTGGCGGACAGTTACAACGAGCGTCGCGACCCGAACGAGATCAACCTCCGTTACGAGACCCCGTCAGAAAGCGAGTATCTGGTGGCGAATTTGCTCGCCCCGGTGAGCGCCGGCCCGCTTTCTTCCGTGATTTCGCAGGGGGAATATTCCCGGCTGTTCACGCACGACGGCTTTGGCGTGGTTTCGGACACGGAATATTTGAGCCGTGGCGCGTGGACGGAATCCGGCGCTCAATTCGGCGTGTTTGGAGATTTCAGCTACGACATGGAGACACTTTATCACTCCGACCCCGGCCAGCGGGCGAATAACGACATTGAACAGCGGCAGCTTTCCCTAACGCTCAAGCAACAACTCACCCCCAAGGACAACGTTTTTTTGCAGGCCGAACAATATGATGCGACCTTTGGCGATCTTGCGCAGCATTACAACCAAAGCATGGCAAATTCATCTGCTCGTTCGAAAGAAACGCAAAATCCGATTTTGAGCCTTGGCTATGACCACCAATGGAATCCCGGTGTTCACACTCTGTTTTTTGCGGCCCGCTTGAATGATACACTTTCATTCACCAATCCGGCGCAGGCGAGTTTGCTTGCCGTTATGCCCGCCGGCCTTGGTCTGACTTCCGTGCATGGTCTTACGGCACCAGAGCAATTTGACGGCCGGCTGACGATTTATTCCGGGGAGTTGCAACAAATCTGGGAACAGGCGGCGCATACGACCATTATCGGCACGCGCATTCAATATGGCCATTTTGACACGGCCAGCCTGCAGGAACAGCCGCTAGCTTTGCCACTTTTTTTCTCATCACCAGCAGCAGATCAGGACATTACCTCCTTATTCAATCGTTTCAGCTTTTACGGCTACCATCAATGGCAAATTTTCGACCCGTTGCAATTGATTGGCGGGCTAACCTACGACCGCATCACCTTTCCCGAAAACTTCCGCACCGCACCGATTTCCGGGAATGAAAAGACGGAGGATCAGATTTCCCCCAAGGCCGGCATGATTTGGACACCGCTGGAAGACACAACCGCCCGCTTTGCCTACACGCGCTCGTTGTCCGGTGCTAGCGTGGACCAAAGTTACCAGATTGAGCCGTCGCAGGTTGCAGGTTTCATCCAGAATTACCGCAGCGTCATTCCCGAATCCATCGCCGGGGAAAATGCCGGGGCCAAGTTTGAGACCTTCGATCTTTCCATAGAACAGAAATTTCAAACCGGAACCTATTTGGGCGTTTCCGGCGAGATTTTGAACTCAATCGTTGACCGGGTTGACGGGGCATTTGACTTCAATTTCCTCAACCCGCCGGCAATTCCCGCCGGTATGCGCGAAAATCTGGATTATCAAGAGAAAACGCTCCAGTTCACCGCCAACCAATTGCTGGGCCGGAACTGGTCCCTTGGCGCAAACTACCGCGTGAGCGAGGCCGTCTTGAACGACAATTTTGTGGACGTGCCAGACTCGCTGCTGGGCGGCATTTACAATTTCCAGCCCCGGTCACGGACTCGGGGCACATTGCAGCAGGTGGACATGACCGCCATTTACAATCATCCCTGCGGTTTTTTTGCCGAGGGAGAAGCCCTATGGTTCGACCAGAGCAACGGAGGTTACCCCAACGCAACCACACCCGCCGAACCGGGCGGCGACTTCTGGCAGTTCAACCTGTTTGCCGGCTACCACTTCCCGCGCCGGAAGGCGGAACTGTCCGTGGGCCTGCTCAACCTTGCCGGACAGGATTACCAGCTCAACCCGCTCAACATTTACAACGAACTGCCGCGCTCGCGCACACTGACCATGCGATTTCAGATTAATTTTTAGGGCAAGAGCTTTTCATCCGTGAATTACATGGATTATCGCGGAGTAGGCTTCTTTAACGGGATGAACCGGAGGGAGAATGAACAACCGTGCAATCGGCGGCTTGATACGCTTCATTTTAACGGCATTATTTGACTTTTAACAGATAGTCGTCGGGCGTGTCGTTGAGCATGGTTCGAACGTATTTTTTCCCTTCCCATTCGGCCGGAATGAGCGGCACAATCTGACCTTCGCACACCACGACTATTGATCCCGAAAGCGCCTTAACCTTTTCGTGCGCCTGTTCCGGGGAATAGACCCTCCACTGATTGGTTTTGAGCAGGATTATCGAGCGGCAATCCGCATACGGAAACGCTTCGCTTCTAACGATGCAAGTGACTCTTTCGAACACATTTCACTTTCCCCCCGCCGTCTACAGCACGGGCGACGAAGATATCTTTCCCGGTGTGCCAACAAATCGGGTTTGTTACTTCAAAATCCATCGCATGCAGCCGTCAGGGTTTAAATCCATTCAAGGTGATGGCGTAGGGGTTCGTCGGAACATTGTTGGTGAAAAAGATGGCGAACTCATAGACCGGGCTGATGGGCGGATTCGGGACGGTGACAGTGGTCGTGTTGCAGCCGGTGTCCCCATATGCCCCGGCAAATTGAATGTTAGTGTTTGTCCGGTTGGTGTCGGTGGCGGTGAAGAGGGTGTTGCCATTGCTGGTATCCGGCGCCCAGCCCCAGCCTTGTTGAGTTGTCTTGGTGTAGCTGACGTGTCCCAAAGAAGATCCAGGACAGGTGCCTTGTGAACCGCTGCCATACACGGGCGAACCATACACGACAACCGGATCCACGCCGGTCTGCGGGTCTATGCTGCTGGTGAACACCATCAGGGAAGCGGCGCGGGTCGGCACCATTTCCAAGCCCCTGTAAATGTCGCAGGAATATGACGCCACGTCACTGACCTGGGCGTTTGAGATGGCGAGCGTCTCATTGGTTTGTTCGTTCATGGGATCGCCGTTGCGAAACCACTGGTAGGCCAGGGGGCCGTTGGTTGCGATTACGAAGAACACCGCGTTTGAGCCGATGGGAACCAGTTGGTTTTCCGGCTGTAGCAGGATTTTTGGAAAATCAGGCTGAATCGGATAGCCGGAGTCCTGACCGACCGCAACCGAGGTTGCAATGGCGGTCAAGACAGCAAAGGATAGGATCTGTCTATTCATAGTGGGTCAACAGGGTGAGGGTGGGTTTAGCTCTCAATAATGGAATACGGCCAGCACCGGCAAATCTTTCAAAAGATTTGCGTTTTTCTTTCCCGCCTTTCTTTTACATTCAAGCGCAAGGCATTCGGCACGTTATGAAGGGCAAAATCGGCAGGCAAAAAAACGTCCTCAAATCCGCGGCAGGCGCGGTGTTGGCGATTCTTTGCGGCCTGATGCTGTGGAAAACCCCGGTGGGTGAGCCGTGGGTAAATGCCAGCTACGATTACCTGTTCCGATTTGGTGCGCGTGCCGTCACCAACCAAGTCACACTCATCCTGATGGACAATGAAGCGTTCAGCCAATTTCATCAAACGCGCGGACAACCCTGGGACCGGGGACTGCATGCCCAGTTGCTGAACAAGCTGGCCGATGATGGTTGTCCGTTGGTGACATTTGATTCCTTTTTCCGCGAGCGACGCGAGCCGGCTTCTGATAAGGCACTGGCCGATGCAATGAGGCGGCTGCCGCGCGTGGTGTTGATGGCGGAACAGTCGCAAATAACCCGACCGGGGTTGATTGGCGCGCAACCGACACCCCCCGACGCGATGTTTCTGGACGCAGCCAGGGGAAATTGGGGCGTCGCCAATCTTGACCCGGATTCGGTGAACGATTCGATTGTGCGCCGGCATTGGCCATTTCCCTCGCCCGGACCGTATCCAAGCCTGCCGGAAACAACCGCGCGGCTGGCCGGCGCACAGTTAAACGGCAACCAGCAGGAACGATGGTTTCGTTACTACGGCCGAGAGGGCTCGTGGAAGCGGATGAGCTATCAGTTCGCGTTGACCCAGCCGAAGAATTATTTCCGCGATCAGATCGTGTTCATCGGAACGCAACCCAAAACATCCCTGCCAGGCGATGAACCGGACGAATTCAAGACCCCTTACACACGCTGGACGGGCGAATCCGCCGGCGGGGTGGAAATAATGGCCACTTCATTTTTGAATCTGATGAATGGCGATTGGCTGCGACGACCGGCGTGGTGGATGGAAGCGCTGGTTGTGGCAGCAGGAGGATTATTTCTCGGTGGCGGATTATGCCGGATGAAATTGCTGCCGGCCCTTGTATGGGGAACAACCGTTGCAACAGCCGTCGCGGTCGTGGCGGTCGCATGGAGTTATTTTACAAACTATTGGTTTCCCTGGCTGGTGATTGCCGGGGGCCAGGTGCCGTTTGCCCTGGCATGGGCAGTCGCGGTAAAACCCTCCCGCACTGTAGAAGCCAGCGCAGCCGAAAAACCTCCCAAAATTCCCGGTTATAAGTTGTTCCATCCGCCCTTTGGCGAAGGCGCTTACGGCAAAGTCTGGCTGGCCCGGAATGCGAAGAGGGAGTGGCGTGCATTAAAGGTAATTTACATGGCGAAATTCGACAATCGCACCGCCCCCTATGAACGCGAATTCAATGGCATCAGCCGCTACAAACCCATTTCCGACCAGCATCCCGGTTTGTTGCGGATAGATTTCATCAGCGAAAAACTGGACGGCTATTTCTATTATGTGATGGAACTTGGCGATTCGGTTGAGCGGGACTGGGAGCGCGAGCCAGCAAAATACAAACCCCGCGATTTGCTCAATGAGCGTGTCCGTCTGCAGGGCCATCGGCTTCTGGTGCGCGAATGTGTGCGCATCGGCCTCGCCCTGACTGACGCATTGCAATTTCTCCATCGGCACGGATTGACCCACCGCGATCTCAAACCGCAAAACATCATCTTTGTGGACGGACAACCCAAAATGGCGGATTTGGGTCTCATCACCGAAATCCGTCCGCCGGATGAAATGGGAACCTATGTCGGCACGCCAGGTTTTATGCCGCCGCCACCGGAAAGCCCCGGCACACCGCAAGCGGACATTTATGCCTTGGGCATGCTGCTTTATGTCATCAGCACCGGACGAACTGCCGCACTGTTTCCAGAAATTGCGACAACGTTGGTTGACACGGCGGAGCCGGCGGATTTCCTGCCATTGAACGCGGTCATTCTCAAAGCTTGTCAGGCCGATGCCACAAAGCGCTATGCATCGGCACAAGCGATGCACGATGCCTTGGAAGATGTGCTAAAAATCATTGAAACAAGGCCTTCATGAAGGTGCGGGTGCGGGTAAAAAGCAGGCTCTGCGAATGTGAGTTTCGATCGTCGTTTGAAGTTGGAGCTTCACGGTTCCAAGGTCACGTCTAATGCCGTGTTGTTGGCCTATAGGGGCGATGAGGCGCTGTTGCGGGACATCGAGCCAGCGTTGACCCGACCGGTGGGCGCCCCTCGAACATGCCGGTGGTTTGGTATGCCGGGTTTTTGTAGTAGGCCGAGAGTTGGTCCAGTGCCCAGTACGTGGTGACGAAGGTTGAGCGGCACTGCGGCGAACTGTCCCTCGCGTCGGGTTTATCGTGACCAATCAAATTCAGCCCACCAAACGGGTAGTGCGGTCCTACAACCAACGGGGCATGGCGGAGCAGTGGATTAAGGAAGGCAAGAACGCCGTCAAATGAACCCGTCTGCCCTGTCACGACTTTGTGGACAACCAGATGCAGCTGCAACTGTTCGTGCAGACTTACAACTTGAGCAGTTTCCTGCGGCAGGCGGTGTTGCCCCGGGCTGTGCGTCACTGGACCTTGACGCCGCTACGGGAGAAATTGATCAAGATCGGGGCGAAGGTCGTGCGCCATTCCCGGCAGATCATCTTCCAAATGGCGGAAGCGGCGGTTCCGCGAGAGTTATTCCGGGCCATTCTGGAAAGCATTGGCCGGCTGAGATTGACACCCGCGATGTCAGGATGAAGGCCGACCATGTCAAACCAACGGAAGCCACGGAGGAGGGGGCTTCGCATAGGGTGGAAAAGCGTGTGAAAAGGCGCAAGTCGCTCCGAAACACCCCCGGTGCCGGAGAAAACCAAGGGCGGACTGGAAAAACGACCGCAAAAAGTTCTTGCAAATTGGTCGAGCAAGACGAGAATCGCGAAAGAGACCTATACTGGTCGTGGTCGTGGACTAGAAAACAACCATATGGGAAATCCCAACTGATATTTTTTCCTCCTATGGACGAAAACGAAAATCGTTTTTGGAATTGGATGGAAGGAAATGTCGTCGGTCGGAAAGCGCTCGACGCAATTGCTTGGTTTCGCCAGCTCGGTTTCCGGCACATGGATCGTTACCGCACCTGGAGCGAGATATATTACCGTTTTTATTCTTGGCTGGTAGCAACCGCCCTCATCCTGGTGGTTGCGGTTGCGCTGGCCGGGACGTTCAGGTTTGGGTTGCGTCATTACCGGCACTACAAGGAAATTCGTTGGCAAAAGGAGTCTCAGGCGTTTCTGGCCCGCGGAGATTATCACAACGCAGACTTGAGTGCCAAGCAGGCGCTCATGCTTAATCCCAACAACCTGCCAGCCTGCCGCGTTATCGCCATACTCGACGACCGTGACCATTCGCCACTGACGTTGGAATGGCTGCTGCGCATTGTGATCAATGAGCCCACCGTGGAAAATAAATTAAGTCTGGCGACGGCGGGATTGAATTATCAAAAGCCGCCGTATCCGCTCACCGTTAAGATATTGAAAGAACTCGCTCCAATCGCCACCAACACTGCCGGCTATCAGGTGGTCGCCGCCAGCTTAGCCATGCACACCTATCATCTGGCAGAGGCGGAGTCCCACTTTGAGGCGGCAGCCACACTGGAGCCGAACAATGGACTTTTTAGGATGAACGCCGCCATCCTCCGGATGACCTCGACGAACAAGACGGAGCAAGTTCAATCACGGGCAATCTTGGAGAAAATGCGGTCGGACGACAGTCTCGGTCTGCTGGCTTTTAGAACCATGGTGGCAGACCGGTTGTTGCACAATGATGTGGCAGCGGCAAATGTTTATTCCAGCCAATTGGCGGCCAACCCGCACGCAACCCTGGCTGACCAGTTGCAAAATCTGGACATTTTACGTCAGCTGAAAAGCGATGAATTCAACTACCGCCTGCAAACCGTGCAACAACAGGTGGCGACCAATGCGCCAGCCATTGCGACAGTGTCCGAATGGATGCAGACGAACAACCTCGTGGCGGAAAATCTCGACTGGCTGACGGGTTTGGCCGTCCCCCTCCTACATCAGCGGCCGGTCGAGATAGCCTTGGCGCAGGGTTACCTCCAAAGCGGCCAATGGACGGCGCTGCTGAACAGCGCCTCCCAGGGCAACTGGGATGAATTGGAATTTCTCCGGCTTGCCCTGGTTTTCCGGGCCTGGTCGCAACTGGGGGCGGCGGGAGAAGCCGACACCAGTTGGAATGCCGCCATGGGCGCAACCGCTGGACACCGCGAAGCCATGACACAATTATTGCAACTGGCGGAAAGCTGGCATCTTCAACAAAAACAGGAGGCTTTACTCCTACAGATGGTTCAGGACTTTCCCGAGGAACGCGGAGCGCAGAAGGAACTGGAATTGCTGTATTTCAACAGCGGCAACACCCTTGGCCTGCACCAGCTTTATGCCTTTTTGAATTCGCATTTCCCCGACGAGACATCCTATAAAAATGATCTGGTGGTCACGTCGTTGCTGTTGAAAACCGATGTGCGCGAGGCCTACCAGTCGGCGGAGGAACTTTACACCAAGAATCCTAGCAATCCAATGGCGGCTTCCACTTACGCCTTTGCCCTGCACATGCAGGGCTGGGACAGGCAGGGCGTCGCTGTGCTACAGAAACTCCGGCCAACGGAACTCGCCGAGCCATCCGTGGCGCTTCATTATGGGGTATTGCTCGCGGCCGCCGGAAAAGCCGACCAAGCCAGCCCATGGCTTCAGATCGCTCAAACCAAAGGCCATTTGTTGCCGGAAGAGCAGCAGCTGCTTTCCACAGCACTGGGAATGATCAACTCCCCGATTCCTGACCGGCGACAGTCTGAATGAAAGTGCGGCCGTTGCCATCAACCAATCGTGGATTTACAACCACCAAGACATCCGGGCTGGAAAAAATTATTCCCCTTAAGTTTTTTCGCAGGGCCCCCTTGTTGTGGTCGGAGTTACAATGTTTTACTCAACTAACAACCCCAGCTTTGCTTGGATGATGAGAAAAGCAATTTCAAACCGCCCGACCAACATGCCGGTTCCGGACCTTCAGATCCTCCATACGGAAGATGCGCGGTAATCATCACATCGCCCCCGCGAGGGTTGACATTGATTTAGAAAACAAATGGCTCCCGTCTTTCAAGGTGACAATGGCAAATAATCAGGCGGGGTATGGATGCAGATTTAGGCAAGAATAAATGAGGGTGATCAAGGCAATGGACTTATGGCTTTTCCCTTGTGATTAACCCTGATGGAACTCTTGCTGTCGGGGGGGGGCATTGAACATTCATCTCCGTTGTAACACTTGCTTGGAATGTGAACGTCCTTGTGTCAACTGTAACAGGTTGAATATCCTTTGCCTGAAGTTTATGCTTTGAAGCTAGTTGACAAAGCAAAGGGTCAATTTGTTCGGACTCCCATAATAAACATTCATATAAAAGTTCCCCAGTGGAGCGCTTGGTGAACCTCACAAATGATACGATTACCGTATCCAATATCACTTTCCCAGCGGCCATAGCGTCATACAGTATAATAAGGGGAAGGGGTTTGTCAAGATTTCATTTTCCCTTACTAACACGGGGTTTTGTGTATGCTAAAGTGTCAGTAAGATTTGCGGCCTGGGCCGGGGTCTCACAGAGCAGGTTCACCGCTTGGCGCGCCTTGTTGAAATCCACCCGCATACCGTCCAAATGCTGTTTGTCTGACAATAATTCTCCACAACGCAAACAGCGGCAGCGTTGCACTGTGAAGTTTTTGTTTGTGAATCGGCCAAAATTCTTAACCTCGCCATCGCAGCAGTAACAGTTCGCTTGACCTTTCGCGGCCAAGACGTAAACTAAACTTTGTATCTACCCGATACGCAACTTTAGGTCTATGGCCTTTAGTTGCGAAGCCGCTGTGTTAACGCACGGCGGCTTCCTTGTTTTATTGCTTAACTTTTCGTTTCCGACACTTCCTTTGGCAATCTGTCCAAAAGGCTGCTAAGAGCGCCCCGAGAAGCTGACAGTGCAGCCTCCCGCCGCTCACGGGATTTCTATTGAAGTTGTTCACAACGCCCCTTTCTGCACGGCAACAATTTGGCGCACCATGACCCACGACTCAACGCTTGATCAAATCAAGCCTGGCTGACATTTAATTTCATCCTACATCTGAAACACCACGGCCAGCGCCATCGCATCAAAAATGTCCATGCGGCTGTCCTCGCTTTTCCACAGTTTGCGTTTCGGCGGCAAACGCGAAGCCAGTTCATCTGGAAATTGAGACGCGAGCATTTCAGCCATTTCCTGTTTTGTTCCCCTTGCATTGTCAAGCAGCAAGGTCTGCAATTGCCCTTTTGAAATCAGTTTCACCTTAATTTTGTGCTTCTCCACCATCCGTTTGATTTGCCGGTTGAGCGTTTTGATCCTGGGATAGCGACGCGAGCCTTTGGCCTCCACATCTTGAAGCACCAAAACGTCAGGCTGGTAAAAATTAAGCAATTTTTCCAGCTTGGCTAAGGATTGGGCGTTTTTGTCCCCATCCGCCACCCGGCGACCAAATTCAATAATCGTTCTCTGCCCTTCCATGACGACAAAGCCAAAGCCCCCGGCAGAAAGCGCGACAGCCAAGATGCGAAAATGTTTTAATGGTGTTTGATTCATATTTGTGATGGATTATGCAATACCCTTGAAACCAGACTGGCAAGCGCCTGATGCCTCTTGGGGTTTTGATTCCCAGCTTTCCTATAAGTGAGAAGTTTGGCTCTTTCCGCCACCTCCTGTTCGATCTGCTGATACAGGCCGGCAAATAGTTCGCGAATCGGTTTACCGTAAATCGCCTCATACGCCAGTGCCGACCGGAGGCTTGGCTCGCGGGTGAACTTCTCATCACGGCACACCTTGCCTCCTTTGTCTTCGCCCTTGAAGCCCAGCAAAAAGGCCGTTTCCTCCTGCCAAAGTGCGAGGCGGTTTCGGTTGGTTCTCAGATAATTTGTAAGTTGAGGCGAAGACATGGTGGCAATGCGAACGAACCCTGTGCGCGAACAGAGCCACAATAGCCGGGTGCCGTAAATTATCGAAGACGGGTCCACTTGCCAAATCTGGCAAGTGGCATAAAAAAGCCGAACCAGTCCGGCTCGGCATTCAATGATGTATTATAACACGTTATTACATTTCTGTCAAAGACACGGGAAGCCCGCACTTGCCAGATTTGGCAAGTCAGACCGTCTTTGTCCGGAAGCGACAAGCCGATAAAGTGGCGGCATGAAAACACCAAATCAATTGAGCCGCGAGGCCATCGAGGAGTTCAAAGCCATTTATCAAGAGGAATTCGGCGAGATATTATCAGACGATGAAGTGCAGGAGATTGCTATGCGCCTGCTTCGTTTTTTCGGGATTTTGAACAAGGGAAAATAGCAGCTTCGTTGACGCTTCCATGTTGGCGGGGTAGCATGGCCTTGTATTCCCCGTTGGTTGCCGCTTCCCCTTCGTTACGAACACACTTCAATGCCAGGATATTTCATTTACTGCCGCAAATCATCAGAAGCCGAAGACCGGCAGGTTCTTTCCATTGAATCGCAAACCCGCGAACTGGAGCAGTTGGCCGCAAAACTCAATCTGCCCGTGGCCGAGATATTGACCGAATCAAAATCCGCCAAAGCCCCAGGAAGACCCGTATTCAATGAAATGATGCAACGGCTCTACCGGGGCGAAGCTGCCGGCGTCATTTGCTGGAAACTGGATCGTTTGGCCCGCAACTCGGTTGACGGCGGCGCCATCATCTGGGCCATCAAGCAACATGGCATCAAAGTGATGACCCCGGCCCAAAGCTATGCCCGCGAGGATGACAACATCATCCTCATGTATATCGAATTCGGCATGGCTCAAAAATACGTTGACGACTTGAGCAAGAACGTCAAACGCGGCCTCAAAACCAAGATTGAGAACGGCTGGTATCCGGGCGTGGCCCCGGCGGGCTATTTGAACCACACCGACAGGCTGACAGGTCAAAACACCCTCATCAAAGACCCGGAGCGTTTCCCGATAATTCGGAAAATGTGGGAAACGATGCTAACCGGCCTCCACACGCCGCCAAAGATTCTGGAAATGGCCAACACTGAATGGGGCTTTCGCACCCGGCCAACCCGGCGCATGGGCGGCAAACCGCTGGCCCGAAGCGCCATCTACCAAATTTTCACCAAACCGTTCTATTGCGGCAGGTTTGAATATCCGAGCGGGAGCGGCCAATGGTATCAGGGGAAGCACGAGCCGATGGTCACGGAGGCGGAATATGACCGGGTGCAGACGTTGCTTGGCCGAAAAGGAAGCCCCCGCCCGCAAGCGCATCACGAATTTCCATTCACCGGCCTCATCCGCTGCGGCGAGTGTGCCCGGATGGTGACGGCCGATGAAAGACATCAGGTCATTTGCAGCAATTGCAAATTCAAGTTTGCCTACCGACACCGCGATGCCTGCCCGCGTTGCAAGACGACGATTGAAAAGATGGTGAACCCGCTGTTTCTTCATTACACCTATTACCATTGCTCCAAAAGCCGAAGGCCATTGTGTCCACAGAAAGGGGTGACAGGAAAAGAATTGGAGGATCAAATTAGCGAACGCCTTGCGTGGATCACCATTTCCAAGAAGTTCAAGGAGTGGGCCGTCAAACACCTGCATGAATTGCACGAACAGGAGAAATCCTTGCAGGATGAGATTATCAAGGTCCAACGGAAGGCGCATCATGAATGCCTGGAAGCGATTGACGGTCTTTTGAATCTCAAGACATCGTCCGGCAACAAGAACGGGATTTTACTGTCCGATGACGAATACGCGCAACTCAGGGGCAAGCTGCTTGGTGAAAAGGCGGCTTTGGAGAAATTGATTAACGACGCCGACAAGCGCTTGGAGCAGCAATTAAAAATGTCAGAGGAAACCTTTGAAGTCGCCTGCACCGCACAGAAGCGGTTCGCCGAAGGTGATCCCAGTGTCAAAAAAGAGATTTTTACCACCGTCCAATCGAACCTAACTTTGAAAGACAAAAAGCTGTTATTTGAAGCCAGAAAACCGTTCTTGATACTTGAGAACGTGATATACCCTGAAAAGCCCATAATATCGCCAATCGAACCTGAAAATGTCGTTGTGACGCAAAGACAGAAAATGCAAACTATCTTCATGCGTCCTTACATGCTGGGAGACTTAGACGATGTTAGAACCTCGGTGCGTAAAGCCAAGCGTGCGGCCGCACTCATATACGCTCACTTCAAAAACGAGTTTGGGTCCCCTGGTCAGCTGTGATGAATGATATTTTTATATCATGCGGCCAGTATTATGAGTCCAACAAGCTGATGGAAGACGGTCCGACTTGCCATATTTGGCAAGTATAGTTATTATCCAACAGAATCGTCGCCTTCGGGTAATGCTGTCGCACTTCCGGTGGTGAAAAGCTTGTCACAGTGCGCAAGCATAGACTCAATGAAACGTCCATGATATATGGCATACACCTCAGACGACATTTGTGATTTTTGAGGTGGCATAATGTTTAATACGAGGCGTTCTTTTTCTACCACCGATGGTCGAAGCCATGCCAGACCTTTCCATTGTGTTGCCGTATGTGTGAAATCGCCGTTTTTATCATAAGACCATGTAGCTACATGGCCGTCATCAATGGCTTTTTTGAAAGCCGCCAACAATTTATTTGGGGTATTTGTTACCATGTAAATTGCCATATGTTTTAGGAGTTGTTGATTGAGTTAAATAGATATTGACCCGACATATTTGTCATCAGCGTAAAAGACCTCTCACAACCGGAATATGTGAGGCGATACGATAAAACCATTCCCAGCGCACTTCACCGCGCATTTTGTGGTTCTCCAATTTGACCACCCGCATTTTTAGGTCGCCCACTTCGCCCTGAACCGTAGTGAGCCGTTCAATATACCGTCCCAATACATACGCCGCCATGACAGCGATTATACAGATAAATATCAAAGTTGATGTTTTCATATATCGGTTTAATCCACATGCTCGTTCCACGCCGCTTTGAACGCCTCGTCATTCTTCGCGGCGTCCTCAATGGCGTCTTGGATCTCGCCGGTGATGCCAGCGGTGTTTTTGAACCAATTGATCAAAACCGTCGGATTGTCGAAGTGCTGCGCCTGTGCCATCTTCAGATTGGCGCTCATCTCGCCGACATACTTGTTGGCTTTGGTGCGGTAAATCTTTATCCGTGGCGTCGGGCCGCTGCTCTGACCGATCAATTCACCGGTAAAATCGAGGTTGGCAATGCCAGCTCGCTCAATGCTGAAATTTTCCATATATTGTAATTTGCTGTTCGCACGAAACGTGGCGCGTGATTCACGGGCGGACAAACCGGTCTGCCGGCGGAACTTGTTTATCAACCTATTTTTTTAAGATTTGGCTTAAACTTTTTCCGGTATCTTCTCGGATCGTTTCCAATTTGGTGTCGGAACGGTAGCCTTTGGCAAAATCATGGCCGTATTCTTTCCGCAATGTGCCAACTTTAGTGTCGCCGCGCTTTTCACGGATTTGGCCGTCTCTGTCACGCTCGCGGCCATCAAGCCCTTTGGGATAATATTTATTACTCATGGTTTTTTTATTTTATATTTTATTTTGTCTGCAAATCGCCGCACTGCTGATATTATGCGCGGCAAAATTCTTTTTTGTGAAGCAGCCTGCTGCTGCCTAATTTCACGAGCTTTCGGGTGCTCACCCGTAGCCAGGTATCCGCACTTATCACCTTTTGCAGTCAGGCCCGGAAATAGGCAATAATTGTGACAAATTCCGAGATGCTCAACATCCATTATTCCTGGAACAAAGTGGAAATGTTGTGTTCCTACGTCTGAAATTTCAAATGGGGCGATAACCATTGAGAGCATCTGCAACACTTCAAGCGACGCGAGATTTGAGCTGAACGGAAAAACATTTTCATTTCGCTTAAGCACATGATCCCGCGCCAGGGATTGGATGTACGACGGGTTATCCAAATCACCCCTCCTTTCCGTTTCAATGTAGCCCGAATCGTATTGCCCCAAACATTCCAAACACCTGCGGGTCGGACACGCAATGTGGGCCTGCCAATCCGCTCCACGCAAATCGCCGTTCGGCTTTGTATGGACTGCAATTCCACCATCGACTACAGGAATCAAATGAGCATAGGCAATAAGATTCAAAATATAACGCGCCCAAGGCCGGTCGACGCAACTAAACAAAACGTCACAATCCAATGCTTCGCGAAATCCGTCTTCTTCCGTAACGCTACACGGAATTGGTTTTATGGTAAAATGTTCAGCAGTTGCACTCTTTTTCAAGGCATCCTTCAAAACGTCAACTTTCAGATGCTTTTTTAGGTAATCCTCTTGTGTCGCATGAAGAAGGCGGTCGAGGTTGTGTTTTTCAACAACGTCAAAATCAATGAGAGTGATTTCTTGTATACCCATCCGTGCCAAAGTCTCGGCAACAATACTTCCGACACTTCCGACACCGATAACGCCAACTTTAAGACGGGCAAGCTTTTGCTGCTTTTCAATTCCCCATACAGAAATTGTTCGTTTCAATTCCTCTCGAAATCCCGGCGGAGGGCAAAGGTCATCTGTAAATGTAGCTTCAAGACCGCCATGGCCGACAATTCGCACGGCGTGGCACCATTTCCGTTTGTATGATTTGGGTCCAACCTTTTCCCAAAAACGCGCGCTCAATGCACCGTCCGTTCCAATAGTCATGCCAACCAAAGGCAGACTGGTAGCGGCCTTTGCTTGAGCGGCCATTGCCCGTTCGGTATCAATATCATCATCGCTCATACCCTGCCACCCAGGTCCAGTATGGCTATGCAAAAAAGCCAATCCGGCACCGCTTTCCATCGCTTCGTTTAAAGCACGGTTGAAGTATTCGGGAGTTACCGAAGCGTTTCCATGGAGAAGTCGCTCCCCCTCTTTCGGCATTACTACTTTGTGGATTAAAGCAGAAAAGCGCGTTGCTCCATTACTTGGATACCAGAGAGCAAAACACAAATCCTCTTGGTCAAAGGTTTGCAAGAGATGTTCACGAAGTTGCTCGTGCGTATCTGATGTAAGAGCGACGCCGTAAATCATAATGTATTCAGCAAATCTGCCACGTATTCCATGTATCGCTTTACAGTTCGTTTGTGAGCCCATTGGTTGAATGGCCGACTCAGATACTCCCATTCGGGGCCAAACTGCGGGCTTTCGGCTGCTCGCGTAGAATGATCTGGACCGCCGGTATTAATTGGAATCAAGCGCGGCGATACGTGAGGGCCGCCCGGACAAGTCATCTCAAAATCCACTGGCACTTGAAATCCGACTTTAACTTGTTGACCGGCAAACTTACCTGCCGTAATTACAAATGGAATGATTGCCTTGTCCTCATCCTTTGTCTCCACCAGGTAATTGAGGTCTTCCAATCCTTGTTTGAATTTATCCCTGCCCATAATAATTAATGATTCGATACAGGTTTTGGCCCGACGAAGGTTGATAAAAACTTCATTCCATCATGCATATGTATGGGTTCATCCGGTTTGTCCTTAAAAGATTCGGGTGGCTGACCGTCCCCCTTTATCTCGCTCAAATAATTCGTGGCAGGGTCGATTCCCGCGTCCTCCATGATTTTCTTTGGCGTCAGGATCTTTTCACGCGTCCACTGCGGCTCGTCATCAACCGAGTAGTAGATCTCGCCGTGCGGAACGACGACGAAATGTTCCTTGTCCTTAATAATCGTGGTTTCGTTGTTGCCCACAGGATGAAAGTCTCCGTTGCGGAAAACGAAGAGCCTCTCTTCCAAAGATACGTGGGCCAATTCTTTTACTTCCCCGCCAGTGACACGATCATGATGGAATGTCACTTCGCGCAGGTCGTTTTTCTTGATTTCCACGACAATGTGGATGTCTTTTTCGTGCTTCATGTTATATTTTTTGTTGCTCGCCGCCGCATTGGCAGGCGAATTGTTAATTGTCGTCAGCGGACACGGACCGTGTAAGTTGACCACGGGTTAATTGTAACCAAAAAGGATGTTTTGTCAAACAAAGCACGCAATATATTTGCGTGTATTACACGCATTGCGTATGACGTTGACATTCGGTTTGTCCGGGTTTATTATTGGCCTGTGATTATTGATCCAATTTATAAACACATTGGCGCGTTAATCAAAACTCGGCGCAAAACACTTGGGCTGAAGCAAGAAACTCTGGCGAGGACGTTACGGATTTCAAGGGGGTCGCTGGCCAACATCGAAACTGGACGGCAGAACGTTCTGGTTCACAATCTCTACAAGTTCGCCGCTGCATTAAAGTTGACGCCTTTTGATCTACTGCCGCCACGGTCAAATGATGATTTGGAGGTTGAGCGCACCGAGTTGCCTGTTCCTGATGACCTGAAGGAACAGCAGAAAAAGCAAGTGGCTAATCTCTTTGCAGATAGACACTAATCAAAAACAAAACAATGATGCAGGCCATGTCAAAACCACCAAACGATAATCCATATATTCAGGCACAGGAACTTCTTGCTAGCCTATCTATAAAGTCATCGCCGACTCCAGTGGAGAAAATCGCCAAGGCATTAGGTGTTCAGGTGCGATTTGCGCCGTTCGATGATGAATTGGCTGGAATGATTTATGTTAAAGATGGAGTTCCAATCATCGGGGTTAACTCGATGCATCACCCCAATCGCCAGCGATTTACAATTGCGCATGAGCTAGGGCATTTCGAATATGATAGAGACATGATTACGAGTAGCATACATGTGGATAAAGGTTTTCCAGTGCTAATGCGTAATTCAATTTCGGCAACCGGAACAGAGCAGATTGAAATTCGAGCTAATCAATTTGCAGCAGAATTATTGATGCCTAGCGCGCTTATTGAACAAGAGTTGGCCGGGAAACAATTTGACATAGATGACGACGCCCCTATTGAAAAATTAGCGAAGAAATTTCGAGTCAGCAAGCAGGCATTAGAGTATAAGATTCGCAATCATATTCAACCTCCGGCTAACTCGAACAAGCCATGAGTCTCGTTTTCTACGACACAGAGACCACTGGGACTGAAACGTTCTTTGACCAGATTTTGCAATTTGCCGCCGTTCAGACGGACGATAAACTCAATGAAATTGATCGCATTGAGATTCGCTGCCGCCTCTTGCCTCATATAGTTCCGGCACCCGGCGCGATTAGTGTTACGGGTGTGAAGGTTTCTCAGCTAACCGATCCGTCCTCCCCGTCTCATTATGAAATGGTTCGTGCCATTCGCGCAAAGTTGCTGTCATGGTCTCCGGCTTTATTCATTGGGTGGAATTCCATAAGATTTGACGAGGATTTGGTTCGTCAAGCCCTCTACAAAACTTTGCACAACCCATATCTAACCAATAGCGTCGGAAATAGTCGTTCAGATGTCATGCGCATTGTTCAGGCGTGCAGTCTTTTTGCACCTGACGCGCTTACATTCCCTACCGACGACAATGGCCAAAGGGTATTCAAACTAGAGCAGATTGCGCCTGCCAATGGGTTCAAACATGACCGAGCGCACGATGCGATGGGCGACGTTGCTGCCACAATTTTTCTCTGCAAACTTCTCATTGAGAAAGCACCACATATTTGGTCGTCCTTCATGCGCTTCAGCAAGAAAACTGCTGTTGTTGATTACATCAACGATGAGCGCGTGTTCTGTGTGAGTGACTTTTTCTTTGGTAAACCTTATTCCTATATTGTTACGACAATCGGACAGAACCAAGAGAATAAGGCCGAATGGTATGTCTATGATCTGAGTGTTGAACCAGAATCATTGTTATCGCTCTCCGAAGCTGAACTCGCAACACGACTTGCGGAATCACCAAAACCAGTGCGCAGAGTAAAATCCAATGCCGCACCTATGCTTTTTCCTGCCGAAGATGCCCCGGAAATCTGCAATGGCCGGGAATGTGGCTTGGAAGAATTAGAACGCCGCGCAGTCATGGTTCAGACGGATACTGCACTGTGTCAGCGGTTGATTTCTGCTTTGGAGTCCCAGAAAGAGGAGTATCCCCCTTCGCCTCATGTAGAGAAACAGATTTATGATGGATTTATTGAGAAGCCAGACGAAATACTAATGGACGCATTCCACGAAGCGACATGGCCTGAGCGTTGTGCAATAGTTGAAAAATTTCAAGACTCGCGCTTGAGGGCGATTGGCAGGCAGTTGATTCATCTCGAACAACCCCACCTTTTGGACGAAGCTATGTGCCGAGAATATAATTTGGCCTCTGCAAAGCGGCTTCTGGGGCAGGGCAAAGATATATCGTGGCTGACCTTACCCCAGGCTCTTGTGGAGCTTGAAGGAATGTTAGAGGATGCGTCTGGGCCGAAGTTGGAACTGCTCCGGGAACATGAGCAGTATCTTCGCGAGCGCCATAGACAGGCACTTGCACACGTGAATTAACCATAATTGCGCTATGAATCTTCCCGAATTAAAGGCGCGTATGCAAAGGGCAATTAATACCCTCTATGCTCGTGACTCAAAACTTTTTGAGATTAAGGTATCCGAATGGGCTATAGCCCATCGTTTAGCCGTATATTTGGAACAGGAAATACCGGGATGGAATGTGGACTGCGAATACAACAAACAAGGAGAAAAAGGTGACACAAAGACTAACGCCCAAACTGGCCGCGTTACGGAAAACACTCGCCCTGACATCATACTACACCATCGGGGACAATCCTTACCGGAGCACAATCTCTTACTCGTCGAGCTAAAGCTCGATGAGATAGCAGACGATCGGAAAGTTAAGGAATTTACTCGTCTACCTGCCGGCGACCGGCAATTTCAATATCAATATGGACTAGCGCTGTCATTTCTTCCTAAATTAACACCCCGCTGGTATGCTGACGGAAAGCCACTCCTTTAATATTTCACCAACTAAATGGTAAGAGCCTCACTATCACGGCCTACATACATGGTATGTAGGGGCTGAACGCCCGTCACGATTGACTTCCACGGCTTAACCGCCGCACCACTAGCTCCCCAACGTGTCGTCGGCTACCGCCCGACTTATCGCTTTCTCCCTTCGGGCTATCCGGGTGCTGGCCAACTAGCCGTTGTCCTTTACCAAAAAGCGATAAGTCGGCCAATATCCGCCGACACGTTGGGGACTGGTTTTA
>Ga0181519_10000462_pt1 | contig 37754 bp, 38 predicted proteins | sample PEATcosm2014_Bin_26_FD_121102 | JGI IMG/M metagenome (GOLD analysis project Ga0181519, IMG submission 121102) | Peatland microbial communities from MTU Mesocosm Facility, Houghton, MI, USA - PEATcosm2014_Bin02_10_metaG | ecosystem: Environmental > Terrestrial > Soil > Wetlands > Peat | place...
ATCGAGCGCATGGATTGCCTCCACTGCAACAAGACCTATCTGATTCGCAGCCCGGAACTGTTCCGATTGGAACGAGAAAACCTCATCCTGCAAAACAAGAATCGGGACCTTCAGCGCGAGCTGATCGACCGCGGCGGTACGCCCAGCGGGTCTGGTGCAGACCCAGGCTACGTGCACTAACGAGGAATTCACATGCGTTCAGCAGCAGACATCATCACCGTCCAGGCGACGGTGACGAGACGACTGACTTTCGATTTGGAACGGTTGGAGAAAGATCCTGTCTGGGTACAGATCCTCGAACAGAGTCAGACCGAATCGACACCTGCCTCTTTGGAAGAGGCGATGAAGCGGTATCTCCAGTACTACATCGTGCGCGACCAGTTCCCGCACCAAACCCCGTGCACCAATGGCCCGGGTGACATCGATTTCTACCTTTTGGAGGTGAAATGGCCTCAGTAACTGAGACGAAAGTGCCAGACTTTGTGGCATCCATCAACAACGACTACCGTTCGCAGATCGCACACGTGTTCATTCTGCACGGCAACATCTACGACTACTGCGACAACACGGGGCGCGACCTGACCGTGAAACAAGTCTTTGGCACTGCATACGACGACAACCTGCAGAAGGACGTATCCAGCGAAGCCGCGCTCGACAAGACCGCGCCCGGCCTCCAGACCTCAGACTCCAAGGGAGTGAAAGTCACCCGCATCCTGGCGACCTACAACATCAGCCAGGGCCTGGACTTCCCCCATCCTGTAAGCGCCAAGGCCATCCAGACCATGATGAAGGATGCCCTGGGCGAGATCGTCACCGACAAGTTCATGAAGCCGGTGAGCCTCGGCAAGCTGATCGAGTTCATGAACCTATGGTTCGCGATCTCGAAGGAGCGCGCCAAGACCAACAAGAAGAACCGGGAGGAGGGTAAGCCCCTTCAGCCCGAGCTCCTGGTGACCTGGCTATTGCAGGACGCCGATACCATCGTGCCCAACGGGGACATCTCTCAAATTGGCCCCGACCGCAACCCAATCGTTTCCATCTGCGAGTGGGCTCAGGACGAATGGCTGGCCCTCCGTAACCGGATCATCCTGATGACCGAGCACGCGATCGACCTGCATACGTCGATCCGCAGCGAGATCACCTCGACGCACATAATCCGTAAGCCCAACCTGAGCGACCGCCGGAGCTACATCACCGGCTTTGACGAGACGGTCAAGAAGCGCGCGCAGGCCTCGAAGACCGGCAAGCTGGTCATCTCCGAGAACAACTCCGTCACGGGTATCAACTGGGCGCCTGACTTCGACGCAGAGCAGTGCGCGATTCAGTCGGCTGGCATGAACCGGAAACAGCTCAAGGACGTGTTCCTGAAGTCCTGGATGAGCGAAACTCCGGTGGACTACACCGGGATCCTCCAGCGCAAGCAGAAGGCCCTGCGTGAGGAGTATCAGGGCATGCTGGACTTCAAAGAGCCGACGTTCGGCTTCGAGGAGATCGGTGGCCACGATCACTTCAAGGAATACTGCCGGCGCCGGATCATCATTCCGCTGCAGGAGCGGGACGTCAAGACCTGCTCGCGCGGCGCTTTGATGACCGGCCCGCCCGGCACTGGGAAGAGCATGCTGGCGATGGCGCTTGCCAAAGAAGCCAAGATGAACTTCATGACCGTCGACCTGGGCAAGGTGTTTGCCGGCCTGGTGGGCGAGAGTCTCCACGGCGACCAAGAGATTTACTTCTGTGACAAGTTTGGCCGCCAGGTAGAGCGGAAGACAATCCGCGACGCCTATAAGAACGGTCATCTTCCTTGCACGATCGCTATGTCAAAATACGGCGGGTATCTTATCAAGGAAGTTCCCGACGTTATCCGGCACGACCGGAAAGAGAAGTTTGTCAAGATCGTTACCAAACACGGCAAGGAAGTAATTGTCACTGAAGGACATTCTGTATTTACCAGAGCGGCAAGGAAATCCCGTTTTGGCGAAACAGGAGCAGATGACAGTGGTTATCTTACAACGACTGTAGCGGGAGATCTAAAACCAGGGATGCCTCTCGCGACTCTCGGCTATTGGATTGGGCCCGGCCGCGGTGACCCTAGACGCCAGCTGCGTGAAATCCAAACAGATAATCTGAACGTCCGTTTGACTCCATCCTTAATGGAATTGATTGGCTTCTGGCTGGGCGACGGGTCAAAGCACGGAGGAAAACTCCGGCTAAGTTTGGGGCCTGACGATCAGCAGCTCGTTGAGCGCCTAAAGAAGTTTGGAGATGTATCGATTGATCCTGACCCCCGCAGCGATGGCTTCGGGGCAACCCTCGCGCCGGATGCTATCTACGCAATCCTTGTAGAACTAGGCGCTGCTGGAAAACACTCAAGTGCATACAATAAGCGAGTTCCGGCTTGGGTCTTTGGAACCAGCGATGAGTGTGTGTCTGCGCTACTCCGCGGCTACTTTTCGACCGACGGTTGCTTCAGTGGACACAATCTGGAATCGAGTTCAGCCAACTCGTTCTTGTCAGAGGATGTCTCGCTCCTTCTAGCAAGGTTCGGTGTTGTTCCCTACCTGGATTGGAAGTACGAGGAAAAAGGTCATAGGTATCACCGCAGATTGACAGTGTCAAAAGGCGCTGACCTAGCGGTATTTCATTCGCAGATCGGCTTCGTCCAGGATCACAAGCAGAAGGCGTTGAGTGACTACCTGGCTAAAATAGGCGAGTCGATTACCAGCAGAGGAAAGGGGAAACACAAGAATCGCTATTCCGTCCGCTGGGATGAAGTTGTCAGTGTCAGCGAGTTCAAGTCCGATGATCCTTATAGCTACGATTTATGTGTTCCAGGACCTCAGAACTTTGTTTCAAACGGTATTGTTCTTCACAATACCGAGAAGAACATGCGCAAGCTGCTCGAGGCCATTGAGGCCGCGGCGCCCTGCATCGTGTTCATCGACGAAATCGACTCGGTGCTGTCCGCTGGAAGGAAGAGCGGCGGCGACTCCGGTACTTCGGGGCGCGTCTTCAACAGCTTCATGACCTTCCTGTCCGATCCTGGACGTGTCGGCCGCATCGTGGTGCTGGCTGCCTCGAATCGGCCAGACCTGCTGGACAAGGCTCTGATTCGGCCTGGGCGTTTCGATGCCAAGATTCCGATCCTGCCGCCGGCGGCCTGCGATGTCAATGGCCGGAAGCAGATCCTCAAGGCGCTCACCGTCAAGAACAAGGTGAAGTTCGCCAAGGAACTGGAAGGCACGATGAAGAACCCAGACGACGGCTTGGGCCGGCTTCTGCTCGATAAGGAGCGGATATGGACCGGTGCGGAGATCGAGGACCTGATTCGGGAAGCGATGTCGTCCGCTGCGTTCTCTGGTCGCAAGACCGAGGACGGCAAGAAGGACTACACCATCACGAAGGCAGACTGGAACTACGCAATGGATGTCATCCTGCCGAATACAGGCGACATCGAGTATCAGACCAAGCTGGCGCTGCTGTACGTGAACAACCTGAGCTACTGCCCAGTCGATTGGCAAGAGCAAGCGAAGGATAAGTCAGCCATTCGCACCGAACTCGGTCTGGACAACGAGCAATACCAAGAGGCCGCGTAAACCACACAAACAGTACAGGTCCAGTTGCGGGCATGGCTTTGGCTCGCAACCGGACGTTATGTACGGTAAGGAATCATGTCACGCTTCTCTATATTTGAGCATATCGATCTCGCCATCATCAGTGACGAGTCGTCCACGGTAAAGGCTTCGAAGTCGCCTTCCGCGTGGCCTTCCGAGGCCTCTGCGATCCGGGTCGACAAGTCGTTCTACAACATCTACGGGACCTGCCTGCGCAAGGCATTCTACCGCATGATCGGCTGGCCCAAGAAGGAAGAAACCAGCGCCGAAGGCCCATGGAAGTGGGTCATTGGACGCGCCGTCGAAAACAAAGTGACCGACCTCTGCGTCCTCGCGCAGGCCGGCGACAACAACGAGTCCCTGTATGTCGCGAACGGTGTCAAGCACTACATCCGTGACCTCTACCTCTCGATCGAAATGGACATCATCGTCCGCGACCCCGCAACCAACCGCGGCTGGATTCTCGAATGCAAGAGCTACGACGGATACTTCGCGGAAAAGCAGATCGAGACGGAGATGAAACCCAAGGAAGAGAATCTCATCCAATTGTGCATCTACCTTTGGGCAGCTCGCACGGGGAAAGGCCTCAAGGAGATCATCTATAAATCCCTTGATGACCGTGCCAAGCTGGATGCCCTGGGCAAGCCCCACCGCAACCGGGCCGAGGCCAACCTCGAGATCCTCGACAAGATGGATGACGGCCCGCTGGGCGCCAAGCTCATCTACATCTCCCGCGGCACGTGCAACCGCACTGAGTTCGACGTTGAGATCATGCAGGACCACGATGGGTTCCACTACCCCATGGTCAACGGGATGCCCTACCGGATCTTTACGGTCGAGTCGATTTACGACCGCTTTGTCACGCTGCAAAGCTACTGGTTCCGCGCTCGCCAGCAGGCTTATGAGATTCTGTCCGACCAAGGCATGCTTCCGCCACCAACACTCAACCTGCTGATGGCCCGCGGTGAAGTTCCCGAAGACATGACGGTCTATCGGGACCTGACCAAGCAGGAATGGGCCACTGAAAAGGCCTACCTCGAGCAGCTGGAGGAGACGGTCAGGACCCTTCATGATGAATACTTCCCGCCGCCAGAGTACGAGTACTCCTACTCTGCCGACCGCATCAAGCGGATGGGCGCTGCCAAGCTGATCGGCAAGACCAAGCTGAAAGAGTGGAACGACGGCAAGATCAATCGTCTCGGCGACTGGCAGTGCAGCTACTGCCCCTTCGCAGCGACAGGATGCGTGGCACGGCAACGGCCCGACCTTGCATATCAGCTGTATGACATCTCCAACCTTCCCGACAACGTGGAAGTTCAGATCGGCGCTTAGACCAGGAGACAAGAAGTGGCAGTCAGTTCAATTGCAGAAATCATTGCGATCACTTCAGAACAGAAGCTGATCGAGGAGATGGCCCTCTTTGAGAAGGCCCTCGACAAACGGGTCGAACCGATCGAGAAACTCCTTCAGATCGACGTCCGCGCGCAGTCTGACAGCGAGGTCAGCGTCGAGAACCACATGACCGCGGTCGAATCCAAGCGGCAGAGTGCGGTGCGCTACCACGCGCTAGCAGCCTGCTTCCTGGAGCACGCGAAGAGCCCCTACTTCCGTCTGAAGAAGGGCAATGGGGTCAGCGAGGATGACCGGCGCAGCAAGGAGAAGATGTTGGTCGCGCCGTTCGAAGGCCTGTCGGTCCGCACCGAAGGCCTCATCAAGTCAATCGACTCGCGTACCAACCTGTGCAAGGTACTGCTCCGGCTGGTCGACGAACGCGTAAACGGACAGCGGTAACAGAAAAGGAGCAGTGACGGAATGGCACCAAAGAAGGGAAGCAAGAAGGGCGCACCGACCCAGGAGTCGGAAGAAGCGATCTTTGAGAAGCAGCTCACGACGCTTGGTCTGGCAGATGCATTACAAGTCGCTGATGAATATGACCAGATCAACTACCACGTTGTGACCACAGGCTGGCCTGGTGTGGACATGCTGATTGGTGGCCCGCGGGAAGACCAGCGTGGCTGGCCGAAGGGAGTGCACGCGGAGATCTTCTCCGAAGTGGAGCACGTCGGTAAGACCTCCTTCAGCCTGGGCGTTGGCGTGACCTGGCAGATGAAGGGTCTGAAAGTCGGCATCGTGGACATCGAGCCATCGATCACGCCGGACTATCTGCGCCAGCTCAAGTACATCACCTCGAAGGAAGAGGCGGAGAAGAAGAGCAAGGAGCTGGGCTACACCATCTACCCTGTGCGTTTGCTCCGTCCGAAGGTCAAGCCCGAGCAGTGCGAGACCGAGATGGTCTACGTCGAGGAAGTCCTCAATGTGGTCTCGATCGCAGCCAATGTATTCGATCTGCTGATCATCGACTCGGTCGATGCCCTGGTCTCAGAAGCGGATGCAGCCAAGACCTCGGAGCAGCCGGACCAGATGGGTGGTGTCGCCAAGCCCATCAAGTCTTTCATGCGGAAGAACACTTCACGAAAAAGTGCATGCATCTGGATAAACCACCAAAGTCAAGGCTTGGGAATGTATGCCAAGTCTTATACGACCGGCGGCAAGGCGATCCCACGCTACAGCACGATCCGTCTGAAGCTCGACCGCGTGGAATTCCTGCGCGAGACCGACAAAGGCGACCCGATCGGATTCACCACCAAGGTGTCGACCATCAAGAACCGTCTGGCCGGCGGCATCGGCAAATCGACCAACCTGTCCTACATCTTCGGAGAAGGATTCTCCGTGGATTACGACTACTTCATGACTGCGCTCGGTCTAGGCATCATCACGAAGAAGGGAGGCTGGTTCTTCGTTGGCACCGACAAAGAGAACTCCAAGTTGACAGTGCAGGGCCAGATGAACATGTACAAGGCCCTGAAGGAAGATCCAGAACTCTTCACCTGGGTCAAGCAGCAAGTTGATGGTAAGGACTCAACTGTGGCTCTGGCTGATGAGGAGCTCACGGACGAGCAGCGGTTGGAATCGCTCGACGTGGACGTCGATGAGCTGGAAGAAGCTGCGGCGTAAGGAGGCCTATGCAGGTCTTTGAGATCCTGCCGTGCTCGGAAGAGAGCAGCTGTTTGAACTCTCTTCAGCGCGCGGGTCTTGGCTCGGGGAAGTGCGGCATTTGCCGCCTCTCCCCAGGCGATAATGCCGGCGCTACAGTGTCTTACTGGAAGCCGGATATCAAAGGAACCAAGCACCCGGCTCTGGTCGCTGCGAAGAAAGAAGTGAACCTGAAGAAGCTTCAGGACACGCGACTGAAGCGCCGGTCGGTAGACCCAGCCAAGCGACGGATTCTGACGCAGGCGGCACGTGCAGAGAAGCAGACTGAGCGCCAACTGATTCACGCCACCAAGAACTCCGGCCGCAGTAACAAGGATGGAGACCACATAGCTGGCGGTGAGATCACACTCGACACCAAGCTTCAATCAAAGCGGACGAACCCGGTGATCCTGCTGCACGAGCTGGTGAAGGTGGGTGAAGATGCTCGACGGGCAGGGAATTGGATGGGTGCCCTGGTCCTCCGCAACATGAATGGCATTGGTGTGGTCGCCATAGCCGAAGCAGACTTCGCGCGGCTAATCCAGCGCATTCAATAGAAAGGTTGACCATAAAGAATCCACTAAAGAACCTGTCCAAGAAGGAGCTGCGAGAGCTACTGAATCATGTTCTGCACGACGCAGTCTCCAGCCAGTACTTCGGTGAGGCTCACAAACACCGGGCCCATCTTTGGGACATCACCAATCGGATCGACCCCGAGATCGCCAAACTGATCGGCGAAGGCGAAGAGTCGAAAGCATTCAATATCACCGCCAAGAGAATTGGCTTGCAGTAATCGACGCCGCGTGCGTCAAGGATCTATGAGCACACTTACACAGTTCGACGCAGTCCGGGAAGAGATCAAAGGATTCCTTCCCCAGTACCTGGCCAAATTCGGAATCGATGCGCGGGACAAGAAGTGGTTCACTTGCCTGAACCCGCTTCACCAGGACCGGCATCCGAGCTGCGGGGTCGTCCCAGGCTCCCATGTATACCACTGCTTCTCCTGCGGGTTCACCGGCGACATCTTTGACGCCGCGAACGCGAAAGAGAACAAACCGCTGTCCGGCCGCGGCTTTATCACCGACAACCTGATGTACCTGGCCAAGACCTTCGGCGTCAACATGCCGGAGCTGGACCTTAGCGACGATGAGTTGTTCCTCATCGAGGTGCGGCGCGCCTATGCTCAAGCCGCGCGGATCATTACCCAGCAACCGGAGGAGCGGTCCGAGCTGATCGCGGCCAAGATCAAGAACTACATGTGGCCTGAAGAGATCATCCAGAAGATCGGCATCGGCTCCGTCAAGAGCTTCGCCGATTACTGGAAGCGAATGACCGAGGACCATGGCCATTCGCCGGACCTCCTGAAGAAGGTCAACCTGGATTCCAAGGGGATCTTCAACGAGAAGTGCCTGATCTACACCATCCGGGACGAGCATGGCTCACCGATCGCTTTCTCCGCGCGCAACCTCAAGTATGAGTCGGAGAAGGAGACCTACGAGCAGAAGAGGGCCAAGATCGAGGCCCGCACTGACCTCGATGAGCTGCAGAAGAAGGAGGAGGTCGAAAAGCTCTGGGTCCCGCGCAAGTACATCAATACCGCGGAGACGATCCTCTTCCAGAAGCGCTGCGTCCTGTTCAACTTCGACCAGGCCAAGAAGTCGTCCAACAAGAGCATCGTGGTCCTCGAGGGTAACGCTGACTGCACCACCCTGTTCTCTGGCGGCATCAAGATGGCGGTCGCAACGTGCGGCACGGCATTCACCACCGAGCATCTCGAGATGGTTCTGGCTCACGGGACCGCCAAGATCGTCCTGGTCTTTGACCCGGATAAGGGAGGCAAGGAGGGCACTGCCCGCTTCATCAAGATGCTGGAGGAGTTTGGCAGCCGGCCGGGTCTCGAGGTTGAGATCGTGGTCATGCCGGGCACCAGCGATCCAGATGCCTACGTGCGCGCCTTCGGCGATCTTCGGGTTGGCGTGGCCGAGTTCCGGAAGCTGACCCGGACCGACCTCTTCACCTGGAAACTGAAGAAGGAAGTCGAGGAGGGAGGAGACCCCTACGACATCGCCAACCGGACTCTGCCCCTGATCGTCAACGTCGAGAACAACCTGGTCCGGCTGCAGAAGGCCGACCGCCTGGCGGAAGCCACTGAGTTGCCCCGGGAGTTCATCCACCGGGAGTTGCTCAGGCTGCTCGATACCAATGAAATGAAGGTGGACGAGGAGCTGGCTGCTATTGCGCAACAGACCATCAAGGCGCTCCAGCAGAACCCGAAGGCTATGGATTCCATCCTGGCCACTGCGGCGATGCGCAGGGACGCCGTGCTGGACTCCAAGCTAGGCTACGATCCTCAGGTCAACCTGAAGGCATACCGGAACACCATCGACAAGATGGAGACCGCCAGCGACATGTTCGAACTGGTCACTGGCTACTCGATCCTGGATTCACTGATGGGCGGCATTCCCAAGGAAGGCGCCATGGTCTCCATGCCAGGCAAGCCCTTCCATGGCAAATCGATCTTTCTGGACAACCTGATCGTCCGCATGCTCCGGATGAATCCGAAGCTGCAGATTCTGCTTCACCATGTCGATGACGCGTCTCTCCTGCGCCTCCCGCGCATTCTTGGAGTCATGAGCGGGCTGCCCAGCCGCCAGATCTCGAAGGCAGGTGCGTCGCTAGCAGGCACGTTCGGTGAAGAATTCGAGGTGAAATACCGGAAAGCCGAGGCTGAGCTGGCCCGCTGGATCGAAGATGAGCGGCTCATCCTGGCCGATCAGTCCGTCTTGGTGAATAGCCTGACCGCGCATGAGCGGTGGATCAAGGAGATCCGCCGGCGAAACCAAGGCAGCTACCTGGTCAGCATCGGAGACAACTTCCACCTGTTCGACATGCCCGGCATGGAACCTGGCGAGAACAAGGTTCGGGAGATGTCCAAGTTCATCTCGAACCTGCCCACCAAGCACGGCATCACCACCATGTTCACCATGGAGCTGCCGAAGGACACTCTCCGCGCCGGCATACGCCCCAAGTACACCGATTCGAAGAACTCCGGCGGCATCTCTTTCGACTCGAAGGTCAATATGAACATCTACCAGGAGCTCCAAGACCTGGGAGATGAGAGCACCCTGATCTGGAAGAGCCCCGACTATATGCAGGAAGTCATCGCCCCCGATGGCACTCCACAGATGGTTGAACGGCCGCTCCCGATTGTGGAAGTGATCGTCGACAAGAACAAGGTCACCGGTCAGGTGAAGACGATCTTCTATCGTCTCGAACCCATGTGCGGCCGGGTGGAGGAATGCTTGGAACTGGAGCAGATAACCCTCCAGACCGCACTCGAAACCGCCAAAAAAGAGCGCAGGGCCACTTCGAAGAAGACCTACGCCGAGAACCGCAGGCAATTCTAACCCGGGATGGGGCTCGTGAGAGCCCTCCCCACTGAGGACGCAGTATTTGATGAGCAACTACCTGGTTTATCTATCCGGGCCGATCACCGGCCTGACGTATGGAACATCGACGGACTGGCATGAATACGCTACGAAGTGCTTTCCGCCCCATATTCAGGGCCTTTCACCCTTGCGCGGCCACCGCATGCTGGATGGGATGGGTCTGATCGACAGCGCCATCATGGAACATCCATACCGGACCGATCCGGCGATCAACCGCCGCGACAAGTTCGATACCCTCCGCGCCGACGCCATCCTGGTCAACCTGATCGGCGCCACCCGAGTTTCGATCGGCACAGTCATGGAAATGGCCTGGGCCTACGACCACAACATCCCCATCGTCCTGGCCATGGAACCCGAAGGGAACCTTCATGAGCATGCCATGCTGCGGGACTGCGTGACCGTGCGCGTCAGCAGCCTGGAAGAGGCCATTGAAGCCGCCACCTGCATCGTAAGCACCCATGACAACCAGGTGTGGACACGGATCGAGCAGAACCAGATGCTGCGGGAAGAAGGCCGGTTGGATCTCAGCCAGGAACCGCTGAAGGAGAACCATGGCGGATCGACCCGTCCTCAGTGAAGCCAGCCTTACTTTGTGGGGCCATTGTCCCCTCTACCGTCCAGCGACCGTAGATCTGATGACCCGGCCGGCCGAGCAAACATTCCGCTGGGCATTGACTGAGAGGCATGCCGGGAAGATCCCGACGGTCGTGACACTGAGAGAACACTTCGTAGCCGCCTGGGCAAAAGGCTGGAACCAGCCGGAGAAGACTCTCGACTACTGGGAAGGACCACAGGCAGCCCGGACCTTTGCCCGGAGGGTGTACGAGTTCCTGCTGAAGCATGAAGTCGTCCATCCTTTTGAACCGTACACTCTCGAGCTCGATGCCGGTAGGGTCCGAGGCATGAATGCCCTGGTCTTGCAGCAGCGGTATCGAAGAGAGCCGATCGAGATGGTCGTTGACATGAAGCTGCGGCGTCCGCGGGACACCCGACTACCGTATCCGCCCTTCTATCCGGTATTGGCACAGTGGCTGGCCGCGCGCCAGGAGTCGGACGCTCTCAACTTGGGGATCTCCCACATCCCGTTGATCTGGGGAGAACGCTGGTCGACTCTCGAAGTGAATGAGCCTTTGGTTCGAGGGTGGCTTGATGCCATTGTCAGAGAAGCAGCCGGAGGTTTCCCGTTTCCGCGAGTCGGTCCTCAGTGCCTGACCTGCTTACAACCCTGCAAAGAGGCAATCAGTGGACAGGATGATCATAGTTGGAGCCGATGGAACGGATCGGATGATCGTTGAGGGAACGTCGGTCACTGACACGGCTGTGCACTGCCCGTATTTCGAAGCCAATGGACACCACGAGCTTCGTTTCCTTGACCTCACCGACTTCGAGCAATCGATTTGTCAACACTGTCAGCAGACAGTAAAAGCAATACGCATCAAAGGAGAGAAAGTTGTCTACTAACCTAGCAGCACCAGCGGGGCGTCCTTCGGCGCTTCAAGATCGTTTCCAGGCTCTGAACACCAGGGTCAACACCCCCATGCAGTGCGAATGCGGCAGCACCCATTTCTATGTGGTGCGCGCCGAGGAGCTTGCCGACAACGGTTACAGCTCCGCCCAGATTCGTTCTCTGTCGACCAACACTGAAGCACTCTACATCTGCGTCTGCGGCCGGCCAGTTGCCCTCAAGGACACCAGCCAGGGTAAGAACCGCGCACGCTTCCTGAAGTCACTGGGCGCCGCCATCGAGTACCACAAGCAGACCAGCCTCAAGGATCTGGCCAAGGGGTTTATTCCCATCGAATGTCGGGCCGACATGGATGCCAGGACCGACGAGCTTGCCGAGAAGGTGGAATGGCTCATGGAAGCTGTCGACCACTTGAAGAACAAGGTCGATGAGCTTGGCGGCGGAGATGGCAGCGACGGAGACGGCGAAGAGGTGGCTGGAGACATCGAAGCTGCCCAGGAGCCTGTAGCCCTCGAACCTGATCCCGCTCTCATTCCTGGAGAGCCTGGTTCTGTTCCAGCAGAGGGAATGCTTTCGCCGGCGCCGGTTCTCGTGGAGAAGACACAGCCTGTCAGGCGGACTGGCCGGAAGGCTGCAGCCATCGCAGAAGCGCAGGCCTAACATGCCGAACCGTCCGGTTCAGTACCGGGATCCAGTTCGCAACCTCAACCCCGAGATCCTGGCCAGCCTGGAGATGGTAGACACCCGCGTCTATCCTCTCCCAGGCGGGACTGGCCGGCGCTGGACCAACGAGATTGATCCGCGCCTCTCCAACCTGCTCAAGGCTGGAGGCACCCCGCGGGGAGATGATGTCACCTTTTACGAGCACATCGCAGCCGTGCGGGACAAGCGGACCAAGACGTTCTACGTCGCATTCCGCGAGACCGTGGATGCGCAGCTCGCGCGTGAGCGAGACCCTCTGAAGTTCCCCGAATGGCTCATGAAATCGCCGGAGAAGCAGCGGGAACGCCCGATCTTCATCTACGTGGTGATGAAGCACCCGAAGGACCTGCCTATCCTTCGTAGCCATGAAGACTGGCTGGCCCCGATAGCTGATGTGACGACCTTCGATGCGGTCTGGTACTTCCTCGCCAAGAACAACGTCGTTCCAGCCATATAAGCAGGTAGGCCGTGGCGTGCATCGTTACATCGTTCTCGTATATCTCTCCTGAGGGCATGGAAGTCCTCAGGAAGATTGCGAGGGATATCCAATACCGGATTGCCAGCGAACTCACCGTTGTGCAGTTCACGCCGAAGTTCATGTCGTCTGGAGATTGGGTCGGCCGTCTCGATTATCGGATCCCGGATGACTTCAGTCAGTGCATCACCCACTGCTGCATGCTGGAAGGCCATGGAGATGTACTCGACTCCGTCCAGCAAATGCGTTCGAGGACTGACCGGCAAGGACACTTCACTCCATATCCCCAGCTGAACCCAGCCAACCCGGATGTGAAGATCGTCGAAGTGCCAGCCAAGCCCGGCCGGTCTATGGCACAGATCGAGAATGAAGGCCCCGGATGGGAAAGGATCGTCTGATGGATTTCGACGACAACGGCTACATGCGTGACGCCGTTGAGCAGATGGTCTCAACATTCAAGACGACCATGCCCGCGGGGAAGCTCAAGGTCGGTACGCCTGTCATATTTGAGGGCAAGCCGATCGGCGTTGTTACAGGTTCCAACTTGAACGCACTGACCGGCACGATGGAAGTGGATGTCTCCATCAAGGCTCCGATAGACCCTCTGGATTACATCAGCATTTCCGTGAACGTCGAAAACGACGTGGCGACCTCTATGGGACTCGCTGTCCCTCCTACAGTACCCGCACCGTTGACATTGCCCCAAGTGCAGGGCTTCCGCAATCTGGTTGCAGAAAAGCAGCAAGTTTTGGCTCAGATGCTGCTCGATGTCACTGTAGATCCGTTCGCACTACGAGAGGTCTAATGCAACTCGAAGACGGCAAGAAGAAGGGCAAGGGCAAGATGCCCGGCTCACCAATCCTGGCTCCCAAGGGCAACATCAAGGGCATCGGCCCGCTGGGTCAATTCACCGGAGGACTCGATCCTCTGGTTGTGAAACCCACACCCGGCATCAGCCCGCGGCGGATGGCGCCGACGATCCTGCGCGGCTACGGCACGGACTCCGCACCGCGGGGACGAGGAAAGCGGTAGCCGAGTGGCAGAGACCAAAGATCCAACCTGGTACCGACCGGTCTGCGACATTCTCCTGGCCAAGATGCAACGCTGGTTTGACATGTACGAGCGCGGGGACGAGGCCGCATCGCGCAAGTTCGTGACCATGAATGGCCGCATCGTCGACAAGGTCACGATGTATGCGCACCGCATGCAGTTCAAGCCGCTCGAGATTGATCACCTGATTCGCCTGCTGCATGCTCTGGCGGAGCATCAAGAGCTCACCATTGACTTCACCAAGGTGCGCCACGGCATGAAGAACGGCCGTCTGTATCCTGGCGGCTTTTATGAAGTCACACTCAACTTTTACAAGCAGGACATCGCCGAGATTCTTGATGTACTGCAGCGTGCCAAGTCCGGCAAGCTCAAGACCGTCAGCGATGTGGCCAAGGAACAGGCCGAATCTGGAAAGGGAGCGTTCGAACTCTAATGTACGACACATTCATTGGTATCGATCCTGGGAAGTCTGGAGCTGTCGGCATCATCCGGTCCGGAGAGAACGGGCTGGTGGTCGAGGCCTTCGACACGCCCACTATGAAGGCGGCCAAAGGAACGAAGAACTCGTACGACGTCCCGGGCATGCTGGCTCTGATCACCAAGGCCAAGGAGGGCGGACAGGTCTACGCCATGCTGGAGAGTGTCCACTCCATGCCTGGTCAGGGTGTCTCCAGCACCTTCGACTTCGGCAAGGGCTTCGGGATCTGGATCGGCATCCTGGCCGCACTCAAGGTTCCGTATACGCTGGTCTCTCCAGTGCGTTGGAAGAAGGCCATGCTGGCCGATATGACGCAGGACAAAGGCGTCTCCCGGACACGTGCCAAGCAACTGTTTCCTGAGCAGGCGAATCTGTTCTCTCTCGTGAAGGATGATGGGCGCGCGGAGGCTGTGCTGATGGCTGAATATGGCCGGCGGACGTTGGGTGCTGCGGCCATTGTAGGACAAGCTTTGGCTCAGGCCAGCTGATCGATACTCTCGAATCATGAATGAAACTACTGCAGCACCTGCCTCATCCACCCCAGTAGAACCCGCCAAAGATCCAGCCCTCGCAGAGGTCGAAGCTCTGGCGCATACCCCTATCCAGGAACTCGAAGAGGCCTACAACAAGGCCAGCGCCGAGGCACAGAGACTGTTCCGCGAGACCCTGGCTGTGATCCTGCCCAAGGTCAAGGAGCTCATCTCCATCCACACCCTGGCGCATGACATCTACGTCAAAATCCTCGGCCTCGAACAGTCCGCCAAGGCTGCCATCGAGGGCGCCGTCGACAAAGTGAAAGCCGCGCTCTAGTACCGCCGCCTAACCACCCATCAACAACTGTGCAGCCGCCGTGTGGGGACACGAAAGGCTCGAACAGGTGTTGCGTCAACCTACATACGACCTAACCGGCCAACGATTCGGCAGACTAACTGTCGAGTCCTTTCAAAGCGCGCCTGGAAACCATAAAGAACGACAAGGCTCTTCGCGTGGCGGTCTTTGGAAGTGCGTCTGCGATTGCGGAAATATCCGATACAACCGCAGTGGTGATCTTCGAATGGGCCGCATCGTTAGCTGCGGCTGCTTTCGAGATGAACGAAACGCACGTAACCAGGAGCACGTTGCCTCACTCGACCCAGATCGTATTCGCATTAATAAAAAGAGGAAGCGGAAACCTAAGGACCAGTGGAAGAAACGAAGATATGACCACGCCCGCACCGAGAAGAATACTTGGCTACGAGTTTATCGGTACGCTGCTGCTCGCAGAGGTTTGGAATTCCTTCTTTCTACGGAACAAGCGTACAAGCTTGCAAGTCAAAACTGTGCCTATTGCGAAGCGGAGCCAGAAGGAAAACACTGGCCACATAACGGCATAGACCGAGTCAACAATGACCTGGGGTACACCCCAGACAACACAGTATCTTGCTGCTCCCTTTGCAATCGCATGAAAGGAGAGCTTAGCAGTGTAGATTTTGTCGATCAGTGCGGTCGGATTTTCACGCGTAACGGGAAGCCTCTCCAGGAGGTTTCCTATTCTGCGTAACTATTTCTTGTCACCCAGCCACTATGCCAGCAAGTGGACGGTCCGCGAAGTCTCCGATCGTCACGATCGCGAGGTCATCAACCAGAAGGCATACGACTTTGCCACAGCAACCGATCCAGAGTTGCGCGAGAAGCTGCAACTGGAGGTGCTCGAAGCATTCCACGGCTACCTGATCAAGTACTTCAACCTGATCGTGTACTCCGAGGTGCCGGCGCTCAGCGGCCCGCAAGGCAAGGATGTCCAGGCCTTCCTGAAGCTGCTTCTCCCCAAGGGCAACGCGCCGACCATGATGAGCTTCCGCAAGGCCGCCAAGCATCTGCACTTGGCCTTCAAGGACTGCGTGACCTCTGACGAGGTGTACGACACTCTGGTCACGGTCTTCCTCGACGTGGCTGCCCACTACGATCCGCACTACAACAAGAAGACGGAGGAGGTCTGCCATTTCATCGAGAAGCAACCTGCAGGCGCCCTCATCGGATTGGACGAATTCGCCGCTGCCGTGGCTTTTGATCCTATCGGCTGTATCCGTGTTCTCGTGCGCCATGACTATCTCAAGTCGGTTTCGGGACCGCGTAAGAAAGTTCGGGGTTATAAACGGGGGCCGAATTGGCCGCCAGCTGCCACCTTCTTTGAGTCGGGACCGGTGGGCTTTGTATACTTCGCCACGAAATGGTTCCGCTACTACCTCCAGGCGTACATACAGAGCCAGATGGCGCAGATCGAAAGCAAGGAGCATGTTCTCCAACTGGACCACGCGATGGCCGACAATGTCGATGCTGAAGGATGGCCTCTTGGAGGCATCCCCCATGCAGAGGGTAATTGGATCGACCAGCGGGGTATCCGTTGGCAAGCTGATATCTCAATGCTTGAGCATTGGAAGTCGCTTGACGTCTCTCCGCTGACCGACGACTGGGTCAAGCACACGGATGACTTCCTGTTCCGCACCCTCAATCCCAACGAACGCTACCTCTTGCAGTTAGTGTTCGCCAAAGAGCTCAGCTGGACTGAGATCGCCACCATCCTCGACGTCAACGCCGAGACCGTACGCAATCGGTTCAAAGAGATCATGCTGTTCCTCGAGAACCGGGCGAAAGCTAAGCCGACCGTTCGGGAGATGCCGACTGTCTAATCTCTATGACCAACTTCGGAAGGGTATCCACGCATCGGATGCCCTTCCGACTGGAACATGGTTGCTCATTGGAAACAGCGATGCTTATGACTGTCGCCGGCCGACGGTAGAAACAGTCCGCATTGAGCGGACTTCGCCGACTGGCGTGATTGTGACCAACATCCGCACCTCGCTATGACGAGGTGACCCAAACCAACGGTTTCCTGTATACAGACTTACTGCCTTCCTTTGAGTAGGCTATTTTATTTGTTTTGTTGTATTTGTCCTAGTCTCTCAGAAGAATGACAGTTCAGTCTGTTACACACACCTTTCCTTTTCAGTTCCGCCCCTCTTCCGCGCGGATAAGACTGAACATATCCAGAAGTATGAGAAGAAAGCTCTTGACGTTTGACTAGAACAATGGCAAGATAATGCACATCGGAGGATTGTGCATGGGATTCACGTCTATGAAGTTTGCTCTTGAAGCTGAACTAGAATCTATCAACCGTCAGATTGCAGCATGCAACCAGAAACGGGAGGCGATTCTACACCTCCTCGATGTGTACGGTCTCGGCGGTGAATCGGCTACACTGTCCAGCGCGGTTGCGGCCCTGGCCGGCAGCTCACAAGCCAAGTGTCTGAACACGATGGAAATGGCGCGAGTGGTCATTCGCAACGCCGGCAAGCCCCTGAAACCAGAGGCGATCCGTGAAGGCATCAAGAGCACGTTTGGAATCGAACCGGCCAAGACCCTGCCCGACATGCTCTGGAAGTACGCGCGCGCGGCGCGCGGCGGCTTCTTCCGGCAGGAAACGGGCGAGATCGGCCTGGATGAGATGCAGCCAAAGATCGAAACGGTCGGTCACGAGCAAATGGCAGAATCGGCTGTCGCGTAAATAGCACAAGAGTTGTAGAACAAGGACTAGAAAGGTCGGCGTGTGAGCGCCGACCTTTCCTATGTAACACCTAGATAAATATCGCTATCTAAGGGTATCCCCTACCTGAATCTAATGGGTATTCTTCTTGTGTCCGTGGTCACCTCTGTTTAGGTTCGTTCTATGAGAATGTATCGCAGTTCCACTGCGAGCCGTTGTCACATTCCGAGAGCCGAGGGTCACGTTCGTAATGTTCGCCATACTTGCTGATAATCAAAGTCTAGTTCGTGAGGCGATAGCCGGTCTCCTTGCTAAGGAATTTCATTTCAAGGTATTACAAGCTACAGATGCCGATGTGGCCGTCACATTGACACAGAAGCACAATCCGGTTCTCGTATGTATGGAACTGATGATGCCTGGTCTGGACACATTTGAGGCCGCCACTCAGATACGCAAGATGGCGCCCCACACCAAAGTGGTCATTATGACCGGCCGCTCCGAGGTGGACCTCGTCGCGCGCGCCCGTAGCCTGAAGATCCACGGATACATCCTGAAGGGAGACAGCCTTGAAGAGTCGCAGTATGCGATCAACACCATACTTCGCGGCGGTGTTTATATACCTCCCTCCCTGTCACAGCAGCTGTACGACCCGGAGAGGGACGGCCAAAGCGCCCTCGACAGGTTGACCCCAAAGGAATGTGCCATGCTGTCGCTGATTGCGCAGGGCATGACCATGAAGGAAGCTGCAGGACACATGTCCATATCACCGAAGACCGCTGAGACCCACCGCAACAACCTGGGCCGCAAGCTGGGGCATCCCAACAGGGCGCAGCTCTTCGCCTTCGCGCTCAAACACCGGCTGATCGACTCCAAGGCTTTGGCGATCCCGGCTTAGAAGATCAGCGGAGAGGCGAGAAACCTCTCCACTTTCTTTTGTCGGTTGGCTTTGGCTCACCTGACCTCGTAAATCACAATCACACCATGACCCGTACCTCTCGCTTTCTCGGCGTTGCGCTCATCCTGTTTGCCGGCGTCTTCATGACCGGCTGTGCACCCAACCACTACACCAAGTCCATCGCTGCCTTCTCGAATGCGGCCGCGCCGGCGATCGACAACGTCGACGCTGCCTACGTCTCCGTCAACGACGCCCACACCCTCGCTGAGCAGGCGATACTGGTCCAGAACTTCGACAAGGAATTCCGCCCGGCACCGCTCCAGCCCTTCATCTCGCCCGAAGAGCTGGTGACCCGCAAGAAGGCGACATCCGTCCTTCGTCAGTACGCCCAGCTTGTGGGTGATCTGGCCATCGGCAAGCAGCCGCCTCCGGCGACCAGCAGTTTCTTCTCCACCACAGCCAAGACAGCCACAGCTGCGACGCCGGCGAGCACGACCAAGACCGCGGCCGGAAAGATGACGTCGCAGCAGATGGATGCTCTGCTCTCCGGGCTGGATACGGTCGTCAAGCCCTACCTCAACTTCAAGATCAGACGCCAGCTTCCACCCTTGGTGCGTGCGGCCGATCCTCTGGTACAGCAGGTGTGCACCCTCCTGAACGCCGACCTCGTAACGCTCCAGGTGCAGACCGACTCAGATTACTGGACGCTCCTGATGGAACAGGATCAGTTCATTGAGGACAACCAGACTCGCATGGACGCGATCGAGAAACGCGACCAGATCATCAAACTGTTCCAAATCGAGGCCGACAGCAAGAAGGCAGACGACGCGATCGCCGCAACCCAGGACGCAGTCAAGAAACTGGCGGAGACCCACCACCGCCTCGCCACCGGAGGAACCAAGTGAACCAGAACGACACCCGGGCCGCTCTTGAAGCGGCCGCACGCAGCACGTACAACGCCTACTGGGACGTCAAGGACGCCGCGCTCAAGCAGCAGCTCCTCGCCCTGTCCTGCCACATGTCCGACGTATTCACCCAACTCAACCAGGAAGATATGCAGTCGCGAGACAGCGACTTCAAGGCCGCCGGCGCCAACATGACGAAGAACGTGCTGCCCGGCATCAAGCAGCTGACCAAGCAGGTAGCTGAGATCGCTAAGGTCGAAAGTTCATTGAAAACGGCCATGGAAGACCTGGTCAAGGTCTCCGCCAGCATCGGCTTTTTCGGGATCCCTGCCCTCTAATGTGCGACTGCTGTTCACAAACCCACGCAACCGTGCCCATGGTTCATAATGGAGAAACAATCCAAATCGACATTGGCATTCAAGAATTGATCAGCCGGCTCTGGAAGCAGGGAATCGACACTGATAACTCCTGCGAATGTTCGACTAAGGCCTATCACGCCGGCTTCGAGCCCTACCCAACCGCCTATATCAGCTTCACCACACGCAACGAATTCTACACCTTCCTACTGGCTACCGAAGGGCAGCGGGCCATCAACCTGTTCGAGAGAGACCTGGCGAGACGAAAGCATCCCACCACTCTCCATATCATGCTTACAAACGGCTGGTTCCTGACCTGGTTCAGGAATGGAACTGACGAAGCTTTCATGGTTAACTTTCCACGCGAGCAGATCGATGCAATCACCAACAAGTTCCCGGAGGTACAAGCAGCATGACAATGATGATTTCCAGCAAAGACACGCTCGCAGGACTCCCAATACTTCGTGTACGGAACATCCTGAAACGCCTGAGCACCGGCCCCTTCCAGCAGGAAACCTTGGGGCTGTATCAGTTCACAGCTGACGAAGCCAAGCAGTTCCTGGATGCACTGGGAGAGCGCAAGTATGTCGAGAGAATTCCGATTGATCCGGAGCATCCTGACAGAACCCAGTCCTGGCAACTGACAGACCTTGGGTGCGAGTTTGGCCGTTCGACCGCGGCTCCGCGTATCAAACGCGCGTCAGCTGCCAAGGCCCTGGAAGGACTCCTTGCCCGAGTCACTGAGATCAACCAAGATCCAGAATTCCTGCTTCAGGTGACCCATGTCGTTGTCTTCGGATCCTACCTGCGCGATGCGGAAACCCTGGGTGACTTAGACGTGGCCGTCCGCACTGATGCAAAGACCGAGATCACCGATGAAATCCGGCATGCCCATCTCATAAAAGCTGTAGATAGCGGCCGGCGATTCTCGAGTCTCTTCGAGGAGTTGGTGTGGCCCAACCATCAGGTCAACCTCAAGCTGAAGAACGGCAGTCGCAGTATCGCTCTGCAGCCTTGGGAAGCCTTCGAGCGCCTGGTAAAAAAAGAGAAGGTCCCGCTCAAGGTAGTCTTCGGAGAACCCAGCACCGTCTTCGCCAAGTAGCGGGCTCCAGGTTCAAACAAGTGGCCAGGTCTTCGGATCTGGCCTTTCTCTTTTGGGAGTGGTGTAGTGTGGTGAAGGAATGGAACACACCTCAGAATCTGAAGACAGGAAGACAAAATGGTAACAATCCAACTCAGCGAAGAGGACGCAAAGCACATAGAGAGCTTCTTGCAGACATTCATGCCAACGCATCCCTTCCAGGGGCTGAATGGCGTCCTACAAATGAAGGCTTTCAACCACCTCTATGCTGAACTGCGAAAGGCGCTCGACGCGGCGGATTCAAAGTAGCCCAGTGCCAGATTTTCCATCAAGCGGTGGCCAATCACCTAGTCGCCTTCGACGAATACGCGGACTGCCGGCAATTTAGTATGGCGTAGTCTGGGCGGGGAGAAAGAGCAAGATGGACCAAAAGCAGTGGACACCCGACCACATCAGGCGCATCATGACCGATCCAGGCTACTGTCTTTCAGTCCCACCGGTCATCCCTGAAGATGACAAGAATCGTGGATTAAAGCAGGGGCCGCCTCATCGACGAGATCGGGGCAGAGGAATACGCGCCGGTCAGTTAGGCGGCACCTAAACCACCGCGCCACATCTCGACTCTCCAAATAGGGTTTGCGTCTGTATATTGATGATTCTAATAAGTAGAATTAGGTTTATGAGGCCGCTTCTAGTACTGTAAGCGAAATCGCGACGGTCAAAGCATCCGAGAGCCACAGGGACCAACGCACGCTTCCATAGCTTTGCCGGCTCAGAATTCCGAGGCACCTTCCATATCATAATCCAGCGCGAGACAGCTCTCTCCGAGATGTCCAACTCGAGCATCTTCAACTCGCCATAGATGCGAGCGCACCTCAGTACAGCAGATTTCATTTGAACGTGACGACGACCTGCGATGCGATTCGGATCTTTGTGCCCTCAGGCTGATCGTGTATGACAACGCCGGGTTGGCTCAGGAGACGAGTAATCTCCAGGGTTGATCGGAAACTGAGCCTCAAGATCAGCAGGGGAAAGTGAGTTTTGTATCTTGTCAAAATACGGATACTCATCGGCTGGTTGAACGGAGCCAAAACGAAGCAGTGTCGCTCGTTCCGGTGATCGACAGGCATAGGCACTTAAATCTGCACCACTCGGGATCAAACTCCACCGAGCAGGCAGTGGACCACCGGCAAGGATCGCAGTAATGGCGTCCTTCGCGTCACTTTGCCAAGGGCCGTAAGTTCTCATACTACCTGACACATCGATGACAACCGCTACGTTGTCTGCTGCTCCACCAGACAGTGTGAGCGCAATGACGGCGACGAACAGCACAGCTTGACGAAAGGCGCAACGAGTCACTGGTCAAGTCCGATACGGAGTAGTTGTCGAGTTTGGAATAAGATGCAAACGAAAGCGAAACCAGTATAACCCCGTCCACTGCTGGCCAGTAGATTATTTTATATTCCGGGAAATGCTTTATTATCAATTAGATAGCTTTTATACGCGGGAACGATTTGAAGTGAACTTGAACGAATCCAATCAGAATGTCAGCAGCCGCGAAGTGGCGCAACAATGGTGAAATATTGCTGGTTGATCTGTTTGTGTACTACCGTTTGCATCAGCCAGTAGTACCGCGCATGCTTCACCTGCAGCCCGCGGTCTTAGCTATCTGGGCTTCCCTGACAGCCATCTCGTACAGCAACAGGTATCCATTACGCGGAGACGGACGGGCGGCTGGTAAGCAGCGCCACGGGTCTTGCTCAGCTTCCAGCACTACGGGAGGATGGTGGAGCGTCGATTTCATCGAGGCCGACTGCCGGACGTTGATCGGCCCGGCTAGGGTGGGGATCTACCAGGGCCCTGCTGTGGTACGCTCTCGGCATGTGCGGGCGCTACTACCGAATCGCCGACAAGCAGACGATCGTTGACCACTTCCATTCCCCTGCGGCAACCGATGAGCCGTTCCCGCCCGGCTACAACATTGCACCTGGTACCACCCAGCCCGTCATCCGGCAGGGCCGCGACACTGGGGCCCGCGAGCTGGTCGGCATGCGCTGGGGCCTGGTTGGATTTGGCTCCAACGGTCCAGATCCCAAACGCTCCACCTTCAACGCCAGGAGCGAGAATCTCACCAAGAGCGACCTCTGGCGCGTTCCACTGCACAAGCGCCGGTGCCTCGTGCCCATCTCGGGCTACTACGAGTGGCGCAAGCCCGAGAAAGTACCCTTCCGCTTCACTCTACGTGACGAGCCGCTGTATGCCCTCGCTGGCTTGTGGGACGCCTGGAAGAATCCGGCTGGCGAGTGGTTGCAGAGCTTCTCAATCATCACCGTGAAAGCCAGCGCCGCGATGAGCACCATCCATGATCGCATGCCTGCCATCCTGATGCCCCCCGAGTACGATGAGTGGCTTGATCGTGGCGAGACCGAGCGGCCGCCCACCCACCTGCTCCGCCCATTCCCCGAAACCACACTGTATATCCACCCGGCAAACCCCAAGGTCGGAAACGTGCGCAACCAGGGCGTTGACCTGCTCAACCCCCCATAGGCGCGTCAGTCAGAGATGCACTCTGGGCTTCCTGATCTCATGGAATGGCTTCGCCGGCACGGTTACCAAGGAAATGCTGCGTGGTAGCCGTGAGTAGATTCTAGTCGTGCCTCTAACGGGAGAAGACTTTTAGCCTGAGTCTGATTCTGCGCAAAATCTTGGGCGCGGGTACCGCTACAAACCCAATTGCCAAGCGGCAGCGTAAAAACCCACATCTATTCGATGCGCTCTGGTGCCGTACAACTGCGGTGCGCTTCGGCAATGTACTGAGGAGCAATGGTTGCATCTATTCGATGCACTCTGATACCGTACACACGAAACAGCAGTTTGTAGAGGATACGAGCACAGGAGTTGCATCTATTCGATGCACTCTGGTACCGTACACAACCCCTTCACTGTAACTTATTGGATCGCAATGATCTACGGAATGGTTTGCGCGAACCCTCCCCGCAAGAGAATTTGATTTGACGACATCGCCCTTGATATTTCGCAATCTCCTTTGTTATGAGCGAAAATAACCTGCGCGGACCTCCCGAGCAATAAATGCTCGCTTGAGATCCGAGCAGAGCCATAGGCAAAAACTCAGCCAGCAGAGGCGGCCATCTCTGCCAGTTCTGGATCACAGCCGAAGCGCGAGATATTGACCGCGGCATTGTGGTCTTGTTTGATCTGCCGCTCGCATTTCTCGCAGATGAAGTGCTCTTTCTCGGTTCCAGGATTAAGGTGGTTGCAGTATTGGCAGATGCGAGTTGTGTTGATTGCCGATAACTCTTCGACCACGATGCCGTATTTGATGGCTGTGTTCTTAAGCACTGCAACGAACTTGCCCACTGCCGCAAACTGGCGGTACTTCTGGGATCGCTTCAGGCCTTCGGAGTCCTCGTTGTCGTGCCGCTGAGAGACTTTCGCGAGAAAGCTTGTTTCAACGATTAGACGATGAACTCCCTTGTCATGAAGGTGACGACATACATCATGCGCCACTTGCGCCTGTCCATATTCCAGACGCTTTGTGGAACGAGCGAGATACATGGACACCAGCTTTCCGACCTGTTCGTCCTGCTGCTTCCATGTGCCGAGAATATTCTGGACTACCTGATCTTCCTTGAACTCCTCAGCTAATTTCAGCAGACCTCGCCGACCGGCCTTATCGATCCAGGCAGGCATGCTCTCCCCGAGATGCTTCCGCAGTAAAATCTTAGCCGTGTCCTTGTAGTAGTCGCGGCGAGATTGCACAGCGTTTCTGGTCTCGAACGAACTGGGGATGGGGTTCCCTGGCTTCCAGTCGGGCAGCAGTTGCAGGATGTTGCGTTTTTCCCAGCGAGTCGGGCCTACATCAATGCGGAAGGGCATCCGGTCCTTGTGATCTTTGGGTGACTTCTGCATGTCAATCGACAGTTCTCGGAAGGACATTGTTGCCGGCTCATACAGGGTGCCAAACCGCAGACCTTCTTCGGTTCTCCGCCAACCCACATCCAGACCCGCGGCGAGAGGGCTGTGGACCGGCACGGGATGCTGAAGCTCTACAGTCAGACAGAGCCAAAGGGCACCGTCAGCATAGATGAGCTTCCATTCCTTCAAGTGTGAACCAGCGGGGAGCGGCCGGTGATAAAGTACGCCAAAGCGAAACGTACACTGCTCATGATTGGGTCCCGATATTGAGATCTCGGCCGCACGCAGAGAACGCTTCGTTGCTGCAAGGCCGGTCAGCAGCTCATGTCCAGTGTCAGAGGGCTTCAGATGCGGTCCAAGCGTAAGGCCAGGGACGCCTTTGGGTGATTCGATCTGTGCGGAGTCGAGACCGGCCGTGTTGAAGTAGTAGTGAAGCCCCCAATTTGCAGCCTTCGGAGAGTCCGGATACTTGATGAGCGGCCACCCCTCAGACCATGCTGCTTTCGTTGTCTTGCGCCGGTCGAGGACCGCTTTGAAACCACTTACCGTTGGCCGAATCTCGTAGCGCAGCAGCCCGAGATCTGTGGCCTCCTTTGCGGCGATGTTGTGGTAATTATTCAGAAACTCGTTGAGTGACGTGTAGTCTGGCTTGAATTGTTCGGCGAAGGCGATGATCTTTTCGAGAAGTCCCTCCGGCACAGCGCGTCCTTTTTCGATCCGCGTCCTGAGCTGCCCAACGAAGTTCCACAGTCCATCGATCCCCGGCATCTCCGTCTTGAGCTTGGCAGGATGCTTGATCTTTGCCTTCGACCGCCCGAGAGCGTCATTGAACGCATCGATCTCCGGCAGAATGGTCTCCCGAACGAACGCCACTACTTCAGCCGTGGGCGCTGGTGAGCACTTCCGTCTTGCTTCGCGACAGAGGTATGCCAACCGATTCCAGAGGATCCTCTGCCGCGCAATCGACGCCTTGAGCCATTCGGGAATCTCGGGGTCGGCTGGGACTCCGGGGTGTGAGAAGTAGGCCCGGTACTTGTAGATGGCAATTCCCCAACCGTCCTCCGTGGAAAACTTGCGTGGCGTCTTTGCCATTCCGGCTATGCGCAGGATGCCAGGCTCTTTTGGGCTCAGCTTGAGTATGCCCGCGCGTGCCTGCTTCCGCAATGTTCCGTCAGGCGCAACGAGCTGAAGCTCTAGCGTGTCGCCATCCGAGAGTATGAGACCTTCAGGAAGCGCAACGGGCGGCAATTTACCAAACGTGGCAAGCCGTGCGTTTTGGTCGAAGACCAGGCCGCCATGCGTGAATGCCTTGGTTGTCTTGAGTGAGATTTCACCCGCATGCACATAAACGCAGGAACCAACGAGGGATAGGCGTGTAATCATTCAGAATTCACCATGATAATGCTTAGATTTTAGGCAGATACGACTGCTGCACGGCGTGGTCGTGATTGTACTATTTTCGGGTCGGCTTAATAAGCGTCACCTTGGATGAGGCGAAGCCCATCCAGCCTTGCGCTATCTTGCGATTCACCCCCTTCGATGCTTCACAGGCATAAAGGCTGAATGAACCCGATTTTCGACTTTGATAGTATTCGCGGCACGGTTTTCGACAGAAACGATTGAGTTTCGACGCCCTGAAGGCAATTGTGAGGGATGCATTCGAAGGTTTTGCAGCTCCTGACCAACTCTTCGGCCAAGGCAAAATTGAGGTTCAGTTGTGTAGCGACAATTGGGGGGCGTATAACGCAGGGAATCAAGTTAGGTCAGCTGATCGCGTACCGCTTCCCAGGCGCGGCGGAGGCCCTCTTCGAGGCTGGTGGAGTGGTGCCAGCCGAGCGAGTGCAGGAGGCTGACGTCAAGCAGCTTTTGCGGTGTGCCGTCGGGTTTGGTGGCGTCGAAGACGAGGGCGCCGTCGAAGTCGAGGACACGGGCTACGGTTTCGGCCAGTTCGCGGATGGTGATGTCCTCGCCGGTGCCGATGTTGATCAGCGGCGGCGTGTCTTCGGAGAGCAGGGAACCGAAGCGGTCGTCGTCTAGGTTCATCAGAAAACAGCAGGCCTGGGCGAGGTCGTCGGAGTAGAGGAACTCGCGGCGCGGAGTCCCGGTGCCCCAGACGACGACCTGCTTCGCGCCTGCGGCCTTGGCCTCGGCCGTCTTGCGGATGAGCGCGGGCAGCACGTGCGAGTTGGCGAGGTCGAAGTTGTCGCCGGGGCCGTAGAGGTTGGTGGGCATGACGGAGAGGTAACGGGTGCCGTACTGGCGGTTGTAGCTCCAACACATCTCGATTCCGGCGATCTTGGCGACGGCGTAGGGCCGGTTGGTGGGTTCGAGCGGCCCGGTGAGCAGGTACTGCTCCTTGATCGGCTGGGGGCAGAGCCTGGGGTAGATGCAGGAGGAACCGAGGAAGAGCAGGCGCTTGATGCCGGCGTTGCGGCTGGACTCGATGACGTTGGTCTGGAGGATGAGGTTGTCGCGGATGAAGTCGGCGGGATAGGTGCTATTGGCGAGGATGCCGCCGACCTTGGCCGCGGCGAGGAAGACGAAGTCAGGATTTTCGGCTGAGAAGAACGCATCGACGGCGAGCTTGTCGAGCAGGTCAAGTTCCTCATGTGTGCGGGTGAGGATGTTGCGGAATCCCTGGCGCAGGAGTTCGCGGTGGATGGCGGAACCAACCAGTCCGCGATGGCCGGCAATGTAGATGCGGCTGTCGGGATGCATGAAGGCAGCGCGCTCAGAGGGGGTCGGAATGGATGTCTCTGGCATGGATTAGGTCTCGTGGACGTTGTATGCGTCGAAGCCGTGGCGAAGGACGAGGGCGTCGCGCTGGGCGGCCTTCAGGTCGGAGTCGACCATCTCGCGGACGAGCTCGTCGAAGCTGGTGCGCGGAGTCCAGCCGAGATCGCGCTGGGCCTTGCTTGCGTCGCCGAGCAGGGTCTCCACCTCGGTGGGGCGGAAGTAGCGCGGGTCTACCGCGACGATGACTTTTCCGGATGGATCGACAGCCTTTTCTTCGACGCCAGAGCCCTGCCATGTGAGGTCGAGGTCGAGCAGTTTGGCACAACGCTGGACAAACTCGCGTACGCTGTACTGCTGACCGGTTGCGATCACATAGTCCTGCGGCTTCTCCTGCTGTAGCATGAGCCACATCATCTCGATGTAGTCACGGGCGTGGCCCCAGTCCCGTTTGGCATCGAGGTTGCCTAGGTAAAGCTCGGTCTGCAGGCCGGCCTTGATGCGGGCGAGGCCGCGGGTGATCTTGCGGGTGACGAAGGTCTCGCCGCGCATGGGCGACTCGTGGTTGAAGAGGATTCCGTTGCAGGCGTATATGCCGTAGGCCTCGCGGTAGTTGACGACGATCCAGTAGCCGTAGAGCTTGGCGACGGCGTAGGGCGAGCGCGGATAGAAGGGGGTGGTCTCCTTCTGCGGCGTCTCCCGCACCAGGCCGTACAGCTCCGAGGTGCTGGCCTGATAGAACTTGGTCTTCTTCTCCAGGCCGAGGATACGGATGGCTTCCAGCAGGCGGAGTACGCCCAGCGCGTCGGAGTCGGCGGTGTACTCCGGCTCTTCAAAGGAGACCTGGACGTGGGACTGCGCGGCGAGGTTGTAGATCTCGTCGGGCTGCACCTGCTGCACGATGCGGATCAGCGACGACGAGTCCGTCATGTCGCCGTAGTGCAGGATGAAATGGCGCGAGGGCAGGTGAGGATCCTCATAGATGTTGTCGATGCGCGCGGTGTTGAGCAGGGAGGAACGGCGCTTGATGCCGTGGACCTCGTACCCCTTGGCCAGCAGAAAGGCGGCGAGGTAAGCTCCGTCCTGCCCGGTAACTCCTGTGATCAGAGCTTTCTTCAAACTTTCATCTCCTTCACACCTTCCGCGCGGCACCGCAGCCGGACGTTCCGCTCTGCTCGTGTCGGTCATGCACAGGATGAGACTGACGCCTGTTGACGCATGGTTCAAATGCCGCAGATGCTTCTCAACTATGGTACACGGAACTCATGGAGTTTCACGGTAATTGCTGGGGGATAGGTGTGTCGCGGGAGGGTAGGCTATGCGTGCGCGAGTATGCCGATCAGGAGTGGACCGGCCCAAGGTGAACCTGAGCGGCCGGCTCAACCCGCGCGAAACCGCGGCAGTACTCGGAACATGCCCAGCTCTTTCTCGGGCCTGACTTCGAACCGATGCACCTCGTCCCCAGCGTTGGAATTCCCTGCGTGATTGCCTTTTCGGCGGTCGTTCGTCCCTGCGTCTGGTACCCGGTCGGGCAGCAGCAACAAATCGTTTATCATCAAACCAGTTGCCACGGCTGCAAACTGGAAACCTCTACGGTCGAGGCTTGCCGTTGTCTCGCCTCCATCACAGTTGCGGAGATCGCTTAGGCTGGGGCAGGGTGATGAGCGGCCATGCCGGGGAGAAACCAGCAATCGCCGTTGTTTGAAACCATTTTTCGGATAGATACTCAGCGCTAAAGGAGAGCCGTCGAAAATGTTGATCGTTACCGGAGGCGCGGGCTTTATCGGCAGCAACCTGGTGCACGAGCTGAATGCGCACGGCATCACGGACATTCTGGTGGTGGACAACCTGGCCAATGCCAGGAAGTTTGAGAACCTGTACGGCGCGCACTATGTGGATTACATGGACAAGCGGGAGTTTCGCCGCGCCATTGCGGAGGACGCGCTGGGAGGGGCAGGATCGAGGCGATCCTGCATCAGGGGGCCTGCTCCAACACGCTGGAGGACGACGGCGCGTACATGATGGACAACAACTTCCAGTACACGAAAGAGTTGTTGCGGTTTGCCATGGAGCAGGGCGTCCCGCTGGTCTTTGCCTCCAGCGCGGCGGTCTACGGACTCTCCGTGCCAGGACACTTCACGCCGACGCTGGAGAACGAGAGGCCGCTGAACGTCTATGGATTTTCCAAGCTGGCCTTCGACCACTACTTTCGCAACCGGCTGGCTTTGGACGAGGTGCCGACGACGGCAGTCGGCCTGCGCTACTTCAATGTGTATGGGCCGAGGGAGCAGCACAAGGGACGCATGGCCTCGGTGATCCACCACTTCACGAAGCAGATGAAGGAGACGGGGAAGGTGCGGCTGTTTGCGGGCAGCGGCGGCTACGGCGACGGCGAACAGCGGCGGGACTTCGTCTACGTGCGCGACCTGGCGCGGATGAATCTGTTCTTCGCGGGGATTGGGCCTTACGCGCCCAAGGCCGGTGAGGAGCGCAAGGTCTATCGCGGCGTGGTGAATGCAGGGACAGGCGTCAGCCGCAGCTTCAACGACGTGGCGCGAGCGCTGATGGCGGTGCATGGGAAGGCTGCGATCGAGTACATTCCATTTCCCGCCGATCTGGAGGGGCGCTACCAGCACTTCACGGAGGCCGACCTGACAGAACTGCACGCGCTGGGCTGCGATCTGGCGATGACAGGGCTGGAAGAGGGGATTGCGGAGACCTGCGCCACGCTGCGCGCGATCGGAGAATAGAGTGGTCTTCGCATCGGAAAACTGCTGTCGCTCAGGCCGGCCGCTCGACAGCCGGCAGTTGCGCCAGCAGAGCATCCACCGCGTCACCCAGGGACGAGAAGCGCAGATCGGCTAACTGGCGCGCGGCTTCTGCTCCAGGCTTTTGATGAGCCGAATCGCCTTCGAGAAAGACGGTGGTCATGCCCAGGCGATGGCCGAACTCGATGTCGGAGAGCGAGTCGCCGATCATGATGCTGGAGCCGGCGGCGATCTCGGGGAAGTCGGCGCGGGCCTGATGGAAGAGGCCGGGGAGGGGTTTGCGGCAGTTGCATTGGTGAGTGTCGTGAGGGCAGAAGTAGAAGGCGTCGATGTGCGCGCCCTGCGACTGCAACCAGCTTTGCAATGCGGAGTGGATCTGGCGCACATCATCTGCCGTGTAGAGTCCCAACGCAATGCCACGCTGGTTTGAGACCACGACCACGCGCACTCCCGCGCGGTTGAGTCGGCTGATCGCCTGAGGGACGCCGGGCAGCGGCTGGAACTCGCTCCAGGAGGTCACATAGCGGCCTTCCGGCAACTTGCGATTGAGTACGCCGTCGCGATCCAGGAAGACGGTGTGCAGGGTTCGGAGTGAAAAGCTGTTTGCGGAGTCGGCCACCCCGTTATGATACCAATAGCGTTGTCGACACCTAGCGGCGCGCGGAACGAGTTCTGAACGCAGCGGCACAGAGAGTGAGGGAACCATGTCCAGTAGTCCCGATGCCGCAAGCATCTTCGGTACGGCCATTGCGGAACACTTGGAGGTTGTGCGCCAGGTGGAGGCGCAGCAGCCGGTGCTGGAGGCGATTGCGCAGGCGATGACGGCGACGCTGTGGGCCGGCGGCAAGATTCTGTGGTGCGGCAACGGCGGCAGCGCGGGCGACTCGCAACATCTGGCGTCAGAACTGGTGGGGCGCTATCGACGCCAGCGGCGCGGCATGGCGTCGGTGGCGCTGACCACGGACAGCTCCGCGTTGACCTCGATAGCCAACGACTATGGGTACGAGGCGGTCTTCTCGCGTCAGGTGGAGGCGCTGGGCGTAGCTGGCGATCTCTTGGTGGGCATCTCCACCTCCGGCAATAGCCAGAACGTAGTGGCCGCGCTCGAGGCGGCGCGCAGTCAGGGGCTTACGACGGTGGCCTTTACCGGCGCGGGGGGCGGCAGAATGGCCAAACTGGCCGATCATCTCTTTGCCGTCGCGTCGAAGGAGACGGCGCGCATTCAGGAGGCGCACATACTGGCTGGGCACATGCTCTGCGACTGGATTGAGCTGGACTGCGTGAGCGGGGCGGAGCGGGAGGGCGCTGTGGTTCTACAGATCGCCGCCGCCGCGCAGATCAAGGGAGCGCGATGATCGAGCAACTGCATGAGGTGATTCAGGAGATCGAGCAGAAGTGGACTGCCAAGCGCCTGTTGGTTGTGGGCGACGTGATGCTCGACAAATACATCTGGGGCGAGGTGGGCCGCATCTCGCCGGAGGCCCCGGTGCCCGTGGTGCATGCCACTCACCAGAGCCATCAGCCGGGCGGCGCGGCCAACGTGGCCATGAACCTGAGCAAGTTGGGCGCGCACGCCGAGGTGATTGGGTTTACCGGAGGCGACGAGGACGAACGGCTATTGGCGGAAGGACTGCGCGCGAATGGGATCTCGCCGGAGTTTGTGGTTTCGGAGGGATTTCCCACCATTACCAAGCAGCGCATCCTGGGTGGACGGCAGCAGATGCTGCGGCTGGACAGCGAGCGGCTGGGCGCGCGATCGGAGGACGACTACGACCGACTTGTCCAGACAGTGCTGGCGCATCTGTCCGGCTGCGATGCGGTGGTGCTCTCCGACTACGCAAAGGGAGTGCTGACGGTGGAGGTCTGTCAGGCGATCATTCAGGCTGCGCGCGGACAGAGGATTCCTGTGCTGGTCGATCCCAAGAGCGCCGACTTTACACGCTACCGCGGCGCTACGACGATCTGCCCCAATCTCGGCGAGCTGTCCACTGCGGTGCATCTGGACGGGCGCGATTTGAAGCCACTGCTGGATGCGGCCGAGGCGCTGCTGGCGGATCTCGATCTCGAATTCCTGACCGCGACGCTGGGCGAGAAGGGCATTGCGCTGGTGCGGCCCGGCAACCGCTTCATGGCGCCGGCCCTGGCACGCAAGGTCTTCGATGTCTCCGGCGCTGGAGACACGGTCATTGCCGTGCTCGCTTTGTGTGTGGCCTCCGGGCTCAAGCCGGAGACCTCCGTGGAACTGGCCAATATTGCGGCCGGCATTGTGGTGGGCAAGGTAGGCACGGTTCCGGTGGAGAAGTACGAGCTGCTGGCCGCGCTTGCTCCGGAGATTGCCCTGCACGGCGAGGACAAAGTGGTGACGCGCGAGGAGTTGGTGCGCCGCGTCGCGCTGTGGAAGGCCAACGGCGAGCGGGTGGCGTTCACCAATGGATGCTTCGATCTGCTGCACGTCGGGCACATCACGGTCCTGGAGCAGGCGCGGGGCTTCGGCGACCGGCTGATTGTGGCCATCAACAGCGACGCCTCGGTGCGCAGCCTCAAAGGCCCCAGCCGCCCCATCGTAGGCGAGACTGATCGAGCCCGCGTGCTGGCCGCGCTGGCCGCCGTCGATGCCGTGGTGGTCTTCGGCGAGCCGACTCCGCTGGAGGTCATCGTGGCCACGCGGCCCGACGTGATCGTCAAGGGCGGCGACTACGCGGTGGAGACAGTGGTTGGCGCCAGCGAGGTGATGGTCTGGGGCGGACAGGTGAAGATCGTCCCCATCGTCGAAGGCTTCTCCACCACCCGGCTCATAGATTGCCATGTGCTATAGTTTTCGCAACACCTAATCTGTATCCACGTCGGATGTGAGCGGAGCATGAAGATGCCTCCCTACATCATGGGTTCACGGCTTCTGTTTTGGAGTTTACCTTGCATTCGCGAGGGAGGTGTGGAAAACTACTCACCCAAGTGAGGATAGCGAAGCTATGTCTGCAATATGGCATCAGGGCATCGATCAAGCTAGCAGTTGCACCCTGGGCTTCGTTTCGGACGGTTTCTGTGCGCCTGCTGCACCCTGTGTGCCGAACTGGTTCGCAGTCTATACGTCTTCGCGGCATGAAAAGCGTGTGAATCAGCAACTGGAAATGAGGGAGATTGAGCATTATCTGCCCCTCTACCGCACCCAGCGCAAGTGGAGCGACGGATCGAGGGTCACCCTGGATCTTCCGCTGTTTCCCGGTTACATCTTTGTTTGCATCCAGCGGGCGCAGCGTGTTCGAGTGCTGGAAGTGCCGGGGGTGTTGACAATTGTAGGCGGCACGGGGGGCGAACCCGCATCGTTGCCAGCATCCGAGATCGTTGCGCTTCGATCCGGCCTTTCTGAGCGCAACGCCCAGCCCCACCCACTTCTGAAGGTGGGGCAGCGGGCACGCATTCGGTCCGGTGCCTTTGCCGGGATGGAGGGGGTTGTGCAGCGAATGAAGTTCAGCTTCCGCGTCGTTCTCACGTTGGATTCCATCATGCAAAGCTTTGCCGTGGAAGTTGACGGCGAGGATCTGGAGATACTGGATTCCGACCCCTTGCTGGCTTGAGGCAGAAATCACTGCCCGGAGATCCCGTAAACGGGAGAAGTTGTTTGAAATTATCAATCGACGGGGCCAGCGGTCGCATCAAATGAGAAATCTGGAAAAATCTAAGGCAGCACTTGCACCAGAGGCGAGTAGTATGGGTCAAGAGAACTTTTCAGAAACTTTCTAGAGCGTATTGCATTCGCATATTTTCGAATCATCAACAATAGTTGGCAAAAGAATGCAGCACATGAAACTCATGAATCGCTCTGTATCTGAGCTGCGAGGGAAAAGATGAAAGAGACTCAGCCTTTTGTGAAAGAGGATGATTTCGTTATTGCCTATGAACAAGATGCAACCTTTTTTAGAGATGTATATACGTTCGATTTCTCCCCCTCGATAGAGGAGCCTGTAAACAGCTGGCGCTATGAATATGTGAAGCGTGTATTCGATATTGTGTGCGCGGCGATTATACTTGTGCTGTTCGCAGTTCCAGGACTGCTGATTGCCGCGGCGATCAAACTGACCTCGCAAGGTTCTGTGTTTTTCCGGGAAGTGCGGATAGGTCGCGGCGGACGCCCATTTCATATCTGGAAGTTCCGATCCATGTGCATGCATGCCGAACATTCAGGGTACATAACGACCCCACATCCGGGGGGCAAAGCGGTGCACCGCAGGATGCGCAAGCACTTCACTGATCCTCGGATTACCCCGGTTGGGAGTATCCTGCGCCAGTGGAGCCTGGATGAGCTGCCTCAACTGCTGAATGTGCTGCGCGGAGATATGTCTCTGATCGGCCCGCGTCCCATCGTTGAGGCGGAGACCGTCTTTTACGAGGATCTGCTCGACTTCTATCTGCAAGCAAAGCCAGGACTCTCAGGATTGTGGCAGGTCTCTGGTCGAAGTAATGTGGACTATGAAAGCCGGGCAAAGCTGGATGCGATGTATGTCCAGCGTTGGAGCCTGCGAGTCGATCTGCGCATTCTTATCCGGACCATTCCGGCGGTTCTAAACCGGGTCGGCGCACATTAGCGGGATGTCTTACTGCCCGGAAGGGCGTTGCCGTACAGAGTGGACTGGGTCAGGCAACCGGCCTTTGCAGGTAGGGTTTGCAGTTGCAGGCTGCGATTCGTGTGGGTTTGGCTGGCTACTCGTCAACCCGCAAATGCGGATGATCCAAATTACGTCACAAAAGGTCAAAGGATGAGCGAAGTGGTGCTTGATAACCATAGGAGGTTTGACTCCAGGTGGCGTTGCAGCCGAGTCGGCTTGCTGCTGGTTAGCGCAGTTATAGTTGCTCTACTGTGTAAACCCCTGCCTGCTCAGAATGCTGGTGGGACAGCTTCCAGCTCGGGCAGTGGCGGTCAAGCATCTGCAGTGGGCAGCAGTGGCCAAGCGAACGCCCAGGGGAGTGACGCTCAGGCATCTTCTGCCCAGGGTGACAATGCTCAGGCGCCCGCCCAGAGTAGTGACGCCCAAGCGAGTGGGAATGCGCAAGGGACCGCCCAGAGCGGGAATGCGCAAGCTCCCGCCCAGAGTGGAAACGCCCAAGCGCCCTCTGCACAGGGTGGTAATGCCCAAAGATCCGTCCAGGGTAGTAGCGCTCAGGGCGCAGGTCCGCGCGCGGCGACCCCTGCAACAAACAGACTTGAGTCGCCGGAGGACATACCACAGGAAATTCAGCTTCCCAATCCTTACGGGTTGCTCTCGCTGAGTGATCTTTACACGCAGATTCCATCTGCTGGAGGAACGCTGCGGCGCTTCGGTAGCGATGCCTTCGTTCTCGGTACGGGAAATGCGAACGAATTGCCGATGGATCTTCCTGTCGGTCCCGACTACGTTCTTGGGGTGGGGGACAACATTGCTGTGAACATGTGGGGTGGCCGTTCCGATCGCCTGAGTCTGACGATCGACCGCCAGGGTCAGATCGCGCTCCCGGAGGCGGGCACGATCACCCTCGACGGACTCACGATCGCCCAGGCGCAGAGCGCCATCCTGAAGGCCCTCAGTACACAGTTTCAGGGGGAGCATGTTGAAATCTCCCTGGGCCGGCTGCGCACAGTTCGCGTGTATGTGGTTGGCGACGTACAGCGGCCCGGTGCCTATGATGTCAGCTCTTTGTCCACACCGCTAAGCGCCTTGTACGCTGCCAGTGGCCCAACCAGCCGCGGGTCGCTGCGCATCCTGCGGCAGTACCGCGGCACACAAATGGTGCGACAAATTGATCTGTATGACTTCTTGTTGCGAGGCGTCCGCTCGAACACGGATCGGCTGCTGCCGGGCGACACCATCATGGTGCCGCCGGTAGGCGCGCAGGTTACGGTGGAAGGAATGGTGCATCGCCCCGCGATCTACGAACTGAACGGCGAGACGACGCTGAACCAGGTTCTGGACCTCGCCGGAGGAGTGCTGGCCACGGCGAGTTTGAAACAAATTAACGTTCAGCGAATTGAAGCCCACGAACGACGCACCATGTTCAGTTTGCAGCTTTCGGGAGATGCGGACGCAGTAAAAAAGGAGATCGCCGGCTTCCAGGTGCAGGGAGGGGACGACGTCGTCATCTCGCAGATTCTGCCCTACAACCAGCAGGCAGTCTATCTTGAGGGACATGTCTATCGTCCGGGCAAGTACCCCTACCGCGATGGCATGACCATCAACGATCTGTTGAAGTCGTACCAGGACATCATGCCGGAACCCGCCGACCACGCAGAACTCATTCGCCTGCAGCCGCCGGACTTCCGGCCAGAGACCATCAGCTTTAGTTTGCCTGACGTGCTGATTGGGAACAATGCAATCCCACTCCAGCCGTTCGATCTGGTCCGCATCTTCAGCCGGTACGAGATCGATTCTCCCAGAGTTTCAATTGAGGGCGATGTCCTTCGACCAGGTAGTTATCCAATGTCTCAAGGGATGACCGTGGCCGCGCTGGTGAGGATGGCTGGCGGCTTTACGCGCAGCGCCTATCGGGACGAAGCCGACCTTTCCAGCTATGTGGTGCAGAATGGCCAGAAGGTGCTGGTCAGCCATAGCATCGTCGAAGTGGAGAAGGCGCTCGATGGCGATAAGAATGCAGATGTGGCGCTTAAGCCAGGCAACGTCGTCAGCATTCGACAGCTGGCCGGCTGGCAGGACATCGGTGCTTCGGTGTTAATCACCGGAGAGGTCGAGCACGCCGGCAGCTACGGAATTGAACAGGGAGAGCGCCTTAGTTCGGTACTGAAGCGCGCGGGAGGTTTCCGAGTGGATGCGTATCCGGCTGGTGCCGTACTGGAGCGTGTGCAGGTTCGTGAACTGGGCGAGCAGGCCCGTCTGCAGATGATTCAACGAATCGATACCACCCCAGTCAACATTAATGCGGGTGTGATGTCCGCTCAGGACCAAAAGGATCTACAGGCATCCATGCAGCAGCAGCGAGATCAAGTTCTCGCCGTGTTACGTAGTCACCCGGCGACTGGCCGTCAGGTGATCCGAATCTCGGCGGACATCAGTAAGTGGGAGAACACTTCCGGCGACATCGAATTGCGCGCAGGCGATACCATAGTCATCCCCAAGCGTCCGAATTTCGTGATGGTAACAGGGCAGGTATATAACTCCGAGGCAATCACCTACATGCCGGGCAAGGATACAGATTGGTATCTAAATAAGGTGGGCGGAGCGACCCAGTCCGGCAATAAGAGGGGCGTTTATGTCATTCGCGCTGATGGATCCATCGTAGGACACGGCAGCATCTGGTCTAATAGCAG